>Ga0183100_1000209_pt1 | contig 67040 bp, 63 predicted proteins | sample Biomet2_FD_127789 | JGI IMG/M metagenome (GOLD analysis project Ga0183100, IMG submission 127789) | Microbial communities from bioreactor (seeded with anoxic lake sediment) at LBNL, California, USA - Biofuel metagenome 2 | ecosystem: Engineered > Bioreactor > Anaerobic > Unclassified ...
CCATTCTGGATGAAGAGGGACCCGTTGACGATTTGGCCGCGCACCCGAAGGGCGACGCCAAGAACGACACCCAGCCTTTTATTTTTTGTTTCATTGACGATCAACTCCAACGCGGCAAGCTGCTGGTTGTAGAGATGGTTTTGCTTGACCAGGTCCCCACTGGTGCATCCCACCAGACAGAGCTCCGGAAAAACTATAAAGCCCGCGCCTTTTTGGTGCGCATCGTAAATACACGGTATGATTTCTTTGGCGTTAGCGGCGGGATTCGCCACATGCACACGGGGCACCGCGGCGCCGACACGTACCAAGCCCATGGAATTCTCAGACATTTTCTTCTCCTTCTTTTCACATGAATAATGAAAAATTATATCACCCAAGGGGTTATTCGTCAAACCGGTGATGTATTTGTGGCTATGAAAGAGAAGCCGGATAGGATATAATAAATATTAAGAAAAAATAAAGGAGAGGGCACATGAAGGAGACTTTTGTCACAGGAATCCATGGCGCAAAAGAAGTTATTGATTTTTTTATGGTCAAGTCCATCGGATTGAAATTGGGGTCCAACAGAAAACAATATTTGGACGTAACGCTTGGAGATAAAACCGGCGAAATATCGGGCAAAAAATGGGACGTCGCCGATGACGAACTGCCCGGTCTTCAAACCATAGTGGAAGGGGATATCGTTAAAATACGCGCGCAGGTCACTGAATGGAACGGCACCCGGCAACTTCGGGTGATGCGGATCCGCAAAGTGGGAGCCGAGGATATACTGGAGTTGCGTGACTTCATCAAAGCCGCGCCGGAAGACCCAAAGGACATGTTCAACTATATCATGGGTGTGGCCGAGGCCATGTCGGATCCAGACCTGAAAGCCCTGTGTATCCTTTCCCTGAATCAGGGAAAAACGAAGTTGATGTACTACCCGGCGGCTCAGCGGAACCACCATGCCGAAATGGCGGGACTCCTCTATCATGTCAAACGAATGCTGATGACCGCCCAAAAAATATGTCAGGTCTACGACAACCTTGATCCGGATTTGCTCTACGCGGGCGTGATTCTCCATGACATGGAAAAGCTCAATGAAATCAACGCCAACGAATACGGCATATCCGACGGTTACTCTTTCGAAGGAAATTTGTTGGGCCATATTGTCTCGGGCATCAAAGTGCTGGACCGACAGATGGAAGAACTCAAGTTCCCATACGAGAAAGCGATCATGGTGGAACACATGATTTTATCCCACCATTACGAACCGGAGTTCGGAAGCCCAAGGAAGCCCCTGTTCCCTGAAGCGGAAATTCTACATTATCTGGACATGATAGACGCCAGAATGTATGACATGCAGGAAGCTTTGGATGCCGCGGCGCCCGGACAATTCACCGATCGGGTCTGGACTCTGGACAATCGAAGACTATACAAAAAAGAGGAAAAAGACAAATGATGCAATTGCCCTTTCCGGTCAAAAAAATCATGCGGGAGTTGACGGACAAAGGATTTTTGGTCTACGCCGTCGGCGGTTGCGTGCGGGATGCGTTGCTGGGCAAACATCCCACCGACTGGGATTTGGCTACAAATGCCAGTCTTTTTCAACTGGTGGAGATTTTCCCGCAAGCCACCGTCATCAGCGAGAAATACAGTGTGGTGCGCATTGCCGATCATTCCATCGACATCGCCACATTCCGAAAGGAAGGAACGTATTCCGATGGAAGACGTCCCGACGCAGTGACCTTTTTAGGCACCGTTACTGAAGATTTGGTCCGACGGGATTTCACCATCAACGCCATCGCCTGGGACGTGGACGGCAATTGGGTGGATCCGTACGACGGACGGGGAGATCTCTCCCGTAAAATCATTCGAACCATCGGAAATCCGGACGTCCGTTTCGGAGAAAATCCCATCCGGCTACTTCGGGCCGTACGGTTGGCCGCGGAGTATGATTTTAATTTGGCGGCCCAAACGTTGGAATCCATGTGCCGGTTGAGTGGACTGTTATGCAAAGCCGGTCCGGACAGGATTCGAACCGATTTCATCCGCATCCTCAATGCCCCCTTTGGAGCCAAAGGGCTCGCACTATTGGAACAAACCCACCTTTTGGAAGCGGTGCTGGGATTGGACTCCAGCCAAATTGACCATCACATGCGGGAGGCGTTCCAGGATCTGTTGGGCAGGCTGGATGGAGAACCCCGGCAAGGGGACATCCGTCTCGCAAAATTCTACGCCTGTTTGGGCCCGGCACTGGGCATCCAAGCCATCATGAATCTAAACTTTGACAAAAAAACCAGAAAACGACTGGTAGCTCAATTTCCGGAGAAAACAACTGATGAACATCGAAAAGAAATGCACCATAGCTGAAATCATTTATCGCAATACGGAAAACGGGTATACCATAGCTGTGGCCGAAAACGAAACAGAACAACTTACCATTGTGGGGACCTTGCCGACCTGTGACAAGGGACGGATGTTCGTGTTGCGTGGAAATTTCACCAATCACCCCAAATATGGAGAACAATTCGCCTTTACCGAGTGGTCGGAGGAAATGCCTTCCTCCGAGGCCGGGATTCAGGCGTTTTTAGCTTCCGGCGTGCTCAAAGGGATTGGACCGAAAGCCGCAAAGGCGATTGTCGACCGGTTCGGCACCGACACCTTCCGGATCATTGAAGAGGAACCTGGCCGACTGACAGACGTCAGCGGTATTGGGGAAGTCAAGGCGGCGTCCATCGCCGAGGCGTTTGCGGCTCACCGGGAGGTGGCCGAGGTCACCCTTTATTTTCAACAATTCGACATCAAACCGGAGACCGTCCTGAAACTTTATCGGGTTTACGGCTCCGACACCATCCGTCTGGTTCAGGAAAACCCCTACCGTCTCATGGAGGAAGTCTATGGCATCGGATTTCGCAAGGCGGATCAGATCGCCGAAAAATTGGGGATCAAACGGGATGACGAAGCGAGAATTCAAAGCGGCATCCGATATACCCTTTGGTACCACGTCAACGAAGGACACACGTTCCTTCCCCAAAAGGAACTGATTGAAAAAGCCGGAGAACTTCTGGAGGTGGAAAGTCACCGGATTCATGACACCATGGTTTCCATGGTGTTGGAGGGAGACCTTCGGATGGAAGAGCTGGAAGGACGGAACGTGGTCTTTCTTTTTCCTTATTATACGGCGGAAACTTATGTGGCCCACGGTCTTAAGAACCTCAACGAGGCAGACTTGAAACCGATTTACGCCAACGTGGAGGAATTGATCGGCATTTCACAACAGGAAACCGGCATCGCCTATTCCGCCCAACAAAAAATCGCCATACGCACTTCCATGGAAAACGGCGTCACCGTCATTACCGGCGGACCGGGAACCGGCAAAACCACCATCATCAACGGCATCATCCGCATCCTGAAGCAAAGCGGTCTGACCACCGCCCTGGCTGCGCCGACCGGACGGGCGGCCAAGCGGATGACCGAAACCACAGGGCAACCGGCATCCACCATCCATCGACTTTTGGAATACTACTACGCTGAAAGCGAAGCGACCATGCGTTTCGGCAAAAATGAAGAAAACCCACTGGACATCGATGCGTTGATTGTGGATGAAACCTCAATGGTGGACTTGATGTTGATGAACGGGTTGATCAAGGCGATGAAACCAGGGACCCGGCTGATTCTGGTGGGAGACGCGGACCAGCTGCCCTCTGTCGGCGCCGGCAACGTGCTCCGGGACATTTTGGAAAGCGAATACATCTACGCGGTCAGGCTCAAGGAAATCTTTCGACAGGCGGGGGAAAGCCTGATTGTGGTCAACGCCCACCGGATCAACCGGGGAGAATATCCATATTGCAACGAGAAAGACAAGGACTTCTTTCTCATGAAAGAGCCCACCGAAAAGGAAATGCTGGCCACCTTGTTGGATCTGTGCAAAAACAGGCTTCCTGCCCACTACACCCACCTGACCCCCAAACGGGACATCCAGGTGCTGACACCGGTTCGCAAGGGCATCCTTGGATCCATCAATTTGAACAAAGAGATGCAGGCGTTGCTCAACCCCGCCGTGGTCGGCCGGGAAGAAAAAAAGTTTGGCGACAAGGTTTTCCGTGAAGGGGACAAGGTCATGCAAATCCGCAACAATTACAGCCTCAAATGGCGAAAAACCAGCGACTTCACCGATGGCGAAGGGATTTTCAACGGGGATGTGGGATTCATCCAACGTATCGATACCGAATTCAATGAACTGATTGTTGAATTCGACGACGATCGGGTGGTCACCTATGAATTTTCCCAACTGGACGAGCTGGAACTGGCCTATGCGGTCACTGTACACAAAAGTCAGGGAAGCGAATTTCCCATCATCGTCATGCCTGTTTCCTGGTTTCCGCCGATTCTTGCGACCCGGAATCTGCTTTATACGGCTGTGACCCGCGGCAAAGAAGCTGTCATTCTAGTGGGCTCCGAGGGGAGAATGCAGGCAATGGTGGACAATGTGCGGATTTCGGAAAGATACTCCGGTTTGAAAGCCCGCCTTCACAGTTACATCTGATAAAATCATTTTACACATAGGAGCGGCATCATGGACAGGCTTGAAAAATTTTGGGAATGGATATTCCCCTCCAATCTATATTGCATCTGCTGCGGCAGCGTCATCGACAACACCAGAACCTACGGGCTCTGCGACCGGTGCGCCCGTAAATTTCACTGGCTGGACAAAAAAACCTGCGTCAAATGTGGTAAAATTTTGGAAGAAGGATACCATCACGAACAGTGCATCGATTGCAGGACCATGGATCATCTCTTCAGCAAGGGATACACCTGCGCCCGATATGGGCTTTATGAACGTATCGTGATGATGGAATACAAATACAAAGACAAGGCTTGGATCGGGCGAAAAGTCGGGGAAATTCTGGCAGACCGGATGAAGGATGAGGAGTTTATCCCTGACCTGGTGGTGCCGGTGCCCATACATAAATCCAGAGAAGCCCAACGGGGGTACAATCAGGTGGAGATCATGGCCCGGATTTTTGCCGCCGGGAGGGGGTTGCCACTGGACAACCGGTCGCTGATCCGCACCAAAAAAACCTTGCCCATGAGAAATCTCGGAGTGCCGGAGCGGCTCGCCAATGTGGCCGATGCCTTTGCGCTCAAAACCTTGGGAGAACAGAGCATCGCCAACAAGACCATCCTATTGATCGATGACATCTATACCACCGGAAGCACGGCGGACAGTTGCGTCAAGACCCTGCTTCAAGGGGGCGCAAAGGAAGTTCGCCTGTTGACTTTCGCAGCTGGTGGCAATGTCATCCCAAGCGATCCGCTGTAATTGGAAAAACCCCACACTTCATTAAGATATCAAAAGGCCGCGCCAACTTCCATTGGCACGGCCTTTCAATAATATAAATGAGTCCACAATCAATGGTTACATGATGAAACCCACAATGGTGAAACCGATGATCGCCAAAACAAACGGAATGACGACAAGGGGTCCTGAAGTTCTCAAATATTCAGCATTGGTGATTTGAGTGGAGGAGGATGTCAGCATTACAGTATCTGAGTACATGCAGATCTGTCCGCCGAAGGCGACCGCAGAAATCACCGCTCCGGCGCATAGGAACGGGCTGACGCCCAACGCTGCGGCAAGGGGGCCGACGATGGGGAAAGCAATCGCAGCGAGGCCCCAGAAGGTTCCGGATGCGAAGGAAAGCAACCCGATGATGATGAAAATGGTGACCGGCAAAAGAGACGGGTTTACGGTGTTTAGGGATGCTTTCACGATAGTGTCGACCAGGCCAAGCTGGTTGTTCACTTCAATCAGCACATATGACATGATGATGATGACCAACATGGAGCACATGTCCGTGATGCCTGCCAGAATGCCGTTGAAGAATTTGTTCACTCCCATAAGCCTTTGCGGGATATACATGACGAAGCAACACAACAGTCCGGCGAACACACCGATCAGAAGGTCGTTTTGCCAAACAGCGACGATGGCGATGGCCAGGATCGGGATCAGGAAGTTTGACGCCCTGCATTTTTTGTCCTTGAATTTCAATTCGTCATCCGGCAGCTCACCGTGGAGTTCTTTTGCTTCCGGCGATTGGACTTCTCCCGTTTCCAACGCCCGCTGCTCCGCCTTTTTCATGGGGCCGAAAAGTGGGATGACCTTCAGGCAGAATAGCGGAACAATGATGACCGCAAGCCAACCATAAATCACGAATGGGATTGTGTGGATATAGGCGGAGGTGACGTTCAGCCCCCCCAGCATGTCGGATTTTTTCATGAGACCGCCCATGAAGGCCGACCACGAAGAAAAGGGCACGATGGCGCATACAGTGACACCTGTGGCATTGACGATGAAAGCGAGCATCTCTCTGGAAATTTTGTATTTGTCGGAGATCTTACGGACAGCCGCACCGACAGCCAGACAGTTCAGGTAATCGTCCACGAATACGATAATGCCAAGAATCCAGGCGCCGATCAGCGTCTGCTTCCTTGTTTTCAGCGCTTTCTCCGCCACCCGGGAGAATCCCAACACGCCTCCGGATTCGGTGATCAGATAAATCACGGCGCTGAACAGCGCGCATATCATCAGCACCCAGGCGGTATTGGAGTCGGTCATAACGGTGTACAATGAATCCAGAAACTTGTTGAATGCAGTGACGGGATGTCCTCCCGCAACCATGACGAAGCCCACCGCAACACCTAAAAACAATGACACAAACGTGTCTTTTGTAATGATGGCGAATACCAGGATCACAATGACCGGGACGAGTGCCCAGAACCCAAATGTCATAACATCACTTCCTTTCAAATGATAAAAATTTGGTATGAATAAATGAATATTAATGAATTATCGGAAACTTTTTTCAGACATGGCAAGTTTGTTCAACGCCAGCACGAAAACCTTCCCGTTGTCGATCATGCTTTTGACGGAAAAATATTCGTTCGCTTCATGGCAACGGTCTTCATCATCGGGGAACACCGGGCCCCATGAAACGATATTGGGCATCGCCTTCGCATAAGAACCGCCATAGGCCAGAATACATTCGTGCTTTCGGCCGGAACCCTCCTCATACGCGTTGCCCAGCTCCTTGATGAAGGGTCGCTCTTTGCTCACGAAAACCGCGGGAAGAGGGAAAATGCTTTCAATCGTACCCCCAAAGTCAGCCGCCAGTGCTTCCAGTACCTGTAGAATTTCATCAGACTCGGTGCCATAGGCGAACCTTACGTTGATATGGACTGTAAGCGTGTCACCTTCGGTTTTCGTCAAAGTGGGCGAGAAAGCGTTCCTGTGCACAAATTCACCTTGATATGTCTCGCTTTCGCTGAAAAGTCCCAGTGCTTTTCCAAAGATGTCGGAGAAGTTGTCCCGAAGCATCATTAGTATTCCGTAGAGATCATTTTTTTGGGGCTGGAATTTTTCGATTTCGTCCGCCAGATGGAAAAGGGCATTGTCGCCTTTTTCCGGTTGGCTGGAATGGACAGCCTTGCCGGACGTCGAAACCTCTTTGCTTTTTTTGGATTTTCCGTCCTCAAAATATTGGAGGACAGCCTTCGCCTTGCCGGGAACGGCGTTTTCCATCACACCGGCATCCAATTTGGTGACATACCACCCATTCTCCGGGTGGCGGTCGCTTGGCTTGAAGATCATGTCGCAATCCAGAATTCCCTTTTCGATGTTGCAAAGGGGAAATTCACCATCGGGGGTGAACCCATAATCGGGGAGGGGATACTCTTTGACGTAGCAATCCATGTCATCCCAGGCGACTTCCTCCTGGGTTCCGAGGATCATGCGGATTTTTTTATGTATAGGCTCGCCGCCATCGACCAATGCCTTCATCGCGTAAAGGCAGACCACCACCGGGCCTTTGTCATCCAGCGTGCCGCGGCCGTACAACCTGCCGTCCTTTTCAACCAGGACGAAGGGATCCGTGTCCCAGTCCTCCCGGTCTCCGGGTGGCACCACGTCCACATGGGCCAGAATGCCCACAACTTCATCGCCCTGTCCCGCTTCGATGATTCCAACCTGATGGTCGCATACCGTCTTGCATTGGAACCCAAACCGTTTTCCCAAATCGATGGCGTAATCCAACGCCCGGTCCACCTCCGCCTTGTCGTCGGAAATGCTGGGAATGGCGATAAATCCACGCAAATCCTCAATGATGTTTTGCCGGTTTTCAACCATATATTGCATCAGCTTTTCATTTGTCATACAAATCACCTTCTTTTTTGTCTCACTATAAAGATAGACCTCGTGGTAACCACGAGGTCAATAGAAAATCGCATTTTTTTATTTAATCGTCCAACAATGCATAGACACAGTAGAGGGCGCATCTTTTCCCGTCCACAAAATAGTTGGTGTTTTCCCGGCCGTAAAATTCACCGTCAAGATCGTAGCCCTTCATCTCGGCATAATCGATGATTGGCTGAAGCATTTCCATGGCGTTGTCACTGTAATGGACTTCGGTGATCAGACAGTGCTCCGCTTTCTCCTCAATGCTCTTTTCGTGGGTGTTGGACGGATTGATCTTTTTGGAATGCTCTATTGACAGATACCTTTGCAGGCTGGGTGGATCATCATGGAGATTGTAGTAAAATGACATGGACACATCACCCCAGTCCTCTTTATCCAAATCAAAACAGTCCTCGATGTATCTGGCCATATGGTTTGGCTCTTCAAAGCAACCGCAGCGTCTGAAACCGGGAGGCATCTCCCCTATGCGAAAATTTCCGATCAGATTGAGCTCTTCGTTGTACCTCTCGCTCCAGTCGTTGAGATTCCAGAGCGCATCCGTGGATTCCCGGATCCGCTTGATCAACATGCTCTTCCGCTTGTCGATGACATCCCCGATTTTCTCTAGGGGCAGACCCTCCATGATGATTTTGATTTCTTTCACGTTGAGATCCATGCTGCGATAAAAGAGGATGTCCGTCAGTCTGATCAGATCGCCGGAGGAATATTCCCAGTATCCATTTTGTTCGTTTTGCTTTGGTTTGAGCAGACCTTCATCTACATAGTATCGAATGGATTCCGTTGAGATGCCAAGTGCTTTTGAAATTTCACCAACCGTCAGCAGCATGCGCGCCCTCCTTCTTGTGCGTTCCAAATACGCGTTGGGGTCTAGCCGGACTGGCAGTCATTCTGAAGACCTCAAGAAAAAAATATCACCTGTGCAATGGAGTTGTCAAGAAAAAATGGACCTAAGGTCAAGATGCTTCCGCAAGGCATCGCAATATGATATAATCTTGTTCTACACAATCAAGGGATATCCGTCGGCCTGGCTTGGCGGAACATTGCGTCGGAAAGCAATGACATCCTTTCCATCAGTCTACAGTAGCTCTTCGGGTCTGTGGTTGAAAGTCCATGCCAGTTGCGGGCAAAAGGACCCACGTAAGCTGTCTCAAGGAGGCAGTGATCATGGCGCAGCCTAGAAGTAAGTCCTCCGACAAAGTCGGATCAAGGCGAGTGTGGGGTCAAAGACCAGGTCAGCCGAAGAGCTATTGTAATATATTAGAGTGTTTGATTCATCACATTGGGTATGATATAATCAACCATATATATTGTTGGGAAACCGGGTTTCGGGGAGTTGTGGCATTTGTCGGAGAAACCCCAAAAACCACTTGTATTCCAACAAAAAACACAAATCACTTAAACCTTATTACCCAACCATTATTGCCTGACGTCATAAGGGAGGTAAACAAAATGAGAGTAATAATCACAAGCAGAAATTTGAATGTCAGCGACCACCTCAAAGAAACCATCGAAAAGAAAGTCGAGAAGCTCGGCAAGTACTTTTCCGATGACATCGGCGTGACCGTCGTGCTTTCCGCAGAAAAAAACCGACAAAAAATAGAAGCGACCATTCAGGTTCGGGGTATGTATTTCCGTGCAGAAGAAACCACCAACGATTTATACGAAGGTGTGGATCGAATTGTAGATAAACTGGCGACCCAAATGTCCAGATTCAAAACAAAAATCCAAAGGAAGCACAAGGACAACAGAGAATTCAGCTTCTCCGATTGGCCGGAACCTGAGGCAGCCGAAGAACTGAAGGTAGTCAAAACCAAAAAATTCCAACTGGCGCCCATGACTGTGGATGAAGCGATTGTCCAGATGGAAATGCTGGAGCATACATTCTTTGTCTTCCTCAACATCGAGACAGACACGGTAAACGTGGTTTACAAAAGAGAAGACAACGATTATGGCCTGTTGGAGCCAGTGTACTAAAATATATTTGACAGCGGCTTGCCCGCTGTATTGGGAGGAATATGAAAGAGCTGGTCAATAACTTATTGACAGGAATTGGCGTCTCTGATGTCATTGACATTTTGATCGTCGCTTTTGTGGTGTACAAAGTGTTGGGCTTCATCAGGGAAAGCAGAGCAGGGCAGCTGGTCAAAGGCTTGCTGGTTTTGCTGGCCGCTTTTTTCATTTCAGACCTGTTTCAACTCTATACCCTCAATTGGATTTTGAAGGGAACGATGACTGTAGGCATTATCGCCTTGATTGTTGTTTTTCAGCCGGAGCTTCGCCGAGGGTTGGAATACATGGGTAGAAGCAAGTTGATTCGGCCTGTTTTCGGGCGTGTCAACAAGGATAAAGCCAAGATCATCGCGGTGGAAGTGGCCAGATCGATTGAAAACATGTCCACCTCCAGAACAGGTGCGCTGATTGTTGTGGAACGGCAGACATCACTGACTGATATCGGTGAAAACGGGACGACCATTGACGCCAACATCACATCCAGCCTGATTGAAACGATTTTTTATGAGGGTTCTCCGTTGCACGATGGAGCCCTCATCATCCGTGGTGAAAAAATCTATGCGGCCGGTTGCGTGCTGCCGCTCACCGAAAACAAAGCCTTGTCAAAAGCTCTTGGCACCCGCCATAGAGCCGGGATCGGCATCACCGAAAACTCCGACGCCATTGTCTTCATTGTGTCCGAAGAAACCGGCATCGTCTCCATGGCGGAAGACGGCAAGTTGGATCGGTTCCTCGATACCAAAACTGTTGAAAAATCAATGCTGAACATTTATCTGAATACCCAATCCGAAGACGAGACACCCACCGGGATCAAAAGCATTTTAGAAAAATGGGGAAGGAGAAAAGATGTTTAACAACAAAATCGTCAACATCGTATTTTCCATTCTTGTAGCCATAGGTCTTTGGGTGTATGTGGTGGGTGAAATCAACCCGAACACCACAGGCAAGTTCCAAAATGTGCCGGTTCGGATCATAAATTCGTCGGTGCTTGCTGAATCCGGGCTGGCCCTAAAAGACCCGGGAGAACAGTATGTGGATGTTTCCCTTACCGGCAGCAGATCGGATATGAAAGCCCTGACATTGGATCAGATTGAGGTTTCCGCGGATCTTTCGGGGCTCAAAAAAGGCGAGAATGTTGTCCACTTAAGCGTCACTTTACCTGACAATATCAAGCTCAACTCCATTTCCAACGGGACTGTGCGGGTTACGATTGAAGATTTGGTATCTGCAGAAAAACCCATTGAGGCGAAGTATGTGGGCACTGTGCCTGAAGGGGAGGAGCCTGGCGGCGTTGTGATATCGCCGGAGACCGTTTTGGTAAGTGGCGCCGAATCCACGGTAGATGCGGTGGAATATGTGGCGGCCTCGGTCAACGTGGAGGATATAGGAACCATCAGCAAGGCGCTGGATGCAACCTTAAAACCGGTTGACAAAGACGGAAAAGAGCTTTCATATCTTTCACTGGGTCAGGACAGGGCTCAAATTGATGTGGCGATGCTAAAGACCAAGACAGTGCCTCTTGTCGTCCAATTGACAGGGGACTTGCCGACCGGATTGACCCTTGACGCAAAGGACTATCCCCAGACCATCACCGTCAAGGGAACAGCCAGCGAACTCAAAAAAATAAACAGTGTCACAAGTGAAACCATTGATATCTCAAACCTGAAAGATTCAGCCAAAATACCCATTCAATTGAATCTGGCGACAGGTGTCGAAGTCGCCTGGAGCTCTGAGAATCCTGTGCTCACATTGACGATATCCCAGGCATCAGCCAAAACATTGACATACTCCAGTACTGATTTGGTTTTGAAAGGGCTGGCATCCGGGTACAAGGCCAAGGTGGCGGACCTATCCATCACCCTAACGGTAAAATCAACAACCAATCTGCCGGCGGATCTTTCCGCAGGTGATTTTGCTTTATCTTTGGATTTATCCAATCTGACGGTGGGAGTCCATCAAGTGCCCATTGCCGTACAGACCCAATTGTCGGGTGTGACCTATACGGTTTCGCCCAAAGAAATTAATGTGACGATCAGCGAGGAATAAATATTGAATAGACTGTTTGGAACCGATGGCGTCCGGGGAATCGCCAACGCAGAACTTACACCGGAGCTGGCTTTTAATTTGGGAAAAGCCGGCGCTTATATTCTTGGAAAGAATAACAAAAATCCCAAAGTTGTGATCGGCAAGGACACCAGAATCAGTGGAGACATGTTGGAACACGCCATTTCCGCCGGCATTATGGCGATGGGGGGCGATGTGATCCAAGTTGGCGTGCTGCCCACTCCGGCGGTTGCATTTTTGGTCAGGGAGATGAAGGCCGACGCCGGCGTGATGATCTCCGCATCCCACAACCCTTTTGAATACAACGGCATCAAATTTTTCAACAGCAAAGGATTCAAGCTGGATGACGAAATTGAAGACGCCATTGAGGATATCATCGTCAGGGACATTGATGTAAACAGCCATATCACCGGCAAGAAACTGGGCCGTTGCCTTGTTTCCGAGGCGGAAGGGCGGCATCTTTACGAGGACTATTTAAAAGGGTGTTTCAGAGGGACGCTCAACGGATTCAAGGTTGTTTTGGACTGTGCCAACGGATCGGCGTGCCAGGTGGCCGAAGAGGTCTATCGATGTCTGGGCGCCCAGGTTTTCTTGATTGGCCATCACCCTGACGGCACCAACATCAATGATCATTGCGGATCGACCCATCCGGAGCAACTCCAGGAAGCGGTGGTCAAACATGGGGCGGATATCGGCATGGCTTTTGACGGCGATGCGGACCGGCTGATATGCGTCGATGAAAAGGGCCGGATCATCGATGGGGACAAATTGCTTTGCATCTGTGCCAACATGCTGAAGAGACAATCACAGTTGCCGGGCGACATGGTGACCGCAACGGTGATGAGCAACCAGGGATTCATCAATTATATGGATGACATCGGATGCCAACTCAAAATAACCGCAGTTGGAGACCGATATGTATTGGAAAGCATGCTGCAGACCGGCTGCGCCCTTGGAGGGGAGCAATCGGGCCATATTATTTTCCTGGCCCATTCCACCACGGGAGACGGCATTCTGTCTTCCCTGCAGGTGATGCGGGCCATCGGCCTGTCAGGCAGGAAGGCATCGGAACTGTCTGATGACATCACCATATACCCTCAGGTGTTGGTGAATGCGACGGTCAAAAACGAAAACAAAGAAAAATACTTAAAAGACCCAACCATCGCCGGCGAAATCAAGGCCATCGAAAAAGCGATGAACGGAAACGGACGTGTATTGATCAGGCCTTCAGGCACTGAGCCTTTGGTGCGCGTCATGCTGGAAGGTGAGGACATGGACCGAATGACAACATTGGCCCAACGGCTGGCCACATTGATCACACAAAAACTTGGATAAGGAGACGCGAACATGTGCGGAATAGTAGGGTATATCGGGGACGAAAAAGCAAAAGAAATCATCATTGACGGATTGAAACGTCTGGAATACCGGGGGTATGACTCCGCCGGCATTTCTTTGGTCATCAATGGTAAAATCCAGACAAGAAAGCATGTTGGAGAAATTAAAAATCTCGAAAAAATCATTGGAGACGAGGCGTTTCAGAGCAATATCGGCATTGGGCATACCCGTTGGGCAACCCATGGCGCACCGTCCGATGTGAACGCCCATCCCCACAACAATCAGGACGACACGATCACGGTGGTCCATAATGGAATCATCGAAAATTATATTGAGCTGAAGGAAATGCTTCTCTCTGAACACCACGTCGAATTTCGCTCAGAAACGGATTCGGAAGTCATCGCCCAGTTGATCGGTGTCCTGTATAAAGGCGATCTTTTGGATGCTGTCAATCAAGCTGTGGCGAAAATGCGCGGCGCTTACGCCATCGGCGTGATCAGTTCTCTTGAACCGGACAAAATCATCGCAGTCCGAAAGGACGCACCACTGGTTGCCGGGTTGGGCAAGGGCTGCAACTTCATCGCTTCGGATATTCCGGCGCTTCTCAAATATGTCCGGGAAATCTATCTGATTGAAAACAATGAAACCGTTGTCCTGACCAAAGACGACGTGACCATTTATGACGAAGACGGCAAGACCGTCAAGCGGGACGTGTTTCACGTGACGTGGGATGCGGATGCAGCTGAAAAAGGCGGATATCAGCATTTCATGTTGAAGGAAATCCATGAGCAACCCTCTGGATTGGCGGAAACACTGAACCGAAGACTGAACGATGACGGCACCATCAACCTGGATGGGATTTCCATGACCAAAGAGGATATCGAAGCTTTCACCAAAGTCTACATTGTCGCATGCGGCACCGCCTATCATGCTGGTCTGGTGGGCAAATATATCATTGAGAAACTGGCCAAAATCCCTGTGGAGGTGGACATCGCCTCTGAATTCCGTTATCGGGACCCCTTCGTAGACGACAAAACACTGTTCATCGCCATTAGCCAATCGGGGGAAACCCTTGATACACTGGCGGCGCTGCGTGAAGCCAAACGAAAAGGCGCCCGGGTGCTTTCCGTCGTCAATGTGGTGGGCAGTTCGGTGGCCAGGGAATCCCAAGATGTTTTTTATACTTGGGCAGGTCCGGAAATTTCCGTCGCATCCACCAAGGCTTATACCACCCAGCTGATGTGCATGTACCTCTTGGCCCTTTATATGGGGTTGACCCGAGGCTCCCTGGATCGTAAGGGATACAACCGGATCCTGGACGAGCTCAAGGCCATACCGGGCAAACTCAGCACCCTGTTGGAACAGGAAAATATGATTGAGAACCTGGCGGACCGTTTTTTCCAGCGGGAGCAGGTCTTCTTTATTGGAAGAGGCTCCGATGCCGCTGTCTCCTATGAAGGTTCCTTGAAGCTCAAAGAAATCTCCTACATCAATTCATTCGCCATCGCCGCCGGAGAGCTGAAGCACGGCACCATCGCCCTCATGGAAAAGGGCAGCCTTGTGTTCGCATTGGCCACTCAAGATGCGCTGTTTGAAAAGATGTTGTCCAATATTGAAGAAATCAAAGCCAGAGGCGCCTATGTGGTGGGCATCGCCAAAAACGGAAACAACGATATCGAAAACAAATGTGACGAATCGTTTTACATCCCTTACTGCATTGATGAATGCACCCCCATGTTGACGGTGGTACCTCTCCAGTTGTTTGCCTATTATGTGGCCAAAAACAGGGGATGCAACATCGACAAGCCCAAAAATTTGGCGAAATCCGTCACGGTTGAATAGAGGAGAATACTGCATTGAACCAAAAACCATACGAAGTCAGAGACATCACCCTTGCGCCCTCGGGGCACCAAAAGATTGCGTGGGTCCGAAGCCACATGCCGCTCCTTCGGGATTTGGAAGATGAATTCATCAAAACCAAACCTTTTGAAGGCGTCAAAATATCCCTTTCCATCCACATGGAAGCCAAGACCGCCTATTTTTGCCAAGTGCTGGCAATTGGGGGTGCGGAGCTTTCGGCGACGGGCAGCAATGTGCTTTCCACACAGGACGACGTGGTCGCCGCATTGGCGGACAGCGGAATTCATGTGTATGCCTATCATGGGGCAACGGCGGAGGAATATACACGGCATTTGACCATGGCTCTTGAACAAAAATCCAATATTATCATCGATGACGGCGGAGACCTTGTGGGCTTGCTCCATTTGGAACGGCCGGATCTGGCGGTGGAAGTCTGGGGTGGATGTGAAGAAACAACCACTGGCATTCTCAGACTCAAAGCGATGGCCGATCAGGGCGTCTTAAAATTTCCCATGGTTGCCGTCAATGACGCGGACTGCAAGCATTTGTTCGACAATCGATACGGCACCGGCCAGTCGGTTTGGGACAGCATCATGCGCAACACAAACCTGATTATCGCCAGCAAAACCGTTGTGGTTGGCGGATATGGATGGTGCGGCAAAGGAATTGCCATGCGGGGCGACGCGCTGGGCGCCAAAGTGATTGTGACGGAAGTGAATCCCATCCGAGCGATGGAAGCCAGAATGGACGGGTACGATATCATGACCATGGACCAGGCTGCATCGCTTGGGGATATTTTTGTTACAGCCACCGGATGCAAGGGGACCATCACCCTTTCCCATATGGCCAAAATGAAAGATGGCGCCATCTTGTGCAACGCGGGGCACTTCAACGTCGAGGTGGATGTGGAAGCCCTTGAAAAGGCTGCAGCTGTAAAGGCAGAAAGCCGAAAAAACATCATGGGCTATCAACTGCCTGACGGAAAATGGTTGCACCTCATTGGCGAAGGCAGGCTGGTGAACATCGCCGCGGCCGACGGACATCCGGCTGAGATCATGGACTTGAGTTTTGCGGTTCAGGCCATGTCGGCGTTATACATCAAAGACCATCACAAAGAACTTTTCCCCGGTGTTGGGGATGTTTCAAAAGAGGTTGACCGAGTCATCGCCCAAAAGAAATTGAAAAGCTGGGGTGTGGACATCGACATCCTGACCCCCGATCAGGAAGCCTACCTCAAAAGCTGGCAGGTCTGAAAACATCCACCGGGACAAAATAAAACTATTATTGGAGGCAATATGAAATACGCCAAACGCCTCGCCCACCTGGAAGACAAATCCCTTCTCAACGCATTCCAGCTGGCTGAGAATAAAGATACCATCTCATTTTCCGCTGGGTTTCCATCCGCGGAAACTTATCCCGTCGACGCCATACGAGAGTCCATGGACCGGGTTCTCAAAACTCAGGGTGCCGAAGCGTTGAGTTACTGTTCAACCAGCGGTTATTTGGGCCTTCGCGAGATTATGAAGGAGCGAATGGCCAGAAAATTCGGCTTGCACTATGATGTCGGTGAGATTATTATCACAAGCGGATCCCAACAGGCTCTGGACATGAGCGGCATGCTCTTCATCAATGAGGGAGACGTGGTCATCTTTGAAGCCCCCTCTTATCTAGGCGCTGTCAATGCGTTGAGGGCATATGAGGCGGAGCTTGTTTCAGTGCCCACAGACCGGGAAGGCATGGTGATTTCCGCCTTGAAGGATGTGTTGGCCCAATACAAAGACCGCGTCAGAATGATCTACGTGAATCCTGATTTTCAAAACCCCACGGGCAGAAGTTGGTCGGACCAGCGGCGAAAAGACTTTATGGATTTCATGAAAGATTACGACATTCCCATCCTGGAGGATGCGGCATACAGCGAAATCTGTTTCGATGGGGAACTTGAAAAACCCCTTGCGTCATATGACCAGCGGGGACAGGTGATCTACACCGGCACCTTTTCCAAGATTTTCTGCCCGGGACTTCGGGTCGCCTGGCTTTGCGCAAGAAAAGAAATCATGGAAAAATATCTTGTGCTGAAAAACGCCGCCGACCTTTCATCCTCCACGGTAGCCCAGCTTCAAATGGCGGACTATATGACCCATAATGATATCGACAGGCATATTCGGGAAATCAGCGCCCTGTATCGAAAGCGCCGTGATGCAATGGCAAAGGCCATCGACGAAAATTTTCCCCGGGAAGCCCGGTATGTGTTGCCGAGAGGAGGTCTTTTCATCTGGGTGGAACTGCCGGAGGATAAAGACGCCACTGAACTTCTGAGGCGTGCCGGCAAAGAAAATGTCTCGTTCATCACCGGCGCGGCGTTTTATCCCAGCGCCAAAAAGAACAATGAATTCCGGTTGAATTTTTCCAACATGTCCGAGGAGGTCACCCAAAAGGGCATCGCCATTTTGGGTAGGCTGATCGCCGAGTACTTGACTGAAGAGAATTGAACTTCAAAGGGCAGGAAACGATGAAACGAGAAATGACCTAAAGACAAAAGCCGCTAAAAAGCGGCTTTTTCAATACGTTCCAATGTTTTTTCCTCACCAAGTATCTGCTGGATTTCCCATAGGTCCGGGGATTGGCTTCTACCCACCAAGGCCAGTCGGATGACAGTGCTGATGTGCCCCACATGGCCTTTGAATTGATCCGGGTTCTTTTTGTAATCCTTTGGTTTGACCGCATATCCCAGATCCGACGCGATGCTTCTGATTTTTTCGAACCATGCGGATTGATCGTCGCCATGATCGTAGGTGGTGGCATAACTTGCCAAAATGGCTTTGGCGTCCGCCGCACCGACCTCCTGGGGCAACGCATCCTCAATGGAGAAGAATCCATCAAAGAAATATCTGATAAACTCGAACATTTGGCTGGCGGAAATAAAATCTTTCCGGGGCTTTTCATCATGACGTCCCATGTCCAGAATTTTTTCCACAAGGGAGCGGTTCGCTTTCAACACTTCCCAGGCATCAGGACGGTACTGGGCCGCCCATTGGACCAAAAAATCGTACAGGTCGGCTGCAGATATACGCAGCAAACAGTCTTTGGACACATCATTGAGTTTGTTGATGTCGAATAGTGCCCCGGAAGCACTCATTTTTTCAACGGTGAAGTTGAATGCATCACAAGAAACCTCAGGGTTGGCCAAACGCCATTCTTCGAAGTTGGAGTTCAACAGGGTGAGGAGATACTCCCGAATGGCAAGGGGATGATATCCTTGCTCCTTGTAGTAGCCGAGAGACAACTCCGGATCCTTTCGCTTGGACAGCTTGCGTTTGTTTCCGTTTTCATCCAGTTTCATCAACTGGGCGGTGTGGCAATATATCGGTGGCTGAAAGCCCAGTTTTTCAAAAAGTTCAATATGGATAGGTAAGGAGGAAAGCCATTCTTCCCCCCGGACCACGTGGGTGGTGCCCATCAGATGATCATCCACCACATGGGCGAAATGATAGGTGGGCATGCCATTGGCCTTGAGGATGACCACATCCTGATTGTTTTCAGGCATGGAAAGAACGCCACGAATTCCGTCCTCCACTTTGATATATCGGATTTGCTCCTGGGGCAACGCATGATTGCCGCCGGATTTCAGCCGGATGGTGTAGGGGAGCCCCTGGGAAAGAAACGTCTGGATTTGTTCAAAGGTCAAGTCGCGATGCTTGGCATAGGAACCGTAGATGCCGGGATTCGCCTTTTCAGACTCCTGACAGCCGCGGATCTCCTGGATTTCTTCTTCAGTGAGAAAACATGGGTATGCCAACCCAAGGCTGACCAAGTGTTTTGCATAAACCTGGTAAAGGCCTTTGCGATGGCTTTGGGTATAAGGACCGTAATTTCCCCGCTCTCCGGTTTTGGAAGCACCTTCGTCAAAGTTGATTCCAAAGAAGGAAAGCGAATCGATGATCATATCCAACGCACCTTCCACAAGACGCTTTTCGTCCGTATCCTCAATCCGCAAATAGAAGATGCCATTGCTTTGATGGGCAAGGCGTTCGTCCACAAACGCACCGTAAAGATTGCCTAAATGAATGAAGCCGGTAGGGCTGGGCCCCAGGCGGGTCACCTTTGCCCCCTCGGCCAGATCTCTGGGGGGATAGGAATTTTTGATATCCTCAGGGGATTGGGTCGTATCAGGGAATAGCAATGGGGCAAGACGGGGATCATTCATGTTAAACCTCCAAATGTATAAGTTTATTCTTTGCTGTCAGGCGTTTTTTCGTCTTCGTTGCAGGAAGAGCAACATCCCGCGGATCGCCAGGGCGATGGCGGAAACAACCAAGACCACCGTCAGAACGATGTACCAGGCGAGGTCGGCAAAGGACCCTGCGGAAAAGCCGCCAAGACTGCTGACAATTTTCACAATGACAAGACCGATGCCGCCAAACAGCATGGGACCAATCATGGTGGAGAGCAGATATTCTTTTAGCGATATTTTGAAAAGTGCCAGGGCGATACTTTCCAGCACATAGAGTAAAGCAAAATACACAAGCCCGCACGCCATTAATATGGCAACGTAATATTGATTGAAAAACGCCATTCCCACGGCGAAAATACCGTAGATGATGGCCATGCTGATGACAAACAGGAAACATCCTTTAATAAATTTGCTCATGCTGTGCTCCTTTCAACTTCGCTGCAGCGGTCCGCTCTTGGACCCTTCCACACTGAGGGCCGCCACCGCGGAAACGACCAGGACGATGCCAAACAATTGTGCGGGCACCATCACTTCCGACAGGAATAGATAAGCCAGTAAAACTGTCAGAGGCAACTCCAAAGTTCCGACAACGGTTGAACGCTCCGAACCGATGAGGATCACCCCTTTTCCCAAGAGAAAAGAGGGGAGCACCGTCGCCACTGAGCTGATGAAAATGATAATCAACAATGTGTTCAACGGCAATGCCGGGATTGCGGCCAAAACGGAAGGTTTCATGGCCAATATGATCAAGGCGCCAACCATCCAATCATAAAAGAAAATCGTGGTGATGGGATATTGGGAAAGTTTCAAATCCAGAATCAGGAAAAAGCAGGCGCAAAAGAAACAGGTCAACAGGCCGAACATGATGCCGGTCCAGGTCCAGGAATGTTTTTCACCAAAGATATTCAGCACCAGGATGCTGCCGACCACCACCATGGCCAGAGAAATTTTGTTGGTCAAGGTCACTTTGCGGACGCCGCTCACCAGAAAGAAAAGGCAAATCAGCACAGGATGCAGAAACAGCAACATGGATCCGATGCCGGCATCCACACGTTCCAACGCCAGATTCAGCATGAGATTGGTTCCAACACCGCCTACCACGCCAAGAAGAACAATCCACAAAATGTCCTGTTTTTTGATGGCAAGTTTGGCGCCAAAGCCATTGGGCATCCTGATCAATCCAACAACAAACATGACGACAGCACTGATTCCGACTTGCATAAATGAAAAAAGCCAGGTATCGGTGCCTCCGGTTAGAATATATTTGCTCAGGATTACTTGGGATGCATAAACAAAAGCGGACCCAATGGTATATAAGTAGCCTTTCATAATTCCTCCATCTAGGTCATATTATACCATAGAAAAAGGAGGCGTACCGAGGGAAAATTAATTCATCTTCAGGATATAGGATTTGAACCCGGAGGTGTATTGCAAGCTCCCGTCGTTCATCACGAAGACTGCCTGAGCCCCTTCCTTTTCAACCAATGCTTTGGCTTGATCCACCGGAAGGATGAAAGCTGTTGTGGAAAGGCCATCCGCAAGGCTGGAATCCTGTGTGACGATGGTCACCGCACGACAATGCTTGGCGGGATAGAGTGTTTTTGGATCGATGATGTGGTGGTACCTGACGCCGTCCACAATGTAATATCTTTGATAATCCCCGCTGGTGACCATGGAGGCATCAGAAATTTTGAGGGTCATCAGGGAGCTCTCCTGAGAATCCGGATCGGTGATCCCCACATTCCAGGGGACCTGTTCAAGGCCCGTGTCCTTCATACCCACGGCTCTCACGTTTCCGCCCACGCTCAGCAAAATTGAAATGCCGGGCCATTTCTTTTCCAGCATCCGGGCCACTTGCTCGGTGGAATATCCTTTGGCGATGGCGCCCACATCCAGGCTCATGGACGGGTCCTTGAGATAGACGGTGCTGTTTTTTTCATCGATGACCATATCGTTGATGTCGGTATGTTTGCTGGCCTTCTCAAGAAGGGACCGGGGCGGGAGTTTCGCCTGATCCGGATTGGCGATGCCCGCTTCACGGTAATCATGCCATATCTGTAGAACACTTCCGAAAGCCACGTTCACCTGGCCGTCGGACATGGTATATACTTCTTTGGAAAATTTCAGTAGATCAATGATTTTTTTGTCCACTTTGACCGGCATTTTGCCTGCATTGTCATTGATGGTTTTGATATTGTTGACGCCTTTGAAATCGTCGTAGATATCATATAACTGGTGATATGTTTTCAGGTTGTCATATGCATAATCTGCCTGCTGGGTGAAGAGATCCTTGCTGTCGCTGTAGCCGATGATCTGCGTCATGGTGTCGAACAGCTCCAGAAATTCAGCCTGGTAACGGGTCTTTTCCTTTGCTTGCGTTTTGCCGCAGCCAGCCATGGCGAACACCAGACAAACAATCAATGCGATTGCTAAAACCTTTTTCATAATTTCCTCGCTTCAAAATGTTCCGTGAAATAATCGGTAAAAAAATAATGGGAGCGGGGATGCCGCTCCCATTTATTATTGTAGCCTTACTTGGTTGCCAATTCAAGAGCGCTGATGAATCCGCCAACATGAATTGTTACTGAGGATTTCAGTTCATCACCGTTGGGTACGCCTTCAGCGTCTACTGCAACACCTTTGACTTCGTCAATGGTTTTGCCGGTCGCATAAGCGGCGAATGCCGCAGCTTGCTCGTTCCACTCTTTGCCGATGGTGGAAGCTTTTTTCATGCCGTAAGCATCACCGAGGACATCTTTGGTCTTGAAGGTGGCGTCGGTTTTGACGGTCAACTTGCCGGCGGCATCGAATGTGATGTCAGCCTGGGAAGCGTCAATGATGGCGCTGGTGATTTTGCCGTCGGCATCTTTGGTTGCGATCGCATAAGTTGAATAGGGTTCTGCAACGCCGTCAGCTTTTGCTGTCGCATCTGTTGAATTGGGAAGACCGGTCACAATGCCCATGCCCAGTGTGTCGCCTTCTTTGGCGCCCAGGTCGGTGGCGTTGGTGACAGCCTGCTCAATGACAGCCAGATAGGGTGCGATGTGGATGGTGACGCCGGCCAGCAAATCCTTGTCGGTTGCCACGCCTTCAGCGCTCAGAGCGATTCCCTTGACTTCGTCAAGTGTCTTGCCCTTCACATAGGTGGCCAAGAATGCGGCTTGCTCGTTCCATTCTTTGCCGATGGTGGAAGCCTTCTTCATGCCATATTTGTCGCCCAAAATGTTCTTTGAATCAAACGTGGCATCCAATGCTGTAACCAGCTTGCCATTTTTGTCAAATTCAATTTTGGACTGAACCGCATCGATGACACAATCCTGGATCACACCATCTTCGTCAACCAATACGGCCGCCGCCATGGAATAGCCTTGTCCGGTGCCATTTGTGGATCCGCTGGCGGAAGTTGAGTCCGCGATGGTCGTTGTCGCCGCAAAGCCGGTCTTTAAAGCTTTTGCGCTACTTGAACCACCACAGGAAACAGCTAGAACGCCGATCAGCAGAATGGCCACTAAGATAAATAGCTTTTTCATACATTTCCTCCTTAAAATATAGAATTTATTTATTACTAAACCGGAATCGCTTGAAAACCGGCATAATAATCTTTAACAATGTCGCTGTCGCCACACCGGCGACAACACCCGCGACCAAAAGCACGGGGAAGTAGTATAGCAAATAAAAATTGGAATAGACCAGGGACACCGCGATCAATTGTCCGATATTGTGGAACACCGCTCCACATATGGATAGAATCAAATAGGATATCCTGTCCCGAAATATCAGCAGCAACAGCACCATGATGGTGATGGACAACAGCCCGCCGCTCAAACTCAGAAACGCGGCGATCACTCCCCGGGTGGAAAATACGAATACCGATTTGAGCACCGCCACTGCGTAAGCCTCTTTTTTGCCTACAAAAAACAGTACGTACATTACTGCGATATTGGAAAATCCAAACTTGACGCCGGGGATTGTCCCCGGTACAGGGGGCAGGGAGTTTTCCACCACTGAGATGATCAGGGCTACCGCGAAAAATAATGAAACTATGACCAACCGTTGTGTTCTACTCATCAAATCACCACATCCGGATCCGAAAGATTGTCTTCCAACGGTGCGATCCTTAGCACAAGACCATTGGGCAGGCAAGCCGCGGACTGACCGGACAGTCTTTGCTTTCCGGCATTAATGCATACTTTGTCGGGACAATCCGACTTCACAAAAGCGATGGAACCGTCGGCATAAACGTGGAAGACCACATCCTCGTGTCCCTTGACGGAAAAATCATAATCCTTGCCATCCGACAGGGAAACCACTTTCACCAGCTTATTCTCGTAAAAGATTTTGGCCTCCACTTCCTTGCCCTGCGCCGAGTGGAGATACACAAAGTATAATCCTGCGGCAATGGCCAGGATTGCCACAATAATGACCAAATCCGTTCTCTTAAAAAATTTCATAATGGGCCACCACTCCGCACAATGCCAGGATGATGCATTGACTTGCCATGAGAACGATGTAGTTCTTGATGGAAGTCATGAATGTATCGGCTTTTATTTGTTTTTGCCGGAATTGATGGAGATTCCTTTCAACCGGCACAATGGTCAACAGCAGCAGCAGATAGGGCAATGGCAGAAAGTTTAGGACAACCATCAGAACCGCTGCGGCATAGGTGGAATAGTAGAGCAAGCTATATAATGTCACCGCCCGTTTTTTGCCGATGTAATACGGCAATGTATGACGGTTGACCAAAATGTCTTTCTCAAGATCGCAAATATTGTTGGCCAGCATGATGTTGGCGGTACAGACCATGGGTGTCCAGCATAGAAGGCCAAGAGCCAACAGAGGCAGTAAATAGGCGGTGAAAGTCGCCGTTCCATGGGCCAGTCCAAATGTCGCCAGACTTCCGTCGGGCAAATTGATGTATAAAAGGAGAAATGGAATCAAAAGGCCGTAAAACAATCCCGACAACACCTCCCCCAAGGGCACTCTGGACACGGGCACCGGGCCAAAAGTATAAAATATCCCACAGATGAAGCAGAGCATGCCCACCCCCAACACCACCCAGTCGGTCAACGCAGCAAGGAGAATGCCCAACCCGCCGCTGACCGCCAGCATCCCAAAGATGATGGCCAGGGCGACCGGACGGCTGAACTGAAGGGACTGATCATTGGTTTTGGTGTCGATATAATTGTTGATCCCTGTGGTGGTCAAATCAAAAATGAACATGGCGAAGAAAAATATCCCTGTCCTCAGCCAGTCGATGGGCTGAAATAGGTAATACAAATAAGCCAGTGCCATGGCGAAGGCAAAGATGCTGGTTATTTTGGTTTTGATCTCCACAAAGTCAAAATATCGATGAATCATTGGCTCTCTTTCATCATGGAACCTGCGTAAGACAGGTTCAATATGTCCTGAAGCAACTGTTTCTTTTTTTGTGTGCCCGGAAGTTCAACAATAATCTTCTGGGCCTTGTCGTAGTATTTGCCCGAAATCATTTGAGTGTAGGCTGTGCCTCCTCGTTTTTTGACAAAAGCCACCAACTCCTCAGGCTTGCCGAGAAAGGATGCCATCCGGTCTTTGGCGGAAGGATCTTTGGCCAACGCAGCGATCAGCGGCAGGGTCACCACCCCTTCCTCAAAGTCTTTGGCAACCGGTTTTTTGGCCCGGTCCGCTGAAAACTCATAGTCGATGCAGTCGTCGGATAATTGGAAAATCATGCCCACAAATCTGCCCAGCTTGGCATAGACAGGCCATAGCTTTTCGTCAACCCCGGAGCAGTATGCGCCGGAGCGGTATGCCGCTTCAAACAGCGTGGCTGTCTTGCCGCGGATGATCCGCAGATAGGACAGCATGGAAAGCTGGAAATTCCGGTTGTTCTGGTATTGTTCCAATTCTCCGATGCATACCCGGTGGATATAGTCGGACAAAAGGGGATTCTGCCTGTCGTCACGGTTCTCGGGAACCGAAATCATCGCGGCCTCTTTTAGGGAAATGCTGAGCAGATAATCTCCGCAGATGACGGCTGTCCGTTTGCCGAATTTTTTTTGGAGGGTCGGCAGACCTCTCCGCGTATCGGCGTCATCGATAATGTCGTCGTGAACCAGCGTGGCCAGATGGAACAGCTCGATTGCCGCAGCCATTTGGATGCTGTCCGAATTCACCTTGTCCTCCTGATCCATGCTGCAGGCCAATAGAGCTTGTGCACGAATCAGCTTCCCTCTGGATTGCGCCAAATGACTGGTGTACTGGGCGATGATGCCGGGCGCCTCGGTGAGAATTTGTTCTATTTTGTTTGTGACCTCTGAGATACCTTCGTCAAAGGTGTATTTAGTCATGATAGAGGTACCACTTTCTGACAAACTTCAGTTTGCCCCATTTATTTTTGAGGGCTGGCAGCACATAGTAGTCGAAGGAGAAGGTGCTCCCGCCACCAATCAATACGGCGATGGCCGCGAAAATCATCCAAAAAGTCGTCAGGTACAATCCTGTGGTCATGATGAACATCACCTGCAGCACCAGTGACGCGGCGGAAGACAGGAAGGTGAACAATCCACCGATCAGCGCAAGGCCGATGAGAATCTCCGCCAGAACGATGCCGATTTGCATCACCATCTGCATGCCGTCGTTCCCGGTCACAAATGATTTGACAAACCAGTTCATCGGTGCAAAGTCCACTTTGAACGCCATATCCGACAGGGTGGAATCGGTGAAGCTTTTGCCGGAGACAAAGACTGCCCGGATAAAGTCAAAGAAATGCAGGTTGAAAAAAACGGTGCCGGTTGTGGTGCCTCCGTCGCCGCCGCCACCGGTTCCGGTCGCCGCGGACGCGGCGTCGATCAGTCCGTGGTTGGACGATTCGGCGATTTTACCGACAATGGAATTGTACCAAGTTGTGGCTGCTCCGAAAAAGTCATCCAGCTTCGGTTCGGACATCCAACCCTCCAGAATTTTTTTGACGCCTTCAAACACCCACACTGCACCAAGCCACATGCGTAGCGGAATCAGCAAAAAACTGGGAGTGCGATTGGAAAAATGACCGCCAAGGAAACTTCGCTTGTTCCGGATGGTGAAGAATTCATGTTTGCAGTAGCTGACCACTTTGTTCCATCCAAGCACTTGCAGGAAGTAAATGATGTTGATGAAGTGCTTTGAAAGCATGGCCAGGAAAGAAGGCAGGTTGAGCATACTGTTCGGGAATCCCACACGGGCGACTCCATAGCGTCCGCCAACACAAACCATCACGCCGTGGAAGGAAGGTTTGTAGCTTTCCATCTCACCGCCACGAATGGCTGCCGTGATATTTTTTGCTGCGACTCCGGCGCTGTGCTCGCAGTTTTCGACCATCTGGGGAACGGGGGCTTCCTGCCCTTCAGGTATGTAAAACATGTTGTCACCGACCACATAAACGTCTTCTTTGCCTTCGGCACGAAGAAATGCATCCGTTTTGAGCCGACCTCTGCCAATCATGGCTAAAGATTTGCCCGCTTCAAATGCGATGTCGGCGCTTTCGATTCCCGCGGCCCAAACGACTGTGCCTGCGGTATGGCGTGTTGTGATCTCTCCGACTTTCAAGTCAATATAATCCGATCCGATTTCGATGACGCCGGTGTTGAGCATGACCCCGACCCCCATTTTGTTGAGGCGCCTTTCCACCTTGTCGGAAAGTTTTTCGGGTAAAATAGGCACGACTCTGGGCAGCATATCCACATTGACCATGGTCACCTGTTCAAAGGGTATGCCATGTTTCTTGCACAGGATGGGTGCGTACTCCGCCAGCTCTCCGGCCATTTCCACGCCGGTGAACCCGGCACCAACCACATAGAATGTCAGGAGTTTTTTGCGTTTCTCCAAGTCAGGCTCGTTTGCCGCTTTCCGGAAGGAATTTTCAATTCTTTCCTTCAATACGATCGCATCGTCGAAAGACCAGAGATTGAAAGCGTTCTCGGCGGCGCCTTTGACCCCGAAGTAGGTGGGTTTGGATCCTGAGGCCAACACCAGATAGTCATATGCGTAGTCGTCAGCCTGGCCTTTGACCACTTTGCCTTCGAAGTCGATGGCGGACACCGTGTCCATGATGACTTCCACATTTCTGCGGGCAAACACCTTTGCCAGACTGATTTTGATGCTGTCCTCATCCACTCTGGACGCCGCGACCTCGTGAAGTTCGGTAAGCATTGTGTGGTAGGAATGTTTGTCAATCAGACGGATTGAGACTTCCTCTTTGTTTTTGAATTTTTTGGCCAATTTTTTGGCGGTCAGGATACCGGCATATCCGGCTCCGACAATCACAATATTCTTCATGTTCCTGTTTCTCCAAACATATTATTCACTTATGTATACTATTTTTTGTTGTTCCAGTTACTTGATACCATTTTATAGTATCTGCATCAGTGCCGCAAGTACTATATTAAGAATCATTTAAGTATACAATCCTAAAATGTTGTAAAAATGAGTTCGTTATTTTTTACACAAAATCGCCAATTTAAAACGGCATATCCCAATTTAATCAATTATTTGATATAATGTTGGCTGTTGGGTGAACCATTTGAAAAAACCGGAAGAGAAAAAAGATGAAAATACTGATTATCGAAGACGAGGTGAGGCTTTGCGAGGCGCTTGCCGAAATTTTGAAAAAAAACAAATACAGTGTGGACGCGGTGCATGACGGGGAGGCCGGATTGGATTATGGCCTGACTCAAATTTACGATGCGATCATTCTGGACATCATGTTGCCCAAAATGGATGGAGTGGAGGTGCTCAGACAGCTTCGCGCCAACCACGTGGCCACTCCGGTGATTCTTTTGACAGCGCGGTATATGACGGGGGACAAAGTCAGCGGACTGGACGCCGGTGCCGACGACTACCTGACCAAACCTTTCGAGCCGGATGAGTTGCTGGCCCGTATCAGGGCCATGACCAGGCGCAAAGGGGAAGTGATGACCGAAGGACTGGTGGTGGGGGACCTGACCCTGAACACCAACACCTCAGAATTGACCAGCGGCCACAAAATGATTCCCCTGTCACTCAAAGAGCTTCAGATGATGGAAATCCTGCTCCGCAATACAGACCGGATCATCACCAAGGAGCTGCTGATTGAGAAAGTATGGGGATTTGACAGTGAGGCCGTTCATAATAATGTTGAAGTCTATGTGTCGTTTCTGCGCAAGAAACTGAAGTATTTGGAATCCAATGTGGAGATTCAGACTGTGAGAGGAATCGGGTACAGAATAAAAGAATGAGCAAACCGACCGTCGTAACAAAATTGAAGAGAAACTTTATTCTGATCGTCATGTCCATGATGACTGTTTTGCTTTTGGGCTCTTTTGTGTTAATCAATTATACCAACCATCAGTATTATAAAGAGAATATCGCCAATCGGCTGGCTGAAATCGCCAATAGGGATGGATCGCTTCCTTCCTTCGACGACAGCGAGAAGCCTCAAATGGGGCAGGCTCCAAATACGGATTTCCGTATGGACTCCTATGTCGCCGTCAAGATCACCCCTTCCGGAGCCATGAGCGGCATCGTATCCGGGAGCATTGTCAATTTGGATATGACTGCCATCAAGGATATGGTGTCCATCGCCATCGCCAAAGGCAAGAGCGGCGGTGAAATCCAGGATTGGCAATACATTATCCAATCAAAATCCTATGGTTCCCTTGCCGTTTTCATTGATGTCTCCGCCCAGAATCAACTGGAAAAAAATCTACTGATCATGTCGGGTGGGATATTGTCTCTGGTTTGGCTGGCCATGCTGGGGCTGGCGATTTTCTTGTCCAGATGGGTTTCACGACCGGTGGAAAAAGCCTTTGCCGCCCAGACCCGTTTCGTGGCCGATGCAAGCCATGAACTAAAAACGCCGATTTCGGTTATCAACGCCAATTTGGCTGTGCTGGAAAGCTCCACAAAAAAACAGAGCAAATGGCTTGGGTACATCCAGACTGAAACCATCCGGATGAACGGCTTGGTCAACAGTCTTTTGACGTTGGCCACCATGGATGATCCATCCTTCAAAAGAAATGATTCGGTTGTCCCCCTGGATGATTTGATCCAGTCCTGCGTGTTGCCCTTTGAGAGTTTGATGTATGAAAGCGGCATAACGTTGGAAATGAATTGCGAAAAATCGCTGAGCATCACCGGGGACCGGGACAAACTGGCGCAGATGATCCGATTGCTGGTGGAAAACGCCGTCAAGCACACAAAGGACGGGGGAAAGATCACCATTGAGTTGAAACGAAAAGGAAACAAAAAAATCTTTTCCATATATAATGAAGGAGACGCAATTTCCCAAACCGATGGCGTCAAGATATTCGAACGTTTTTATCGCACGGATTTCGCCAGGGACCGGGACAGCGGTGGCTATGGCCTGGGGTTGTCCATCGCCAAGGCGATCGTAGTCCTGCACAAAGGTAAAATCTATGCGGACACCACTGTCAAAGACGGCGCCAAGTTCGTGGTCGAGCTTTAAATCCAATGAACGATAAAACAACCTTAAAGAAGTAATTGTCTTCTTTAAGGTTGTTTTTATTTTGCAGGCGCAATATGGGAATATAAAAAGAAAAGGAGAAACGTATGTACATCATTAAGAATGCCTGGAGGAATCTTCTTCGTGCAAAAGGAAGAAACATCTTGATTGGTCTTATTGTATGCATCATCGCACTTTCGAGCTGTATCGCACTTATCATCATGGAGTCCGCGGACAACACCGCAAAGGACGGGCTGAGCAATTTGAACATCACAGCGACCATCGGAGTTGATCGTGAGAAGCTGATGAGCGATGCCACCAAAAACGGAACGGATCCCAAAGATGTGATGACTTCCGTCGATCCCCTTACTTTGAAAGAAATGAAGGCGTATGCCGCATCGGATCAGGTACAGGACTTTTACTACACTTTAACTTCATCGGCCAGCGCGACATCCAGCCTGGATCCTGTGGAGACTTCCGGCCAATCCTTCGGCGCACCTAGCTCAGACAATCAAAACCAAGGCCCGGGGCAGCAGTCTGGCAGCACAGACAGCAACAAAAAATTCACCATGGGAGACTTCACCTTACTGGGCGTCAGCAGCGCCAACGCCATGACAAGCTTCTCATCCGGCACGTATACGATTTCCGATGGCGCGGTTTTCGACTTTGGCGCCAACAATAAGGAATGCGTCATCTCCAAGGAGCTTGCCACCCTCAACAGCATCAAGGTGGGAGACAAGATCAAGGTGGCGAACCCGGAGGACAGCTCACAGACGTTCACCCTAAAAGTGAACGGCATCTTCACGGGCAGCAGCGATTCCGCCTCAAACCAACAGGGCGGGGGATTCATGGCATCCATGGATCCATCCAACCAAATCTATACAAACTATGAAACACTGAAGGCGATTGTGGCATCAACAGACACTGGAAGCAAAATGATTTCCTCCGTGCAAGAAACCTATGTTTTGGGAAGCCCGGATGCCTATACGGCATTTAAAGCGGACGTCGCCAAATTGGGACTGTCCGATGAATATACAGTCAGCAGCAACGATCTCACCAACTACGAAAACAGCTTGTTGCCGCTGACCAACCTTAAAAAATTCGCCACAGTTCTCTTGGCCCTGGTCCTGGGAATCGGCGGCGTGCTTCTGACACTGTTCAGTATATTCATTATCAGAGAGAGAAAATACGAAGTTGGCGTTTTGACTGCCATCGGCATGAAGAAAAAGAATGTCGCCCTTCAATTTCTCACGGAGGCCTTTCTGGTGGCATTGATCGGTGTGATCATCGGCACCGGGATTGGCGGGGCGCTATCCAAGCCAGTTGCCAACACATTGCTGGCGGATCAGATTTCATCCATTCAGGAGCAGCAGACCAACCAGACGGCTCAGTTCGGGAGAGATGTCGGCGGTGGACCTGGCGGACCCGGGGGGCAGGCGACGACTGTCAGCAATTATATAGACACCCTCAGCCCAACCATGGACCTCTCAGTTGTATTGAGTCTGGCGGGAATATGCATCTTCCTTTCATTGATCGCCAGTGTGGCGGCATTGGTGTTCGTCATGAGGTTTGAACCCATGCGGATACTAAGTGAACGGGAATAACGGAGGAATTAAAATGAACATATTGCAAATCGAGAATTTGGAATACCGGTATGGCAACGGCAACAAAGTCATTGACGGATTGAACATCTCATTTGAAAGCGGCAAGATGATTGCCCTCACAGGGAGATCCGGGGCCGGCAAGACGACATTGGTATCCCTTTTATCCGGACTGACCTCACCGACCGGCGGCAAAATTCTCTTTGACAATCAAGATTTGACAGCCATCGACAAATATGAACTGCGCAGCAAAAAAATCGGCGTCATCTTCCAAGGGTACAATTTGTTGCCCCGGTTGACCGCCAAAGAAAACGTCGTGCTATCCATGGATGTGGCAGGCAAAAAAATAGAGAACAGAGAACAACGAGCGGCGGAACTTCTAGAAAAAGTGCATCTTTCCGAAAACTTGCAAAAACGTCGTGTGCTGAAACTGTCAGGCGGTGAACAACAACGGGTCGCCATCGCCAGGGCTCTTTCCTTTGATCCCCAGGTGATCCTGGCGGACGAACCCACAGGCAATCTGGACCAGGCCAACACCGAAGAAGTGCTTGAAATCTTCCGGGAATTGGCCAGGGAGGGAAAATGCATCATCATCGCAACCCATGACCCTCAAGTGACCGATTTTTGCGACCAGGTCGTTCACCTGGAAAAGAGACACGATATTTCTTAAAAAACCATAGCGTTTTTTCATATAACTCTCCTCTTCAGACACCCGGACCTCACCGGGTGTTTGACTATGCGAAAATATTTTCACATTTGTTTATCGTTTCATCCATGACCGCAATGGCCTTTCCGCAGCCGGCAAAACCCCGACTGGAATAAAGTTGTATTTTTCATGGGGTTCTATATGGTATAATATATTGAAAATATTTCTGTATTATTCAGGAGAAAATTTATGGCCACATTTTTAGTTGATTACGAGAATGTCAACGCATCGGGCTTAAATGGAATTGAACAACTGTTTCATGAAGACAAGGTGATTTTGTTTTACACCGAAAAAGCTTCCACGATTCCCATTTCTCTTCACAAAAAAATCAATTCATCAAAAGGAAAGACCGACTATTTCGAGGTGACCTTCGGGTCGAAAAACAGTCTGGATTTCCAACTTTCCTCCTATTTGGGATTCCTGATCGCCCAAAATCCCGACGAAGAATATTATATCGTCAGTCGGGACAACGGGTTCAAAGCTGTAAAGGATTTTTGGGTCAAACGGGATATGAAGGTGGAGCTTTCAATGAATCTGTTGAAGCAAAGCACAGCGATCATTGAAACCCGGCTCAAGGAGATGATTCCCCAATATGCCGATGATATCCCGTTGGTACGGGAACTCATGGAAAGGTACAAAACAAAGCAAGGCCTGAACAATGCGTTGATCAAGGAGTATGGCAGCGAAAAAACAGGTGTGTTGTACAAAGCGATCAAACCGCTTTTGACAGACAAAAAAGGTCGGTGAGCGATGCCCTTTCGGGAAAGGAGTAAACCATGAAATACGCTTTTATTTATGACGCGGACATTCCTTCAGGCGATGACTTTTATTGTATGGTTGGAAAAGGTGACGAAATCAATTTGGTCGCCGGCGTCTCTCCGGTGGAAGCAGCCATTCCGCTGGCCAAAAGACTGGCCGGGGAAGGGTATGACGCCATGGGATTTTGCGGCGCTTTTGATGACGGTATGATCGGCGCCATTCAGGAAGCTGTGGGTGAGGGGGTCGCCCTGTCGTCCATGAAATATTTGCCGGAGCAGATGGACCTTCTCAATGGAATGAATTCCTATCGTGAATACGGAGTGCTGATCCAAGCCGACGGCTTGACGGACAACGCAAGGTTCCTGTTGGCCAATGGCAGTTGCAATGCAAAGATCTGTTTCGTGCCCAATTGGGAAAGGGCCAAAAAGGCGGTTTTGGAGCTCTTTGAAGAGGGTATCTACTTCATCGAATGCTGCGGCTGGTTCAAAGAGCCCATGGTCAGGGAATTCATCAATATGACCTGCGCGACAATCCCCATAGGAAGCATAGGACTGGAAAAAGCATGATAAAATTACAATTCTTAGTTGAGAACAAAACTGAAACGGACTTGTGCGACGCGGAGCATGGATTGTCCGTTTTTATCGAAACCCCCGAGCTGGGCATTCTTTTTGACGCCGGCGCCTCGCCGGACTTGATGCTTCGAAACGCCAAGAGTCTGGGGGTGGATCTTGCCAAGGTGGACGCCGCGGTGATAAGTCACGGGCATTTTGACCATACCGGCGGTTTCCCATCATTTGCGGCTGTGAATTCCAAAGCCAGGATTTATCTTCATCGGGATGCTTTGGCTGAAAGTTACGGCACCGAAAACGGAAAGATTGATTCAAAGCCCTGCTCCATCAGGTGGAATCCGGAAGAACGAAATCGACTTGAGCCGAGACTGGCGTTTGTGGATCAACCCACTTGGCTTTCCAGAGACGTTGTCGTTTCCGGAACCATTCCCGGCAATCCACAGGCAAAGCAGACAGAGGATTTCTTCATTAAAAAGGAAGATGGCACCTTTGTCCGTGATGAAATGCGTCATGAACAGTTTCTGGCCGTAAGAAGCCGGAACGATCAGGACCAGCCCAACGGCATCATTCTATTTTCAGGATGCAGCCATGGCGGTATCTTCGGGGCCATCGCTTATGCCCGCCTCCTGTTCCGGGATGAACCGATCCGGGTGGTGGTCGCTGGAATGCACCTGTACCACGCTTCCGCCTCGGAACGGCAGCATGTTTTGGAAAAGATGGAGCAAGAGGGCATCGATGTCATTCTGCCGGTTCACTGCACCGGTCTGGAAGCCATCTGCGAATTCCATCACCGCTGGGGTGACAGGAGCCCCATCGCCACAGTTGGAAAAGTGTATCGCTTTTAAAGGAGAAAATCATATGACAAACCAAATCATGAAAAACATCAACGCCGAAGAGGCACTGCGACTTGCCGACCAGGTTCAGATCATGCCTGGCCAGATCGTCAGTAAAACCTTGGTGCAGAACAAAGCGGTCAGCATCACCCTTTTCGCCTTTGGAAAAGGAGAAGAAATCAGCACCCACGAATCCGATGGCGACGCCATGGTCACCATACTGGAGGGAACGGGCCGTCTCACCATCGATGGCAAGGAATATCTGGCCCATGAAGGCGAGACCATCATCATGCCATCCAGAAAACCCCATGCGGTTTATGGCGAAGAAGACTTCAAAATGTTGCTGGTCGTTGTATTTTAAGGAGGAAACAACATGCGCGCAGTCGTCACAGTAATGGGCAAGGACCAAGAGGGCATCATTGCCAGGATTTCCGGTGCCTTGTACGAATATAATGTCAATGTGTTGGATATCCGACAGAATGTCATGGACGATATCTTCGCCATGGTGATGTTGGTGGATTTGGCCAAATGCACGGTGGAACTTTCCAAGTTGTCCGCTGTTTTGGAAGAAACCGGAAATGCCATGGCGGTGAAGGTGATCATCATGCATGAAGATGTCTTCAATGCGATGCACAGGGTATAGGTGACGTGAAATGATAAATACATTCGACATATTGGAAACGGTGAAAATGATTCAGGAAGAAAACCTGGACATCCGAACCATTACCATGGGCATCTCCCTTCGGGATCTGGCTTCCGACAATGTTCAGATCCTTGGAGAGAAAATTTACGACAAAGTGGCCAGATACGGCCAGAACCTGGTTTCAACCGGGGAAAAGATCGAGCAGGAGCTTGGGATTCCAATCATCAATAAACGGATTTCAGTCACACCCATCGCAATGATCGGGGCCACCTGTTCCGCTACGGATTATGTCCCGCTGGCCATCGCGCTGGATCGGGCCGCCGACGCCACCGGCGTCAATTTTATCGGCGGCTTTTCCGCATTGGTGCAAAAGGGATTCGCCCATGGGGATGAAATCCTGATTCGCTCCATCCCTGAAGCGCTCTCAATCACAAAAGCGGTGTGCGCCTCGGTCAATGTCGCATCCACCAAAGCGGGAATCAACATGGACGCGGTGGCATTGATGGGTCGGATCATCAAAGAGACAGCGGAAAAAACCAAAGACAGCAATTCACTTGGCTGCGCCAAGCTTGTGGTGTTCGCCAATGCGGTGGACGACAATCCCTTTATGGCAGGTGCCTTCCATGGCATTGGAGAGCCGGAGTGTGTCATCAACGTCGGCGTCTCGGGACCCGGCGTTGTACAAAAAGCCATCGAACGGGCCGGCAAGGACCGGACACTGGATGAAATCGCCGAAATCATCAAAAAGACTTCCTTCAAAATCACCCGTATGGGTCAATTGGTTGGCAGTTTGGCATCCGAACGACTGGGCGTTCCCTTTGGCATTGTGGACTTGTCGTTGGCTCCGACGCCGGCGATCGGAGATTCGGTGGCTCGGATTCTTGAAGAAATCGGTTTGGAGTGCTGCGGCGCCCATGGAACCACCGCCACGTTGGCATTGCTCAACGACGCTGTCAAAAAAGGCGGCGTGATGGCCTCTTCTTCCGTCGGTGGCCTTTCTGGCGCATTCATACCGGTATCGGAAGACGAGGGGATGATCGCCGCCGCCGAATGCGGTTCGCTGACCATCGACAAACTGGAAGCCATGACCGCCGTGTGTTCTGTGGGACTGGACATGATCGCCATCCCAGGCGACACTTCCGCCGACATCATTTCCGGCATTATCGCTGATGAAATGGCCATCGGTGTGGTGAACTCCAAAACCACTGCGGTCCGTTTGATACCGGCGGTCGGCAAAGACGTGGGAGACCGTGTGGAATTCGGGGGCCTTCTTGGATCGGCTCCGGTGATGCCGGTGAACACCATGTCTCCGGGAGTCTTCATCTCCCGTGGCGGCCGCATCCCCGCGCCCATGCACTCCCTGAAGAACTGATCGTTGACCAAACTCTCCCAGGGTTGACCGTCAACACGCCGGTTCGCGGCGCATCCCAGAAAACCAAACGCACCCCAAATGTTGGACAAAATCCAACACCGGAGGTGCGTTTTTACTTGCCGCGTCACTTTATTTCCGGTGGCCCCGCAAGGCTTCCTTGATTTTTCTGATGTCGATTTTTTTCATCGGCAAAAAAGCCTGGGTGACCCTTCGGGTTTCTTCCCGGGTGCCGTGATACATGATGTCTTCCATAATGGCGGGGGTGACCTGCCAGGAAACGCCGTATCTGTCCTTCAGCCAGCCGCACTGTTCGGCTTGGGGGTCCGCCGACAGGGCCTTCCAGTAATAGTCTATCTGTGCTTGTGTGTCGCAAATGACCATCAGTGAAATCCCTTCGTTGAACCCGAAATCCGCCGGGTAGCCATTATCCATGGCGGCGAAATTCATGTCGTTGAGGGTGAACGAGGCATAGTTGATCCGGGCGTCCGGCAACAGGGATTCCCCCTCTTTGTAATGGCTGATTTGATTGATTCGGCCACCTTTGAAAACGCTGGTGTATTGGATCATGGCCTCTTCCGCCATGCCGGTGGCAAAGCCGCTGAAAAGGAGGCATGGGGTGATTTTTTGGTGGATGCTGCGCTGGCTGGCGCCATACCGGGCGGATTCGTTTTGCGTGTCAAGCTCCTGGCCGGGGCTGCTCTCCTGAGGCACCATCAATTGCCAGGAAAGTCCGAACCGATCCTGGACCCAGGCATATCTTTTGCTGAAGGCATACTCGCCGAGGGGCATCAAGTCCATGCCGCCTTGGGAAAGGGCCGCATACTTTTCATCCACCTCCTCCGGCGTGGCGCAATCCACCATCAACGAAACCGATGGGTTGATCTTAAAAAAAGGACCTCCGCTTATGGCGGAAAACAGCTGGCCTTCCAGTTGGAAGCTGAGCATCTCGGCATCGCCGGACGGCGTGCCTTCGATGACTGTCGTGTCCAAAATCTTCGCATTGTCGAAGACGCCGACATAAAACGTGACGGCTTCTTTGGCCTCTTTGTCATACCATAAATTAGGAACGATTCTTTCCATATCTCCGTACCTCCCGATGTGAAAATCATACCCTTGAAATTCACATAATGCAATCAGTTTCGACAATTGCGGCAAACAGGTGGCCGAGGGAATCCGTCTGCGCCTCCAACCGTCGAAACTCACTTGTTTTTGTTGAAAAATACGAGTAGAATATAGGGGAAACCATGGGTTGATATTTAAATGCTATATGTTATAATGCACTGATGAAGAAAAAGGAGACATAGCGATGAAAAGGCAAATGACTTTAACCGATGCCATGGACCGAAGACGATCCGTCCGAAAGTTCACAAAGTTTGAAGGATTTGACAATCCGGCACTGGAAGCCCTGCTTCTGGAAGCGATGAAAGTTCCTTCCGCCTTCAACATGCAAAGCTATCGAATCGTTGCCCTGGATGGCGACGGACACGACAAGCTGTGGAACATCGTCGAGAAATCCTTGCATGACAAACTGGGTGACGAAAGATTCGCTTCGACCAAAACCGCCGAAAAGATCAGTGGATTTCGTGGCGGCAACGGAACCCTTTTGTTTTTCGAAGACCTGGCGGTCGTCGAAGAGAAAGGAAACATCGCCAAATCTTACAAAGATACCTTTCCTGACTGGTCACAGCAGGGCAGCGGTATCATACAGTACGCGGTCTGGCTGCTTCTGACGGAGCAGGGACTCAGCGCGTCGCTTCAGCATTACCATAAATTGATCGAGGAACAAGTGAGAGAAGAATGGCGGATTCCTCCGACATGGAAGTTGATCAGCCAAATGCCATACGGCAAAGCGGCTGAAATCCCGGCAGACCGGGAGTTCATTCCATTCGGGCAAATGGCCAAATTCTACCACAGCTGAAATGGGGCGGCGGCCTTATGGCCGTTGGAAGGCAGCGTTGCCGCCCTCGGGCGGAACACTGATCGGGGAGGATACTAAATAAAAGATGAACAGGAGTAGAGAAATGATACAATTGAAAATCGCCTATACCCCAGGGGTGGAGGACCTTTTCACCAAAAAACGGGAAAGGGTCCAGATAGGACAAACCGACTATACAGACATAGCGGCGGCCGTGGTCACCGACCAAGATTTGGATGTGATCGATGAAATTCACCAGACCATGTTCGGCATTCCGGTTTTTGTCTTTTCAGAGACCAGCGAATATGCCTATCCTGAACTTCGGGACAAGGTTTACCGATGGATATACCTAAAAGGGTATGACAAAGGCATCCTGGACATTGAAATCGACAATGCGGCGGAACAATACGAGCTGAGAATGCTTCCACCTTTCTTTGAAGCCCTCAACGAATACGTGGCGTTGAAAAACCAACCTTTCAATTGCCCCGGACATCAAAGCGGCAAATACTTCAAGAAACACCCGGCCGGCAGATATATGTTCGATTTTTTCGGCGAAAACATATTCTCCTCCGACCTTTGCAACGCGGACGTGGAACTGGGAGACCTGCTGATCCACCAAGGCCCTGCGCAGGAAGCCCTCAAAAATGCCTCGAAAGTGTTCAATTCGGACAGCACCTATTTTGTCATGAACGGAACCAGCACATCCAACCTGGTGGTGGGAACCGCGCTGGTCACCCCCGGAGATTTGGTGCTCTTCGACCGGAACAACCACAAGTCCATCTATGACTCTACCCTGATTCAGGCAGGCGGCAAGGCGGTTTACCTGGAAACCTCCCGAAACCCGTGCGGCTTCATCGGAGGAATCGCCGAACACTGTCTGGATGAGACCTATATCCGAAAGCAGATCGCCAAAGTCGATCCCCAACGGGCCAACGACGAAAGACCTTTCCGGCTGGCTGCCATTCAACTGGGCACCTATGACGGCACCATCAGCAACGCCCGCAAAATCGTGGACCGGATCGGCCACCTTTGCGATTACATTTTATTCGACTCGGCGTGGGTGGGCTACGAACAATTCATTCCCATGATGAAAGACTGTTCCCCGCTGCTTTTGGAGCTGAACGAAAACGACCCGGGGATCTTCGTGACCCAATCCGTCCACAAACAGCAGGCGGGATTTTCCCAAGCTTCCTATATCCACAAAAAGGACAAGCATATCATGGGCCAAAAGCGGTATCTTGACGACAAGCGGTTCAACAATTCGTACCGCTGCCACGCCAGCACCAGCCCGTTTTATCCATTGTTCGTCTCCCTGGACGTCAACGCCAGAATGCAGGACGGCCCGGCAGGCAGAAAACTTTGGGACGATTGCGTCAAGCTGGGCATCGAAGCCCGCAAGGCCATTTTCCGCAACTGCACCATGCTCAAGCCGTTCGTGCCCCCTGTGGTCAACGGCAAGTGGTGGGAGGAATACGATACCGCAACCATAGCGGCGGACAGCAGCTTCTTTGAATTCATCCCCGGCGAAAAGTGGCATTCCTTCTGGGGCTACGGCGATAAGCAATACTTTGTGGATCCCAACAAGCTGATGCTGACAACACCGGGCATCGACATTGAAACCGGTGAATATCAGGAGTTCGGCGTGCCGGCGACCATCCTGGCCAATTTCCTGCGGGACAACAGGATCATTCCCGAAAAGAATGACTTCAACTCCATCCTGTTCCTAATGACACCGGCGGAGAGCAAGTCCAAATTGGACCTGTTGGTGGCCAAACTCATGCTTTTCGAAAAGGCGATCGAGAACAACGATCCGGTCAACCGGGTGCTGCCTTATCTGTACGGCAAAAACCAGGACCGATACCGGGGGATGGGCATCCGTGAGCTTTGCCAGGAAATGCATGACTTTTACAAGGGCCATGACGTGAAGACTCTCCAAAAACAGCTCTTCATGGAAAAACACTTCCCCGAACCTGCCATCTCGGCATATGACGCATACAACGAGTTGATGCGGAACAACGCCAAACTGGTCAAGATCAGCGAAATCAAGGGCGAAATCGCCTTGGAAGGCGCTTTGCCATATCCGCCGGGCATCTACTGCGTCGCACCGGGGGAACGATGGAACGAAACGGTCCAAAAATATTTCATGATCCTTGAAGAGGGCATCAACCGCTTCCCGGGATTCGCCCCTGAGATCCATGGCGTCTATCTTGAAGAAGAAAAGGGCCAAACAACCGCGTACGGTTATGTGCTGGACAGTCTGGAGAACATGCGATGAAAAAGACCATAGTGATTTTTGACTCGAAATACGGCAGCACAAAGCGGTATGCACAGTGGATCGCCGAAGAATTGGGCGCGGATCTTACCGCCCGCAAGGACGCGGATCCCGGCAGCCTGGGTTCCTATGACGTGATCGTGTACGGCGGCGGTCTCTATGCCGGCGGAGTCAGCGGAATCTCTTTCATCACCAAAAACTTTGAACAAATCAAGGACAAAAAGATCCTCCTGTTCACTTGTGGACTGGGGGATCCCAATGTCCCTGAAAACGTTGAAAATATTCGGAAAGGGCTGGACAAGGCATTGCCCGATGAAATGCGGGACGTCATTGAAATCTTCCACTTGCGTGGTGGGATGGATTACAGCAAACTCAGTCTCCTGCACCGCTCCATGATGTCCATGGTCCGAAAAGCCGTGGAAAAGAAAGATCCCGCCACAAGGACCCAGGAAGACATCCAAATGCTCGAAACCTTTGGAAAGTCGGTGGATTTCACCGATCGCGGGACCATCAAACCACTGATACAAAAAGCATTGGAAGAATAATCGACAGCTCAACCGGAAGAATGACCGGAGCACAATCGAAAAACCGGAGGCATCATGAACAGTCCCCAGGTTGGCGGATCCAACCCAAAGCACCACAAAAAAGCATATATGATCGGAATCATCGGAGCAATCTTTTGGGGACTTTCTTTCCTTGGCACCAAGGTTTCCATGTCCTACCTTGAACCGGCCGGCCTGATGGCGGCCAGAATGGTGGTGGCGGTTTTTTTCATGTCTCTCATGATTTTTTTCGGCATGGCCAAAGTACGGTACACCCGAAAGTACCTGTGGACCATGATTTTGCTTGCCCTGTTGCAACCTTGTTTCTACGGTCTGCTGGAGGCCATGGGCGTTCGTCTGACCACGGCGTCCGAATCAGCCATCCTTCTGGCGTTTCTTCCGTTGGTGACCACAATGTTCGCCGCCTTGATTCTCAAAGAAAAAATAAACAAATATCAGTGGGGATTCATTGTTCTGTCTTTTGCCGGCGTGGTTGTCACGGTGGTTTTCGATCAGGATTTTTCCGTGGGGGGAAAATTGCTGGGCTATGGGTTTTTGCTGGCGGCAGTGGTGTCCGGCTCCCTTTACAGCATTTTCGCCAGACGGGTTTCAGAAACCTATTCCCCTTTTGAAGTGACTTTTGTCATGAGCGTTGTGGGGTTGGTTTTCTTCAATGTGGTCAATCTGGCCCAGGGCAACGGGCTGCGTTCCTACGAAATCATTTTTCAACATCCCAAGCTCATCGGTATTGTTGTTTTCCTGGGGTTGGTTTGTTCTGTTTGCAGTTTCCTGGCGTTCAATTATTTGATCGCAAGGGTGCCCGCGTACAAAGCGGCGGTGCTGACCATCAGCGTGCTCACCGTCACAGGGGTGCTTGCGGGGATCGCATTGCTTGGCGAACCTGCGACCTGGTACAAAATGGTGGGGATGGTCGTCATCGTCGCCGGGGTCATCGGCACGGGATTGAGCGGATCCAACCATCCGGACGGGCAGGAGGTGTGAGTTGGGGTATCGCATCGGGCAGGTGGCCGATTTTTTGAACATCACGGCGGACACCATTCGGTTCTATGAAAAAGAAGGCATCATCCATCCCGTCAAAAACCCGGACAACGGCTACAGGGAGTACAGCTTTGAGGATATTTCACGGCTGTCGGACATTCTGTTTTACCGGGATGTGGACTTTAGCATATCCGACATACGGGATATCATCAACGGTGTCTCTTCCGAGGAAATGCTGACAATGATCCGGGAGAAAGAGCTGAAAGTGGCGGAAAGCCTCAAGTTCTTCGCCAATCTATTGACCAAAATGGAAAATTGGGAAAAGCTTCATCGGGAAGCGCTGGCGTTTGAAAACAGATTTGAGATCCGTCCGATGCCATCGTCCTATCGGAAAGGCACCAACGGCGGAAGTGGGAAAACAAACATCGGGGATCTTTCCGCCGGCATCCCTGTCAATCAAAAGGATGCGTATTTTGTCACACTGTCGTTTCGGTGCACCTTGGCGGGTGGAGCAGTGGAGCATTACTTTGCCCTGGACACGGACTATGCCCACGGACTGAACGTGGATTTTTCCAATGAAGCCTATGTGGTGGAGGCCCACCCCAACTGTCTGTTCACTGTATGCAGATATGATGTGAATCCAAAAATAATGTTGAAATCGGCTTTAGCCTATATAAAAAAAGAGGGCCTGCAGCCGGAGGGCACGGTTTATGGCCGCCAAAGCGTGGTGACCTATGAAAACGACAAACCCAAAGAGCATTACAGAATCTACATCCCTCTAAAATAATTCTTGACATTGGAGTTGCTCCAAGGTTTATGATTTTGTTGGGAGGGAGAAGATTACGGATCCTGTTCTGCCATTTCAAAGCCAAAATCGCTGCCTCCCATATTTTTCGAATCGAGGAATCGACATGGACAAAAAAACCCTCATCGGAACCGCTTGCATCATCGGAACAACCATCTGTTACGGCTTTGTTCCGTCTCTTTCTTTTTTGGCCTTCGGCCAGGGAGTGCAGACTGAAACCCTGCTGTTCAACAAGTTTTTTTATGCGGCTGTCTTGATGTGGACCTATATTTTCATCAAAAAGCTTCCCTACAAAATGGATGGAAAATCGGCACGCATGATGGGGCTGGTGTGCATCGCCTATATCGGCCTGGCGACAACCCTTTATCTTTCATTCAACTATATCTCCGGATCCCTGGCGACGATTGTGTCCTTCACATTCCCCGCCATGATCGTGGCCATTGAGATGATCACAAAGATGGAACCGGTGCGATTGGGCAAAATATTGGCTGTGGTGTTGTCGATGGTGGGAATGGGATTCATCGTCTGGACACCCGATATGGGCGGCAACATCATCGGCATCGCCTTTGCCTTCGGCACGGCGCTGTGCTATGTGGTCTATGTGATGGGCCTTTCCTCCAAAACCATCAAAAAACAGCATTCCCTGGTGGTGGCGGGATATGTGCTCCTCAGTTCCGCGGTGTTCAACTTTTTCCGCTGCATGATCAGCGGCAAGCCCATGTTCGCGGTGGCGCCCAATCAATTGGTGTATGTGCTGCTTCTGGCGGTGGTCTGCGCCTTTTTCGCGATTTTGTTCTACTGCATCGGTCTGAAGAACATCAGCGCCGGCAACGCGGCGATCATCAATACTTTTGAACCGGTGGTCGCCTGTATTTTGGGATATGTGCTGATTGGCGACATTCTGACCAAACCCATGATCATCGGAAGCGGGATGATTGTACTGGCGGTGTTGCTTTCCAACATTCCGCAGAAACACCCCAGACTGAAACCGGATGCCAATTATTCCAAATAGGGGAGCGGTGACAAAATGGGAATCCGACCGGCTGAATCAGCCGGTTTTTAATTTTTTGCCATCGGCTAATTTATTTTCTAAGATACCTTGACAGGCGAAGTAACTTGTATTAGTATTTACACATACACAGGAAGTAACTACTGAAAGGAGTCCCATATGTCGATCGCATCGGATTTGATCAGAGGACATACCGACACCATCATATTGGCCCAGCTTTGTGACAAGGACAGTTACGGGTACGAAATCAACAAGGCTATACGGGACAAAACGGAGAACCGGTATGAATTGAAAGAAGCCACCTTGTACTCCGCCTTCAAGCGATTGGAGGAAGTGGGGTGCATCAGCGCCTACTGGGGAGACGAAAAAAGCGGCGCACGCCGCAGGTATTACACCATCACGCCCCTGGGCAGGCAAACCTACCAACAGCTTTTGGTTGATTGGAATTCAGCCAAGCATCTCATTGATAAATTGATTGTGACGGAGGAATCAAAAAATGAATAACAGATTGAGGGAATATATCGACAATCTTTTTGCAACAGCCCCTTCCAACAGCAAGACCACCGAGGTCAAAGAGGAGATTCTGCAGAATTTGACGGATAAGTACAACGATCTGATCGGAGAGGGCAAAAGTGAAGATGCCGCCTTCAACATCGCCGTGGCCTCCATCGGCGATGTCAGCGATCTGATACGGGAGCTTCATGGATTGTCCCAACAAAATGCCAGACCGGCCCAAAGCGGTGACAAAGGACAGAACAGAAATGCGATGTTCACCGCCATCGCCATCGCCCTATACATCCTCAGCCCGGTTCCGGTCATCATCATCCAGAATGAAATCGGCGTGGTGTTCCTGTTCGTCTGCATCGCCATCGCCACAGGTCTGATTGTCTACAACGGCATCACAAAATCCAAGAATCAACCGGTGCCGGACACCATGGTGGAGGAATTCAAGGAGTGGCGGGAGCGAAACAGCGGCAAGAACCAACTGAAGAAAGCCATCACCTCGGCGATTTGGGCTGTGGGTCTTGTGATTTACTTCATCCTTAGCTTCGCCACCGGCGCTTGGTATATCACATGGGTCATTTTCCTGATCATCGGCGCCATCGAGGGCATCGTCAAGGCCATGTTCGACATGAGCAAATAAGAAAGGAGCCTGACAAATGAGAACATCTGCAATCATACGGATCTTCGTGTATGCCTTTGTCGCGCTGATGCTAACCGGCGTGCTGATTTGGGGTATACGCGGCGACAATATGGGGTATCTGGACATCTCAACCCTTTTCAGCAACCACGGAAGCAGCTATAACGACAAGAACTACAAAATCGGGAGCGGTGAAGTCGCCACTTCAGGGCTGACCGACATGGAGATCAATTGGACGGCGGGTTCTGTGAACATTGAGCCCTACGACGGAGACACCATTTCGCTCAGCGAGAAAAACGATACAACATTGGACTCCGACCATCAAATGCGTTACCAAGTGGAAGATGGCAAACTGACGGTTCAATTCGCCAAATCAAAAGTGAACCTGACTGGAATGTTCAAGAATCTGAACAAGGATCTGACGGTGAGAGTTCCAAAGGACTTCCGTTTCGACGAAGCGTCCGTTGACGCCGTCTCGGCAAATCTGGCGATAAAAGGAATCGAATCCGATGAACTGAACCTTTCAACTGTTTCAGGGGATGCGTTGTTGGAAGGGGTGTCTTCCCACCAATTCGATGGAGAAACCGTCAGCGGCAGCATGGACTTCCGGGATTGCTCCCTCAATCTGACGACAATGGAAACCGTATCGGGACAGGTGAAGATGACCTTCGACGCCATGCCCAAGGATGTGGACATCGAAAGCGTCAGCGGCGACATAACGTTGGGATTTCCAAAGAACGAAGGGTTCGCTGTGGACTATGACAAAGTCAGCGGCAGTTTCGATTGCCAATTCAATGTGTCCATTGACAAGAGCACGGCTGTGTACAAAAACGGCCAAAGCAAAATACACCTTGAAACGGTCAGCGGCGACATGAGCGTTCTGGCGCTCTAACGGACCCCCAGCCCTCCACATAAAAGGGTCCGGGACTGCACCACTAAGCTTTTTCGGACGAATCCATATAGCTGGGGTTCTTGCCGTCCCACACCACCGCTTTATAGTGGTCATGGTCGGTGGCCCCTTCCGTGCTGATGATCAGCACCCGGGAATCGCTGTCGAAGCGCAATTGGGATTTGAATTCCGCCAAATCGGGGTTTCTCATGATTTCGCGGATCAGCCCTGCGCCTACCGCGCCGCTTTCTCCCGATACAATTCGGGGATCTCCCGGCAGGGGACTGCCCAACAGACGCATTCCTTCGGCGGCCACATAGTCCGGGCAGGTGATGAAGGCGTCTCCATAGGCGTCAAGGATTTTCCAGCTGATGATGCTGGGCTCGCCGCAGGCCAATCCGGCCATGATGGTGGGCATATCTCCTTCCACAAAGTGGACGTTGCCGTCATCGATTTTTGCGGATTTGTAATGACAGGCCGCCTTGGTGGGCTCCACGATGATGGTGGTTGGACGATTTTCTCCATAAGTTGAAACGAAATAGCCCAGCACAGCACCGGCATAGGAGCCGACGCCGGCTTGAAGAAACACATGGGTGGGCATTCCTTTTCCGGTTTCCGTCAATGCCTGATGGATCTCATCGGCCAACGTCATATATCCCCGCATGATCCATGCGGGGATTTTTTCGTACCCTTCCCACGCTGTGTCCTGAACCAGGGTCCAGCCGTGCTCCGCCGCGTCCCGTTCCGCCATGTGGACAGAGCCGTCATAGTTCAATTTGGTCACGTGGGCGTCGGCGTTTTCCGCCAGAATGTTGAAAAGCCGCTCCTTGGAGCTGCCCTTGGGCATATAGACCACAGACCGGTAGCCCAGTTTGTTGACGAACCAAGCCAGCCCTCTGCCGTGATTTCCATCGGTGGCGGTGATGAAGGTCATGTCTTCCGGAACCTTGTCGGAATGGCCTTTGATCAGGTCTTCGAATCTCAAAGTTGACAGGGGCTTTCCGATACGCTCCGCCAAAATATTGGCCACCGCGTAGCTGCCGCCCAAGGCCTTGAAGGCGTTGAGACCGAATCGGGTGGATTCATCCTTGACATAAAGACGGGAAATGCCGATTTCTCCGGCCATTTCCTTCAGCTCCACCAAATCGGTGGGAGCGTAGCCGGGAATCGTTGCGTGAAACCGTCGGCTTTCCCTGGCGACGTCGACAGAAACCATAGACGTGTCGGCACCGGGTCTGGCGCCGCGTTTGCGAATGACATATTTGTAATCCATGGGGTACCTCGTTTCATTCATCGATAGACACCCCTATTATACCTTGAAAAATCGGGAAGGAAAAGGGGAGAACAAAATAGTTGCAAAAGCAACCGGAAGAGCGTATCATTCGAATTGCTTGCAAAAGCAACCAAAAATACGGCGGCCTGATCTTTTACAGAGAACCCCCGAAAGCGGGGGTAGGAAGGAACTGACATGCAAGTCTACTATTTCACAAGAACAAACAGAAGCGAGAAAATCGCTAAACAATTGGCGGTGCAGCAAGGTGTGAAGGCATGGAAAATCGACGACGGCCAATCCTGGAAGAGCCTTTTCGGATTCCTTCGGGCTGGCATGTACTCTTCGAGGCAAAAAACGTTGCCCATCACCCATGAACCCGTGGTCGATGGGGAAACCGTGGCTTTGGTCTTTCCCATTTGGGCGGGGAGCTTTCCACCGGCGGTCCGATCGTTCATCAACGAAGTGGGCAGGAACCGGATCATCTGCATACCCACTTCCAGCAGCTCATTGCTCAAGGACCGGGAAGGATTCAAAAAAGTGATCGACGTGACCGGAAGGGACATTTCCGCCCCGACGGACATATAGGTCTTTATAAGTAAAAAAAACTCCCGTTGCCAATTGGCGATGGGAGTTTTTATGATGCGAAAACAATATTGTTGACTCCGACGGATTCCCTCACAATCATGGAAGCCACCGCACGGGTCGCCTGAAGGGATCCGATCAAGTCGTTCAAAAAACTGTCGTGGCCTTCGATGTAATATCGATGAAGCTCGTCCAGATAGTTCATCACCTGTTCGGGCTTCGAAAAATCCAGCCACTGTGTCGGCATGACTTTCTTCTGCACCAACGGCGTTTTGTCAAAAACTTTATGGAGACTGCTTTCATATTTGATGTGGTCGATGATGTGGTGTTGATAGGTCAACCGGTCATTGTGGGGTGCGCAGAAATAATCGGCGACATAATGGGTGACAATGCCGATGTTCTTGGACAGGTTGGCGATGGCAGCCCGGTTGCATTCGGTCTTTCCACCGGAGAGATCTGAAATCGATCCACAGATGGTGGAGAAGGACTGGGGTTTGAAGTGCTTCAATTTAGGGAGCCCCGAATAGATATCGGGCTTGACGCTTCCATAAATCAAATTGCTTTTATTCAATTCTATCTTTTGATCAATGCGGATATCATCATAAATGATGTTGGCGATGATCATGTGGGTCTGTGGCAACAAGTGATGGCCTTTCTTCGGCAAATGTGAATACCGGGCAATTATACATCACTGCCCGTCACGCTTCAACCTTTTTTCAAAAGTATACCTTAATAGGACACATAACCAACAAAAACCGGAAAAAATGATGGATTAATATCCTCCGTCTGACTGCTCAATGAGGACAGGTCTGGGAATACTGCGGTCACAGACTGCCAGGACATAGGCCATGGCCGGGCTGGGATTCTCATCAGGAACCAACTCCAGGACCAGAGCGGCCGCAAATCTGAACAAGAGATAACCCAAAGCAATTCCCAGAGAGTGGCAGATATATTCATTGATATCCAAAACCCTGAGGGCATACCCGCCGGACAACAACCCGCTGACAAGGTGCATGGCCTGGATGAAAAACCCTGGAATCAACATCACGGGAATCATTTTCAAGATGTTTGGCACCCTTCCCACGAACGGCCACAGGACACCCAATGGTATCGTCAGAACCAGCGCCATGATGTTTTCCCATCTCAGAATCCCTCTGAACGGCACTATATTGATTGTCTGCCACAGGTTGGCGGGCAGGTCATTGTCAGTGTAGGCCAACGGAAAAATCGTGAGACCGGCGAGGCAAATCACATAGAGGCAAAAACCAGCGAAAAAGTAGAGATAAATTTTATCACGACGGTGGTTCTTCTGTAGAATCAAACCGATTGCGCCTGCAATCACAGCCATCGCCAAGAAAGAAAAAACATTGAAATCCAGTATCATAGCGTACCCCCGCCTTGCGGCATCCTTGCAAACCGCCAAACGGCGATTCAGTGAATTGAAAGATGGATTTATATAATATTATAATATTACCAACAATTAGAGGTGCAGACAAGCATCTAGAAAAAAACAACGAGTTTCACCCTCAAAGTATATGAGTTTCACCCATTGGCGAACCGGAAGGATTAATTGTGGTAAAGTTAACTGAAGAAGTTTACGCTTGTGCATGAAAGTGGCATCCATGCACATCGATGGAGGGAATTTGTTGGTGAAAAGAATAGGAATCAAGATTGTGATTGCATATTTCATCGTGTTGGTCGCCTTATCCTTTGGCGGGTGCTATGGTCAGGGTGCCTGCGCGCCGCCTTTTGGCGCATACACCGTTCAAGGTATCGAGTATCTCACGCCGGTCAGCTCGTCGACAATGGAATATTTTTTGGAAAAAAACAAAGGTGCGGTGTTCGATTTTTCGGAGGATGAATTCGATATCCTGGCATCGGGACATCGCAGCGCCAGCATTTCATCCCGATCGTTTTCGGACGTGTCGTATGAAGAGGTTTCCCTTGGCAAAGCCCTTTCCCTCACCGATGTGGACTCCAAAGACATCGACCTGTCCGGATTCAAATCCAGGAAGGCATTCCTGGTCTTTTCCAATGACGCTGACACCGGGTATACCATTTACCTGCTTGACAAGGAAGTATGGATATCGCATATCAACACGAACGGCAATAACCTTATGACTGAATATTTGCTGAAGCTGGAAAGCGACAAACAGAAAACACAGTGAGGTGAATGCATGAAAGCGATCGTACCCATTCTGACCGCCTGCCTCCTTTCAATGACCTTGTGGGGCTGCGCGGCTGCCCATCAAAGCGACGGGGGTCACTCATTGGGGCAAAAGACCCTGGTGATTCAGATGCCTCGGGATTTGCCCTATGTGACATTTACGAATTCCGCATTGGTCGGCGATGATTTGTTCGTCTGTGTCGGCGAAAAGATTTCATCGGTGGACAAGGTGGTGGATTACAACATCAAGACAAAAGAAGTGAAAACCCTCTTTGAATCCCATTACGGGGAAGCGGCGGTCCAAGGCATAACGGCCAACAGCAAGTGGATCATCTGGGAAGATGCGGATGCCAACACCGATGGTGGGACCTTTTATATCCTTGACAGAAACACCGGCAGAATCGAGGAGCTGGACGATTGTCTGGGCACCACCGGCGATGTGTCGATCTTCGACCCTGTGCTGTCAGGGGACTTCGTGGCGTGGTTCAATGAAATTCGGGGCAAAAAGACCACGGTCCAACTCACCAATTTGAAAGCCCAAAAAACCCAAGTGGCGGCGACCTTGGCCCAAGCCGGATCCTATCACGGAGCCCTCACTCTGAAAGACGAGACATTGCTGTGGACAGACCATGTGGACGGGAAGGGATTCTATCACATATATCAAATCGACACCCAAAAGACCAAAACCATTGAAGCCCCTTTTGCGTATCCCTGGTCTGCAAAACTGTCGGACGGTCTCCTTTTTTCAATAAACTTTGACGACTATCACAACTGGACGGGGCAGGATTTCGGCTGGTTTGATCCGTCGGATTCGTCGTACCATTCCTACAGACTGACAGGGGTGGATTACATCAATCGGTTTGGAATCGGCGGTGACATCCTGACAGTCATGGACGATCAAAACAGGCTGCATTTTATCGATTTGGAGAAAGACAAGGAGCTGGAGGTCAACAACCCGCTGAAGACCATCGACAGCATCGATGTCTCACAGGACGGTCGGGTGGTCGCCGGTTTCCGGGATTCGGAAAACAGCAAGGCGACGTTGGCCATCTTCGATTTTAGGAAAAAGTGAAAGGGGGCTATGACAACTTTCTTGAGGGGGAAGTGTTTTACTATGTCGGATATATGGTATATAATATTCTAAAGTATTGATGTGCTGAAGTGCGTTGGAGATTGCCATGAAAAGATGCAACGTGACACCATACATAGAATTTAAAAAGTGCATTTGGTTTGCACTTTTTTGTATGGAGGCAATGCTCGTCAAATTTGCTGCTGAACGGAACTGATTGGGAGGAACTGGTATGGATATGTACAGAACAACAAAAGAGAGAGGCAAAATGGCATGGATCAATTTATTTTTTCTCATTGCGACACTTGGCGTCAACACCATGGGCGCCGTTGGCCTGATCAATGGGTTGACTCAAAAACAGATTTCCGACAAGTACCTGACCCTGATCACACCCAGCCCGGCGACGTTCGGCATCTGGAGTGTGATCTATATACTGTTGCTGATTTCAATGATTGTGATGATCGCGAAAAAGAAGGACCTTTATTATCAAAAAGCCATTGACGAAATCACAACCCTTTTCAGAGTTTCGTGCATCCTGAACCTGTTGTGGATTGTGTTGTTTTCCTATGAGATGGTTGAGGTTTCGACGTTTTTCATCCTGGGATTCGCCATCGTTTTGGCTTTGATCGACAGGAAACTTTTGGAGATCCACCAAGGAAAACGTTGGTTGCTACCTGTGACCTTTGGCCTTTATTCCGGCTGGTTGCTCATCGCTACGGTGGCGAACATCGCTGCTGCATTGGTCAAACAGGAATGGAACGGATTTGGCCTGACCTCGGAAATCTGGGCGATCATCATGTTGATAGTGGCCATGGCATTGGTTGGTGTGGTTGCCTTGACCACCCGTAACGCTGTCATTCCACTTCCCGTCGCCTGGGCATATTATGGGATTCATCAGTTTCTAACGTCGAACACCGGTTTTCAGGGGCAATATCCCATGTTGCAAAACATCGCCCTCATCGGTGTGATCGTGCTTGTTTTTATCTCTGTCATCCAGTTTGGCCGCAACCATTTTTCGGTACTTCCCGAAACTGAGTAGCGAGGAGGCAAGGTAAGATGAAGGTTAGAATCATCGGACTTGTGGTGGTGGTTGTCCTGATTGCCGGCGGCGTCTGGGCCTTCAACAATTATACGAAGAACCATGCCGAACCGGATACGGTATCACAGGCCACCATGGACAGATACCAAGAAAACGAAATCAAAGAATACCAGGGCGCGAACCTGGATCCTGCCATCGGCCCCCGGGACAATTCCATCAAGGGCGTCCAGCAGGTGGATATCGACAGCTATCGGCTAAAGGTCACAGGTCTGGTCGACAGGAAAAAATCCCTGGCCTACGAAGACGTCACAAAACTGGAGGGGTATCAGCGCAAAATCACCCTCCATTGCGTGGAAGGCTGGGATGCGACCATTCTCTGGAAAGGTGCGGCGATCAAAGACATTCTGGCATTGGCCGGTGTCAAACCCCAGGCCAACACTGTGATTTTCCACTCGGTTGACGGGTACACCACCTCCCTTCCATTGGATACCATTTTGTCTAAAAACCTGATACTGGCTTACAACGCCAATGGGCTGACTTTGCCGCCCCAACTGGGCTTCCCGTTCATTGTTGTGGCGGAGGACAAACTGGGATACAAGTGGGCCAGATGGGTATCGGAAATCGAACTATCCGATGATCCGTCTTATCTCGGCTATTGGGAGAAACGGGGCTATAACAACGACGCGACGGTGACGCCTTAAGCGGCTTTCCGCCACCCCAAAATTGGAAATGAGGGGGATGAATCATGTTGGACCAAAGTTGGAAGGATTATTCCCGTTGGAACCGGAAAGATCTCAAAAAGAGGGGCAGTGCGGCGATCTTGCGAAATTACACTGATACGCTGCTTGTCAGCGCCATCTATATTTTGTTCGGCATCGGTTACGGCTCCTCCACCATCAACGTGGCCGCCAATCCGGGCAGCGGCCATACCGGCCAGCTTTTTCTGGATTCCCTTGCGTTCAAAGAAGTCTTCTACAATATTTTTCATCGGGGGGACCTTTTTCTTTTCAACATCTGGAATCAGTTCCTCAGTTACAGTTCGCCGCTGACGGATGGTATGCGCCACCTGGGCGGCGCCTTGGCGGCCAAGACGTTTTCGTCCTTTTTCTTTTCCATGCTGGCCCTTTTGCTGGTGATCTTTTTCACGTTGTTCGTCCAAAACATCCTGATTGTGGGGAACCGCAGATATTTTCTGGAAAACAGGGTCTACAGCAAAACCCAGCTCAGCCGGGTATTGTACGTGTACAGACGACGAAGGGTCAAAAAAGTCGCCTGGGCCATGTTTGTCAAAAGTGTCTTTCAAATCCTCTGGTCCCTGACCGTTGTCGGCGGAATCGTGAAATTCTATTCCTATCGGCTGGTCCCCTTTATCCTGGCGGAAAACCCATCTATCAGCGCCACCAATGCCATCACCCTTTCGCGGGCGTTGATGGACGGCAATAAGTGGCGATGGCTCATGATGGACATCACGTTCTTGCCATGGCGATTCCTTTCCGGGGTCACCTTCCAATTGGGCGGCCTTGTTTACATCTATGGATACATTCGCTCCACAGAAGCGTTCTTGTATGCCGATTTGAGGGAAAAGGCCAAGGTGTATCAACTGATCGGAGCCGATCAGCTGGACGACGGGCTTTTGTACCCCTCCATACCCCCCGACATGCCCGACGCAGCCAATCGGGAATATTATCCCGACTATGCAAAAAGAATGGAGGAAGGCTGGTTCACGGCATATTATGGGCGCCATTATGCCATCCTCCATCTGATCCTGCTGTTCTTTGTGTTTTCCGTGTTCGGATGGGTCTGGGAAGTGTCGTTGAATCTGCTGCGGGACGGAATTTTTGTGAATCGCGGGTTTTACCACGGCCCTTGGCTGCCCATTTATGGCTGGGGAGGGACATTGATTCTGATTTTGCTGAAAAGGCTTCGCCACAGCGTGTTTCTCACCTTTCTGGCCACCGTGGTGATCTGCGGTGTGCTGGAATACGTCACAAGCTGGGCCATGGAAAAAACCCTGGGCCAACGATGGTGGGACTACAGCGGCTATCTGTTCAACATCAACGGCAGGGTTTGTCTGGAAGTGCTTCTCATGTTTGCGGTCGGCGGCTGCGCCCTTGTCTATCTGATCGCTCCCAAGGTGGATGATTTCTTGCAAAAAATACCGGCAAAAGGAAAAATCACGGCTGCGGTGATGTTGATACTTCTGTTTAGTTCTGATGCGTACTACACCAGCTCCCATCCCAACGCGGGAAATGGGATTACGGCGGAAAACGGCATCAACAAAAGCATTGAGCTTTCGGATCTCAATATAACGCTATAGCTTAAGGACAGGTAGGTGGCGGCCATGGGTAAGAAAGTCAGGAAATTTCTTCAAAAAATCGGCCCCGGGTTTATCACCGGAGCCGCCGATGATGATCCGTCGGGGATAGCGACCTATTCCCAGACGGGTGCGATTTTTGGCTTCAGCCAACTTTGGCTGTCTTTGTTTTCTTTTCCCTTTATGCTGGTGGTCCAGCAAATGTGCGGCCGGATCGGGATGGTGACGGGCAAGGGTCTGGCCGGCGTCATTCGTGAGAATTATCCGAGACCGATTCTTTATTTTTCAGTTTCCCTGCTTGTGGTCACCAACACAATCAATATCGGGGCCGATCTGGGGGCCATGGCAAGCTCCACCCAAATGCTCATCGGCATTCCATTTGACATCTGGTTGTGCCTGATCACCGTTTTCATCGTCTTGCTGGAGATTTTTGTCTGCTACAAAACCTATTCCAAAATCCTGAAATATCTGGCCTTGTCATTGCTCGCCTATGTGCTGACCGCCTTTTTTGTGAAACCTGACTGGCTTTTTATCGGAAAGAGCACTGTGCTGCCGCAGGTCCAGCTATCGAGCAACTACTTGCTGAACGTGGTTGCGATTCTGGGCACCACCATTTCACCATATTTGTTTTTCTGGCAGGCTTCTGAGGAAGTTGAGGATGAAATCTGTGAAGGGAAGATTCCAGACATTGGGGTGAAACGGCCACGGATCACAAAAAAGAATATTGTGAACATGGACTTTGATACAGTCATCGGCATGTTTTTCTCCCAGGCGATCATGTTCTTCATCATCGTCACCACCGCGGCGACCCTCCATGCAAATGGCATCACAAATATTAAAACAGCTACGGATGCGGCCCAGGCGCTGAGGCCAATGGCCGGCAACCTGACGTATCTATTGTTTGCGATCGGGATCATCGGCACCGGACTGTTGGCTGTTCCGATTCTGGCCGGCGCATCGGCGTACGCCATCAGTGAAACAATAGGTTGGAAAGAGGGGTTGAGCAAAAAATTCGCGTCGGCACCGGGATTCTATTTCATCATCGCCGCCTCCACGCTCATGGGCATGCTCATCAATTGGGTGGGCATCGATCCCATGAAAGCATTGTATTATGCGGCGGCCCTCAATGGAGTTGTGGCGGCGCCGCTTGTCATCCTCTTGATTTTCATCGCCAACAACAAAAAGATCATGGGCCGTCATGTGAACAACCGGCTCAGCAATATTTTGGCATGGATCATCGCCTGCGTCATGGTGGTTGCCGGCATCGCCCTGATTGTGGACATGGTCAGGATTGTGTTTTGAAGATGAGGCTTATCATGATAAGGTGACGGTAACAGGGGAGAGCATATCATACGAATATCGTCCTATGATTGAATCAAGAATAAATCCCTCAAGGAAGTGGTCTTACAAAACTTCCAGTCCAATATTCAAAAAGCTGTATGACGATTTGGTTGAGGTCATGCTTGCAACTGTAAACCGCGACAAAGATATGTTCCGCACGGTGGCCGGTAGGAAAGAACTCATTCTTACATATGACAGAAGAAGATTGTAGGAGCGAGGAGTGAATGCCCTGAATCTGCCGTGAGCACGTTGGACCAACGTTGCAATTTCAAAGGATTTTATGTATATACCCTTTACTAAGTTCGTCGTCGCCATCTCTATATGGTAATAGGTGCTTGACGAAGACTTGGCAAAGGGATATTATTTGCCTTGGAGGTATTAGACAATGTCAAATAACAAACTAAATCTATCTGACCAAAATGTAAAATGTTCCTGCAAGGGATATAACATGGATAAATTGTTGCAGCCAAGGATCCTTTGGATTCTGACTAAAGGAAAGAACCATGGATATGGGATTGTTCAGGCGTTGGAGGTGGAACCGCTTTTCCATGAGGAAAAGGCGGATACCGCAGGAATCTATCGCGCGCTTGCAACCCTGCAGGATAGAGGCCTGATTGAATTTGAGTGGATATTGGAATCCTCAGGCCCGGCAAAAAAACAATATGCCATAACGGAAGAAGGCATCCACTGTTTGAAAAACTGGGTTCAGACCCTGAAAGACTATAGACAGGCCCTTGATAATTTTCTCTTGCATGCAGACGAGTAGCGGGACCTGCCAGCGATAGAAGGAGGCAAAAATGAACCAATATGAGGTGAACAAAGAAATCATTGATTCCGTGGATCTCAAATGCCTTGTGGTGAGCAAGGGATGCAAAGTGGGCCGGGATGTATATAAGCAATATAGCAAAACAACCAGACTAAGCACCAACCCATTGATGTGCAATTGCTTCTTCTTATCAGATGGAACGCTGGTGCAGTTGACGGATATGAGTTTTCATTTGAAATATTTGACGGGGATATTGTCATGGGATAATTTGAAATTGCTCAAGGTCGCGTCAGAGCTTACCACTCCGTTTGCATTAAAAATGCAAGACGGGGAGGCAGCCTTGTTTTATGAGGACCAATGGATTGACCAAGTCACGTTCCCGGCACAAAACCATTTCTATTATAAAAAAACCAGTACGGGGTTGCCATTTATCGGAAACGCTGTCCTGCAAGGAACTGACTGGGTGGCCTTTCCCTGCCTATGGCCATGTGAGCATGCCGCCAGCGGCAGCGCATGCCAATTCTGTTTCTCCGGTGGGGACTATGAACAGTTGGCCAAAAAGGGCAAACCGTTGCCTGGCCCGGTCCCGGCCACGGATGTGGCGGAGATTGTTGATTATGCAATCAACGCCTGCAATTGCAACAGCATTCAACTAACCGGCGGATCCACTTTTGATGAATATAAAGAAGCGGAGCTGATTGACGGATACCTAAAGGCAATCGACGAAAAAGTTGGAAGGGAAAACATCAAAGGAGATATTTTGCTGTACATCACACCGCCGGAGGATCTATCGATATTGGACGGGTATATGGCGCTTGGCGCAGATCGAATCGCTTGCAGTTTGGAGGTTTGGAATCAAGACCTTGCAAAAGAAGTGACACCGGGAAAAATCAACATCACAACACGGGAAAGACATCTTCGGGCGTTGGAGTATGTTGCCGGAAAATATGGCAAGGGCAAGGCGTTCAGCAATTTCATCGTTGGTGTGGAGCCGATGGATTCATTGATCGAAGGGGCCGCTTATCTGGCAAAGAGAGGAATTATTCCAACCGCATCGGTTTGGATGCCCATGGGACGTCCGGTACAAGGCAATATGAAGCCTCCGGACGCCAAATACTATGAAGAGGTGAAACAACGGTTTGCGGCGCTTTACAAAGAATATGGCCTTGAACCTTCTAAGTGTTGCGGACTAAATGTGTGCATCGAACGGGATATCTGGAATTATGCGACGAAGTGATTCCCAATATAATTTGTATTTGACTCCTTTTATCAATTCATTACCGAATCAATCCAAATGTGATTTGATACTAAAAACTGCCGGTGAATCAGTAAAGAATCTGAACGCCGGCTTTTTCTATTTCATATGAATTGAGTATCGCTGGGTACGCCACCTCATAAGCGTATTTCGTAAATTATGAACAATTTCTTTATACAATCTTTATTCTTTGCGTAGGTTCCTTAACGACAATTTAATACAAACATCGATACAATATTATCAGAAGCATCTTTATGTAAGAGTGGAGTGATTTGGATATGGAAGTTGTATTATTTTGCACAGGGATCATCGCATTGCTGCTGCTGGTGTATCTTTTTTATGTGTTGTTTAGGGGTGAGAATCTGTGAATAATCTAATTGTTGAAATTTGTGGCTTTCTCGTCATACTTGTCTTGCTCTCAATTCCCCTGGGCAATTATATTTATATGGTGATGACTGGCCAAACGGTACTGTTAAGTAAAGTGTTCTCACCTATGGAGGATCGGATTTACGATCTGATGGGAATCACGGATGGGGACTCTATGACTCCAAGAAAATATGCAAGTTCAATTGTCATATTCAGCGGAATTGGACTTTTTTTCGTGTTTGGTATACAACTGCTTCAAAATATATTGCCATTAAACCCAGAGGGTTTTAACGCGCCAAGCTGGGACTTGGCGTTCAACACTGCTTCAAGCTTTGTATCAAACACAAATTGGCAAGCTTATGCCGGAGAGTCAACCATGTCTTATTTTACACAAACAGTCGGACTGGCAGTGCAGAACTTTCTATCTGCTGCAACTGGGATTGCTGTGCTGTTTGTGTTGATCCGTGGGTTTACATACTCAAGAGAATCTTTCATCGGATCCTTTTGGGTTGACTTGACCCGTGCGACTTTGTATATTTTGATCCCATTATCCTTTATTTTGGCACTGTTGCTGATCTCTCAGGGTGTCGTACAAACAATCAGCCCTTATCACGACATCACAACACTGGAAGCTGGAACCGTGCAATCGATACCTTTAGGTCCAGCTGCAAGCCAGATTGCCATCAAACAGCTTGGAACCAACGGGGGCGGATTCTTTGGGGCGAACTCGGCGTTCCCCCTTGAAAATCCCACAGTGTTTTCGAACTTTCTGCAACTGCTTTCTATCTTGCTAATCCCTGCCGCCTTGTGCGTATCGTTTGGTAAAGCCGTATTTGATTACAAACAGGGAAGAGCGATTTATATTGTCATGATGATTCTATTTGTCGCTGCCCTCGTCGGTGCGCTGGCCAGCGAGATATACACCGGACCGTCCTTTAAAGGTGTGCTGGATTCTGTAAACATGGAAGGCAAAGAAGTGATCCACGGAATTGGGACCTCAACATTATGGGGCGTGGCAACGACTGCCGCATCAAATGGATCTGTCAATGCAATGTTGGATAGCTTCACACCATTGGCAGGAATGGTATTCATGTTTCTGATGCAGCTGGGTGAAATCGTATTTGGTGGTGTGGGGAGCGGACTCTACGGGATGTTGGCGTTTGTTATCCTAACGGTATTTATTGCAGGGTTGATGGTTGGGAGAACCCCTGAATATTTAGGAAAGAAGATTGAACCTTTTGACATGAAAATGGTTTGCTTAATTATTCTGACTCCGCCACTCATGACCCTATTCGGTGCAGCCTTTGCGACCGTTATTCCCGATGCGAATGCCTGGTTGACCAATTCAGGCGCGCATGGATTCTCGGAAATCCTGTATGCATTCACGTCAATGGGGAACAACAACGGAAGTGCGTTCGCTGGGTTTAACGGAAATACAGCCTTTTCCAACATCGTTGGCGGGACAATAATGCTTATCGTCCGATTTGTACCTTTATTGGCAGTCGTTTTCCTGGCGGGAAATCTGGCAAATAAAAAAAGCGTGGCAAGCAGCGAAGGAACACTATCAACCAGCAATGCAATGTTTGTTGGCCTGCTGATTGGTATTATTTTGATTGTTGCGGCGTTAAGCTTTCTGCCTTCCCTGTCTCTTGGACCAATTGCGGATTATTTCACATCAGCGCACTGAGGTAAAAAAATGAACGAAAATGAGTTTAACAAAACAATAATATTTGATGCAATCAGGCAATCTTTTTTAAAGATGGCGCCATCAACACAATTCAAAAATCCAGTAATGCTTGTGGTATATATTGGTGCGATTTTGACAACTGCTTTATACTTCTTGGCTTTTGCGGGAATACGTGATGAAAACCAGGGTTATACGCTGACGATCTCAATCATTTTATGGCTTACTGTTTTGTTCGCCAATTTTGCGGAAGCGATTGCAGAAGGGCGTGGGCGTGCGCAGGCAAACAGTCTTCGTAAAGCAAGGCGTGACGTGATGGCACGAAAATTGAAGACACCGGACAATCTGGAGATTTTTGAAGAGGTATTTTCAAACAGTCTGAAGGTTGGCGACATTGTATATGTCAAGGCAAATGAACAAATACCTATGGATGGAGATGTGATTGAAGGTGCGGCTTCAGTTGATGAAAGCGCTATCACCGGTGAGTCCGCTCCAGTGATTCGTGAATCCGGAGGCGACAGAAGCGCAGTGACAGGCGGCACTACTTTGGTTTCAGATTGGCTTGTGATACGGGTTTCGGCAGAGGCGGGGGGCAGTTTCCTGGATAAGATGATTGCCATGGTTGAAGGCGCATCAAGAAAGAAAACACCTAATGAAGTGGCACTCCAGATATTGTTGGTCACACTCACCATTATTTTCCTTGTTGTCACAGCGACATTACTGCCGTTTTCTGATTTTGCCAGCCAACAAGTCGGAATGGGGGCGGCAATCTCTATCACCAATATAATCGCCTTGCTTGTGTGCCTTGCACCGACGACCATTGGTGCTTTGCTGTCATCCATCGGCATTGCCGGAATGAGACGGCTAAATCAGGCGAATGTTTTGGCAATGAGTGGACGGGCCATAGAGGCCGCAGGCGATGTTGATGTATTGCTGTTGGACAAGACAGGCACAATTACCTTGGGCAATCGGCAGGCTAGTCAATTTCTTCCCTTGCATGGTGTTTCGGAACTGGAACTAGCCGATGCCGCACAGCTTTCCTCTTTGGCGGATGAAACAGCAGAAGGAAGAAGCATTGTCATACTTGCAAAAGTCCAATTCGGCATACGGGGAAGGGATTTATCCGCACTTGACGCCACATTTGTAGAGTTTACCGCGAAGACGAGAATGAGTGGGATCGATTTCCAGCACAATGAAATCAGAAAAGGAGCGGCGGAGGCCGTGAAAGCATATTTGATTTCAAATGGCGGAACGTATCCGCAGGAATGCGATGAAATTGTAAAACGCATCGCCAATGAGGGTGGCACTCCACTTGTTGTGGAAAAAAACAATCAGGCTCTTGGAGTAATCTACTTGAAGGATATTGTAAAAAACGGTGTCAAGGAGAGGTTTGGAGACCTGCGTAAAATGGGAATCAAAACCATTATGATCACCGGTGACAATCCCATGACTGCAGCGGCGATCGCCGCTGAGGCGGGAGTAGATGACTTCCTGGCCGAAGCAACGCCGGAAGCCAAACTTGCATTGATTAGGGAATACCAAAGCAGGGGACATCTGGTTGCGATGACAGGAGATGGAACAAATGATGCACCGGCGCTTGCCCAGGCAGATGTCGCGGTAGCGATGAATACCGGAACGCAGGCGGCGAAAGAAGCCGGCAATATGGTGGATCTTGACTCAAGTCCAACCAAACTGATTGATATCGTCCGAATTGGAAAGCAATTGTTAATGACTAGAGGCGCACTGACCACTTTTAGTGTGGCAAATGATATTGCCAAATATTTTGCAATTATTCCGGTTTTGTTTTTCCCCATTTTTCCCCAACTGTCCGCCCTGAATTTTATGGGTTTGACAAATACTATGAGCGCGATTTTATCTGCAATCATCTATAATGGTTTGATTATTGTAGCGCTGATACCACTCGCATTAAGAGGTGTTGCCTATCACGAGATGCCCGCCGGCAAACTGTTGGGGCGGAATCTGCTCATATACGGACTTGGTGGCTTCATTGCACCGTTTATTGCAATTAAGTTGATTGATGTTATCCTGACTGCAACCGGATTGATTTGAGGTAAAAAATATGAAAAGATTATTGAATGTCCTAAAGCCGGCCATCATATGTTTTGTTTTTATGACCGCTTTATGTGGAATAATATACCCGCTTGTTGTAACTGGCATCGCTTTTGAAATTTTCCCAAACCAGGCTGGCGGAAGCATTATCACAAAGACTGCAGACGACGGCACAGAGATTGACTGTGGTTCGAAGTTTATTGGTCAAGAATTCACAAAACCCGAGTATCTAATTGGAAGACCAAGCGGAACAAGCAATTTGTCGCCGGTTGCCTCAAAACAGATCAATCTTGTCAAGCAGAGGATTGAATGGTGGCATTCCATAGATCCAACCAACAAGGCGAAAATCCCCATTGATCTTGTAACCGCATCCGGAAGTGGTGTTGACCCGAATATCTCCCCAGAGGCCGCAGCGTATCAGGTCGCCCGGATTGCGACGATTAGAGGAATTGATAAATCTACAGTACGCAATATCATTTCCGAATGCACCAGCAAGAGACTGTTGGGATTCTGGGGAGAACCGGGGGTCAATGTGCTGGAAGTAAATTTAATGCTTGATGCATTGAACAAATACTAACATAATATAGATAAAGGTGGTGAGTGTATGAATTCTCACATTGATCAGCGTCCGGATCCGGATATCCTTCTTGAAAAGATGCATACTCCAAAGAAAACGGACCGGGGAAAATTAAAAATATTTCTTGGCTACGCAGCGGGTGTGGGCAAGACGTATTCAATGCTGGATGATGCGCATGAGAAGCAAAGAGGCGGCACAGATGTGGTCGTGGGGTATTTGGAGCCTCATACCAGGCCGGAAACTCAAGCGTTGCTGACAGGATTGACTGTCTTGCCGACAAAGGAAGTCGTATATAGAAACATCACATTAAAAGAGTTTGATTTGGATTTGGCACTTAAACGAAAGCCACAGTTGATTCTTGTTGATGAACTTCCACACACGAATGCTATTGGGATGAGAAACCGCAAAAGATATCAAGATATCGAAGAATTGCTTAACGCCGGCATTGATGTATATACGACAGTCAACATTCAACATATTGAGAGTTTGAATGATATTGTTCAGAAAATCACCAAAATTGTTGTGAAAGAAACGGTTCCGGACTATTTCTTTGATGATGCGGATACGATTGAAATCATTGACTTTTCGCCAGAGGAACTACTTAAGCGCTTTGCGGAAGGAAAAATATATCATCCGACAAGAGCGGAAACTGCCATGAAGTCTTTCTTTACCAAGGACAATCTCCGGTTGCTGCGGGAAATCGCCATGCGGAAGGCTGCAGACCGGATTAGCTTGGACAATTTGAATGAACGTGGAATGAAAGAAAAAGTTGTCAGCACCAAAATGTTGGTTTGTATCAGTGGTGCGGCATCTGCGGCAAGGTTAATCCGATGGACCGCCCGTACCGCAGAAGCATTTCATGCACAATGGGTGGCAGTATATGTCGATGACAAGCCTGATGAAAATGAGGCTGGCATTCAGGAAAACTTTGATTTGGCCAAACGTCTTGGCGCTGAGACAGTGCGCTTATATGGCCATGATATCGCTGCAGCCATTTCAGAATATGCGAAAATTTCCGGTATCACCAATATTGTGGTTGGAAAAGTCAGAAATAAAAAATCATTCAAGAAGTTTTTTGAGACGAATTTAGAGGACAAGCTGGTATTTTTATTGCCAGATGTCGAAATACACATTATTCCAGGCATTCCACAAAAAATAATACGGGAGCGCAGGGTTGTGCGAATCACGCAAAACCTATATTTTTCTTGGTTTGATGTGTTCAAGTCCATTGGCATTCTTGTCCTTGCCACCCTGATCTCATTTGGTCTGGAGGCAGTCAATATCGGGGATCAAAATTTAATAATGGTATACATTCTGTCTGTATTGATGATATCAAGAGTAACCATGGGATACCTTTATGGAATGACCGCATCTGTGATAAGCGTTTTGCTTTACAATTATTTTTTCACTTTTCCATATTATACTTTCACAGCAATTCAGCCGGGATATCCTGTGACATTTGTGATAATGTTTATTACGGCATTTATCACCAGCACTCTTACAGTTCGCATTAAAACCCAGATTGGACTCTCAGTCGAAAGAGAACACCGGACGAAGTTGCTTTACGAAATCAACAAAAAATTATTGGTTACCCGGGGACTTGAAAACATCATCACCTTGACCAATGAATACATCACGAAAATATTTGATCGGTCAGTCGTTTTTTATGTCACAGATCCAAAGGGCGGTTTGACTGGAGCCTTTATGGAATCAAAATCAGGGAAAGATGTGGCATTGCTTAAAAAAGAAGATGAAAAGGCTGTGGCGCATTGGGTGTTTCTGAACAAAAAAAAGGCGGGCGCCGGGACAGATACCCTAATGGGTGCGAGCGCGCAGTACCTTCCCATCATCTCACAAGGCAAAGTGCTTGGTGTTATAGGCATTTCGTTTACAAATGGGCCGCTTGACCAAAACAATAGATTGTTTCTCAGGATGCTGGCTTCCCAGGTGGCGATGGCTTTGGAGAGACAGAAATTGTCGGACGAACAACGCCATATTATTATCGAATCAGAAAAAGAAAAAATGAGAAGCAACTTATTGCGAGCAATTTCCCATGATCTGCGCACGCCCCTGACCGGCATTTTGGGTTCCAGTTCAGCAATACTGGAAAATGGCGATTCACTGGACAAAAAGACACATGATCAATTGGTTTCGAACATCAAAGAAGATTCACAATGGTTAATCCGAATGGTCGAGAACCTATTGTCCGTGACTCGGATCAATGAAGGCACGATGAACGTGACCAAATCTCCCGAAGCTGCAGAAGAAATTGTGGCTGAGGCGATTTCACAAATTCGAAAGCGATTCCCTGACAGGATACTATCGGTGAAGGTGCCGGAAGATTTGCTTATCGTACCCATGGATGGGACTTTAATCCAACAAGTGTTGCTGAATCTCGTGGAAAATGCGATAAAGCATTCTTCAACGGATTCCAAAATTGATATCATCGTGAAACGTGAAGGTCAATATGCTGTATTTGAAGTGGGAGATCAGGGGGAAGGTATCGCTGAAGAGGATTTCCCATATTTATTTGACAGTTATGTGCCGAATGGCGCAAAAAGCTCTGACTCATCCCGAGGAATGGGGATTGGTTTGTCCATCTGCATGACAATCATCAAAGCGCATAATGGAATCCTGGAAGCGCATAATAAGGCTGACGGAGGATCCATCTTCCGTTTCAAGCTGCCAATGGAGGAATAAGCGACCATGGATAAAAATCCGGTAATACTTGTCGTGGAAGATGAAGAGGCCATCAGCAACTTCCTTTCTGCGATATTGGAATCGAATCATTACAGATTGATAAAAACACCTCTGGGACAAGAGGCAATATCACTGGCTGCTTCATATTGCCCGGATTTGATATTGTTGGATCTGGGATTGCCTGATATTGACGGATTTGAAGTCATTAAAAAAATCAGGGCATGGTCCAATGTGCCAATACTAGTGGTGTCAGCCAGAGGGCACGAGCGGGAAAAAGTCGAGGCGCTGGACTTAGGCGCCGATGATTATATCACAAAACCGTTTGGGACATCAGAGCTGTTGGCAAGAATCAGGACTGAAATCAGGCATAGTCAACGAAAACAGGAGGGCAGTGATGCTGAGTCGGGGAAAGTTGTGACAGGCGATCTGACGGTAGATTATGACAAAAGACAGGTGACTCGAACGGGTGAAAAAATTCACCTGACACCGATAGAGTATAAGATAATTTGCCTGCTTTCGTTACACCTCGGAAAAGTTCTCACCCACGAATATATTGTTAAGGAAGTGTGGGGACCGCATGCTTCAGAAGTTCAAGCACTTCGGGTGAACATGGCAAATATTAGAAGGAAAATAGAGGATAATCCAGCGGAACCCCAGTATATTATTACGGAGGTTGGTGTTGGATATAGAATGGTTGACGCCCAAGACAAAAGCGAATTTTGATATGGTTCGCAACAAGTTCAATATAAAACAAACCGAGTGAGTAACCTTCTAATTTTTGATGTATAATGAATTCAAGACAATATGACACAGCTATAACTTAATTGAAAAATATGGAGGATGAAAAAAATGGGGCAGAACAAAACATTGGATAATTTAATGGCCGCATTCGCCGGTGAATCCCAAGCCAACAGAAAGTATTTGGCGTATTCCAAGAAAGCGGAAAAGGAAGGAAAACTTAACGCCGCCAAATTATTCAAGGCCGCTTCCGATGCGGAAACGTTGCATGCGTTGAAGCATTTTGACGTGGCAGGGAAGGTCTCTTCGACCACCGACAATCTCAAAGATGCAGTAGCTGGCGAAACTCATGAATATAAGGAGATGTATCCGGATTTTGTGAAGATTGCTGAAGCGGAAGGAAACCAAGCCGCGGTAATGTCCTTTAACTTTGCCATGAAAGCGGAAGAGGTCCATGCCAGGTTATATCAGGAAGCCTTAGAGACAGTTGACCAAACCGATGAGATTTTTTACTATCTTTGCCCGGTTTGCGGAAACATTGAGAAATTCATCCCCGAAAGATGCAGCATTTGCGGCGCCCCTGGCAGCATGTTTATCAAATACTAAATTAAAACAGTCTCATGGACAAGCTCAGACACTTCTGCGGTAAAAGTAGATAAAAACGGCAAAGTTTCAGTAGTTCGATACGCAGCGCTGGGCTCCTATACAATTACTGCCAAATCCACAGTTGATCCAAGCAAAATGGGAACAGCGACAATCACATTGAAGTGACTGTAGAAAATGGCGGTTTTGCTTTAAGTTGCAATTTGGCGGGGAACTCGTTAATTTTCAAAAAACATTCGCCGACAA
>Ga0183100_1000210_pt1 | contig 66832 bp, 57 predicted proteins | sample Biomet2_FD_127789 | JGI IMG/M metagenome (GOLD analysis project Ga0183100, IMG submission 127789) | Microbial communities from bioreactor (seeded with anoxic lake sediment) at LBNL, California, USA - Biofuel metagenome 2 | ecosystem: Engineered > Bioreactor > Anaerobic > Unclassified ...
GTTGTGTGTTGTCGATATTTTTATTGGGTGCCAAGGATTTCATTCAAGTCTTTCGACGCCTGCTCCGCTTTGGACAAATGTCCGGACTTTATCAACGCTTCATTTGTCTTATAGTTCTTGTCCAAGGGGACAATCGCATAGTTGAATTTTCCACTGGCTGAATACTTGTCCACCCAATACGGCATTGCGGTCCATTTGACGAATTTGACTTGTTTTTTGTTGGGGTCAAAGGTCACCGTTGTTTGTGCCAAGTACCCTTCCTCCACATATCTGCCGCCGGACGGGATGAGTTCTCTTCTCTGGTTGGAAAGGAAATTCCCCAGTGCGTAGAATACCGGGACTTTTTTTTCAGTTGTCGTGCCATCCTCTTGTTTTTTCATCACTGTGATCACGGCAGGTGGTTGAGGCACGTGTGGATGGGATGCAAAAATAATGTCGGCACCGACGGCATCCGCAACCTTTTGAGCCAGCGCTTGCTGATACTCGTTGGGTGTCAAATGATATTCCTCACCCCAGTGGAAATAAACCAAAATGATTTCAGCTCCCGCAGCCCTCGCCTCATCGGCAATTTGTTTCATTTCAGCCACATCCTGATCCAACCGTCCATAGTTGAAAGAGTTGACCAACGACGCCGCCTCAGCGGTCAGTGGGTTTGCGTTCAGGTATGTTGTGGTGTCGTCTGCAGGTCCCGTTTCATATGTATAGGCAATCATGGCTATTTTGACACCTTTGACCTTTGCCATGGCATAACGGGGCTCTTCAGACGTCAGGCGGGTTCCTGCTGCGATCAAATCATTTGATCTTAACACTTCAACCGTTTTTTTAATGCCTTTGATTCCGGAATCGTACGCATGATTGCTACTCGTCATCACCATATCGAAGCCTGCCGTTTTCAGCGAAGTCGCCAATGCATCCGGACCTCTAAACGCCGGATAACCGGTATAGGGTTTGCCGGGGAACGTCGTTTCAATCGTGCACATCGCCAAATCCGCTTTTTTGATGTATGGATTGATATAGGTGAAATTGCTGTCAAAATTGTATGTATCGGTTTTTTTGTCGTAGGCGGAAGCTATATTGGGATCATGAAGAACAATATCTCCCGCACAAGTAATCGTAATTTTTATCGGATCTGATTTGACTTGGGCTATTGGGATCTTGCTGTCTCCAATCAAGCTGATCAAAAAAATCCCGCATGCCACCACAAGCAGGACGAGACAAATAATTATTATATAGAAGCGTTTTTTCAATCTTACTTTTTTCATGATGTGCCTTTCTTTTGCAATGAAAAAATTTTATCATAATTCAGTGCATAAAAAAAGTGGATTTCGCCCATTATTCATTTATTTATCGGAAAGTTAAAAAGCAGTATTTCAATTGAAATACTGCTTTTGGATTTAGGATTCATATGGGCTCCAGCCCTTTGCGTCCAATTCCCTTATTCGATGATCTCGGTTACGACGCCGGAACCCACTGTTCTGCCGCCTTCTCTGATGGCGAACCGCAGTCCGGTCTCGATGGCGATCGGTGTGATCAGCGCGATCTCCATGACAATGTTGTCTCCAGGCATACACATTTCAACGCCTTCAGGAAGTTTCAGGTCTCCCGTGACGTCCGTTGTTCTGAAGTAGAACTGAGGTCTGTAGCCGTTGAAGAACGGAGTATGTCTGCCGCCTTCTTCTTTTTTCAGGACGTATACTTGTCCCTTGAACTTTGTATGGGGATGGATTGAGCCCGGCTTTGCAAGAACTTGTCCTCTTTCGATTTCATTTCTCTGCACGCCTCGAAGCAGCAGTCCTACGTTGTCTCCGGTCTGTGCGAAGTCCAGCAGTTTTCTGAACATCTCGATGCCGGTTACAACGACTTTTCTCTTCTCTTCCGTCATGCCGACGATCTCAACTTCTTCGCCGACTTTCAATGTGCCTTTTTCCACTCTGCCGGTTGCCACGGTTCCTCTTCCTGTGATGGAGAAGACGTCTTCAACAGGCATGCTGAACGGTTTGTCGTCGTCTCTTGCAGGTTCGGGAATGTAGCTGTCCACTGCTTCCATCAGCTCAATGATCTTGTCTCCCCAGGGGCCTGTGGTGTCTTCCAGGGCCTTCAGGGCGGATCCTCTGATGATCGGGGTGTCGTCTCCGGGGAAATCGTACTGGTCCAAAAGTTCTCTGATTTCCATTTCAACCAATTCCAGCAGCTCTTCGTCGTCCACCATGTCGCATTTGTTCAAAAATACGATGATGTAGGGAACGCCTACCTGGCCTGCCAGAAGGATGTGCTCTCTGGTCTGGGGCATCGGCCCGTCTGTGGCCGCTACAACCAGAATCGCTCCGTCCATCTGCGCCGCGCCGGTGATCATGTTCTTGACATAGTCGGCATGTCCCGGGCAATCCACGTGGGCGTAATGTCTATTGGGGGTCTCATACTCAACGTGGGCCGTTGCGATGGTGATTCCTCTTTCTCTTTCTTCCGGCGCTTTGTCGATTTCATCGAACGCTACCGAGCTTCCAAGACCATATCTGTCATGGAGGGTCTTGGTGATCGCCGCGGTCAATGTGGTCTTGCCATGGTCTACGTGGCCGATGGTGCCGATGTTGATATGCGGCTTATTTCTTTCGAATTTTTGCTTTGCCATAATATTATAACCTCCGATTCATTGGATTATTGATAAGGGTTGATTATTTGTTGATTTTGTCGATCAGGCTGTCCGGCATGGTTTCAAAGTGGTCAAATTGCATAACGTACACGCCTCGTCCCTGGGTCTTGGACCGAAGGTCGGTGGCATATCCGAACATTTCTGAAAGGGGTACATAACCACGGATGGCAACTGCACCCATTCTCATGTCGGAGCCTTCAATGCGTCCTCTTCGTCCGCTGATGTCGCCGATGACGTCACCCATGTAGTCTTCCGGAACGGTGACTTCGATTTTGAAGATGGGTTCCAGAAGTTTAGGCTTTCCTTCTTTGGCCGCCTGGCGGAACGCCATGGAAGCCGCGATCTTGAAGGCCATTTCTGAGGAGTCCACTTCATGGTAGGATCCGTCGTACAGCTCCACGCCCACGTCGACCACCTGGTATCCTGCAAGAGGGCCGGTTTCCAGGGCTTCACGAATGCCGTCTTCAATCTTGGGAATGTATTCCTTCGGAATGGCACCCCCGATGATGGAGTTCTTGAATTCGAATCCAGCTCCCGGATCTCTGGGATAAACGCGGATCTTCACATGTCCGTACTGGCCATGTCCACCGGACTGTTTGGCGTATTTGTAGTCCACATCCGCCGGCTTGGACAAGGTTTCTTTGTATGAAACCTGTGGTTTGCCTACGTTTGCCTCAACTTTGAATTCCCGAAGGAGACGATCCACGATGATTTCAAGATGGAGCTCTCCCATACCGGCGATAATGGTCTGTCCGGTATCCGGATTGGTGAAGGTTTTGAACGTGGGATCTTCCTCCGCCAGTTTGGAGAGGGCGATACCCATTTTTTCTTGCCCGACTTTCGTCTTGGGCTCGATGGCGATTTCGATGACGGGATCGGGGAAGTCCATGGATTCCAGGATGACTTCGTGCTTTTCGTCGCACAATGTGTCGCCGGTGGTGGTGTCCTTAAGACCCACCGCGGCTGCAATGTCACCGGAATAGACTTCTTCGAGATCTTCCCGCTTGTTGGCATGCATCTGCAGAATTCGGCCGATTCTTTCCTTCTTTCCTTTGGTGGAATTGTATACGTAGGAACCGGATTTCAAGGTTCCCGAGTATACACGGAAGAACGCCAGCTTCCCTACAAAGGGGTCTGCCATAATTTTGAACGCCAGGGCTGCAAAGGGTCCGTTGTCGTCTGCAGGTCGAAGCACTTCCTCTCCGTTTTTAGGATTGATGCCCTTGATGGCATGGATATCCAACGGGGAAGGCAAATAGTCGATGACTGCGTCCAACATCATTTGGACACCCTTGTTTTTGTAGGCGGAACCGCAGGTCACAGGGACCATAGTTCCTTCGATTGTCATTCGTCTGATCGTGTCTTTGATTTCGGTTTTGGTCGGTTCTTCCCCTTCCAAATACTTCATCAAAAGCTCTTCATCGCTTTCCGAGACAGATTCAATCATGTTGGCTCGCCACTCAGTGGCCAAATCCTTCAAGTTCTCGGGAATATCGACGATTTCGAATTCTTTACCCAGATTGTCCGTATACACTTCAGCCTTCATTTCGATCAAGTCAATAATTCCGATGAAGCTGTCTTCACTGCCAATGGGAATTTGAACCGGCACAGCATTGGCTTTCAGCCGATCTTTCACCATTTGGACGACCCGGAAAAAGTCCGCGCCCATGATGTCCATCTTGTTGACAAAAATCATTCGGGGCACGCCATATTTTTCGGCTTGTCGCCAAACAGTCTCCGACTGGGGTTCAACGCCCCCTTTGGCACACATCACCGCTACAGCACTGTCCAATACACGCAAAGAACGTTCTACCTCGACGGTGAAGTCCACGTGTCCCGGGGTGTCGATGATGTTGATTCTATAGTCTTTCCACTGGGCGGTGGTGGCAGCAGAGGTAATGGTGATACCACGTTCCTGCTCCTGCTCCATCCAGTCCATAGTGGCTGCTCCTTCGTGGACTTCTCCCAGCTTGTGAGATCGTCCGGTATAAAACAGAATTCGTTCTGTTACCGTTGTTTTGCCGGCATCAATGTGCGCCATGATACCGATGTTTCGAGTTTTTTCCAGGGGGAAATTTCTTGGCATCCGGTTACCTCCTTTCCAAGTAGCTTCTTTTGCATACTACCATCGATAGTGCGCAAACGCTCTGTTGGCTTCTGCCATTTTATGAGTATCTTCTTTTTTCTTGACGGACGCGCCGGTACTGTTGGCCGCATCCATGAGTTCCTTGGCCAGTCTGTCGGACATGGTTTTTTCACCTCTGGCTCTGGTGTACTTTGTAAGCCACCGGATCCCCAGGGTTTCCCGTCTGTCAGCTCTGACTTCCATTGGAACCTGGTAGTTCGCACCACCTACACGCCTGGCTTTGACTTCCAAAACCGGCATGATGTTGTTCATTGCTTTTTCAAATACTTCCAAAGCATCTTCACCCGTCACCTTGTTCACCTGTTGAAAGGCGTCGTAGACGATGGATTGTGCAGTTCCCTTTTTCCCGTCCAGCATGATGCTGTTGATGAGCTTAGCCACCACAACACTGCCGTAAACTGGATCAGGAAGCACTTCGCGCTTTGGCACGTTTCCTTTTCTTGGCACTTCTCTTCCCTCCTTGCCATAATGCTTTCGGTACTCGACACGAAGCCACTTTGTGGACATCCGAGCCGCGATGCTCAATGATATCTATCATTAAGGGCATGTTCCCGAATTTTACTATTTTTTCTTTGGACGCTTTGCGCCATACTTGGACCTGGCCTGAATTCGATTGTTGACTCCGGCTGTGTCCAGTGTGCCTCTGACAATGTGGTATCTCACACCGGGGAGGTCCTTGACTCTTCCGCCTCTGATCAGTACTACACTGTGCTCCTGCAAATTATGTCCGATGCCCGGGATGTACGCAGTCACTTCGATTCCATTGGTCAGACGAACTCTGGCGATCTTTCGGAGGGCTGAATTTGGTTTTTTGGGTGTTACAGTCTTGACTGATGTGCAGACACCTCTCTTTTGCGGTGAATTGATATCGGTCGCAACTCTTCTGAGGGTGTTCATTCCCTTGCCCAGAGCGGGTGCTGTGGATTTCTTTTCAGCGCTGATTCTGCCTTGTCGTACCAATTGGTTAATGGTTGGCATTTGTTTCTCCTTTCTCCTCTTGTGGAAGGTTTTTTGTGTTTTATCTTAAACCCGTATGGGCTCAAAACCAACAGTCAGTTTATCACAAAACATGTGACTCTGTCAATGAGAATCTAGGGGGAAACGTGCCCCCCGGGACTCTCTGGGTATGTCGCACCTCGTTTGTTTGGGTTGTCCGCTTTCGTGAAAAACCTAATTTTCGGGGTTTTCTTTTTTGTCGTCGATGATCTCCACACCGTCGTCGGACACCATCACAGTCAGGTCGGATTCCGGCAGGCTCACCTGCTCTTGTCCTTCAACCGCTTCAGCTTCGTCTTCATAACCATCGTTCAGCTTGTAGTTTTCCATGAGCTCGGTGTTGATGCCATAGTCCACCTGGATGTTGCGATATCGCTTCATGCCGGTGCCTGCTGGGATCAGCTTGCCGATGATGACATTTTCTTTGAGGCCCACAAGCTTATCGTTCTTTCCTTTGATGGCCGCATCGGTGAGGACACGGGTGGTCTCCTGGAAAGATGCCGCTGAAAGGAAGGAATTGGTTGCCAGGGATGCTTTTGTGATGCCCAGGAGCACCTGTTGTGTGGTGGCTGTTTCGCCTCCATTCTCAAGGGCAACCGCATTGGCGTCTTCAATTTCAAATCTGGTGTATAAGCCTCCCGGAAGCAGCGTGGTGTCGCCGCACTCCTCAATCTTGTACTTGCCAAGCATCTGGCTGACGATGACTTCAACGTGTTTGTCGTTGATGTCAACACCCTGAAGTTTGTACACCCGCTGCACTTCTTTGAGCAGATATTGGTATACGCCTTCAACGCCTTTGAGACGCAGGATGTCATGGGGATTCAGTGGGCCTTTGGTGATATTGTCGCCGGCTTCCACATAATCGCCTTCATCCACAACCAGTCTGGCGCCGTAAGGTACCAGGTATTTTCGCTCTTCATCGCCACGGATGACAACTTCAGTTTTATTGTCCTTGTCGTGGCTGATGGAGGTCACTGTTCCGCTTGCTTCGCAGATTTCGGCAAGACCCTTTGGCTTCCGGGCTTCAAACAGCTCTTCTACTCTAGGCAAACCGTGGGTGATGTCGGCTCCTGCCACACCGCCGGTATGGAACGTTCTCATGGTCAGCTGTGTACCTGGTTCGCCGATGGATTGGGCTGCTGTGATACCAACGGCTTCTCCAATGTTCACCCGTTCTCTCGAAGCCAGGTTCCGGCCATAACACATGGCGCAGATGCCTGTTTTGCTTTGGCAGGTCATGACCGATCGAATCGCAACGGATTCAATGCCTGCCGCCACGATGCTGTCCGCGATGTCCTCTGTGATGGTCTGATTCTGACCGCACAACAATTCTCCCGTTTCAGGGTGAGCGATATCCGCAAGGGATGTTCTGCCCACGATTCTCAGCTTCAACGGCTCGATGACTTCCTTGCCTTCTTTGAATTCACGGACTTCAATGCCTTCGCCGGTGCCGCAGTCCACTTCGCGTACAATCACATTGTGGGAAACGTCCACCAGACGTCTGGTCAAATAACCGGAGTCCGCCGTACGAAGGGCGGTATCGGCCAAACCTTTTCTCGCACCGTTGGTGGAGATGAAGTATTCCAATACGGAAAGGCCCTCACGGAAGTTGGCTTTGATGGGAATTTCGATGGTCTTGCCCACGGCGTTGGCCATCAGGCCTCTCATGCCGCCGATCTGACGAATCTGGTTCTTGCTTCCTCGGGCGCCGGAGTGTGCCATGATATACAGGTTGTTCAGGCTGTCCAGGGAATCCATCAATGCGTCCGCCACGTCTTCGGTGGCTGAGTTCCATATTTTGATTACTTTTTCGTATCGTTCGTTTTCGGAAAGCTTGCCTTGGCTGAAATATTGTTCACACTCGTTGACTCTGCTTTCGGACGCCGCCAAAATGGTTTTCTTGGCTTCAGGAATCTCCATGTCGGAAATGCTGATGGTGATGGCGCCAATGGTTGAATAATGGAAACCGATATCCTTGATATAGTCCAGCATCAACGCTGTCCCGGTATTGCCATGGATACGGTAGCATTTGTCGATGATCTGACCCAATCGTTTTTTGTCGCAGAGGAAATCCACTTCCAGTGAGTAGGGATCCGCCTCCCGGTCTTCCACGAACCCCAGGTCCTGTGGAATCTTTTGGTTGAAGATGAACCGGCCGACGGTGGACTCCACCAGTTTGCCGCGCTTGTCTTCAGGTCCTGCGAATTTTCGGACTTTGACTTTGGCGTGAAGGCCAACTTCTTTGTTTTCATAGGCCATGACCATTTCATTCTGGTCGGTGAAAATCTTGCCATCCCCTTTGTCTGCGGGTTGGTCACGTTTAATGGTTCCTTCATGGGTCAGGTAATAACTGCCCAAAATCATATCCTGGGTAGGGGTGGTGATCGGGGAGCCGTCCTTCGGTGCCAGTATGTTGTTCACCGACAGCATGAGGAAACGGGCTTCCGCCTGGGCTTCCATGGAAAGTGGCACATGAACCGCCATTTGGTCTCCATCGAAGTCGGCGTTGAACGCGGTGCATACCAGTGGATGGAGCTTGATGGCCTTGCCTTCGACCAGCACAGGCTCGAAAGCCTGGATGCCCAGTCTATGAAGGGTCGGGGCACGGTTCAGGAGCACAGGATGTTCCTGAATGATATCTTCCAGCACGTCCCAAACTTCAGGCCGCACTTTTTCAACCATACGTTTGGCGCTTTTGATGTTGTGGGCATTGCCTTCTTCCACCAGTTTTTTCATGATGAAAGGTTTGAACAATTCCAGTGCCATCTTTTTGGGCAGGCCGCACTGCCAGAAACGAAGTTCCGGACCGACGACGATAACCGAACGACCGGAGTAGTCCACACGTTTGCCAAGGAGGTTTTGTCGGAAACGTCCCTGTTTGCCCTTGAGCATGTCGGAAAGGGATTTGAGTGGTCTGCTTCCGGGACCTGTGACGGGTCGGCCTCTTCGACCGTTGTCGATCAGCGCATCCACAGCTTCCTGAAGCATACGCTTTTCGTTTCGGACGATGATTCCAGGGGCGCCCAGTTCCAGCAACCGGCTAAGCCTGTTGTTTCTGTTGATGACTCTACGATAAAGATCGTTTAAATCCGATGTGGCGAAACGTCCGCCATCCAGCTGAACCATCGGACGGATATCCGGTGGGATGACAGGGATGACTTCCATGATCATCCATTCCGGTTTGTTGCCGGAAAGTCTGAGGGCCTCGATGACTTCCAGCCTTCTGACGATTCGGATCTTCTTTTGACCGGTGGCTTTCTTCAGGGCTTCCCGAAGCTCCGCCGACAATTCGACCAAATCGATATGTGTCATCAAGGTTCGAACGGCTTCCGCGCCAATGCCGGCTTTGAAAGAGTCTCCATGGGCGCGCTTGGTTTCTTCGTACTGCTGCTCGTTGATCAATTCTTTGTAATCAAACCCACTGGTGCCGGGTTCCAGCACCACGTAAGCCGCAAAATACAGAATTTTCTCCAGATTTCTGGGTGTCATGTCCAGGACAAGTCCCATTCTGCTGGGGATTCCTTTGAAGTACCAGATATGTGAAACCGGCGCCGCCAATTTGATATGGCCCATGCGCTCGCGTCTTACTTTTGCCTTGGTGACTTCAACGCCGCATTTGTCGCAAATGATACCCTTGTATCGAATCTTTTTGTATTTGCCGCAATGGCATTCCCAGTCCTTTTGGGGGCCGAAAATCTTCTCACAGAAAAGTCCGTTGGGTTCGGGTTTGAGGGTTCTGTAGTTGATGGTTTCAGGTTCGGTGACTTCCCCTCTGGACCAGCTGAGTATTTTGTCGGTGGAGGCCAGACCTATCTGTAATGACTCAAAATTATTTAATTCATAGTAGTTATCTGTCATGAACTCTCTCCTCCCTATTCTTTCTCTTCCGGATTTTCTTGTGGATCATCCTCTTTGTTGGAAAAAACGGCTTCGGATTCGGCAGATACAATCTCTTCCTTGTCCTCTTCATCGTCCACGTCCAAGTCTTCTTCCGCCAGGTCATCCTCATCCAAGGCGCTTTTTTCGTCGATGAGCGGCGCCTCCGCCTCACCCAAAAGTTCGGGTTCGGTGTCCATGAGTTCATCCAGACCGACCAAATCTTCCAGACCGGTGCTTTCTTTGATTTCTATTTCTTTTTCGTCTTCCGTCAGCACCTTGACATCCAAGCCCAGACTCTGCATTTCTTTGATCAATACTTTGAAGGATTCAGGGATGCCGGGTTCCGGAATGTTTTCACCTTTGACGATGGCTTCATAGGTCTTGACACGGCCTACAATATCGTCGGACTTCACGGTAAGGATTTCCTGAAGTGTGTATGCGGCGCCGTATGCTTCCAGGGCCCAAACTTCCATTTCACCAAAACGCTGGCCACCGAACTGGGCTTTGCCGCCGAGAGGCTGCTGGGTGACCAAGGAATACGGGCCGGTGCTTCTGGCATGAATCTTATCGTCCACCAAATGGTGAAGCTTCATCATGTACATGTAGCCCACGGTGACCGGATTGTCGAAATACTCTCCGGTTCTGCCGTCTCTCAGTTTCAGCTTCCCGCTTTCGTCATATCCACACTCCTTGAGGAGTTTGATGATATCTTTCTCGTTGGCGCCGTCGAATACCGGAGTGGCGATATGCCAACCCTTCTTTTTGGCAGCCAAGCCAAGATGGACTTCGAGCACCTGCCCGACGTTCATTCTGGAAGGAACACCCAAGGGGTTCAACATTACCTGAAGCGGGCTGCCGTCTTCCATGTACGGCATATCTTCTTCCGGCAAGATTCTGGAGATGACGCCTTTGTTTCCGTGACGTCCGGCCATTTTATCGCCGACGCTTATTTTTCTCTTGGTGGCGACATAGACACGGACCACTTTATTGACGCCTGGAGGAAGCTCTCCTTCGCTGTCTCTGGTAAATACTTTGACGTCCACCACTATACCGGCTTCACCATGAGGCATCTTCACCGATGTGTCCCGGACTTCCTTGGCCTTTTCGCCAAAGATGGCACGTAGCAATCTTTCTTCCGCGCTCAGATCGGCTTCACCTTTGGGAGTCACTTTGCCAACCAAAATGTCGGAGGAAGCGACTTCCGCACCAACACGGATAATGCCTTCCTCATCCAAATCCCGCAGGGCGTCTTCGCCTACGTTGGGGATGTCCCGGGTGATTTCCTCGGGTCCCAGTTTGGTGTCTCTGGCTTCCGCTTCATATTCTTCGATATGCAGGGAAGTCAGCACGTCATCCATCACCATTCTTTCGTTGAGTATGATGGCGTCTTCGTAGTTATAGCCTTCCCATGTCATGAATCCGATCAACAAGTTCTTGCCCAAGGCGACTTCGCCATTGCTGGTGGAAGGACCGTCCGCAAGGACCTCGCCTTCTTCCACATGCTCCCCTCGGAACACGATGGGTCGTTGGTTGATGCAGGTTCCCTGATTGGAACGGTTGAATTTCAGTAATTTGTAGTGGTCAACTCCGCCATTGTCATCTCTTCTGACACGGATATCGTCTCCGTCGACAAATTCAACGACGCCGGCAGCTCTGGCAATCTGAACGACGCCGGAGTCTTTGGCCGCTTTGTGCTCGATGCCTGTTCCGACAATGGGAGCTTCCGTCACCATGAGAGGAACCGCCTGCCGCTGCATGTTGGATCCCATCAGGGCACGGTTGGCGTCATCGTTTTCGAGGAACGGAATCATGGCTGTCGCCACAGACACGACCTGCTTGGGCGAAACGTCCATATAGTCGATGTTTTCTCTGGAAACCAAAGCGATTTCGCCGCCGGGGCCTCTGGAGGCAACCTTGGCGTTGGCGAACTGCCCCTTTGAATCCAAGGGTTCATTGGCCTGTGCGATGGTCATTCTTTCTTCTTCGTCGGCGGAAAGGTATCGGATTTCGGTTGATACTTTGCCATCCTTCACCACTCTATAAGGCGTTTCAATGAATCCGTATTCATTGATGATGCCATAGGTGGTCAGAGATCCGATCAAACCGATGTTGGGTCCTTCAGGGGTCTCGATGGGACACATTCTGCCGTAGTGGGAATGGTGAACGTCACGGACTTCAAATCCGGCACGCTCTCTGGAAAGTCCGCCTGGGCCCAACGCGGAAAGTCTTCTCTTGTGGGTCAGTTCGGCCAAGGGGTTTGTTTGGTCCATAAACTGGGACAGCTGGGAACTTCCAAAGAATTCCTTGATTGCCGCAGTCACGGGACGGATGTTCATCAGAGCCTGGGGTGTTGTCACCTCAATATCCTGAATGGTCATTCTTTCTTTGACGACTCTCTCCATTCTGGCCAGTCCGATTCGGAATTGGTTTTGAAGAAGTTCGCCGACGGTACGGAGCCGTCTGTTGCCCAGATGGTCGATATCGTCGATGTTGCCGATGCCAAAACGCAGGTTCAGCAAATAGCTGACGGATGCGATGATGTCATCCACAATGATTCTCTTTGGAGACAACTCGTTTTTGCGGGCGGCCATGGCGACCCGAAGGTCGTCTTCATCGGAATACGCCTCAAGGATTTCTTTGAGGACGGGAAAATAGACCTTGGAAGCGATCTTCAGGTCCGAAATGTCAAAGTCGATGAAATTGGACAGTTCCACAAAGTTGTTGCCGATGACTTTGGTGGTGATTTCACTGGAATGTCTGGCATAAACCAAAGCTTCCTGAACGCCGCTGTTTTCGATGACAGCCGCCTGCTCCAGAGAAACGACGGTGTCTTTTTCGGCCAGCATCTCACCGGTCATGGGATCGAAAAGATCCTCCGCAAGTCTGGCGCCTTCCAAACGATTGCCGATGCCCAGTTTTTTGTTGTATTTGTATCGTCCCACCTTGGCGATGTCATATCGTTTGGCATCAAAGAAGAGGGATTCCAGAATGTCGTAGGCGCTGTCGAACGTCGGCGGTTCGCCGGGTCTCAGCTTGCGGTATATTTCTTTGAGCGCCTCGTCATAGGTTTTGGTGGAGTCCTTTTCGAGGGACCGTTCCAAACGGTCGTCGTCGCCAAAGATGCTGCGGAGTTCATCATCCGTTCCCATCTGCAGTTTATGGCCGATGGGGCTTTGGACCTCGCTGAAGCGACGGATCTTTTTGCGAAGCTCGTCTTTGAATTCGATTTTGAGGGCGTCGATTTCGGACATGGTCATCTTGTTGATGGACCAGCCTTTTTCGGGCCTATATTTTTCACGGTACTTTTGCTCCAGCACATTGTACGTTTTTTGGCGGATGCCTTCTTCGCCAAGAGCACGTATCAGAGCGGTGATCGGTTGTTTTCTTGTACGGTCGACTCTCACCGAAAGGATTTCGTTGGAGTCTGTTTCATATTCAAGCCAGGCTCCCCTGTTGGGTATGACCTGGGCGCTGAACAATTCTTTGCCGGACTTGTCGATTTCTTTGTCGAAATAGGGTCCGGGGGATCTGACCAGTTGAGTGACGACGACACGTTCCGCGCCGTTGTAGATGAAAGTCCCCTTTTCCGTCATAAGCGGGAAGTCCCCCATGAAAACTTCCTGTTCTTTGACCTCACCGGTCTCATTTGTAATTAATCTGACTTTCACTTTTAGGGGTGCCGCATAGGTCACATCACGTTCCTTGCATTTCTCCTGTGTGTATTTTGGCGGGTCGCTCAAGGAATAATCGGTGAACTCTAGTACCAGGTTCCCTGCATAATCTTCAATGGGTGAAATGTCTTCAAACACTTCTCGCAAGCCTTCTTCTACAAACCAGTTGTAAGATTTCGTCTGGATTTGAATTAGGTTGGGCATCTCTGCTACTTCATTGATTTTTGAATATGTTTGACGCTCCATTTTACCTAATTTTATAGCTTTTGGCATATTTATCACTCCTTGTAAATTCATACAATCACACTATGTGACAGCCTATTATTATACCGCACTTCTACCAGTATGGCAAGGTAATTTTGTTCTAACAGTGGATTTTTTGAAGGTTTGCACCATTTTACCTACCCCCTCCAAAAATACATAATAGCCGAGCCCCTAAATCGAGGAGCTCGACCACTACGATATTTCTTTCTTTAGCGACTATTTCAGCTCTACGCCTGCGCCGACTTCTTCCAGTTGTTTCTTGACGGCTTCAGCTTCCGCCTTTTCGATTCCTTCTTTGACATTGGAAGGAGCGCCATCAACCAGGTCTTTTGCTTCTTTGAGGCCCAGGCCGGTCAGTTCTCTGACTACCTTGATAACCTTGATCTTTTCTGCACCGGCACTGGTCAGAACTACTGTGAACTCTGTTTGTTCCTCAACTTCCGCTGCTGCCACAGCACCGCCTGCCGCTGCCACGGGAGCTGCCGCGGATACGCCGAATTCGGCTTCGCAAGCTTCAACCAGCTCATTCAATTCCATGATGGTCATTGCTTTTATCGCTTCAATGATTTGTTCTTTATTCATTTTTTTACTCCTTTTATATTTTATCCTAATGGTTTGCCGGCCAAGTCAGCCGACTTGTCTTATTCGGCCTTTGCCTGGGCAATGGCTGCAAATGTTCGGACTGCTTTGCCTACAGGGGATTGAATGCTTCCCATGAATTTGGCGATGAGCACGTCTCTTGTCGGAATGCTGGCAACCTTTTTGATGCCTTCGGCGTCAAGGTACTGGCCTTCGACAATTCCGCCTTTAAACTCCATTTTTTTGAAGTCTTTGATGGCGTCGCTGAGAATTCTGGCAGGAGCGGTCGCGTCATCATAGCTGATGGCGATTGCGCTGGGTCCGGCAAGTGAATCCCCGAGGGGTTCGTACGCGGTGCCTTCGATTGCTCTTTTGGTCAGGGTGTTTTTATATACAGTGTAATCGATGTTGGCTTCTCTCAGTTTTTTTCTCATGGCGTCCGCCTGGGCTACACTGATGCCGATATAGTCGATCACAACGGCTGATTGGGCTTTTTCAAGCTTTCCTTTGATCTCGTCGATAATCAATTGTTTTTCTGCATGTGCTTTTCTTGTAATGTCGCTCATTTGTAGGTTCTCCTTTCTGACCGCGGTCCGTACGCCGCAGGTCTTCTAGCGGTACTCAATAAATAACCTTGTCATCCAGATGGTGGTCATAGACAGACAAGGTCAATATTTATATTGTACCTCGGCGGGGAATTAAGCTTGCGCACCCGCTGTCTACGGTTTTGTATTCTGTTGTAATGTTATATGGTCCTGTCAGTTCAGTTAGTTTCCGATCTTGGCCGGATTGACTTTGATCCCGGGGCCCATGGTGGACGAAACGACGACGCTTCTAAGATACTGACCTTTGGCGGCAGCCGGTTTTGCCTTGATGATGGCTTCCATGAATGCCGTGAAATTGTCATTTAGTTTATCTGCGCCGAAAGATGATTTGCCGATTCGGCTGTGGATGATGTTGGTTTTGTCCAAACGATATTCCACTTTACCGGCTTTAATGTCGGCCAATGCTTTTTCGATGTCCATTGTGACAGTCCCTGATTTTGGGTTTGGCATCAGACCTTTTGGTCCCAGCACTTTACCCAGTCGGCCTACAACACCCATCATGTCGGGGGTTGCGACGACGACGTCGAAGTCAAACCAGTTCTCGGATTGAATCTTGGCCGCCAAGTCTTCAGCGCCCACATAATCCGCACCGGCTTGTTCCGCTTCAGCAGCCTTGGGGCCCTTGGCGAATACCAGCACTCGGGTTACACGACCGGTTCCGTGGGGCAGTACGATGGCGCCTCTGACCTGCTGGTCAGCATGTCTGCCGTCTACGCCCAATTTAACGTGGACTTCAATGGTCTCGTCAAATTTCGCTTTGGAAGTCTTGACCAACAGATCCATGGCTTCCTTCTGGTCATATAATTGTGCTTTGTCAAATTCTTTTGAAGCTTCTAAATAAGCTTTTCCTCTTTTAGGCATGTTTTCCTCCTTGTGGTACCAACGGCTTTCGCCTCCCACCCATTAGTTCTCTACGACGATACCCATACTCTTTGCGGTTCCGATAATCATTTCAGTCGCTGCGTTCAAATCGGCTGCATTGAGGTCCGGCATCTTGAGTTTTGCGATTTCCTCGCATTGCGCTCTGTTGAGCGTGGCTACTTTTGTTTTGTTGGGCTCTGCGGATGCAGACTTTAGCCCCGCGGCTTTTTTGAGCAGTACCGCTGCAGGTGGTGTCTTGCACACGAATGTGAAGGACTTGTCTGCGTAAACGGTGATCACAACCGGAATGATCATTCCGTTTTGATCCTGGGTCTTGGCGTTGAACTGTTTACAGAAATCCATAATGTTCACGCTCTTTTGTCCCAGTGCTGGTCCTACAGGTGGTGCAGGTGTCGCTCCGCCGGCGGGAATTTGCAATTTGATGAAGCCCGTTACCTTTTTTGCCATGGATGTGCCTCCTTTCTTTGATAGTGGGTGACCGGTTAGATTTTGTCAATCTGGGCGAATTCCAGTTCAACGGGAGTATCCCGACCAAACATGGAAATTTTGGCCCGTACGGTCTCTTTATCTTCATGAACTTCCTCGACGACGCCCATAAAGCTCTCGAAGGGTCCATTGATAACTTTGATGTTGTCACCCGGATGCAGGTTCAATTCGACATGAACCTTTTCAATGCCCATGCGTCTCACTTCTTCGACGGTAAGGGGCACCGGGTTGGAACCGTGTCCCACGAAGCCCGTAACACCCTGGGTGTTTCGAACCAAATACCACGATTCATTGGTGACGATCATTTTGACAATGACATAGCCCGGAAACATTTTTTTGGTCTTGATGACCATGCGGCCGTCTTTGGGTTCGGCCTTGTCTTCGGTGGGCACAACAACACTGAGAACTAGATCCTGCATTCCTCTGCTTTCAACCAGTTTCTCAATATTCGCCTTAACTTTGTTTTCGTGGCCGGAATAGGTATGAACCACATACCATTTCGGCGTGCCGTCGCCTCGGAGACCTTCGCCTTCGAACAGGACCGCAGCGTTGTTTTCGTTTTCAGTCATTTTGTCCCTCTTACATTGTGATTCCCAGTAGACTCTTAAGGACTGCCAGGAAGCCGCTGTCGATGATCCAGAATAACAAAGCAAAGAAAGCGCATGCCGCCAGTACTACTGCCGTATATGAGCCAAGCTCTTTTCTTGTGGGCCAGACAACTTTTTTCATTTCCAACCGCACACCTTTGAAATACTCTTTCAGGCTTCTTCTTTCTTTTTTAGGGGCGTTGGCCGCCTTGGTCAGTCGAGAAGCTTTTTTTGGGGCATCTTTGGTGTTGATCTTGTCCCTTGCCATCTTGGTACTCCTTACTTGGTTTCTTTGTGAAGGGTTTGTTTGTGGCAGAATTTGCAGTATTTCATGAACTCAATTCTGTCAGGATCATTCTTCTTGTTTTTGACGGTGTTATAGTTTCTTTGTTTGCACTCTGTGCAAGCCAATGTCACTCTCACTCTCATTAATCTATTCCTCCGTACTTAAAAATTCACATAAAGTCGCTTGATAATAATACATTATGGGGTTGTCAATGTCAAGGATTAAAACGCAAACTTTTCAATGGCTTCCGCAACGCCGTCCCTGTCATTTTCGGCCACGATGTGTCTGGCCAGCTGCCGTACGCTTTCTTTGGCATTGGCCACAGCCACAGGCATGCCGGCCACTTTGAGCATTTCTTCATCATTCGGGCTGTCGCCGCAGGCCAGAATTTCTTCTTTATTGATATTGAGCAGGTCCGCCAGACTCAGAAGGGCCGATCCCTTGCTTGTGGTGGCGCCGCCGATTTCCCAGTTGTTGTCGAAGGAAGAGGTGATGGTCACGTCGCTGAGCCTGTCCAAATGGGGTTTGAGCCCCGCCTTTTCGTGGGCGGTTTCAAAGAAGATGTTGATGTTCTCGATGGAATGTTTGTGTTTGAGCATGAAATCAAGGACCCCGTCCACCGGATTGCGGGTATTGACCACATAAGTCCGGCTGCGGTAGGTGATGATTCCAGAACGAACCTCTTCCCACTGTTGTTTCTCCATATAAGCCTTGCCGTCGGTGAACACTTCCAGCATGAATCCCCTGTGCTGCCTGAGCAATGAGGCTGAATCTTCCACTGCCGGGCTGGACAGGTACTGGCCGAACAGTGTGTTTCCGGTATGCAAATCCCTGATCTGCGCCCCATTGGAGGTCAGGGCATATTGAATTCCCTTCAGATCGGTGAGCTGGCTGGGCAATGCGTCAAAGCATCTGCCTGTGGCGATGACCACATGGATGCCGTGGTCGGTGGCCCGGGTCAGGGCTTCTCTGTTTCGTGGGGAAAGGGTTCCGTCGGACATCAGCGTCGTGCCGTCGATGTCAAGGGCGATAAGTTTGATGGTCATAAGTCTCTCCATTATGTGTTGTGGTGGTTCGTCGGTCTGGATTCGTGGCGGTTTGGGCATTCGTTTAACTAACCTCTTGCAATATCCAAAAATTCCCGATTGATGACACGAACTTTTTTCATGGTGCAAGGGTCTCCGTGGCCGGGGTAAATGGTGATTTCGTTGCTCCATTTGTCCACGATGTTTCGGATGGATTGTTCCATCAGCATCTGGTCGCCGTCCGCCAGGTCGGTGCGCCCAAGGTCCACATTGAATATGGTGTCCCCGGTAAAAGCCAGTTTGCTTTTTTCTGAATAAAAGCAGACGCTTCCCATGGTGTGTCCGGGGGTATGGATGGTCAGGATGGTTTCCCCCTCCAAGTCAAAAGCGGTCCGGTCCTCAATGGGGGTCGCCTTTTGTTTGAATTGGTCCATATCCTCCCGATGGATGAAAACCGGGCATTCCAAAGCCTTTACAATCTTTTGGACACCGCCCACGTGGTCGTGGTGGTGATGGGTCAGCAAAATGCCTTTGCATTCCAGGCCATGTTCCGCCATCCATTTTATAAACAAATCCGGTTTGCCGCCGGGGTCCACAATAAAACATCCGGCATCGTCCTTTTGATAAATAATGTAGCCATTACTTTCCAAAAGGCCCAGGATAAATCGCTTCATCTTCATTGGATTTCCTCTTGTTGATTGCTGGGTATTGTTGGAATCGTACTTTAATATTGTACTTCATTTTGCCATAAGATGCAATTTGATGTTGAAAAAGAAGGCGTACATGTTACAATGTGCTTATACTTCGAGCATTGCTGTGAACGGAAGGGGCTAACAATGAAAATTGCCATCGTCGGTGCTGGAAAACTGGGGTGCAAGGTGGCGGAAGCGCTGCTTGGCGGAGACCATTCCGTCACAATCATCGATAAGGATGAGGAGGCGCTCCAAAATTTATCCTCCCAAATGGACGTGATGACCATCGCTGCCAACGCCAAGGAAGTTTCGGTTCTGAAGGAACTGCAGATTTCGACCTACGATTTTCTATTGGCAGCCACCGACAGGGATGAGAAGAATATCGTCATCGCCTCTTTTGCAAAGAAGCTGGGTTGTTCCAGAGTCATTGCCCGAATCCGGGATCCGGAACATATGAATCAATCAGATTTCATCAAAGAAACCATGTCAATCGACCACATCATCAACCCGGATCTAACTCTGACCATGCAAATTTTCAGGTATCTTGCCGAAAAATACACACTCAAGAATGGGATCTATTCCATTGGTAAAGTTGCTTTGCTTGAGTTCGCGGCGGCAAAGATGCCCAAAATTATCGGCCTGACCCCGGACCAATTCCGCGAATCCATGCCCGGCATGATGATTGTGGCAATTTCCAGATACGGCAAGGTCATCGTGCCCAAGAGCTCTTTGATCATCGACCGTGAGGACATTCTCTACGTCATTGGCGAACGGGAAGCGATGATGGCGTTGAACAAAAAAGTGAAGGTGAAGGGCCGGTGGACTAATCTTCAAAAGGTCATGCTCATCGGCGGCGGTAAAACAGGCCTTTATCTGGCACAGCATCTTTCTGAATTCGGCGCCTCTGTCAAGCTGATTGAAAAAGACAAGGCACGTTGCCACTACCTGTCCGAGCATCTTGACGGTGTAATGATTCTTCACGGAGATGGTACGGATATCAGTCTATTGGAAGAGGAAAACCTTGACGAGATGGACGCCTTTGTCACCGCCACCGGATTTGATGAGGACAACCTGATTTTGGCTCTGATGGCCAAATCCCATGGCGTGGAGGACGTCATCGCCAAGGTCAGCCGAAAGATCTACTCCGATATGATTTCGTCCCTTGGGGTGGATATGGTTTTGAATCCTCTCGATATCGCAGTCAGTTATATCCTGAGAATCATACAAGGCAGCAAACGGGTATTGTCCTCGGAGTTGATTCAGGGTCAAGCGGAGATTATGGAAATCGTGGCCGCCGACCATATGAAGATGACCGAGCGTCCCCTCAGCGAAATACATTTCCCGGACGGTGTTGTGGTGGCCGCCATTCATCGCGGAACAGAACTGATCATTCCGGACGGCAAGACGATCATCGAAAAAAACGACCGGGTCACCATTCTGTGCCTGTTGTCTGAACTGACCGAACTGGAAAAACTTCTGCGCACAACCGGCCGCGGAGACTTTATTCGTTAGGAGAGACTGTCATGGATTTAAACCTGCGCGCCCTGACAAAAGTTGCCGGCCTGCTCCTTGTGGTATTGGGCGGTTCGATGATGCTTCCCCTTATAGTGGGGCTCCTATATCACGAACCCGAGAGCGTCCGCGCTTTTATCGTCGTCATCGTTCCCTGTCTTTTGGCCGGTGGCGTTTTAATTCTTATTCCCGGCCGCCAAAAATCACGATTCAGTATCCGTGATGGGTATCTCATCGTGACGGTTTCATGGGCGCTGGCCTCTTTGATCGGCGCCATTCCTTTTGTTCTGTCAGGAGCGATTCCAAGTTATGTGGACGCCGTGTTCGAGACCTGCTCCGGATTGAGCACAACCGGTGCGTCCATCTTGCCGGACATTGAATCTCTCTCCAAATCCATTCTTTTTTGGCGATCTTTCACCCATTGGATCGGTGGAATGGGCATATTGATTCTAGCGGTCGCCCTGCTGCCCACCCTGGGAATCGGCGGCCAGTTTCTGGCCAAAGCGGAGTCTCCCGGCCCTTCGCTCTCCAAGGTGACACCCAAGATTTCCGATACCGCAAAAATGTTTTATCTGCTTTATTGCGTCTATACGGTGTTGGAAGTGATCTTGTTGATGTTTGGCGGCATGAACTTATATGACGCCCTGATCCACACCTTCGGCACCGTTGGCACCGGTGGTTTTTCCAACTATAACAACAGCATCGCCCATTTTGACAGCGCCTACATCGACGGTGTCATCACCATTTTCATGTTCCTTTCCGGTGGAAGTTACTTTCTATATTTCCTCGTCTTTCGACGTGGCGTCAAGGCCTTCATCCAGGATGGGGAATTCAAAACATATCTGCTGATTGTGGCGATGGCGACTTTGCTGGTGACCCTTGGTTTGTGGGGCTTTGGCATTTATCCCTCCCCCCTGTCAGCTTTTCGTTATGGTGTTTTTTCGGTGGTGTCCATTGTTACCACCACCGGTTTCGCCAACTCGGATTTTGTCCTCTGGCCCACTTTCTGTCAGATGGTTTTGTTTCTTCTATTTTTTGTGGGAGGGTGTTCTTCCTCCACCGCCGGAGGCATCAAGCCGATCCGCCTGCTGGTCATGGGGAAACTGATCAAGCGAACCGTGGGGCTGAAGCTGCATCCCAACGCAGTGAACCCGTTGAAGGTCAATAACCGGATTTTGCCGGTGGAAGTGGCTTCGGGAATTGCCGCATTCACTTTCTTGTATATCCTGCTGTTTTTCATTGGCGGGATTCTGGTCAGTTTTGACAATACCGACTTGATGACCGCATTCAGCGCCGTCGGGTCTTGTCTGGGCAACATTGGTCCAGGATTTGGCGCCGTAGGTCCCATGTCCAATTATAGTCTGTTTTCTGACGGGTCAACCATTGTGCTGTCCTTTCTGATGATCACAGGCAGGTTGGAATTGTTCACTGTCATCATTTTATTCACCAAGAAGTTTTGGTATCCATACGGATAGAAAGGGATCTATGCCACTCAATTTTCGAGCCATACTTCATGCATTGGGTTTTATTGTAGGAATCAACGGCATCGCCATGATCCCATCCTTTATCTGCGCCCTTTATTTCCATGAGACGAAACCGGCTTTTTCCTTCTGTCTTTGCGCCGTCGGGTCTCTGCTGTTGGCCTTTCTGTCTTTTCATTTTTCCCATCAGCCAAAAAAATCTCTCTCAGTGAGAGACGGATATCTGATCGTGTCCGCCAGTTGGATTTTATGTTCCCTGATTGGCGCGCTTCCCTATTGGCTCTCAGGCACCGTGCCCCAGTTGATCAATGCGGTGTTTGAATCAGTTTCCGGTTACACCACCACAGGGGCCACAGTGCTGACTGAATGGGATTTTCCCAACAGCATCATTCTATGGCGCGCCACCACCAATTGGCTTGGTGGAATGGCCATATTGATGTTCATCATCTCTGTGCTTCCCCTTTTTGGCACCGGCGGCCACCGTGTGGCTTATGCGGAAGCTCCCTGGCCTTCCTATACCCGGACATCTCCCAGAATCTCGGACCTCTCAAAGACACTTTTCACCTTGTACATCGGATTGACTGTGGCGGCGGTGCTGCTCCTGTCATTCAGTTCCATGGGGTGGTTTGATGCGTTGATCAACGGGCTTGGCAGTGTGAGTACGGCAGGTTTGCTCCTTCATCCCGGCGGTGTCGAATATTACGGCAGCTTCTATGTGGAAATGGTCATCAGCGTTTTCACCATTTTGTCTTCCATCAATTTCGTCCTGTATTTGTATTTGATTCAAGGGAATTTAAAGGACATAAAAAACAACGTGGAGCTTCGGGTCTTTTTGTCGATCATTCTTGTGGTTTCTCTGTTTGTGGGTCTGGATTTAAGCAATTCCGGCCTCTATGATTCTTTGTCCATGGCATTTCGTCATGCATTTTTCCAGGTTGTGTCCATTGTCACCACCTCGGGTTACATCATTGGCAATCCCCAGCTTTGGCCCGGTTTTGCCAAAGCGCTGTTGTTCTGCCTGTTTTTTATCGGCGGATGTTCCGCCTCCACCAGCGGTTCCATCAAGGTCATCCGCATCGTTGTTCTGTTCAAGCTGATTTCCCGGGGCTTTGTGAAACGTCTGCATCCCCATGCCATCAGCGCCATCCGGATGGGCAAAAAAAATATACCATCTCCCATGGTATCTTCTGTTGTGGCATTTATCTGTCTCTACGGCGCCACCTATCTTTGCTCCGCTGTGGTTCTGTCCCTTCAGAATCTGGATTTTGAAACCACGCTCAGCGCCACCGCCGCCTTGCTTTCCAATACCGGCTGCGGGTTCGGTGATGTCGCCTACGGAAATTTTGGTGAATTCACAAATCCGTTGCTGAAGGGCTTTATGTGCATCGTCATGCTGATTGGCAGACTTGAATTGTTTTCGATCTTTTTCCTCTTCGTCCCCTCTTTTTGGAACACCGACAGGATCAACCTCAAGTAGGTCAGTGGATCTTGTCTTGATCCGTTCCACGCGGGCCCGACAAGTTTAGTGAAAAGTCAATGGTCCGCTCCTCCGGGTCCGCCCCTTTGACCTTTACAGAAATCTTATCTCCCAAGGTGAAGATTTTTTGGGTGCGCCGTCCCACCAGACGATGCTTGTCAGGTTCATAGTCGTAGTAGTCATCTTCCAGAGAGGCCAATCGTATCAGCCCTTCCACAGTATTTTCCAGTTCAACAAAGATGCCGAAATTGCCAACACCGCTGATAATGCCGGGGTAGGTTTCACCCAAGTGGTAGGTCATATATTCAGCCTTCTTCATTTTTTCGGCCTCCCGTTCCACTTCAATGGACATCCGTTCCATGGTGGATGACTGAGCCGCCGCTTCCGCTGCTTCTTTGGCGAAATGTTTTTTGGTTTTGGCTTCCCATTGCCCATTTAAAAACGACTTGATGATTCGATGGATCATCAAATCCGGGTACCGACGGATGGGTGACGTGAAGTGGCAGTAATACTTGAGCGCCAGCCCAAAGTGGCCGGTGCAGTTCACATCATAAACGGCTTTTTGCATGGACCGCAAGGTAACGGTATGGACTACCCTTTCAAACGGCTTGCCATGGGAGGCTTTGAGGACATCTTTGAGCATGGATGGACGGATAGTCTGGGTGTCGCTCGGGAACGACAATCCAAGCCCGCTGAGGAACAATCGCAGCTCCTGTATTTTTTCAGGTGAAGGGCGTTCATGGACGCGATAAACAAAGGGCGCTTCCATTTTTGCGAAGCGTTCCGCCACCACTTCATTTGCCAGAAGCATGAATTCTTCAATCATCCTGTTGGCCACACGTCTTTCCGCGATACCGACATCCACCGGAATGCCGTTTTGATCCAGTTGGATGCGGGCTTCATCCAAATCAAAATCGATGCTGCCTCGGGCGTCTCTCTTGTCGGCCAGGATTTTGGCAAGTGCGGCCATCTCTATCAATGCTGGAGGGACTGACGACGGGATGTCGTCCGGCAGCGCCTTTTGGTTCTCCAAAAGATCGGAGACATCATCATATACCAGTCTGGCGTTGGATCGAATGACACTTTCATAAATGTCGGAACGAACAACCTTGCCGGCGCTGTCAATTTCGATGTCTACAGATAGCGTCAGTCTGTCCTCAAGCGGATTCAGGCTGCACAAGCCGTTGGACAGGCTTTTGGGCAACATGGGGACAACCCGGTTCAACAAATAGACGCTGGTTCCCCGTTGAAGCGCCTCTTTGTCCAAATGGCTGTTTTCTGTAACATAATGGGTCACATCTGCAATATGCACACCCAGCAGCGAGTTTCCGCCAGAAAGCCTTTTCAGTGAAACAGCATCGTCAAAATCTTTGGCATCCGCGCCGTCAATGGTGAAAGTCACTTGATTTCTCAAATCCCTTCGTCCATTCAAGTCCTCCGGCAAAATTCCCCTTGTGGTAATTTCCTGTGCCTCCGCCTCCACTTTGGGAGGGAAGGTTTCAGAAAGACCATGGCTGCGAATCAGGGATTTGATATCTCCGCCTGTTTCGCCTTTCCTGCTGATTACTTCTGTAATCCGCCCTTCTCCGCTATTGTTGTTGTCAGGATATTTGGTGATGGCGGCCACCACTTTATCTCCCCGTTCCGCATCGCCGAAATATTTTCGCTGGATGAAGATATCGTCGGCGATCCTTTTGTCATCGGGAATCACAAATCCGAATTTCTTGCTTTTTTCAAAGGTTCCAACCACCTCCGTGGTGCCTCTTTCAAGAATGTGCACAACCGCCCCTTGACGGGAGCCTTCTTTCCCGGCGCGCCACGGCGTCTCAGGTAGAATGCTGACTTCAACTTTATCCCCGTTCATGGCTCCATTCATCCCGTCCCAAGGCACAAAAATATCCTCTCCGCCTTCCTGCAACACAAAGCCGAAGCCTTTCTTGTGCTTCTGCATGATTCCTGTGAGGAGCTTGGTGTTTTTCCTTTTTTTCGGATTTTCAATAAATTTTCTTGTTTTCATGTCCCTATCATAACACAAATGACATAAAAAAGGACAGGCGAAGTTCGCCTGTCCCAAATTCATCTGGTCGCACATCCGAGGATGTATGGTTTTAGAGCAATCCGCCAAAGCTCACAAAGATTGGAGCGAATACAACGGAAACGATGGTCATCAGCTTGATCAGGATATTGATCGATGGGCCGGAGGTATCTTTGAAGGGGTCTCCTACAGTGTCCCCGACTATCGCAGCGTGATGGGCGTCGGAACCTTTGCCCTCATAATGACCCTCTTCAATGTATTTCTTGGCATTGTCCCACGCACCGCCTGCATTGGCCATCATGATCGCCAAAAGCACACCGGATACCACTGCGCCGGCCAGCATCCCACCCAAAGCGTTGGTTCCGAGAATCAGACCGACCGCAAGGGGCGCTATGATGGCCATCAAGCCGGGAGCCAGCATTTCTTTGAGTGCCGCCTTGGTCGAGATGTCAACGCATTTTGAGTAGTCCGGTTTGGAAGTTCCGGCCATGATGCCTTTGTCCTCTTTGAATTGTCGACGGACTTCCTCAATCATTTGATAAGCCGCCTTGCCGACGGAATTCATGGTCATGGCGGAGAACAGGAACGGCAACACGCCTCCGATGAACAGTCCGACAATGACAATGGGATCCAGCAAGCTGATATCCTTCAAGTCCGCAACAGTCGCATAGGACGCGAACAGGGCCAACGCCGTCAATGCGGCGGAACCGATGGCAAATCCTTTGCCGATTGCCGCTGTTGTGTTGCCCACTGAATCTAGTTTGTCCGTAATCTTTCGAACTTCAGGAGGCATATCGGCCATTTCCGCGATGCCGCCCGCATTGTCGGAAACCGGTCCGTAGGCATCCACCGCCACAACCATACCGGTGGTGGAAAGCATCCCAACCGCCGCCAACGCGATTCCATACATTCCCGCCGCATCATATGAAATATAGATGCCTGCGGCGATACAGAAAATAGGCCACACCGTGGACAGCATGCCCACACTAAAGCCTGAAATGATCGTGGTGGCAGGACCGGTCTGGCATTGCTCTGCAATTTTCTTCACATATTTGTAATCGCTGGACGTATAAATTTCGGTTATTTTACCGATGGCGATGCCCACCAAAAGGCCGCCGATGATCGCATAGGCATAGTTCATACTCCCCATCATGAAATGGCTCAATAGGAAAGCTGCGATAATGACGATGACGCCGCTGATGTAAGTGCCCATATTCAAGGCGGTGGCGGGGTTGCCGCCTTCTTTGCCTCGAACCATCAAAATGCCGATAACGGAGGCCAGAAGGCCGATGCCTGCCAAAAGCAGGGGGAATACCGCAGCGACAGTGATATCAAACTTGCCTCCGGAATTGGCGGCTGCCACAGCAGCAAGGGTGATCGCGGAAATGACCGAGCCTACATAAGATTCAAAAAGGTCGGAACCCATACCGGCAACGTCGCCAACATTGTCGCCAACATTGTCGGCGATGACCGCCGGGTTTCTGGGGTCGTCTTCGGGAATGCCGGCTTCCACTTTGCCGACCAGGTCCGCGCCGACGTCTGCCGCTTTGGTATAAATACCACCGCCGACCCTGCCGAACAGCGCCATCGATGAAGCACCCAAACCGAAACCGGTAATCACCTGAATGGAATCAAGTCCCATCAATACAAAAATAATGCCCAAACCGAACAGTCCAAGCCCGGATACGCACAGCCCCATGACCGCTCCGCTTCTGAATGCGATTTTCAAAGCCTTGCCCATGCCGCTTTGTTCGGCGGCGTGCGCCGTTCGCACATTGCCCTTGGTGGCGACCCGCATTCCGAAGAAGCCGGACAAAACAGATAACAGTGCGCCAAATACATAAAGGCCTGCGGTGACCCAGCTGATTGCCAGGCCGATTAAAAGAAAGATGATTAAAATGACAACTGCCATCGCTTTGTATTCCCGTCGCAGGAAAGCCATGGCGCCTTCCCGGATATACCCGGAAATCTCTTTCATGCGATCGGTTCCAGATTCTTGTTTTCCGATCCATGCCGACAATCCATAAGCCACAATCAACCCGACCAGGGCTGCTATGGGAACCAGGATCGCCAATACTTTCATGGTTACAAACATAGTACTCAATTCCTCCTTACACTTCGATAAGAGGCGCCGCAAAGACACCTCTTATTTAAAAAGCGAATATGTTAACTAAATTAGAAACAATGTAATAAGTGGTTGGCATTATCCCTCGAGAGTCACAATGACCAAGGATAGCAAAATGAACAGCACCGCACCAACTGTGGAAACTTTGGCTAATAAAGCGTCATATCCTCTTGCTCTTTTTTTGCCGAAGAGCTGCTCCGCGCCACCGGCGATCGATCCTGACAATCCCGCACTGTTGCTGGATTGAAGCAGAATGCTGCCGATTAAAATCAAGCTTGCCACAACCAAAATTATTTTTAAAACAATCATTTGAATTCCTCCTGTTGTTTATGGTGACGTTTCCGCCACCATAACTTCTAGAGTTTATCATAGGAATCCTCAAAAATCAACATTTAAAATTCGATTATTCCCATCAGATCCTGAGGTTTGAGGCTGGCTCCGCCCACCAAGGCGCCATCGATTTCGGGCATGTTCATCAGATCTGTGGCATTTGCCGGTTTGACGCTGCCGCCATACTGTATCACCACTTTGTCACCCACCATTTCATCGTATAGCTTTTCGATGGTATCCCGGATAAAACCGCACATCTCGTCAGCTTGTTCCGGAGTGGCGTTGCGGCCTGTGCCGATGGCCCAGACAGGTTCGTAGGCGATGGTCAAGAGAGAAACCTCCTGGGGTGTCAATCCTTCAAGATCCTTGGTCAACTGGGATTCAACGACTTCCAGGGCTCTTCCCTGGTCCCGTTCTTCCAGCACTTCACCCACGCAGAGAATGGGCAGGATGGATGATTCAAACAAGGCATGAAGCTTTTGGTTGACGGTTTCATCGGTCTCACCAAAATATTGACGGCGTTCCGAATGTCCGATGATGCAATAATCCACACCGACTTCTTCCAGCATTGCAATTGAAATTTCACCTGTGTAGGCTCCCTCCGGCGCGAAATGAACGTTTTGGGCGCCCACTTTGATCGGGGTGTCCTTGAATGTGGAAACCAAAAGGGGAAGGTCCAGATAAGGTGCGCAAATAGCGGCTCGAACGTCTGTTTTTCCAAATAGCTTTTTGAATTCATCGGCAAAATCTTTGGCTTCCTTTTGGGTTTTGAACATTTTCCAGTTTCCTGCGATAAAAGGTATTCTCATTTTTATTTGTCCTCCAATACTGCAATGCCCGGCAATTCCTTGCCCTCTAAAAATTCCAGGGAAGCTCCGCCTCCTGTGGTGATATGCGTCATTTCATGCTGCAAGCCGAACTTTTCAAGGGCCGCCGCGGAGTCGCCGCCGCCGATGATGGTCACTGCCTCGCTCTTTGCCATTGCTTCGGCCACAGCCCTGGTCCCGTCTGCAAAATTGTCCATCTCAAAGACACCCATGGGGCCGTTCCAAAAAATGGTGGCCGCACCTTCCATGGCTTGGGCAAAAAGCTCTCTTGTCTTGGGACCGATATCCAGCCCCATCATGTCGGCAGGTATGCGGTTGCTGTCGCAAATGGTTTTTGGCGCATCATTGGAAAATGTTGGAGCGCAGACTGTGTCGACGGGAAGCAACAGTTCGACTCCCGCTTCCTTGGCCTGGTCCAATAGCCTGGCAGCCAAACCAATGTTCTCTTTGTCTAGAATGGACTGGCCGATTTCGTAGCCCATGGATTTGAAAAATGTGTAGGCCATGCCGCCGCCGATAATGAGGGTATCCACTTTTTTGAGAAGATTCTCAATGACCAGGATTTTGTCTCCCACCTTGGCCCCGCCGATGATCGCCACAAAGGGTCGGGCTGGAGCTTCCAGAATCTGCCCCAGAAATTTGACTTCTTTTTCGATGAGAAATCCCGAAACGGCAGGCAAGTACTTGGCCACGCCGGTTGTCGAGCTGTTTTTGCGGTGTGCTGTGCCAAAGGCGTCGTTGACAAACACCTCTCCCAGCTGTGCCAATTCACCGGTGAACGGCTCGGCGTCCGCCGTGTCTTCCCCACGGAAACGGGTGTTTTCAAGGAGCATGACCTGTCCCGGCGCCAGGTTGAAAGCGGCTTCCCGGACTTTGTCGTCCACCACTCGGTCGCTTTGGACAAACAGGACTTTGCTTCCCAAAATTTGTTCCAGCCGATCCGCCACAGGCTTTAAGGAAAATTGGGGATCAGGCCTGCCTTCAGGCCGACCCAAATGGGAAATCAGGATAATTTTCGCATCATGCTCAATCAGATAATTGATTGTAGGAATGGCGGCGGTGATTCGAACATCATTGGTGATGACGCCATCCTGCATCGGCACGTTGAAGTCAACCCTAACAATGACGCGTTTTCCTTTAACATCAATATCTTTTATGGTCTTTTTCACTTTGAACTGCCTTTCGCCTATAAACCTTTAGTTATCATGTATTCCATCAAATCCACAATTCGATTGGAAAAACCCCATTCATTGTCGTACCATGAAACCACTTTCAGCATATCGCCTCCCATGGGCATGGTGCAGATTGAATCTACAATCGATGATCTGGAGTCTCCCTTGAAATCGACGGAAACCAATGGTTCATCACAATAGCCCAGCACCCCTTTCATGTCGGTTTCAGCAGCTTTCTTCATTGCGGCGTTCACACTTTCTTTGGTGAAGGGTTTCTCAAGTTGAACGACCAAATCGACGACTGAAACAGCTGGGGTCGGGACACGGATGGCCATGCCGTTCAGCTTGCCGTCCAGATTGGGAAGAACCCGCCCGATCGCCTTGGCTGCGCCAGTCTCGGTGGGAATCATGGAAATCCCCGCCGCCCTGGCTCTTCGCAGGTCGCTATGGGGCAAATCCAAAATTCTTTGGTCGTTTGTATAAGAATGGATGGTGGTCATCAGTCCTTTGGTGATGCCGTACTCCCTGTCCAAAACCGCAGCGATCGGTGCAAGACAGTTGGTGGTGCAGGAAGCGTTTGAAACAATGTGGTGGTTCTTTGGGTCGTATGTTTCGTGGTTGACGCCCATGACGATGGTGGCGTCGTCTCCCTTGGCTGGAGCGGAAATCACCACTTTTTTGACACCGTTGCCCAAATGTTTGGCGGCGTCTCCCCTGGAGGTGAACAGGCCGGTGGATTCCATGACCAATTCGATTCCCAGGTCGCCCCAGGGAATGTTGGCCGGATCTCTTTCCGCAAAGATTCTAATGGTTTTGCCATTGACGATAATGGAGTCCTCCGTCGCTTCGCAGGTTCCGTCGAACTTGCCAAAACAACTGTCATACTTCAGTAGATGAGCCAATGTTGCGGGGGTGGTCAAGTCATTGATGGCGACCACTTCGAAGTTCGTGTTCTTGCTTAATGCGACTTTAAACGCATTTCTGCCAATTCTACCAAAGCCATTAATTCCAACCTTTGTTCTCATACATTTTTATCCTCTCTCTACTCTTTAATATATTAAATATAAATTGATTAATAATATTAAGAAAATTGGAAGGGTAATGCGACCAGCGATTATGACTGGTTGTCGATGGAGTGCATGTGTTTGATCAGCATGATGATCTTACTGGAATATCCCCACTCATTATCATAAAATGCGATCAGCTTGAAAAACTTGTCGTTGAGCATGATGCCCTCCCGCGAATCGAATATGGACGTATGCGGGTCCCCGACAAAATCCGAAGAGACGACCTCGTCATCGACATATTCTATGATACCTTTCATATATGTCTCCGAGGCCTCCTTCACCTTTTTGCAGATGTCCTCGTAGTTTGTCGCTTTTTTCAATATGATGTTCAAGTCGATGACAGAAACATCGGATGTCGGCACACGATAGGATATGCCGGTCATTTTTCCTTTCAATTGCGGAATAACAAGGCCAACAGCTTTCGCCGCCCCTGTGCTCGACGGAATGATATTCCCGAAAACCGACCTGCCGGTCCGCCAGTCCTTGAGGGAACGGGCGTCCACAACTTTCTGTTTGGCTGTTGCCGAATGTATGGTTGACATGAGTCCTTGCTCGATGCCGTAATTGTCGTTGATCACCTTGGCCAACGGGGCCAGGCAGTTGGTGGTGCAGGACGCGTTTGAAACGATATTGATGTCCTTTGTGTAGTTTTCATGATTGACGCCCATGACATAAGTCGGTGTGACATCGTCCTTCGCAGGAGCGGAGATGACGACTTTTTTCGCTCCCGCGCTCAGATGCTTGGTGGCGGATTCTGTTGTCACATAAGCTCCTGTGGCGTCGATGATGTATTCCGCTCCGCATTCAGCCCAAGGGATGTTGGTTGCATCGCTTTCGCTGTATACAGGTATTTTTTTTCCATTGACGATAATTCCTTTGTCGTACTCCTCAAGCGAGCCGTTGAACCTTCCGAATGTCGAGTCGTATCGAATCATGTATATCAGATATTCGATGTTCGCATTTCTCACATTGATGCCGCGTACTTCAATGTCTTTGTCTCCCATCGCGGCGAGAAATGAAACCTTACCGATACGCCCGAACCCGTTGATTCCAACCTTGATAGCCATTTTAAATCTCCTTTTGTTTAATTGTGCATATTTTTAATATCGTTTTCTCCTTGACGAAGAAAGAATTTGCATGTCATCCCGGTATTTGGCGACAGTTCTTCGTGAGATTTCGATGCCGCGATCTTTCAAAATCTTCACCAGGTCCTGGTCGCTCAGTGGGTCTTTGGGGTTTTCACCCTCGATGATTTCCCGCAAGTGGGTTTTGATACTATTGGAGGAAATTCCTTCCCCCTGCCCATCGGACACACCTGCGGAAAAAAAGAACTTCAGCTCCTGCACGCCTCTGGGGCACTGCATGTACTTCCCGTTGATGGATCGGCTTACAGTGGATTCATGTATGCCAACATCCTCAGCAACCTGCTTTAGGGTCAGTGTCCTGAGGTATTTGTCTCCTTTGTCAAAATAATCCCGTTGGAATTTCACGATGGATTTGACCACATTGATGATGGTCTGTTTTCGTTGCTCGATGCTGTTGATGAGCCATAAGGCGGAATTCAGTCGTTCCGATAGATATTCATGTAGTTTTTCATCGTTTTTGGATGTCTTCAGCACATTTTCGTAATAGGAGCTTACCATCAACCTGGGCACGCTGCTGTCATTCATGGTGATCGCATATTCGTTCCCGATTTTTTCGACGATGACATCGGGTATGATATATCGTGTTTCTCCCTGAGTTGAGAATTGCCGCCCCGGCTTGGGTTCAAGGGTTTTGATGATATCCCCCAGTTCCTGCACCCGTTGCACATGGATGCCCAGACTCTTGGCGATGACGCCCAGCCTGTTGCCGGCCAAATCATCCAGATGATTTGTGACAATTTGTTTCAGTTCTTCCGTTAGGAGGCCTTTTTGTTCCAATTGAATCAACAGGCACTGGGAAAGATTCTTGGCGCCGACCCCGACCGGGTCAAAGGTGCGTATCAATGCCAGCACTTTGTTCACGCTATCGACGGAAACGCCCAACGCTTCGGCGATTTCGTCCTCGCTGGAAGTCATATAACCGTTTTGGTCCAACGATTCAATCACATATCTGCCGATGTTTCTGCAGGATCGACTTCCCGACGCAAACTGAAGCTGGAACATCAGGTGCTCCGGCAAGGTGATATCCGTGCTGACGTATTGTTCAAAAGAATAGTCTTTGTCATCCCGGTCATATTGAGGCTGCTTGTACCCGGTATCGTCATATCCCCTCTCACGAATGTATTCGCTCAGCGGATCCTTTTGGGTTTCAGGGCTTTTGAGTCCTTCTCCTTCCGGTGCGGGTTCCTCTTCGTGGGAAGCGGGCTCCAGTACCGGGTTCGTCAACAATTGTTCCTGGACATACGAATCCAACTCCTGTGTGTTGAACTGCAGGATTTGAATCGCCTGTATCAGTTCAGGAGTCATGACAAGTCTTTGGGACTGTTCAATTGTCAGATCATAACCTAGCCTCATTGTCGCATTCTACCTCAGTTTGATTATACCATAAAAGCCTTTTATTTCAACCCGGGAAAGCCCATTTGGCGAAGTGCCTCAAATAATATAATATTCACCGAATTCGATAAATTCAGTGATCTCAAGCGGGTTTCCGCAGTCATCGGTATGCGAATCGCCTGGGATTTTCGTTCTGCGATGAAGTCCCTGGGCAAACCTTTTGTTTCCTTGCCGAAGAGAATCATGTCTTCATCGGCGAATCTGATCTCCGCATACGTCCGTTCTCCTTTGGTGGTGGCCAAATACATTGTCCTTCCCTCATATTTTTTGAGAAAATCTTCCAGGTTCTCATGGACCTCCAATTTGACAAACGGCCAGTAGTCCAGTCCTGCCCGTCGAAGGGTTTTGTCATCGATGGAAAACCCCAGGGGTTTGACCAAGTGAAGCACGCTTCCCGTCGCGGCGCAAGATCTGGCGATGTTCCCGGTGTTGGGCGGGATTTCAGGTTCAACCAATACAATATGTAATGCCATTGTTTTTTCCTCCGTTCCCATCATAATAAATTATTGACATTTTATAAAGACAAAAAACCTAAAATAAGGTATAATTCCTTGGTATAAAAACCAAGGAGGTACCCATGAAAACCGTCAATATCGGATTGCTGGGGCTGGGCAACATCGGCACCGGCACCTACAAAACACTGGAAATGAATCGGGAACAAATCACCGCATCTTCCGGCATCGACCTGAGGATTACCAGGATTCTCGAAAAAGATACAGAAAGGGAAAGGGATATCACCGTGTCCCCCGACCAATTCACTCAAAATCCCGACGACATCTTCAAAGATCCGTCCATCCAAATTGTCATTGAACTTCTGGGCGGCATCGAGCCGGCCACATCGTTTATGCTGGAAGCCATGCGCAACGGCAAAAGCGTGGTGACCGCAAATAAAGCGGCTGTCGCAGCCAACTATCATGCGCTGACGGAAACGGCGGCCAAAAATCATGTGCAATTTCGTTTTGAAGCCAGCGTCGGCGGTGGAATACCCATTCTCAACGCACTGACCACCGTGCTTCAGGCCAACCGGTTTGAAGAAATACTGGGTATTCTCAATGGTACGACAAACTACATATTGACCCAGATGACCGAAAATGGTCTGGCATATGGCGATGTTCTGAAAGTTGCCCAGGAAAAGGGTTTTGCCGAGGCGGACCCCACTGCGGATGTGGAGGGATATGATGTGGCCAACAAGCTGACCATTCTCATGGCTTTGGCGTTCAACCATTATGTGGCACCGGCCGACATTCCCACAAAAGGCATCACCGATATCACCTTGGATCAAATTAAAGAAGCTGACAGCCGAGGCAATAAAATAAAATTGATCGCCAGCGCAAAAATAGAAGACGGCCGTTTGATTTACAGCGTCAAGCCGGTCGAACTTCCCAAGACTCATCCCCTTGCGGGCGTCAGCAACGAATTCAATGCCATCTTTGTCCGTGGCAACGCGGTGGATGAGCTGATGTTTTACGGTAAAGGCGCCGGCCCCCTTCCCACAGGCAGCGCAGTGATGGGAGACGTTCTTGAAATCGCCAAAAGCCTTGACACAAGAAAGGAATAAATGATGACTTACTATACGGATTGGAAAACGTTGATTGAAAATCAAACGGATGAAACCTTCGACGAGTTTTGGAAAGAATACAGCGAAACCGAAACCAGAATCTATTCCGCCATACTGGACAGCCCGGAAACGCCCCTTGAGGGGACTTTTGGGGAATTGATCGCTCGATTCGATGCGGATCCCAAATTATTCATGGGATTTTTGGATGGGATACAGACCAGCCTTGTAACTTCTTTTCCCTTGGATGCCATCGGCGCAGACACCGCGATTTCCATCAAGGTGAACTTGGAAAAGCTTTATTTCAACATGCTGGAAGCAGGCGCCGAGTACCTATTCACCCTACCGCAGTGGCAAACCCTGTTGACAGAGGCTCAGCGGGCCACCATCACCAAGGCATACAAAAAGACCAAAACTGTGGTCAATGCGAACAAAGTGGGCAGAAATGATTCCTGTCCCTGCGGCAGCGGCAAAAAATACAAACACTGCTGCGGCAAAAAATAATTCGTTTATCCGTTTGCCGGCTCGAGAATCATCCGGTTGCCGGCCCATTTTAAAAACCGGAACAAGTCCCTTATGGTGATGGATACTGTAGCGGTGTTCACATTGGGATGAAAATTGATCACCGCATCCGGAGATGCATGGGCTATCGCCTCTTCAAGAACCACGATAATGTGGTTCTTTTTGTCGTTGATGATGCCAAAGACGGAGCAGGAGCCGATGTGGACACCCAAGTAGTTGAAAATATCGCTATCAGAAGCGAAGGTGGCTTTGTTGCTCCACCCGGTGACTTTGGCAAAATGCTTGAAGTCCAGCCGTCTTTCATCCTGCAGAATCACCATGAAATGATTTCCGGTCTTTCGGTCCAGGATCACCAAGTTCTTTACATTGATGCCAGGCAGATTCAACCCGTGTTCTTTGGCCTGGTCCACTGTGAAACAAGCCTCATGCACAGCTTTCGTGTATGGAATGTTCAATTCATGCAGCACATCATAAACCCGTTGTTCCGTATTTTTTTGATATTCCGACTCGCTGTTCATTTCTGGCTCCTATCCGAATTTTCATTGACTTTCAATCCATTTTTTTGGCAAAGTTCTTCAATGACGCAACGTTCGCATGCCGGACGTCTGGCGGTGCAGCAATTTCGTCCATGAAAAATGAGGCAGTGATGGGTTTTGGTCCACTTGGGTTCAGGAATGACTTTCATCAGCGCCAATTCCGTTTTCAGCACATCCGGTTCTTGGACCAGACCGATTCTGTTGGCCAAACGGAACACATGGGTGTCCACCGCGATGCGTTGCTCACCCATCCCGACGGAAAGAACCACATTGGCGGTTTTGCGTCCCACGCCGGGCAGGCTTACCAACTCATCATATGATGTCGGCACTTTTCCATCGAAACGCTGGACCAGTTGAGTCGCCAGGGCAATGATGTTGCGGCTTTTGGTCCGATACATGCCCACAGGCCGCAGCAATGTTTCCATCTCACCGGTATCGGCCATGGATAAAGCGGACGGATCCGGATATTTGGCGAACAGCTCTCCGCTCACCTTATTGACGCTTTTATCGGTGGTCTGGGCAGACAAAGTGACCGCGATCAGCAGTTGAAAGTTGTTCTCATAGTCCAGTGCGCATTCCGCCTGTGGATATTCCTGTTCCAAAAGGTCCAGAATCCTTGAAATTTGTTGTTTTTTCATAATTTCACCACCCTCATTTTAGCATATTTTTGTATGGTTGTACCATTGTATTCTCACCGATACAATTATTGCAAAATTCAAAAAAAACATTACCATTTTTACCTATGTGGTAGTATAATAAAGTGGTATTAATCATACACTATATTTTATGGAGGTGTTTACATGTCTAACTACACGCAAGTTGAGACCAACGGCCTGTTTGAATTGACAGCCGCTGCGAGAGCTGAGTTAGCTTCTTCAAAGTACTACAATGAAGACCTTTCTCCGACCTCGGTTTCTCAAAGAAACTGGACCACCTATAACATTTCAATGTTGTGGGTCGGAATGTCCATCTGTATTCCATCCCTATCCCTTACTTCCGCCCTGATCAGTTTCGGAATCAGCCCTTGGCTGTCGGTTCTGAACGTCGCATTGGGCAACCTCATCGTCCTTATCCCTATGCAATTGAACTCACACATCGGTACCAAATACGGTATCCCGTTCCCAGGTTTTGCCAGATTGACTTTTGGTACTGTAGGAGCCCAGGTTCCTGCCATTTCCAGAACGATTGTCGCCTGTGGATGGTGCTCAGTACAGAGCTGGGTTGGCGGCGCTGCCGTTGCGGCGTTGATCAGCATTGTTTCCAGTAAATTCTCGGATCCCAACTGGACCATGGCTCTACCCGGAAACCCGGCTGCCAATATTGGCCAGTTCATCGGTTTCTTCCTGTTCATGGCATTCAGCCTGTGGGTTGCATACAATGGCATGGACCAAATCAAATGGGTCCAGAACATCGGCGGCCCGATCCTGATTGTCGTCATGGCAGGTCTGCTGGCATGGTCCATCAATATGGGCAATGAAGCCGGTTACGGATTTGGCGCAGTCATGAACTCCGTCAACGATCAGACTCTTATCAACTCCCACGGCGGATTCGCTCTGTTGTATTTGGGCGGGCTTACCGGCAACATCGCTTTCTGGGCTACCATGGGTCTTTCCATTCCTGACTTTTCAAGATATGCAAGATCCCAAAAAGACCAGTTCTGGGGCCAGTTGCTTGGACTTCCCATCCCCATGTTCTTCTGTGCTTTCATCGGCGCATACTTTGCGCAGGCCACCAAGCTGTCCATGGGTACAGCAATGTTCGATCCCACCGGTGTGTTCTACTATGTGGACAACAAACTGATGGTATTCATTGCGGCCATCGGCGTTATCGCAGCGACCATCACAACCAACGTGGCCGCCAACATCGTCGCTCCCGCCAATGGATTCTCCAATATCTCCCCATCCAAGATCTCTTACAAGATGGGCGTTGTCATCACCTGCATCATTGCAGTTATCGCACAACCTTGGTGGATTTACGGTTCAGGCGCCGCTTACGTGTTCGGTTGGTTGAACAACTATGGCACAATGCTGGCTCCCATCGCCGCGATCTTTATCGCCGACTACTATATTGTCAAGAAAAAGCAAATCGACGTCGCTTCCCTGTACAAAGGTGCGGAAGGTCGATATTGGTACAATGGTGGTTGGAATCTGGCAGCGCTAATTTCGTGGATTGCCGCTTGGATTCTTCCCATTTGGGCGAACTTTGGCGCATTTGGATTCAAGGGTGCTGCGGACTTTGCAGCGAAACTTGGAACCGCAGGAACCTGGATTGCAGCCAACGCGTACATATTCTCCTTTGCTTTAGCATTCGTACTGTATCTGATTTTGATGCCTATCTTCAAGAAGAATTCAGACGTTTCCGAAGCGGAGCACGAAGCATTGACGCAGAGAGCCTAATCATCGACAAAATTTGATTACTAGTTAAGCCCTAGGAGCCTTTGAGACCCAAAGGCTCCTATTTTTCTAAATAATTCCAATACCAATAAAGGAGGTTAAAAATGGATTTACTAATTAAAGGCGGCGAGCTGGTAACAGCAAAAGCTAGATTCAAGGCTGATATCGCTGTAAAGAATGGTAAAATTGCCGCCATCGGCACCAATTTGAAACCAGCTGCCGGAACAGAAGTTGTCGATGCGAAAGGCAAAATGATTTTGCCCGGCGCCATCGATGGTCACACACATTTGGCAATGCCGTTTGGCGGAACCATTTCATCTGACGACTATTTCACAGGAACCAAATCCGCAGCCTGCGGAGGCACCACCACAGTATTTGACTTTGTTCTTCAGGGCAAAGGCGAATCCATGCTGGATGCTGTCAAGCGGAGAGACGCCCTCTGCGCACCGGATGCGGCAGTGGACTATTCCTATCACGTCGCGGTTTGCGACACCTCTGACGGCCTGCTCGACACCATGGAGGACTGCGTCAAGTTTGGCGTTCCATCCTTCAAAGTCTTCATGGTATACGACTTTGGCGTAGATGATGGTTCATTCTACGAAACCTTGCTCAAGGCCTCAAAAATCGGCGCGTTGGTTGGCGTTCATGCTGAAAACAAACACGTCAACGCTGTGCTGATCAAAGAGTACCTGTCTCAGGGCAAGACTGAGGCTTGGTGGCATTATATGTCCAAGAACGAAAACGTTGAAAGCGAAGCGGACATCAGAGCCATCAATTTAGCCAAAATGGCAGGCACTTCCCTTTACATCGTTCACTTGGCCAGCAAAGACGGCGTTGATGCGGTCACCAAGGCCAGAGACGAAGGGTATCCCATCTTTGCGGAGACTTGCCCCCAATATCTGCACTTCACCAGCGATGTGTACAAACTGCCAAGAGGCAGAGATTATGTTTGCTCTCCTCCAATGAAAGGCAAGAAATCCCAGGATGCCATCTGGGAAGCCATCAAACGCGGCGACATTGCTACAATAGCAACAGACCACTGCCCGTTCACACAGGCTGAAAAAGACTGGGGAATCAAAACCAGAGACGGCAAACCCGGCAACTTCACCACTATACCCAACGGCTGCGCAGGCATCGAATATATGTATCCGTATATGCTTTCCGAAGCCAACAAGGGCAGGATTTCCTTCCAAAAGGCAGTTGAGCTTTGCGCGACCAATCCGTCCAAACTCTTTGGGTTGGACCACTTGAAGGGCGACCTGGTGGTTGGACTGGACGCGGATATCGTCATCTACGACCCCAAGAAAAATGTGACCATCCAAAATGCAAAAATGCATGGGAATTTGGATCATACCATCTGGGAAGGTGTTGAAATCAAAGGTTATCCTATTGCAACTTACAGCAGAGGCAACCTGGTCTTCAAGGATGACAAATTCGTCGGACAAAAAGGCGCAGGGAAAATGGTCAAATGCAGACCCATTCGTCTGAAGACCCCTACTCTCTAAACAACCGAAAAAAACAGGGATTGTGAAATCCCTGTTTTTATTTGCTTTATTTTGATTTGCTGCTTGTCCGTTTTTCGATCAGGCGTTCCAGGTTGTGGGCCAATAGGTTTTCAGTGCGTTGGTGCCGCCGGCTTTGATGATCATCGCCACACGATGCAGGCTCCAGCTTCCGCTGAGGCGATTGTCCGTCTGGAAATTGTAGATGTTGTGGAGCTTGAAATACGTCTGGGAATAGTTGTGCTTCCAACAAGTGCTGAACTGCAGCAACCCTACGCAGGTTCGTCCGATTCCGGCTCTTTCACTGCCGCCGCTTTCGTGCTGGATGATGTTGATGATGATGTTTTCCCGGGTTTTGGAGTAGACACCCAGAGCAGTCAGTTGACGTTTGGCTTCGGGTCTCCAACGCTCCGCGCCGTATAATTTTGGCAATGTGTATGCTTTTGCCGTCGACCAGTTGCTGTAAAAACGTTCTCCGTTGACATCCACATAGGTTCTGACCTTGTAATAGTAGGTGTATCCGGGTTTCAGCAAGGATTTGCTGTCATAGTATTTGTAGGTATCGGTTTTGGCTGTGGTCGTTCCCATTGAGGTATAAGCGGCTGCGCCGCTCAACTTGTAGGCGAAATTGCATCCCGTCACGCCCTTTTGGGTGGTGCTGTACACCTTGACCCGGTCAAAATCCAGTTTTGTGAAGGTGTAAATCCCCGGAGTCCTCGGTGCGACCACAACCTGATAAGCGGTTGATTGGCCTCCATATGAAACCGTTATTGTTTTTCTTCCTACTGCGTTATTTTCCGGTTGGTTGATTGTGGCCCCCGCCAAAGTACTGCACTGGGAAGAGGTGGACGAACCGTTAATAAAAACATATATCTGTGAAAGACTGATAGTGGATCCCAATTCATATCGAAGTGTTGTGTTTGAGCTGTCGATGGCGATTTGGGATACTTGCTCCGCATTGGCCATGGTGGGTGTGGCGAAGACGCCGGCCAACGTGACCAAGAGACAAATGATTATCAGCAGATGTTTTCTAATGTTTGCTCTCAAATGAACCATATATTCTCCTTTCTTGAACGACCTCATTATATAAAAAAAATGTGAGCATCTTGTGAAAACTGAAGTTCCACACAAGACCATCACATTTAGCCATTTGGGGAAAGCGCCCAATATCTTTGGATTTTCAACGCCTAAAGGTCTTTTCCCAGGCGGATGTCCTTTTCGGTGCGTCGAATTCTTTTACGATAAAACTGTATCAACAGGGTAAAAATGAAGTCATATAGAAATAGGAAGGCTAGCCCTCCCACAGCCAAAACAGGCCACGGGAAGTCGGGAAGATCGATGTTTCCAAAAAAAATGCTTTTAAAAAACATGAAACCGATGCCGAACACAACCAGAAAAACTCCAGCCTTGAGTGCTATTTGCAACACAGGGTGTCGAAGCTTTTCCGCATAATATTTGACCATGCCATACAACCCAAAGAAAAAGGCGTAGGGCACCACAGCCACCTTGTCGGGAACCAGGATGAGGCACAGCAGAATTGTGCCGGCATAGAGGAGCAACCCGCTTTTCATCCCGCCTTCCAAAATCATCACGGCAATAAAAAGAGAGCTGACAGCATAAAGAGTCAGCTCCACGCCAGGTATGATTGAGGCGAAGAAAACGGACAACACCGATACGGCCAGACAAATGCCGCCTATCGCCATGTTTTGGGTTCGTTTGCTCATCGCATCTCCTTAACAGTTGCAACAACAATCCGCGCACAGATAAAGTTGGCATGCGGTGCACAGCAAATCGTCATTGTTGCGATACCCTCTGCCGTACGCCATATTCCTATATCCCTGCCCCGCATTCATCAGGCTGTTCAAGGCCTGATTGTATTCCGGGTTTTGCGGATCCATATAAACGGCTTGCTGAATCTTGCCGGTCGCATCGTCATACCAGCCTTTTCGGTAGGAAATCATGCCGTCCAAAAAAATCCACTCCGCGGTACGGGTTTGAATCCGCTGCAATTTGGCGGCGGCTTCGTTGAGGTTGCCCGAGTCGATATCCCGTCTAACCTGTGCAAATTCAGGACTCGTTGCGGTTCTGCCTCCATTGTATCCACGGGATGCGCCGGAATATCCGCCTGCTGCTCCGGTTCCCCGTCCCTTTCGCATGTTGTTGATTTCGTCATAAGCCTGATTGACCTGCACCAGTTTTTCTTCGGCCAGATCCTCCAAGGGGTTGTTCGCGTGTCTGTCGGGATGATATTTTTTGACCATTTCTTTGTATGCGGCCTTCACTTCATCATCTGTCGCGGTTTCCCTTACGCCAAGTATCTCATAGGGATTCCCTATCATCATTGTCTTCCTTTCCAAGGGCTTTTTCGGTTCGTCTCAAAAGTCCCAAATACACTATGTTCTCTATTATACCTTTATTCTTATTTATTTCAAGCAAATCGATGGCTTTTCCCATCTCTTCACAACAGACCAATAGGTTCCATTCCACCTTGTCCCTGATTCGATTTTTGAAGTCCGGCAAAGCTTCTCCCTTCAGATACCTGTATCGGTAGAAGAATGGGTTATATGAACCTGTCTCCAGATTTTCCGCCAGGTCGTCCCAGGCATCCATGAGATAAATCCACTTCCCCAGATGATATCCCAATCGTCCCAAAATCCTTTTTTCATCACTGTCGGGCTGCCCCGGGCCACACAGAAAGACGGTTTCCAAAATTTTGGCGAAGGTGTCGCTGACCTGGTCCAAATTGGCGGATCTGCCTTTTTCAAAAGTCGACAGCTCTCCCAGGTACCTTTGAATGAGGTCGCAGAGAGGGTCTCTGGTTTTCTTTATTTTTTTATAAAGGGGTTTCATCATTTCCAGCAGGACTCGGGAACCGGCCTTTTTTTCGTCCCGCACATCATCCACCAACTTGAACCAAGTGAGAATGAGCATCACATCTCCGGCATAGTCAATGGACGCATTTGCAATGGCCGTATTTTTTTTGACGGGGTGAATGATGCAATGCTCCTTTGAAACAACGTCATCGCCCGGCTCAATCCCTGCCAGCACCAACGCCAAAAAAGCCGCATCGTAAGACAATGCCAATCTGGGGATCTGCCCATATCTACGCCCAATGGACTTGCAGACGCCACAGTAGTACCCTCTGTAGATTTCATATTCCCTCATTTTGAGTTCTTGTTTTTCTGTTGTCACATAGCCTAACATTCAATCCTCCGTAGGCATTATACTATACCATAGAAATATGGATGAAAAAAGAGGGCATCACAAGGATGCTCTCTTTTGTTTAATTTCAGCTTAAATCAGACGGTCCAGGGAGATCGCTACTTTTTGCAGTACACCTCAAGACAAAGCAGCCCATCCTCGGTGGCGCAGTACTTGCTGCTGACCACACCATAGATTTTTTTGCCGGCCCGTTGTATGTTCATCAGGATGTTCCGCTTTGCTTCGGGAACCATTTCCCAAATCACCGCCAAGGGTGCATCGCAAATTCCTTCAGATGAAATGAGCAGCGCATTCTCATATTTGGTTTCGCTGACATCGGCAACCGGTTCCAAGAGGAACGCATCCAAAAATACGGTATCGCCTCTTTTCCACTGGGCATGCCCCGGTACTATGCCGGCGGCATAGTCCGCAATCTCTTTTTTCAAATCCTGTTTGCGCGCTTCAATCTGTTCCGGATCATCGACCCACTTCTGATCAATTGGCAAGTGAAGATACCAAACGTCATAGTCGTTTTCGTCTTTATCTTCGTCATAGGATACTGTGGATGCGTCTGTCTCGAAAAGATGCACCTTCGCCTGTTCCCGATACTCCACTTTTTTGAAATCGTCTTCCATTGGAAGGCCAACGCCCCAGTCTAAATAGTCATAATCAATCATGTTTCCACCTCCCCGGGTATGATAAGTTCTTTTGTGCATAATACTCTTGATAATTATATCACAAAGTAAGTTTGATTGTATAGTCATTACCCCACTCTCCAATAAATAAATCATCAATTGGCTATTGATTCCTATGTTTCGATATTGTATAATTGTATACAATATTAACGTCGCATAGGTATATGGAGGAACCGTTTATGGGAAAAACTTTAGCTTACAAAATACTGGAAAACCACTTGGTGGAGGGCAAACTGCTCCCGGGAGAAGCCATCACCATCAAAATGGACCAAACATTGACACAGGATTCAACCGGAACCATGGTGTATCTTCAGTTGGAAGCCATGGATGTGGACCAAGTCCAAACTGAATGCTCTGTTGCCTATATCGACCACAACACCCTGCAGACCGGATTTGAAAACGCCGACGACCATGCTTTTATCCAAAGTGTGGCTAAACGTCACGGTGTTCTTTTTTCAAAGCCCGGCAATGGAATTTGCCATCAGCTGCATCTTGAAAACTATGGAAAACCCGGAAAAACCCTTCTGGGTTCCGACAGCCACACGCCAACAGGCGGCGGGCTGGGCATGATTGCCATCGGCGCAGGCGGTCTGGATGTGGCCGTTGCCATGGCCAAAGGGACCTACACGCTGAATGTGCCAAAGGTTCTGGAAGTCCAACTGACCGGTTCGCTCAAACCGTGGGTGTCCGCCAAAGACGTGATTCTTAAAGTGCTGGAAGCCTTGACCGTCAAAGGTGGTGTGGGCAAAATCGTGGAATATACAGGGGAGGGTGTCAAGTCCCTGTCCGTCACGGACAGGGCCACCATCACCAACATGGGTGCCGAGTTGGGGGCGACGACCTCCATTTTTCCCAGCGATGAAAACACCCTGGCCTATTTGACTTCCCAAGGCCGTTCTGGGGATTTCATGCCCCTGGCCGCGGACGCGGATGCGGTTTATGATGAACACATCCACATCGATTTATCCCAACTGACTCCTCTGGCGGCCAAACCCCACAGCCCCGACAATGTGGCTTCAGTTGAAAGCATCGGCGAAATCAAAGTGGATCAGGTGGCCATCGGCAGCTGCACCAACTCATCCTATACGGATTTGATGAAGGTTGCGGGAATCCTGAAAGGCAGGAAAGTCCACCCGGATGTGAGCCTGGTGATATCGCCGGGTTCCAGCAAAATATTGACCAAAATGGCTGAAAATGGGGCATTGGCGACCCTGATTTCCTCCGGTGCGCGGATTATCGAGAATGCATGCGGTCCCTGCATCGGCATGGGACAATCTCCGAAATCAGGCGCCGTCTCCCTTCGCACCTTCAACCGTAATTTTAAAGGAAGAAGCGGAACCCTGGATGCCGACGTCTATTTGGTCAGCCCGGAAACCGCGGCCATTTCCGCCGTTCGCGGTGTATTGACCGACGGACGCTCCACCGGTCTTTCCATGCCTGTCATCACTGAAACCGATTTCCCCCTGAATGACAATTTTATTGTATACCCCACCGGATGCACTGTGGAAAACACCCCGGTGGCCATGGGTCCCAACATTAAGCCCTTCCCTCGGAATCAACGTCTGTCCGGCGACCTGAAAGGTAAGGTCGCTCTCGTAGGCGGCGACAATATCACCACCGACGACATCATGCCATCCGATTCCCGATTGCTCCCCTATCGTTCCAACGTGCCGTACCTGGCCAATTACTGTTTCGAAAAAATCGATCCGAACTTTGCCGGTCGAGCCAAGGAAATGGGGAGTGTGGCCATTATCGGTGGAGAGAACTACGGTCAGGGAAGCAGCAGGGAACATGCGGCGTTGGCGCCCCTATACCTGGGGGTCAAGTTTGTCGTAGCCAAATCCTTTGCCCGCATCCACAGATCCAACCTGATCAACAGCGGAATCCTGCCCCTGACATTCATCCACTCTTCGGATTATGATGATTTTGAGATCGGTCAGGAACTACTTATTGCGGACGCGGTCGATCAAGTAAGGAAAGGCATCCTGACGATTCAAAACATGAGCACAGGAAAAACCTATGAAGTCCGATCAAACCTGAGCAAACCGGAGTTGGAAATCATTCTGGCCGGCGGCAAGATCAATCAAATCAAAGGAGTATGAATAATGGATTACATGAAGCAATTTGAAAATATCGTGGCCGCCCAGCTTAAGCGGATCGAAAAGATGAAGGAAGAACAGGATTTCATCGATTACAAGACATTGGACAAGATCATCATCGGCATCATCGGGGGGGACGGAATCGGCCCTGCCATCACAAGCCACGCCCACCGGGTTCTCGCCACGCTACTGGCGGATGAAGTCCAAAAAGGCAAGGTTGAGTTCAGGGTGATAAACGGCCTGACCATCGAAAACAGAGCCGCGGCAGGCAAAGCTATCCCCGACGATGTGTTGACTGAGATCAAAAAATGCCATGTCCTTCTCAAAGGGCCCACCACAACGCCACGAAAGGGAGATGCGTGGGCCAATGTTGAAAGCGCCAATGTGTCCATGCGAAAAGAGTTGGACCTCTTTGCCAACGTCAGGCCTGTCAAAATCGAAGACCAAGGCGTCGACTGGACCTTTTTCCGGGAAAACACTGAATGCCTTTATGCCATGGGCAATCAGGGCGTGGTCATCGAAGAAGATCTTGCCATTGATTTTCGCGTCATCACGACCCAGGGAACCCAGCGGATCGCCCGCCTGGCTTTTGATTATGCCCGAGCCAACAACAAATCCAAAGTCACCATCGTCACCAAAGCCAATGTTGTCAAAACCACCGACGGAAAATTTCTGGAAGTATGCAAGCAAGTGGCTGCGGACTACCCTGAAATCCATGTGGACGATTGGTACATTGACATCATGACAGCCAAGCTGGTGGATGAAAAACGAAGAAAACAATTTCAGGTCATGATTCTGCCCAACCTGTACGGCGATATTCTGACCGACGAGGCCGCTGAATTTCAGGGTGGCGTCGGGACAGCGGGCAGCGCCAATCTGGGGAAACGCTACGCGATGTTCGAAGCCATCCACGGGTCGGCGCCGAGAATGGTGGCGGAAGGCAGAGACCAGTATGCAGATCCCTGCAGCGTCATCCGCGCCGCGGCCATGCTCCTTTCCCACATCGGTTATCAAGCCAAAGCCGACCAGCTTACCGCCGCGATCGAGGAATGCACCGTTGTTGAAAAGAAATTGGTCATCACCGGCCGGGAAGATGGCGCAACCGGAGCGGCTTTCGCAGACTATATTCTGTCCAAAATCTCATAGTGAGGAGTTGTTATGCCAATTACAAAAAAGGATTTGACCGGCGTGAAGACCACAGCCGCTCCCTTATCCACCGACCTGTTCAATCGGATCAAGGAAGACATTTTATCGGGCAAATTAAAAAAGGAACAAAAGTTGATTGAACAGTCCATCTGTGATGAATATAAAGTCAGTCGGACACCGGTTCGGGAAGCCTTGCTCCAACTTGAAATGGAGGGGCTGATTGAAATGGTTCCCAATCGGGGCGCCTTTGTGCTGGGCATTTCGCCCGGTGAGTTGGAGGACATGTTCACCTTGCGCAAAATCTATGAGATGCAGGCGGTGCGCTGGGCCATTCAGCGGATCACCGACGAAGAAATGTCGCAGCTTGAGGAGACCTTCGACTTCATGGAATTCTACACCCTCAAGGGGGACGTGGACAAGATGCTGAATATCAACGTGAATTTTCACCAAACCATCTATCAGGCATCCCACAACCGGATGCTCCAAAACCTATTGGCTTCCTATCAGGCGTACATCCGACATGGGAGCTGTGAATTTGAGGAGAAGCAAGAATATCTGGACGAAGTGCTGATGGAGCATCGGGCAATTTTTCAGGCATTTGTCGATCGTGATGAAGAAGCCGGCGTTCGGGCGATGGAAATCCATATGGATCATTCCAAAGCCAGACATCGGCCGTGAATGCGATTCGAGTCATATGGTTAAACCAATAAAAAAGGGGCTTTTCAGATTGAAAAGCCCCTTATTCATCAAAATATTCTTTTTTTGGCGTCATTATCCTCAGATTTTTTGATTTTATAGCCTCCGGACAAATTGATTCTATCGTCCACCGAAATGGGTTTTTTCGTCGATGACCACTTCTTCTCCCGGCTTGATTTCTCCACTGATGATTTTTCTCGCAATTTCGGTCTCAATGTACTTTTGCAAATATCGCTTGACCGGTCTGGCTCCGTAAATGGGAGAATACGCTTCCTTGACAATCCGCGCCTTGCTGCCTTCAGTCAGTTTTAGTGTAATATTTTTTTCTGCCAATTTGGTCTGAATGTCTTTGATGGAAATGTCGATGATCTTTCCAATTTCCGCCTCGGTCAGTGGTGAGAAGACCACAATATCATCGATTCGATTGATGAACTCCGGCCTGAAGTGCCGTTTCATTTCTTCGATGACCTGCTCACGCACATCCTCGTCTATGGTGCCGTCCGCTTTGATGTTCTCAATCAGGTAGGGGCTGCCGATGTTGGATGTCATGATGATCAGCGTGTTTTTGAAATCAACGGTCCTCCCCTGGTTGTCCGTCAATCTTCCATCATCCAATAATTGAAGAAGAATATTGAAAACATCCGGGTGGGCTTTTTCGATTTCATCAAACAGGATGACGCTATAAGGTCGTCGTCGGACCGCTTCCGTCAATTGGCCGCCTTCGTCATAACCCACATATCCTGGAGGTGCTCCCACCAGCCTTGATACGGCGTGTTTCTCCATGTATTCCGACATGTCGATTCGAATCATATTTTTGTCCGAGTCAAACAAGGCTTCAGACAATGCCTTTGCCAGTTCGGTTTTGCCCACGCCTGTAGGTCCTAGAAAGATAAAGGAACCCATGGGTTTTCTCACATCTTTCAATCCTGCTCTGGAACGAAGCACCGCCTGGGAAACAGCTTCAATGCCTTCGTCCTGGCCGATGACACGCTGATGCAGGATTTCCGGCAGTTTCAATAGACGTTCCTTTTCGGTTTCCACCAGTTTGTTCACTGGAATTCCTGTCCATTTCGAAACGACCTCGGCGATTTCCTCTTCGGTGACTTCTTCTTTCAAAAGTCTTGTTTCTTCCGCCTCATCCGCGCTTTTGGTGTCTTTGACCAATTTCTTTTCCAATTCCGGTAAAATACCATATTTCAACTGAGCCAGTTTTTCCAAATCATATTGGCGTTCCGCCTCTTCAATTTGAATTTTGACTTCTTCAATTTGTTCTTTGGTGTTTTTCAGCTGGCTGATCGCCTGTTTTTCGCTTTCCCATTGAGCGCGCATGGCGTCGTTTTCCGTCTTCAGGTCCGCAAGTTCTTTTTCGATATTTTCCAGTCTCTTTTTGGAGGCTTGGTCTTTTTCCTTGGTCAAAGCCTGTTTCTCAATCTCCAACTGCATGATTTTTCTAAAGATCTGATCCAGTTCCGCCGGCATGCTGTCGATTTCGGTTCTGATTTTCGAGGCGGCCTCATCCATCAGGTCGATGGCCTTGTCCGGAAGGAACCGGTCTGTGATATAGCGCTCTGACAAGGTGGCGCAGGCAATCAAGGCGTTGTCGGTTATCCGGACGCCATGGTGGGTTTCGAAACGTTCTTTCAATCCACGCAGGATCGAAATCGTGTCCTCCAGGGTTGGCTGGTTCACCATGACCTTTTGGAAACGACGTTCCAACGCCGCGTCTTTTTCTATATTCTTTCTATATTCATCAAGAGTGGTCGCGCCGATGCAGTGAAGCTCCCCTCTCGCCAGTTTTGGCTTCAGCAGATTTCCGGCATCCATGGCGCCTTCGGCTTTTCCGGCACCGACGATATTGTGTATTTCATCGATGAACAAAATAATGGTTCCCTCGGATTTTTCAATTTCCGACAGTACCGCTTTGAGACGTTCTTCGAATTCTCCCCTGAATTTGGCTCCCGCTATGAGAGAACCCATGTCCAAGGCATAAATGGTCTTGTTTTTCAGCCCCTCCGGCACATCACCATTGATGATTCGCTGGGCCAGGCCTTCCACAACCGCAGTTTTGCCCACACCCGGTTCGCCGATCAGAACTGGATTATTTTTGGTTCTTCTGGAAAGGATTTGAATCACATGACGGATTTCGTCATCCCTTCCGATGACGGGATCCAGCTTTCCTTCCCTTGCCATCTCAACCAAATCCCTGCCATATTTCTTCAATGCTTCATATTGCTCTTCCGGATTTTGACTGGTTATTTTTTGATTGCCCCGCACGGTCGTCAACGCGGAGAGAAATTTCTCTTTGTTGATTCCAAACCGCTGAAAAATCTTTTGGGATGGGGTGCCGTTTTCGTCAAGAAGCGCCAAATAAATATGTTCAACGCTGACGAATTCATCTTTGAATGCCGCCGCATTTTTTTCCGCGTTCATCAACAGTTGGTTCAGTCTTCTGGTTGTGTAGATTTGGTCGTCCCCCCCGGTGACTTTTGGAAGCTGCTGTATTTTATCTTCCAGTTCCCCAACGATTGTGGCAGGTTCAATGCCCATGTATTTGATTAGTTTTGGAATCAACCCATCCTGCTGAAGCATCAACGCAAGATGGAGGTGTTCCCCGTCCAGTTGCTGGTGGCCCTCCGAAACGCCAATATTTTGGCATTCTATGATGGCCTCCCTGGCCTTTTCTGTAAATTTGTCCAAGTTCATTTGGATCACCTCCTTTGATATACTTTTATATTATATCCGAAGTATCAAAAAGTAAACAATTATTTTAGCACTCGATGTGATAGAGTGCTAATCACGGCGTCCGACAAAAAAGCATGGGGCGTTTCCGCTCCCATGCTTCATGATGACTCTATTTGATCTTGACTATATCCGGTGTGCTTAGTTTACCCAGAATGGTTTTTCCGCTGACGACACGATACCCGCGCACCTGATAAGTGTATGTCTTTCCGGTGGTCAATCCTTTGTTGGTCCATTGGAAAACATCACTGGCGGCGATTGTCTTAACCCTGATCTGGGTGCCTGTGGTGCCCGCTCTGCGATACACGATGTATCCTTGGGCACCTTTGACCGCGGTCCACTTCAATTGCGCTTTCCCAATTGACGCATAGACGTTGACCCCTGGTTTCGCAGGGATGGGCCTTGCCGGATTGACGGCTGTAAAGTTGCTGTACTTGTTGCCTGTGTCAGTTGTTCTATAGGCTCTGACTTTGTAATAATAGACTTTGCCGCAGGTAAGGTCCGTATTGGTGAAAGACAGCAGGGAAGTGGTTTTCACTTTGGTGTAGGGTCCGCCGGACGCTGTCGCGCGGTAGACTTGATAGCCGGAAGCTCCTGAAGACATGGTCCAAACCACTTTTGCCTGATTGTATGCGGATCCGTAGGCATCGAAGGAAGTTGGCGTCTTGGGGGCAAGCACGATTCCACTCTTGGATACTCCGTAATAGGTGGCGATGGTTTTTGCCTCAGCAACCGCAAGGGCTTGAAGATTCGCGTCTTTGAGGAGCCATAATGCGGATTGAATGTTGGTATGGAAAGAATGTTCCAGTATAACGCTTGGCACGCCGACATCCGAGGCGCCTCTGTTCACGCCATACCAGTCTCTTCCATCCGACTGGGCTTTGGTATAGATTCTCGGCAACTGGCTGATTCCCATGACATTGCTCACCGTTGAAACCAACTTCAGAGCCAGTCCCTTGGATACTGTCGTCAACTTCGGGTTCAATGTGCAAATACCAACAACATAATTGGGTGCGCCTGAGCTGCAAGCGTTGGAATGAAGTGAAAGCACCAGATCATATCCTTTGCCCATCGCTCCACGTTCATATGGCCCCAAAGCGCTGCCTATGGCACCGCTGTTGTCAGGTCTTGTGGTATCGACAATGATACCCGGATATTTCTCCAGTTCCTGCTTCACATATTTATGAAGAATCCACATGGCGTTTCCCTCGTAATAGGTTGCCACAACCGGACTGTGATTATAGTATTCATAATGACCCGCGTCCAGCATGATGAAAAATGCGGTTTTTTCCAATTGAATTGTGATGTTGGCGGCCTTGGTGACATCGGTCAGTGTGATAGTGGTGATGGGTCCCTTGCTTACGCCGTCGACCACGACGTTGGTCAGCTTGTATCCGGGTTGCACCGAGATTCCAAAGGTTTGGTTCCCGCCATATGGAACAATGGCGGACCTGGGTGAAATGACGGCGCCCTGGTCTGCCGGTGCATCGCCGGTGAACGCATGTGGTGTGATTGCGAATGTGATGATTTTGAACCCCACTCTAACGGTCTGATCCTTTGTGAGGTTCAAAACGGTATACTGGTTGTCCACAGGGACTGAAGCACCATTGACAACCAGGCTGCCAACCAGATAACCGGTGTTTGGCACAAAATAAAAGTGATGGGGGATGTTTCCACCTGCAAACAGACTGCCGGTCTCCGTTGGAACCAACGGTCCTGTGGGGGAGCCATAATGCACTGTGCCATTGCCATCGTTATTGAAATTGATATGATATCCGGCGGGGATGTTCCATTGGGACGCGTCGGTGCCAGGCGTGGCATAGCCGGTTGGAAAAATAAATTTTGAAGATTCTCCAAAAACGGCAAGCGCCGGGGTCCCTGAATTGGTGTTGATGATTTGTCCGTTATAGAGGTTGACTTTCCCTGACTTAAGCTGTAAAACACCAGTCTGCGAATTTCCTGATATGGTCTTCCCTCCCAAATCCAGATTGAATTCAATGCCAGGTTTATTGATGATACCCGGTTCCGTCTGGCTTCCTGTCACCAGATCTCCCAGAAGGCAGATGGTCTCTCCGTCTTTGACTGCATTCAAGGCTTGGTCCAGAGTCTGATAATTTTGGGTTCCAATGGAAGCGGCGTACTGTTCCGCGTATGCGCCGGTCACAAAACTTCCGTTGACAATCAGCGCCAGGGTCAAGACGATGCAAAGCGCAAGGCGTCGCGTGGTTTTTGCCGATTTATTCCTGTTCATATCATTTCCTCCCCTATGAAAAATGCCATCCGAAAATATTTCGAATGGCAAAGTCGTCTTCTTTGATTCGCATCCCTCTGATGCGGCAACCGGGCCGGCATATCAATTGACTTAGCCCCCTGGCTTTGCGTCGCAGTCTTTCAACTACTTTGCCACAATATATATTCTGTTGGCTCATGATACCAAGCGTCAACTGATTTGTCAAGATGTGGAAGTTTTTAACTTGCGCGATCAGGAATAAATCACCAAATTGACAAAATTCATGAAGAATTTCACAATCGGTGTCAGCACCAGACCGGTGACGTTCAATACTATCAAAACCATTAGGATTAAGAATCCTCTATTCATCACCCAGTAATAAAACTCACTTCTTTGCAGTTTGAACACTTCCGTGATGAATGAAAATCCGTCCAACGGCGGTACGGGAAGCAGGTTGAACACCATAAGGATCAAATTGATATAGATGATATAGTAAAGGATCATAAATACCGTATATCCCATGCCGGTTGTCTGGAGGCTGTCTCCAAACAGATTGATATATGTTTTGAGGATGACAGTGAACACGACAGCCAGAAGCAGATTCATCATGACGCCGGCCAGGGAGACCAAAATGGAGTCCCGTCTGCGGTTCTTGAAGTTGCCGGGATAGATTTCAACCGGCTTACCCCAGCCAAAATGTATAAGCAGGATGGCCAAGAATCCTATGGGATCGATATGGGCGATTGGATTGATGGTGACACGGCCCTGAATCTTTGGGGTGTCGTCTCCCAACTTGTACGCGACAAACGCATGTGCGAACTCGTGGAAAGACAGACCAATGACGATGGCGGGAAGCATGATGACAACATTCATCAGCCAATCAAGGGGATTGCTGAAAGAGCCGCCTTTGATGGCGAAGTATGCCAGTACTGCCAGCAGTCCAAGTGTCCATGGGTTGATGTATCGATTTCGCATTCAGTATCTCCTTACTGTTTCATTCTGCACCGATCGGGGCCGCCGATCCATGGCAGGGATTATAGAAAGTCCGCCAAAAGCCTGGAAATGGCTTCTTTGAACTGTATTCGCCTGGGTCTTGCCAGATATTCCTTCCAGGTCAGCTGTTCGCATTTTTTCATATCTTCTTTAAAAATCTTTTCCAGCTCTTTGGTGATGTGGGCGTCATACATGAAACCGTTGGCTTCGAAATTCAGTTTGAAGCTCCGGTTGTCAAAATTGGCGCTGCCCACAGTGGACACTTCCCCATCGACTGTCATGGTCTTGGCATGGAGAAATCCGTTTTCATATATATAGATTCGCACACCATCCTTGAGCATCTCCCCGATAAAGGAATAGGTCGCCCAATAGACAAACATATGATCCGGCTTGCAGGGGATCATGATTCTCACATCCACACCGGATTGCGCCGCCATCTTGAGGGATTCCAATATGGATTGGTCCGGAACGAAATATGGCGTCTGAATGAAAATATTTTTGTTTGCGGAGGTGATCATCTTCATGAACGCCCGCTTGACTTCCTGTCGGTCCGAATCCGGTCCGCAGGATACAATCTGCATGCCGATGGCGCCTGCGGGAGTCGCCGGTTCGAAAAACGCCTGGGACAAATCCATCCGCTCTTTGGAGGCGAATCGCCAATCCAGCAGGAAACGGTAATTCATGTCCTGCACGCTTCCGCCTTCCACCCGGATGTGGGTATCCCGCCAATAGCCGAATTTCTTTTTGAGTCCCAGATATTCTTTGGCGATATTGAATCCGCCGACATAACCGATCTGATCGTCGATGACCACAAGCTTCCTATGGTTTCGATAGTTGAGCCGTTTGTTGATGATCTTGATCAACGGTGGAAAAAACAGGGCGTATCTGCCCCCGGCTTTGGTAAAGTCCTTGAGCATGGCAGGGGTGACGAAACGGCTCCCCAGGGCATCCACCAAAAGTCGGACTTCAATTCCCTCTTCGGCCTTTTGTGTCAACGCATCCACCAGCGCTCTGCCGACGATGTCGTTCTTGAGAATGAAGAACATGATGTTGATGGTTTTTTTTGCTTGTCCGATGTCCTCCAGCAACCGCTGAAACATCTGGTTGCCGTCCGTCAGGATCTCCACATGGTTGTCCTGGGTATAATAGGCTCTTCCATAAATTTGATTGAGCCGGATCAAGTCCCGCCATATTTTGGCCTCGCGTGTTGTGAACACAAAGGAACCGTTTTGGATATCGGCGTTTTGTTTTTCAAGTGAATTGGTGACAATGGATTCCTCATCCTTGGTCAGCTTGAAAATCTTTTTTCTGGCAATGTTTTGGGATAAAAAAATGTACAGTATTATCCCACCGATCGGAATCAAAAATAGAATCATGATCCAAGCCACGGTCGCAGCCGGATTTTTTCTTTCCACAAAGATAATGGCCAGTGAAATGAAAAAATTCACGACATAGGTTCCAATGAAGAAGTAGCTGACAAATGGATGGCCTGTCCAACTTTGAATTATCTCAAACACCGAACGATCCCCTTTCTGCCGGTGGCTCAATAATACTAATCGCATACATCGCAATCATACGGGCAGCAGACATTTGGTATCAAACATTATATCATTTGACCCTACAGTCTGTCACCGTAGTTTTCCAAAACATAATCCATGTCCTTATCCCCACGCCCGCTGAGGTTGACCAGAATAAATCCGGGATTGTCCTCCAATTGGGCCAGTTTCATGGCGTAAGCCACCGCATGGGCGCTTTCAATGGCCGGTATGATTCCCTCGTATCTGGACAGTTTGAAAAATGCGTCGATGGCATCGTTGTCGTCGATCACGTCATAGTGAACCCGGCCGATGTCCCGCAGGAAAGCGTGCTCCGGTCCGCTGGAAGGATAATCCAGCCCACTGGCCACCGAATACACGGGAGCCGGCCCGCCGGTTTCATCTTTCAGCATGATGCTCTGGAATCCATGCAAAATTCCTTTTTCCCCATAGGTCAGGGAAGCCGCATGATCCCCCAGTGCAGCGCCTCTCCCCAAAGGTTCCACGCCATAGATGGCAACGGGATCATTGAGGAATCCGGCAAAAATTCCCATTGCGTTGCTTCCTCCCCCAACAGATGCCACAACAGCATCGGGAAGGTTTCCGGTCATTTCAAGAAATTGTTCCCTTGCTTCATCCCCCACAACCTTCTGGAAGTCACGAACCATCATGGGAAAAGGATGTGGACCCACAACGGAGCCGATGCAATAGATGGCGTCTTTGTATTGTTCCATATAGGCGTCGAAAGCCGAGTCCACCGCTTCCTTCAAGGTCTTGAGTCCGTGGCTCACAGGAACAACGGTAGCTCCCAACAGTTTCATCCTCGCCACATTGGGTGCCTGTTTGGCGATGTCCACCTCACCCATATGAATTTCGCATTCCAGTCCAAAGAAGGCGGCAGCCGTTGCAAGAGCCACCCCGTGTTGGCCGGCGCCGGTTTCGGCGATCAGCTTTTTCTTGCCCATATATTTTGCCAACAGTCCTTCGCCCATGCAATGGTTCAGTTTATGGGCTCCGGTGTGGTTCAAGTCTTCCCGCTTCAAATAGATTTGGGTCGTCCCCAGGTCTTTGGACAGACGTTCGCAATGATAGACTGGCGTGGGTCGTCCCTGAAATTCTTTTCGGATTCGACGCAGCTCGTTGATGAATCTTGCGGAATGGCAAATGGTATTGTAAGCCTCTGTGATTTCAGCCATTGCCGGAACCAGTTGGGGCGGCAAATAGGATCCGCCGTATTCCCCGAAATATCCATTCTTGTCAGGATATTCTTTTAGATACGTTCTGAAATCGATTTCTTTTTTCATTTCATCCTCCTATTGGTGCGTTTTCTCTTTCCCCGACTCAGCGACAGCGGGATACCCACGATGCACAGGACGGTGAAAATGCCGAAGGCGGTATGCATGGTGGATACCAGCTGATTGGGTGTTGCATCAATCAATCCGGCCGATCCCATGGAAGCGCCGATAACGACGGTTATAATAGCCATGCTGGTGCTCTGTCCGATGGATCGCATGGTTGCCAGAATCGATGAGGCGACACTGTAATCCTGGGCTTTCACACAAGCCATGACCGCATTGGTGTTTGGCGATGAGAACAAGGCGAATCCCAGTCCCACAAATAGCAGTCCCCCAACAACAACCCATAACGGCGTCTCCCCGTTGATGAAGGAAAACAGGAACAGGTTCAGCGCGCAGATTCCCATGCCGAGGGATGCGATTTTGTGGGGAGCGATCCGGTCCGAAAGCCGACCCGCATAGGGGGAGAAAATCGCCATGACAATGGGCTGCGACACCAGTATCAATCCAGCGGTCTGGGAAGTGAATCCCATAACCAGCTGCAGGTAGATGGAAAGCAGATAACCAACCGCGAATGTGGCGCCGTAGTTTAGGAATGTGGCCACATTGGAATAGGTGAAGATCCGGTTATGCAGAAAAAGCCGGATTTGCAGCATCGGCGCCTCGTGACGCATTTCACGCCGTACAAATAAACATCCGATGAGCAAACCGATCACAATAAATCCCCAGGCGAAATACACGGTGGAAATATTGGACAGGCCATACATGGTGACCACAATCATCAAAATATAATAGACCATACCCGGGATATCCAGTTTGGCGCCCAAATCATGAACTTCATTGCGGGGCAGTCTGCGATACGCGGTCACAAAAGCGAACAGGCCAACAATGGAAGAGACGACAAAAATTGATTGCCACCCGAAGTAGTGGTTCAGCATGCCTCCCACCACAGGCCCAAGGGACAGGCCAAGATATGTGGACGCCGTCATCTTTCCCAGCACTTTGCCCCGCTCTTCCGGAGAAAAGGCACTGATCAGAATGGCTGTGTTGGTGGAAAATATCATGGATCCGGCCAGGCCCTGTGCGACCCTACACGCAAGCATGAACCAGATATTCCAGGACAGAACCGCCAGCAAACCGGTCATGCTGAATGCGAACACACCCCAAATCAGGATTGGCTTACGGCCGTAGGAGTCGGCGATTTTTCCCATAGGTACGGACATGGCGGCGACCGCCAGCATATATGCGGTGACAACCCAACCCACCAGAGTGGCGCTGGCGCCGAAATGCTCGCCCATGGATGGAATGGATAAGTTCAACGCACTACCCATAAATGTGGAAATAAAGGCCGTTGTGACCGAAACGCGAAGCGTCGCTTTCTGCTCTTTGGTGTGTGAAGTGTTCATACTCATCATTATGCCTTGTTTGTCCTTTCATTTCAAGTCTTCGAGACGTTCAGACCATTAAAAACCCCGGCATAGGTATACCGGGGTTTCGGTTTTTGGGTTGGTTCCGAGGGTTTCCTATTTTTCAACAATCAATGCTGTTCCCTGTCCACCACCGATGCAAAGGGTCGCCAGGCCATACTTGGCATCGCTCTTTTGCATGGAGTGAATCAATGTGACCAGGATACGGCACCCGGAAGCGCCAATGGGATGTCCCAAGGCGATGGCTCCGCCATGAATGTTCAACTTCGCAGGATCGATTCCCAGTTCTTTGCCTACTGCCACAGACTGTGCGGCAAAAGCTTCGTTTGCTTCGATCAGATCCATATCCGCCATGGTCAAGCCGGCTTTAGCCAAGGCTTTTTTGGTGGAGGGCACAGGGCCGATTCCCATGATCTGAGGATCAACACCAGCGGATGCGTAGGATTTGATGGTGCAAAGAGGCTTGATGCCCAGTTCGTCGGCCTTTTCTTTGGACATGACCACAACAGCGGCAGCGGAATCGTTGATTCCGGAAGCGTTGGCGGCGGTCACCATACCGTCCTTTTTGAAGGCAGGCTTCAATTTCTTAAGTCCTTCTGCGGTAACGCCGGCTTTGGGGAATTCATCCGTATCAAATACGATGGGATCTCCCTTTCGCTGGGGGATGACCACAGGAACGATTTCGTCCTTGAATACGCCGGTCTTGAGGGCGACTTCAGCTTTTTGTTGCGAATTTGCGGAAAAAGCGTCCAATTCTTCACGGGTAAGTCCCCATTGCTCACAGATATTTTCGGCGGTGATGCCCATGTGCACGCCGCTGAAGGCATCTGTCAAACCGTCGTTGATCATCATGTCGATCATTTTGGTGTCGCCCATTCTGGCGCCCCATCTTGCTTTGGGCATTACATAAGGTGCCATGGACATGCTTTCAGTCCCACCGGCAACGATGATGTCCGCATCACCCGCTTTTATCATCTGAGCTGCAAGTCCAACCACACGAAGACCGGATCCGCATACTTTGTTGATTGTCAGAGATGGAACCTCAATTGGGATCCCGGCATCAATGGATACTTGTCGCGCCGGGTTTTGGCCCAGTCCACCCTGCAATACGTTGCCGATCAAAACTTCATCGATGGTGGCGGGGTCAATTCCGGCACGTTCTACGGCAGCCTTTACAGCAATGGCGCCCAATGTTCTGGCCGGGGTGTCTTTCAGTGCTCCGCCAAAACTTCCAATGGGGGTTCTGACCGCACTTACTATTACAACTTCTCTCATTTAGGTTTTCCTCCTTTTAAACGTGAACCTAAAGTTATTTCTATCCCAAGTATCATACCATACCGAACTTCATTTACAAAGTTATTTCTTGAATTTGACAATATATTTCTCAATGAGCTTGCATGGTTTGTAGGACAGTTTTGCCTTTCTTAAATTGGGAATGCCCATATCCTCTTCCCTGTTGATGCACTTCACATGGGATGCCACATGTTTGCAGAATTCGTTGGTGATGGCCGGATAAAGTCCCCTGTATTCGACGTTGGCCTTTTCCACATGAACCGTAATGGTGTTCTTTCCCAGATAGCCGCCGACGGAAAGCGCTTGGATTTTGCCGTCGATGAGGATCGCTCCGGCGAGGAAACCCAGTCTGTCGACGTTCAGGAAAACATCGCGCATCGCTTCCTCTTCCATTTTGAGCATCAGCATCTCGTGTTCCGGCACCTGTTTGCGCTGATTGAACTCCGCGATGAATTGCATGGCTTCATCGGTCATTTCCGGTGTCAACGGTACGTACTCATATTTATAGGTTCGCAGAAAATAGTTCAGGTGATTTTTTTTGCCGTGATAATCCCGGCCCTTCAATTCAATCAAATCCTGAACCCGGTAAACGTAATCGTAGTTGGGGCGATCGTCGATGTATTCCAACTCCCCTGGAAATGCTTCCCGAAAAAAGTCCATCATATGGAATGGCAGCAACCGGATGCTGAACTCGTGACCCTGGGATTCAAAAATCTCCTTGGCGGCCAAAACGGTCTCCCGCAGTTTCGCCGGATCATAGTGGCCGGTGCGGGTCAAGGGCGGCAGCATAAAGGGGAGAATGATCCCCTGTTCCAGTTCGAGATGGCTGATGCCGGTGATACACATGTAATCTCCGATGATCTTCCAGCTGAACTCATTGATGTCCCTCCACATGTAAAGGGATGAATAAGACAATCCCGATGTGCGGTATTCGAATCCCTGCAGGTATTCCTCCAAAAGATCCTTGTCCTCAATTGTGATTCTTCCGTCAAAAATATACATCTTACTTCACTATCCTTGAAATTTCTTTGAACTCCGGCGCATTTGCCGTTTCCAACAGCTCGAACAAAGCCGCTTCAACGGTTACGGGTCTGGCGCCAGCCTGGATCATCCTCTTCATGGCGGTTTTTTTGTCACTGCCGCTTCTGGAGGAGATTCCATCTTCCACAACAAAAACATCATAGCCCAGCTCCAACAAAATCAATGCTGTCTGGGCCACGCAAACATGAGCCTCAATACCGCACAAAAGTACGGATGTGCTTTTCGTTTCATTGAGGGCTTCCAAAAAATCGATTTCTTCCGCTGCGCTGAAAAATGTTTTTTCTACAGGCGCGAAGTCTCCAAGCGCCTGAGCGACCGGGGTTGTTGTGGGCCCCAATCCCTTGGTGTATTGTTGTGTCACCACAACGGGCACATCCAGGGTACGGATGCCTTGAATCAGTTTGATGATGGAGGCCTCCAGTTTGTCGGCGTCCTTCATGGCGGGCAGCAATCGCTCCTGAACATCCACCACGATCAGGGTCATGTCATCTCTGTTCATGCGAAAGGATTTTATTTTTTCTATTTTGTATTTGCTCATATCTCCAACTCCCAGTTGATAATCTCACGTAAAAACCGCTCATCGGTCAAATCGTATTTGATAGGGGTGATCGTGGCATATTTTTCTTGCATCGCCATCACATCGTTGTTCAGGTCCAAGCCCTCATAAACCACAGGAAGTCCTTTGTACCAATACTCCGTCTGGCCCATCTCGTTGATTTTTTCTTCGAACTCTTCGATGTATTCTCTTCTACCCAATCGGGCATATCTCAATCCCCTGACCTCTTCAGCCGGTAGATTGGGCACATTCACGCTGAGTGCGATTCCTGATGGGATTCCTTCTTTGACCTTGTCGAACATGTGCAACGCCAGTTTGCATGCCATGTCAAAGTGTTTGGGCCGGTGGCTGTCCACAGAAACCGCGATGCCCGGGACTCCACATAAAACACCTTCCAATGCGGCGGAAACTGTCCCCGAATACAGGGTGTCCGTGCCCAAGTTTCCACCATGGTTGATGCCGGAGAAAACCATATCGATGTCCACACCGCGCAAGCGAAGAAAACGGATGCCCATTTTGACACAGTCTGCAGGTGTTCCGGAAAAGACCATGCCAACCTTGGCATCCAACACATCCATATGTTCCATCACCACAGGATTTCTCACAGTGATGCTATGGCCGCTGGCGCTGCGTTCCCGGTCCGGCGCACAAACGTATACATTGGCCACCACCGAAAGCGCTTCAATGAGATGCCTGATTCCGTCGGCGTGGATCCCGTCGTCATTTGTAATCAATACGTTCCAATTTTTCTTTTGTTCTGTCATTTTTATTCCTATTCTTTTTATATTTATTCAACTTATATTATACCATATGTCAAGCCTTGTCGGATAATTCTCCCAAAACTTCACCAATGGCTCCGGCAATCACCAAATCCGCCTTGCCGTCCAGATTGGTGCGGTCCTTGTTGATTAAAACCAGGTTGGATCCGTGGAACCATTCCACCAGACCAGCGGCGGGATATACAACAAGAGAAGTGCCTCCCACCATCATGGTGTCCGCCGACCTTATGGCTTCGATTGCACCGTTGAGGATTTGCTGGTCCAATCCTTCTTCATAAAGGACTACATCCGGTTTCACCATGCCGCCGCAGCGTCGGCACATCGGCACCCCATTTTTACAATTGTTGTCATCCATGATGTATGCAAGAGGGTAAGACTCATGGCAATGCATGCAATAGTTGCGATGGACGGAACCGTGAAGCTCAAACACCTTGGTGCTTCCTGCAAGTTGATGCAGACCGTCGATATTTTGTGTGACCACAGCGGCCAGAATGCCTTTTTTTTCCCACTCCGCCAGTGCTTTGTGGGCGGGATTCGGTTTGGCGTCGACATAAATCATATTGTTTTTGTAGTAGTCATAGAACATGACGGGATCCTTCATAAAGAAGGAATGGGAAATGATTTCCTCCGGCGAACGCCCATATTTGGTCATGGACTGGTACAATCCGGTCTCCGATCGAAAATCCGGAATGCCGCTTTCAGTTGATACCCCGGCACCGCCAAAGAAAACCAATCTTCGGCTGTTTTCCACAATATTCCTTAATGTTGAATTCATCTTGCTGTCCTTTCTTCCACGGTCAGGCCCCTTTGACAAAACGGGATAGTATTATATTAGCACATTTGCGTGATTTCTTCTTTTTTTTGTTGCGGTTTTTGAAGAATACATATATCATTAAATTCAAAGATTAAATATGAAACAATCCAAGGAGGGAGTTATGAACACAAAAGTCCTTCGCAATTTGTCTTATGGGGTTTATGTCGTATCCTCAATGGATAAGAGCCGTCCCACCGGTTGCACAGCCAACAGCATCATGCAGATCACGTCCTCACCGCCCACGCTGGCAGCCAGCATCAACCATGACAACTATACCAACCATTGCATCAAAGAAACGGGCTTGTTTTCAGTATCCATTCTTTCCGAGACCACGGACCCGTCAACAATCGGCATTTTCGGCTTTCAAAGCGGCAAGGATGCGGACAAATTCGCCACCATACCTTACGAAATGAAATCCGGGGTACCGGTGCTTTCCCGTTGCAACGGTTTTGTTGTCTGCAAAGTGATTGACTCCATGGAAACATCGACACATACTGTCTTTCTGGGAGAAATCATAGATGGGGATATCATCCAAAACGATACCCCGATGACCTATGCTTACTATCATCAAGTTATCAAGGGCAAGAGCCCGAAAAACGCACCAACGTATATCGCTGAGGAGGAAAAGAAAATGGACGAAAAGCAAGCTGTTTGGGTCTGCAGTGTCTGCGGATATGCATACGATGGAGATATTCCTTTTGAGGAACTGCCGGATGACTATGTCTGCCCGGTCTGCCTGGCTCCAAAGGACAAGTTCGAAAAACAGGAGTAAGGAAAAGACAATGAACCAAATATAAGGCGGACTAAATCTCCGAGTCCAATTTTGGATTCATTTCCGTCAAATTTTTCCAATAACGCACCGGCATAAAGTTCTTTTGACACTTTTTGTTGGTGCGTTCTTTTATTGCAATGGCATCAAAATAATCACGCCACAGCTTTCGGTATCCTTCCTCATCCTCATGAAGGGCGGGCATCAGCTCCGGGGCGAAATCGGTGATGTACCATTGACCTTCCACCGCAATCATTCCCTTGTTGCGTTTTTTGTCGTGGATAATGAACGGATCATAAAAAAATCGCTGGGTGAAATGGGGGGCTAAAAGTTCGAGAATATCATGGTCCGGCTCGATCGGGCTGTACAGCACACCGTTCGCCAGAACCGAAAACCGTATCAATCCCTGGAATCGATGCACTTCATACCCCACCTGACGATCGATCTTTTGAACATCAAAAACGATGGGATTGCCATGAAGCCTTCCAATATCCCTACCCATGGAAAATCCAAGGCATAGATATCTGAGCAAAAGGATCTCCTTTTGTGGCGCGGAAGACAAAAAAACCTTGTAAACTCGCTGTAAATCCTGATGGGATATTTTTTGGACGATTCCCCGATAAACCCGCTCAGCTGACGCTTCGCTGGACTCCACTTCTTTGGACGCGGCAAGGAAGCTGGGCTGATAAGTCTCCCTGCAGTAGATTCCGTTGGCTTTTTCGGTCGCATAGTGATGATATATGCAGGTAAGGAACCCCTCGAAGGTTCCATCATATATATAGTCAATCACCGATTCTCACCTGCCTTTGCCCGGGTAATGCATATTGCTGTTGGAACAGGGAAAGCTGTTGCCCGTCAGGTCCGTCCACCATCACCTTGCGAATCGCCTCCGGCAGAAAACTGCCGTCGCCGTAGTACTTGCCGTCACAGGTAAAAAAGTATTTGGCTCGTTTCAACACGACACCCATTTTTTTGAGGTCGTCGTAATGGACTTGGGCGACTTTACGTTGTCTGACGATCCGCAAAGCTGATATTGTGCCGATGCCGGGGATTCTGAGCAAATCCTCCATGGATGCCTTGTTGATTTCCATGGGAAAGCGATGCATGTTCCGCAGCGCCCAGCCGATTTTGGGGTCCAGCTCCAGATCCAGATTGGGATTGGATTCCGGTAAAATTTCTTCGGCTGCGAATCCATAAAACCGAAGCAGCCAGTCCGCCTGGTACAGCCGATGCTCCCTGACCAACGGAGGTGCCGACAGCACATCCGGGAGGATGGGGGAACTAAGTGCGGGAATGTAGGCACTGAAGTACACCCGCTTCATTTTGAAGGTTCGATAAATTTTTTCGGTGGTGTTGATGATGGTCCGGTCCGAAGTGCCATCGGCGCCGATGATCATCTGGGTTGTCTGGCCGGCTGGGGCGAAGGTTTCTTTTTTGCGTCCGCCAATCACGGGCAACGCCCAGTTGTCGCCGCCGGGGTTCAAATAATTCATGGGATTGTTGATGTCCTCCCCTTTGAACATCGTACCGGGACCCTTCAATGATTTTCGCTCTATCAGGGTGTTGGTGATCTGTTTCATCGGAGTATAAATTTGCTCAGGTTTTTTTTGGGGCGCCAAAAGCAACAATCCTTCCCTGGTTGGCAATTCCGCATTGACGCTTAGTCGGTCCGATACCAACCCCAGTTGATGGACAAGACGTTGGGATGTGCCGGGAATGATTTTAGTGTGGATGTATCCGGCAAAGCCCATTTCGTCCCGAAGAATATGAAGGGATTTGAGCATCCTTTCGGAAGTGTCGTCAGGCGACACGTCCACCGCGGAGCTCAGAAACAATCCTTCAATATAGTTTCTACGATAGAATTCCATCGTCAGCCTGGCCAGCTCATCCGGTTCAAAGGACGCCCTTTGAATGTCCGAGGTCCGCTTGTTGATACAGTATTCGCAATTATAAACGCATCGATTGGTGAACAAGACCTTCAAAAGAGAGATGCATCGCCCGTCAGCCGACCAGGAATGGCAGCAACCTGCGATCACTGTATTGCCGCGTCTCCCCGTATTGCCTCTGTCCACCCCGCTGCTGGTGCAGGCAACATCGAATTTGGCGCTATCCGCCAAAATTTTTAGTTTTTCGTAGAGATTCTCCATGTTTCTCGCTCCAAAAGAACTTATGTTTGCATTATACCATTATGCGAACATTTGTTCAATATGTTTGCGACCTTTCAGCTCTCGTCAAATTGAATGTCACTGTGATATAATATGTGAAAAGGGAGGTGTGAAAATGTCAGAAACCAAAACAGCATTGATTCTCGGCGGAGGGGGATCCAGAGGCAGCTACCAGGTCGGCGCTTGGCGGGCTCTACGGGAATTGGGCATTAAGATAGATATGGTTTGCGGCACCTCGGTGGGCGCCATCAACGGAATTCCCGTCGCAACCGACAACTTTGAACAGGCAGAGGCGTTATGGCGGAATACCCGCACCGCCGAAGTGTTTGATATCGCCAAGGAAAAAGACCCCGGGCAGCTATCGGAAACCGAGGAATTCATGGGCTTTGTCAGAGAAATGCTTCTCCATGGAGGGGCGGAAAGCACCGGACTTATGGACTTGTTGCACACGCTGACGGACGAGGCCACCCTTCGAAAATCTCCAATCGACTATGGTCTCGTGACCACAGAGGTCCCTTCCTTCAAAGGCCACTACCTGTTCAAGGATGAAATTCCCCAGGGCAAGCTGTTCGACTTCATCGTCGCCAGCGCATCCTGTTTTCCCGCCGCCCGTTACCACGCCATCGACAATACCAAATATATCGACGGCGCTTACACAGACAACCTGCCTGTGGCCATGGCCCTTCAAAAGAAAGCAGGCAGAATCATTTCCGTCGACCTGCAGTCCATGGGAATCATCCGAAAAACCACGGTCCGCCAGGCGGAGGAGCATACGGATGAGTACTACCACATCAAACCCAAATGGGATTTGGGCAATACCCTGACCTTCGATTTACAACGGATGGAACGCAATATGCGTCTTGGTTATCTGGACTGCATGAAAGCGTTTGGCCGGTTGGATGGCGCCAGGTTCACCTTTGAAAAAGAAGCTTTCACCAAAAAAAATATTCCCAGAGCCGATGCCGCCGCCGATGCGTTTGGCATTGATCCGCTGGAAATATATGATGAGCAAAAATTGATTGCCGCATTGCAGGGTCCAGTGCTGGACGCTCAGGTGGCACTTCGAAAAAAGACCACGCCGTTTCAACTTCTGTCGGAAGATCTACGGGTAGTCTTCATTGCCGAAAAGGTCAGCGCCAGCAGAAAACAAAATTTACTGTTGGGTCTGGATTTTTTACGTCCCTACCTTAAGGAACTGATGGCGGCCGACTTCATCCTTCGTCAATGTCTGATTCAGGATTGAATGAAGATCATTTTCTTTCGTCCAGCCGATATTCAAAGAACTTGGCAGCTGAAGTTTTGTACAATGCCGCCGCCAGGGAAATGGCCACTATCATTCCGACGGTGAACTGTCCGATGTTCCAGGGGACCCCTAGAATCGGTGCGGTCCAGTTTCCATAGATGACCCCCTCCGCAACATAATATCCTGCGACCATAAAGAGCCCTGCGATGATCATCCCCAGAATCTCCACCGCAATCAGCACCCGGTGGCTTCGCTCTTTTTTAAGCACGCGGGCGATAAAGACACCCATGATGACCG
>Ga0183100_1000211_pt1 | contig 66667 bp, 62 predicted proteins | sample Biomet2_FD_127789 | JGI IMG/M metagenome (GOLD analysis project Ga0183100, IMG submission 127789) | Microbial communities from bioreactor (seeded with anoxic lake sediment) at LBNL, California, USA - Biofuel metagenome 2 | ecosystem: Engineered > Bioreactor > Anaerobic > Unclassified ...
GAAGAGATGGAGGGTATAGCTGATCGTCTTGCCTGCGAGGCCATCGCCGAGTTGATAGGTGAGAGTCCCTCAAAGGAGGCGGTCGCCTGCCTGAGGGACCGCAGCCGGATAAGGACCGCGTCACAGGGCAAGCAAGCGGCCGAGCTGCTTATCGTGATGCACCGTCGTTACATCCAGCTCCATCTGTCAACTTGGATCGACTTGGTCTGCATACATGCAGTGACCCTCAGGCTCCAGATTGCCATATCCCTGAGATTTATCAGAAGCGATTGGCGTGGTGCATTAAGGACCATTTGGTGCAGCATATCGCTTTCACCAATTACGGCTCTTCCCGCCATCATTTATGCGGCCGGTGAGCTTTTTGCATACCGTCGGAAGATGAGGAAATTGGGCCTCATGGACTAATGGTCACCAACCGGCCAAGAAGGTCAAGGTGAACAGGCTGAAGCACAGGGTTGCGAGGAACAAGGCCGCGAGCCATCGACGACGGTTGAGGTACTTCGCATAGAACGCCCCGATGATGGCAAAGATGACGGTGGCGATCAATCTGGAGGCATAGAGCGCCTGGAGCGGTTCCGAGATTATCAAGAACGGTGCTACCAGGGGCGCGACCAGCAGCACATCTATGCCTAGTATCCCCAGCGCATAATCCCAGTCCTCCCGGTGGGGACGATAGCGCTTGTATCTTGGGTCCTCCCCGCTGGGTTTTGATGAGGCGATTATGTCCAGGACCTTCTCTCGTTCGGACGAGCTCAAGGAAGAGGTGATGCCCTCGGACAGCGCCTCGGCCCCTGCCGTCCTGGACTCAGCGTCGCCTTTGGTCTGCAAATCGTAGATGACCTTCTCGCTCCGGGCCTGCTCGATGATATTTGTGTGCATCACGGTCAGGCCGTCTATCAGGCCCCAGCCGAAGTTGACCATAAATGCGATGAAGATGACATAGGCAATCGCTCCTCCCTCAAAGCCCGTGCCGCCCAGTATCCCCAGAGAGACGACGACCATCCATACGGCGTAGAACATCTCGCCAAGGTAATCGCCCACTGGCAGGTAGGTCCGGTAGAACGTCCTTATCATGGGGAGAAGACGCCGAGCCATGTTACCTCCAGTGGTGAATAGAAATTTGCTATTCGAGGAATTTAAACCATTCGACGAGCGGACCGCCCCGTGACATAGCATAGAAAAAAGTCGTTTCCCAGGACCGCCGGCTCCCAGAGGTCATCGGATCGCCGGAGCTGCTGGTCGGCCTGTGGCCTGGCCAAAGATGCCATTCCGCAATTGACAATCGAGATGGGACAGTACCTAATAATTTTCCTTCTCCTAATCGAGGAAATCGGCCAGCAACCATACTAGGGTATCAGAACTGATTATATCATATAGATTTTTAAATATGTTTTTACATATAATTTAGATTGCATTATGAACATTGTTGTCGGGAACGATGGTAGATCACATTCCGAGAAGGCCGCTGAGTTCGCCTTCAAATATGCCAAGGCGTTCCAGGCCAACTTGTACATGCTGTACATCGTGAACCCAAAGAACCAGGAAGAGAAGGAGAGGAGCATAAAGAGCGGCATGAGAGTGCTGGGGAGAGCCAAGATAATCGCATCCGACCTCGGCGTTCCGCTCGCCACGCTCCTTGAGGCCGGGGAAGCTCACGAGACTCTCCTTCTTGCGGCCGACAAACTGAAGGCCAGCGTCCTCATCATCGGCTCATCCGGGGAGAGGACGGGGGTGTCCAAGCTGCTCGGCGGCTCGAGCACGACCGATAGCATCATCAAGAACGCTCCTTGCACGGTCGTTGTCGTTCGTTGATGGCTGCCTTCACCGTTTTTATTACAAATAGTAATAAATGATATAATCTTAGGCAGCATTTTGTCAAGCGTATGAGCAGAAGGTGGATATTGCTGGCAATAGACATTATCCTCATAATCGCGATCATGATCAGCGCCGCCTTCCTGATCCTTAATGTTCTTTGAGCCCTCTGGCTCAAACCTCAGATGAATGCTATTTGTCGATTTGTTCGCGGAGTCCCTCGTATGGACCAGCTACGTTCACTTGTTCACATATCCGCCTTTCACAGAGCAAATCATAAAGCCGCATTTCCTGAAAGGATAGTGCTACGCTCATGTCTTGGATCAATGACGATAGGAAGCCATGAGACAATAATGAAAACGACTATGCTCGTCGGCATTATATTACTTCTATAAATGTAAATAAACTTAATCTGTACTCGGAAATTAATGTTATCAGTATAGATTCTAGGAATATATATTCTTATTATCATAATTATAAAAAAAGGATTATCCAATCTATGAATCAATAATGATTCCTTAATTGTTCGATTTATATATTTCATTCCCAGTTTAAAATCACTTAAGATTACAGAATGGGAAGGATGGGTCCTGCTCTGGAATCTGAGTAAGATCTCGGACCGAGGTCCTCGGTCCGAGAGAACAATGGAGGAGTCTAGAATGGTAATGAGCAAGAAGTTTGCAAGGATGTCGAGGGATAAGCGCGCCGAGATGGGCGTTGGAACGATGATCATCTTCATCGCCATGGTCCTCGTGGCCGCTGTCGCCGCGTCCGTTCTGATCAGCACCTCCAATACGGTGCGGGAGCAGGCCACCAAGACCGGGAACGATGCGATCAACAACGTCGCTTCCGGTTTCGACATCAAGTACGTGAAGGGAACTGTAGCCGCGAACAAGATCATATCCATGGATGTCTATGTCCAGCTTTCCGCCGGCAGCCCGGCCATCAGGATGGACACTGTGACCCTGTCCGTTACCGCTGGTACCGTCAGTGGCGAAGAGATTTACGCCAAGGCTGGCGCCTCCCAGGGAACTGCGCCTGCCCCGGACAAGTATGCCGCCAACCTGGTCCCCCCCGCTGCAACTAACGCCCCGTTCGATCTCTATAGCACTGTTCAGCAGGGTGACCTGGTGAAGATCACCATCAACAACGTCAGCAACGCTAACATGGCCGTCACCCCGGGCACTGCTGTGAGCATCAAGATCATGCCCTCTAGCGGCGCGACCACCACCATTATGTTTACCGTCCCGCCCGTGCTGAGCAACGGCGTTGTGAACCTGAGGTAAACGGAGACCGAACAAGCCAGCATAGGAATGGAGGTTAACAAATGACTCTACGCAAGAAGTTTGCAAGGATGTCGAGGGATAAGCGCGCCGAGATGGGCGTTGGAACGATGATCATCTTCATCGCCATGGTCCTCGTGGCCGCCGTCGCTGCGTCCGTCCTGATCAGCACCGCTAACACGGTGCGGGAGCAGGCCACTCAGACGGGAAATGACGCCATTAACAACGTCGCTTCCGGTTTCGACATCAAGTACGTGAAGGGAACCGTGGCCAGCAATGTCGTGACCAAGCTTGACGTCTATGTCCAGCTGTCCGCTGGCAGCCCGGCCATCAGGATGGACACTGTGACCCTGTCCGTTGGTAACGGCACCGTGAGCGGCGAAATCATCTACGCCAAGACTGGTGCTGCGGGCGGTGCCCCTGCTAGCTATGGTGCGGCCCTGGTGCCCCCTGCTGGTGCTGGTACCCCCTTTGCCTCGTACGGCACTGTGTCTCAGGGTGACCTGGTGAAGATCACCATCGACCACATCGATGCCAACGCTCTGGCTCTCAGGCCCGGCGACGCTGTGACCATCAAGATCATGCCGGCGAAGGGCTCGACCACCACCGTCTCGTTCACCATCCCGCCCGTGCTGAGCGATGGTGTTGTGAACCTGAGGTAAACGCGTTAATATAAACCAGAAGGAGGGAAACGACGAATGAGCAAGCATCGCACGTCCCTCCTTGCCTCTTTTTTTTCTTCGATGGCCGTACTATCGTTCAAAAAGAAGGGCAAGGACGAGACTCTAGAGGGCGCGCCGTCCTCGTTGGGCGACCTCAGCCTGAACGGCGGTAACCTGTCGTTGAACGACCTTGGCGGTGGCCTAGGTACGCTGAGCAAGCTGAGCGATGTTGGTCAGCCCACGAGCTCCCTGGGCGACAACCTCATGCCCGAGGCCCCGAAGGGCGAGAGGAAGATTCAGGAAATGGAAGCAAGCGTCAACGATCTGAAGAGCCACCTGGAAACGTCCGATCTCACGACCAAATCGATCAAGGGCGAGCTGGAGACGATGAAGGGCGACCTGTCGCAGATCAACGACTCGATACGGACGCTGCTCAACGTCTACGAGGCCGTCTCGAAACAGTACAATCCATTCGTGGACGGGACCCCTTCGACCCCTGCAACGCCAATCAGGAAGGAGACAAGGCCCGAGATCGCCCCGGCCGTTGCTCAGGTGAAGGCCGAACAGCCCGAGGTCAAGAACGAGCCCCCGGCGGTAAAGGCCGACATCATCGCCAATGAGCCGGAGATGACCGCTCCCTTCGACGCCGAGGGTCCCCTGGACCACATCGTCAAGCCGGACGCGGACGAAATGCTGTCGCTGAACAAGGAGATGCCAACCATGAACGACATGACACCAGTGCTTAACAGCAGCTTCAACGACGCAGGACCCGTGGCCGTCAAAGCACCGGCCAGGAGGGCGGCGTCGATAGAGGATGTGTACGCGCTGGACCAGATACGCAAGCTGGTGGACCACCTAATGGGCAAGATGTGCACGGAACGGGCCATCGGCAACGAGATCGACGCGGCCGAAATCAGGGCCCTGGAACTGTGGCTGGGCGAGTTCAAGCGCCTTGGAGGCATCTGATGGGGATGAGCGTGTCCATCGCCACCGCCATCATCTTCATCGCTTCGCTGCTCGCCTTCGCCTCGGTGCTCGGAGCACTGGACGAGGTCCAGAGCTCGGTGCTGGAGGCCCAGAGATCAAGCTCGGAGCGGGGGGTCGATGCGCTGCACACGAGCATAGTGATCACCTCGATCGACCGACCGAACGGTACCATCGAAGTGACGAACAGTGGCGAGGTCACGCTATCGTACGAAGGGCTCAACATACTGGTGAACGGAACGCTGAGCAATGACCAGGTGTCGTCGATGGCCGTCGAAGGCCACAACGACTCCAAGCTCTGGATGCCTGGAGAGGTCCTAACGATCGGCCTGACCGGGAACCTGGAGGGCGCGTCGATCAAGATCATGACTGCCAACGGGGCATCGGTCTACGACTAGGGAGATAGAATGGCCTCTGACGACTCATTTACCCAGATGATCTTCTTCATCGCATCGATCATCGTGGCCGTCTCCATCGCAGGGACCATCATAGGTGTAAGTGGGGTGCTGGCCAACGAGATGAGGACGAAGGCCGACAGTGCGGCATCGGAGATGGGTTCGGCGATAGTCTTCCTCAACGACCCCCGGCACGTGCCCTATGAGGATGGGGTCATCACGCTGTACATCAAGAACATCGGGGAGATGACCCAGCCTTACAGAGACCTCATACTATTCATCGATGGAGAGTACACCGAGTTCGACGCAAGGATGGTTAACTCGAGCAGTGAGAACTGGGTCACCGGAGAAGTGATCGAGGTCACCGCCACCATAGCGCTGGAAGAAGGAGATCACACGGCAAAAGCCATTCTGGGGAACGGAGTCTCGGACACTCTGGACTTTAGGCTATAACCAGATTGGCCTAACTTGAACGAGGGTGCAGGGGGTGAGCACAACATGAGTGAAGGCTCCGGGAGCGGAACAACGCGCCATGACCTGTTCGGGATCCACCTGAAACAGGACGAGCTAGCGGCGCGGATGGGCGGAGGCCTGCCCCGCGGCTCCACCATGCTCATCGAGGGAGCGGAGGGCTCGGGCCGGAGCGCCCTCTGCCAGCGCCTCCTTTACGGGTTGCTGCAGAACGGCCACACCGCTACCTTCGTCTCCACCGAGCTCACGCTAAGGGACTTCATCGACCAGATGTATTCCCTCGATTACAAGATCGACAAGAGCCTCATCAACGGCAGCCTGTCCTACTTCCCGGTCTACCCGCTTCTGGGCCAGTCGAGGTCGCGCGGGGACTTCCTGGAAAAGCTGATGACCTCCCCCCAGCTATACAATAATGACGTCCTGTTCATCGACTCCCTGACCACCCTGACCAAGGACAGCCTCACCGAGGCCAATTGCATCCGGCTCATGGGCTTCTTCAAGAAGCAGATGAAGCTGGAGAAGACCATCATCATGACCGCGGACGAGAGCTGCAAGGCCGCCGACCCGCTCCGCTCGGCGGTCGACATCTACCTGAGCATCAAGATGAAGGCGTCCGGGCAGGAGATGACCCGGACGGTGCAGACGCTGCGCTACCAGCGGGCGAAGCACAGGGTCGACGACGTGATGAGGATCAGGATCGAACCGGGCATCGGCCTGGTGATCGAGATCACCGAGGTGTCCGGCTGATGGTGCTCATCTCACCGGAGCTCCAGCAGGAGATAGCCCGCGATGCCAGCATCAAGGAGTACATCGAGGAGCTCCTGAAGACCACCAACACCCTCCCGAAGTACTTCGAGAACCTGTCGGTGAAGGACCTCGCCGACATCAGGAAGAACGCGATCGTCGACCCGACCAGCGCCAACATCATCTACAAGATCGGCGGCGGGTACATCCACATCGACGCGTTGCACTCGAGGTACATATCCATCGAGGCCAAGCTCACCCTGGAGCAGAAGGACAAGCTGCGCAGGATCAAGGACCTTATCCTGGAGAAGGCGAGCGCGGAGGAGTCCGTCGAGACCAAGGAGGACCTCGTTCGTATCCTGGAGAAGCTCTTCGACCTGTCGGTGGAGGTCAGCAACGGCACGTCTAAGCATAAGGGCAAGGGAGGGAAGGTCGTCCTCAACCAGCGCGAGCATGACCTCCTCAAGTACTACGTCAACCGGGACATCGTGGGATACGGGGTCATCGAGCCGCTCATCATGGACCCCTACATCGAGGATATCCACCTGATCGGCACGTCCCGGGTCCGGGTGTCCCACAAGGCCTTCCAGTATGGTCTGGAGACGAACATCAGGTTCGATGACGAGGTCTCGCTCAACGAGTTCTTCATCTCCATGTCCGAGCGCATGGGCCGGCCGGTCAGCGCGTCCAAGCCCATCGTGGACGGCACGCTGCCCGACGGGTCGCGTATCAACATGATCTACTCAACCGACATCAGCGCCCGGGGGTCGTCGTTCACCATCCGTAAGTTCGCGGCCGAGCCCATATCGCCCATTCAGCTGATCAAGTGGGGCACGTTCTCGCCGGAGTTCGTGGCCTACATCTGGATGTGCCTGGAGAACAAGATGAACATCATCCTGGCCGGGGAGACGGCGTCGGGGAAGACCACAGCTCTCAACGCGCTGCTGTGCTTCATCGACCACCGCGGCAAGATCTACTCGGTCGAGGACACCCCCGAGGTCAAGCCTCCTCAGAAGGGCTGGCAGAGGTGCGTCACCCGCGAGTCCGGACCGGAAGAGGCCAGGGTCACCATGTTCGACCTCCTCAGAGCGGCGCTGCGTTCCCGTCCCGACTACATCGTCATCGGCGAGATAAGGGGCGAGGAAGGAAGGGTCGCGTTCCAGTGCATGCAGACCGGTATCCCGGTGATGGCGACCTTCCACGCGTCCAACGCCACGAAGTTCATCCAGCGTATGACCGGGCAGCCTATCAGCATACCGATGTCGTTCATCGACAACGTCAACGTCATCATATTCCAGTCGGCGGTGAACGTCAACCGCCGGTTCCTCAGACGTGTTACTGGCGTGGAAGAGTTTATAGGCTACAACAAGGAGGCGGGCGGAGTGCTCAGCAGGAACGTTTTCAAGTGGGACTCCGCCACTGACAACCTGTACTTCCGCGGCAACAACAACTCGTACATCCTGGAGAAGAGGATCGCCCTGGAGCACGGCTATTCGGAGCCGAAGGACGTCTACAAGGACCTGCGCTACCGGGAGAAGATCATCCGCAAGATGATCGAGCTCGACATCACCGGGTACCACGAGGTCAACAAGATCCTGAGCGATTACTACGAGATCGGACCGGACTCCCTTCCGTTCACGGTGTGATGGGCAATGAAGAAGGACGCCTGGCTGCGCGACCTTCGGATGAAGGAGGACACCTACTACAAGCTCATTCTGATATCGATAGTCCTCCTGGGCATCGTCGCCCCGGCGATCCTCACCCTGACCCTCGCCCCCTACCTCGACGGGGCGCTGCTGGTCATCGTGTACGTGGTGCCGCTCTTCGGCATCTTTGTCATCTTCATGCTCCCGGCCGTGTACACCTCCAAGCGCAAGGTGGAGGTGGAGCAGAACATGCCCATGTTCGTCACCACCATGGCCGCCCTGTCGACCTCGGACATGCCGTTCGAGAGCGTCTTCTACATCCTATCGAGCAAGAAGGAGTACGGCCAGCTGGCCAAGGACGCCAAGCAGATATGCCGCCTCATCAAGCACTACAGCGTGGGAGCGGCCGAGGCCTGCCGGTTCATCGCCGTGCGCACCTCCTGCGAGATGGAGGCCAACTTCTTCAACCGGCTGTCGCACTCCCTCGACGTCGGGGAGAAGCTCGACAAGTTCATGGAGAACGAGCACGACGTCATCATGGACGAGTACATGCTCAGGGCCGAGGGGACCCTCAAGGACCTCGACTTCGTCAAGGAGATCTACACCGGGCTGACCACCTCGCTGATCTTCACCGCGGTGTTCGTGTGCATCATGCCCATGTTCGGGTCGGACGCCGTCGAGGTGCTGATGATCGGCGTGGTCTTCAGCTTCGCCGCCCTGGAGTCCTTCTTCATCTACCTTTTGAAGACCAAGGTGCCCAAGGACCGCATTTGGATGGGATACCGCACCAAGCTGAAGAGGGGGCTCATCACCGACAAGGACCGCCTCATCTTCACCTCGGTGCTCGTGGCCGTCCTTGGCATCATCCTGCTGTCGTTCATCATGATACCGTCCGGTCTCCCCCCGATGTTCATCGCCTCGACCATCTTCCTGCCGGCCCTGTTCCCTGGTATTCTCGTCATGAGAGAGGAGAAGGCCATCGAGACGAGGGACAACCTGTTCGGGGCGTTCATCCGGTCCCTGGGCCGGTCCTCGGCGGCCAGCGGCACCACCATGGCCGAAAGCGTCAGGAAGCTGGCCATGCACACCTTCGGCCCGCTGACGGCCATGGTCAAGAACCTGTCCAAGCGGCTGGCCCTGCATATCAGCGCGGCGGACTCATGGAAGCACTTCGCCGCGGAGACGTCCAGCGACCTGATCGATAAGTTCGGCGAGATGTACGTGACGTGCATACAGAACGGCTCGAAGGCCGAGCCGACCAGCCTGTTCATCAGCAACAACATGTTCAGGGTGCTGAGCATACGCAAGAAGAGGTCGCAGACCGCGTCCTCCTTCGTCGGCATCCTGTACGGGGTGATGATATCGATGGCGGTCACGCTGTACATCACCATCGGCATCGTGGAATACATGGGCCAGGTGATGTCATCGGTCGTCCTCACGGACGGCGGGGCGTCCACGAGCTTCCTCTCCGGCATTCTGTCGGCCAACTTCGACGTCGGCAGCATCGAGCTGATGGTCTTCGCCGTCATCCTGGTCCACGCCGTCCTCTCCTCCTTGATGCTGCCGATGATCAAGGGTGGGCACGTCGTCGGCTCCATCGTCCACTTCATTGCCCTCATCTGGATAGCGTCCGTCGCCTCCATGATATCTCAGAGCCTGATCAGCGGGCTGCTCACGGGTTGATAAAAAAAAAGAAGTTAGTTGAATGATCGAAGACGAACGGCTGGATCGCTTATGGATGTTTTTCTTAAGATCATTAGGATGTCCAGATACCATGCACCTTTGACTTTTTTGTGTTATGAGCTCTACTTTCAGGCATAGGAAGCTGGTTAGATATGATCCATCGACGGAACGATCAAGGATAAATGAATAAATAAAAATCAGAAAAATTTCCGAGCATTGCTACTGGATGATTTATGCAACTAACTTAAAAAAAGGAAAAAGAGATCAGATCGAGGACATGTCGTTGCCCTTCTGGATGCGGTAGACCCCGTTCTCGAGGTTGAAGGTTATGGTGCGGCCCCTGGTGCCGCCCACGTCCTCCGCGAGCAGGGGTATGTTCTCCCCCCTGAGGGTGGCGCGGGCGGACTCGGAGTTCTTCAGCCCGATGTTCAGCGTGTCCGAGGAGATGAAGGAGAACATCTGCGCCCCGCCGGCCATCTTGGCCCGGAGGTGGCCCCTCGACGCCCCCATCTCCAGCAGCTCGTCCACCATGATCATGATCGCGGAGTCCGCATACTTGGTGGCGTTGATCTTGTCCCGCCCCTCCTCGTACCGGGGGAGCATGGCGTGGGCCACCCCGCCGACCTTGGCCTGCAGGTCGAAGATCGCTATCCCCACGCACGATCCGAGGCCGATGCACATCAGCTTGCTGGGACCGCGGGCGACCTTGTACTCGCCCACGCCGACCACGCTATCCTCGTCGATCAGGTGCGCGCGGCCGAGAACATCGCTGCCGCGGACCGCTCCCAATCTAGAGGCCAGACCATATGATTCTAACCTGGTTTCCATTATGCTCACGCAGACTTGAACTTCTCCCCGAGCAGCCGGACCGTCTCCCGGTCCGGCAGGTAGAGCATGAACCCGAAGAAGGTCGAGCCCGCGAAGATGAACTGGGTCTTGATGACCATGATGCGGTCGGAGTCCGACTCCGGCAGCGCTGCCGGGTACTCGAGGATGGCATGGAGCATGTCCACGGCCACTCCGGGCGGGGAGGGGATGAGGGTCGTGCCGCAGAACTTGGCCACCGCGTTGAGATAGGCGGAGGCGCAGATGTTGCCGACCTCGCATATGGCGTCCCGGTCCATCTCGTCCAGCTCCCGCACCGTGTGGGGGCGGGAGAGCATCATGTCCACCAGGCTGGTGGCCATGTCCTGGGAGAACATCAGCAAGATGCTGCCCTTGCTCACGCCGAGCGTCTCCAGGAACACGCCGACCACGAGCTGCTCGGGGTCGTCGAGGACCTCCGGGAGCTGCTGGGTCGCGCATATGAGGTGCTCCGGCACCTCGACCACGATGTCCCTGTTGATCAAAGAGGAAAGGGCGGTGGTGGCATGGGCGGCCCCTATGTTGCCCATCTCGCGCAGACCGTCCATAAGGACGGGGTCCGACTCGTCGGTCATTGAGAACATTCCATCACCTCACAGCCCGAACTTGGAGAGCATGGCCGCCTGCGACTCCGTGTCGACCCCGAACCGCTTGAACGTCAGCGTCTGGATTTTCCTCCCCGGAGCGAAGATGATGGCCCCCTGGAACCGCTTGTTCGTGTCCACGAAGTTGGTCTCCACCCTTACCAGGTTGGCTTCGCGCAGAGACTGGATCAGCGCAGGGAACCTCATGCGGTCCGTGATCCGGTCGATGGACACCGTCGGCGAGTTGGGGATGATCTCGATGGACAGGAACTTGGCGATGGGGACGAGATACTGGCGGATGCAAATGTCCCCCATCTCCACCAGCACGTCGCGGTCCTGTTCGGTCATCGGCCTCCGGTCCTGGTGAGGCCTGTTCAGCAACAGGTCCGAAAGGTAGGTGGCCACGTCGCCGGGGAAGACCATGTAGATGCAGCTCCCGGAGGAGTCGATGTCGATCTTCAGCGTGGCGAAGAGGCTGCCCAGATCGCCGAAGCGGTTAGGCAGCGCGGGCATAGGCAGCACGCGGCATTCCGTCACGTCGATCAGGATGTCGGTCTTTACCAGCTGGGTAAGGGCAGTGGAGGCGTGGGACGCCCCGACGTTCCCTATCTCCCTAAGAGCGTCCATCTGCAGTTCGTCCAACTCGATCGTACTGTCTGAGCTCATGTGAAGGCCCCCACGTCCAGAATCATAGCTACTTTACCGTCTCCCAGGATGGTCGCTCCCGAGAAGTACCCTGTCTGCCGGAGGTCCTTTCCCAGGCTCTTGACCACGATCTCCTGCTGCCCGATGAGACGGGACACGAGCAGGCAGGCGCGATTGTCGTTCTTCTCCACGATGACGGCCGGCATCTCGTCGACCGTATCCCCGGGCGATCCGAACTCGGAACGTACGTTGAGCACTGGTAGCACCTCATCCCGTAGCTGGAACATGCCGCGGTCAACGACCGCGTGGATGGCGCTCATGGGCACCCGCACCGTCTCCCGCACGTTCTCCAGGGGGATGGCGTACTTCTCGCTGTTCACCTCGATGAGCATGGCCCGGATGATGCTCATGCTGGGCGGGAGCTTGAGGGTGATCTTGCAACCCTTGCCAAAGGTCGAGTCCAGGCGTATGAAGCCGCCCAATCCCTCGATCTTCGTCTTGACCACGTCCATGCCCACCCCCCGGCCGGAGATGTCCGTCACCTTGTCCGAGGTGCTGAAGTTAGGCAGGAAGACGAACTGCATCTTGGCCCGATCGTCCATCCGCGCCACTTGCGCCTCGGTTATGAGGCCCTTGCTGATGGCCTTGGCGACGATCCTCTCGAGGTCCATCCCCCGGCCGTCGTCCTCCACCGTGATGATGATGTTGCTCTGCTCCTGGAACGCGGACAGGATGATCGTGCCGCGGGGGTTCTTGCCTTTCGCCACGCGCTCCTCCTTGGACTCGATGCCGTGGTCGACCGAGTTCCTGAGGAGATGCACGAGCGAATCACCGATGTCGTCCAGCAGGCTGCGGTCGATCTCGATGTCCGTCCCCCGCATGATGAAGTCGATCTCCTTGCCGTTGGCCAGGGCGAGGTCCCGAACGATGCGGGGGAACCGCTTGAAGATGAAGTCCACCTGGACCATCCTTGTCCGAAGCACGATGTCCTGCATCTCCCCCATCAACCGGGAGTTGTTCTGCAGGGTCTGCTTCAGCTCCCTGTTCTTGAGGTCGTTGGCGATCTGGTTGATCCTGATGTTGTTGATCATTATCTCCCCGACCAGATCGAGGAGCTTGTCCAGCAGCTTGCTCTTGACCCTTATGGAAGAGCTGTTGGATAGGGCCGAGTGCTTCTCCTCGCCGTTCTCCCCACCGCAGTCCGGATGCTCGTTGGCAGGTGCCACCGGCCCGCCCTTGGGCGCCTCGGACACCAGTGCCTCCGGTACCGCCGGGGACGGCTTCGCCGGGAGCGCATCCTCCGCGGGCGCCCCGGCCTTTCCGACGAGATCGACGGGGACCAGAGCGACCTTGGCCACCCCCGTGACGGTGCGGACCGGGCCGAGGAGCGACTCGTCGCTCTCGGTGGTGCCCAGCACGAGGATCAGCCCCTCATCGGCGTCGGACACCTCGGCCATGTCGGGCGACGAGGCCAGCAGGGAGCTCAGGGGGGCGATGGCCTTCGAGACCTGATATGCCCTCCCTTCCTTGAACTTCAGGCCGTTGGTCCAGGTGATGCTCATGATCACCGGCCTGGCGCCCTCGGGGAGGACCTCCTTGATGCGCTCCAGTTGCTCCGGCTCGAGCTTGAGCTCGTCGGCCCTTTCCTCGGCGGCCGGGGACGAGAACGGCGCGGAGGGGGCAGGGGTCTCGATGACCGCCTTGATGCGCTCGGCGAGGTCCGTTATCGAGGCGTGGGTGCTGCCGGAGACCTCCAGCTCGTCCAGCATCTTCCCGATGGTATCGACACCGGAGAACAGCAGCTCGATCACCGACCGGCTGGGGATCTCCTTCTTCTTGCGCAGGACATCAAAGAGGTCCTCCAGAACATGGGCCAGCTCCTGTATGGGCGGTATCCCGATGACCCCGGCCGTGCCCTTGATGGTATGCATGGCGCGGAAGGCCTCGTTCATGCTCTCCTCGTCGAAACCTTTCTCCTCCAGTGAAAGCAGCGTGCTGTTCAGGGACTGAAGGTTCTCCCTGGACTCCTCTATGAACACATCCAGATACTGTGAGTTGTCCATTTTCACATCCCCGTGCTGATCATGATGGCGATCGCCTGGCCGATGTCCTCGAGCGGGACGATGCGATCGGCCGCATTGAGATCGACCACGGCCTTGGGCATCCCGTAAACGACGCAGGTCTCCTCGTTCTGCGCGATGGTCTTGCCCCCGTTCTTCTTGATGAGCCGCATCCCTTCCGCACCATCAGAGCCCATGCCGGTGAGCACCACGCCGATCGTGCGAGGACCGTACTGCGGGGCGACGCTGGTCATCAGGACATCCACCGCCGGACGAACGAAGTTCACCTTCGGGCCGTCGTCCAGGTGCAGCCGGTTGCCCTTGAGCACCAGATGCTTGTTCCCCTGGGCGAGGTAGACCTTTCCCTTCTTGATCTCGTCCCCCTCCTCGGCCTCCTTGACCTCGAGGGTAGAGACCCAGTTCAGCCGCTCGGCGAAGGAATGAGTGAAGCCTTCGGGCATGTGCTGGACGATGAGAACGGCGGCGGGCAGGTTCGCCGGCAGGCGGGACAGCACTTCGGGCAGGGCCTTGGGCCCCCCGGTGGACGACCCTATCAGGACGATCCAGTCCCCACTGAGCGTGAGCATCTGGGAAGGCTGCACGGCGCACGAATGCATCTGGCGGGGCACGATCTTGGCCTTGGCCGCCGCCTTTATCTTGGCGATTATCCCCTCACTGTCCCTCTCCAGATCGATGGACAGGGAACCGGCGGTCTTGGAGATGAAGTCCACCGCGCCGAGGTCGAGGCTCTTCAACGTGATATCAGCCTGACGCTTGTCCATGGAGCTGAGCATGACCACCGCCCGGGGGGACTCGGCCATGATGTGCTGAAGTGCGGTGAGGCCGTCCATCACAGGCATCTCGATGTCCATGGTGACGACGTCAGGATCGAGCAGACGCACCTTCTCCAGTGCCTCCGCTCCGTTGCGCGCGGTGCCGACCACCTCGATCTCTTCATCCTTAGAGAGCAGGTCGGTTATGATCCGGCGCATCACGATGGAGTCGTCCACGACCAGCACTTTGATCTTGAACACTTGGCTCATCTCACCGTTTTGTGCGCAGCTTCCAGAAGCTCGTTGTTCTCGAAGGGCTTGACCAGGAAGTCCTTCGCCCCATTGTCCAGGGCCTGCATGACCAGACTCTTCTGGTTCAGGCCGCTGACGATGATGATGCGGGCGTCCTTGTCCACCTCGACGATCTTCTTGACCACGTCGGTCCCGTGCTCGCCGGGCATGATTATGTCCATGGTCACGAGGTCTGGGGTCAGCTTCACGTACTGCTCCACCGCTTCCTTGCCGTTCTTAGCCTGTCCGACGACCTTGAACCCGTCCTTGGTCAATATGTCGCTGATCATCGCTCTCATGACCATGGAGTCGTCGACTACCAGGACCTTCTTCAGGTTGCTCATCTCGATACCTCTGCAGCTTTCATCTGTTCGGTCGGAGCGGTGAGCGATGATACGTCGCTCTGCCCCGGCCGCACTGTCGTCATGCCGTTGATCACCTTGCTCAGGTCGAGCATCATGATCAGCTTGTCCGGCAGCTTGCTGATGCCTGTGAGGGCGGAGGATTCGCTCCCGGACAGGGTCTTGGGCGGCAGGGAGATGCTCTCCTTGGGCACCCGCATGACGTCCTCCACCGCGTCCACGATGATCCCGAGCTGGTTATCGCCCACCTCTGCCACTATGATGCGTGATTGGGCCGAGCGTGATGGTCCATCGGAGACGATGTTCAGCCGCTTCTTGAGGTCGATCACCGTCGTGATCTGGCCCCTGAGGTTCATCACTCCCTCGATGTACTGCGGCATCTTTGGGACCTTGGTGATGTCCTCGACCTTGCGGATCTCCCTGACCTGGGAGACCACTATGGCGAAGGTCTCCTTCCCCAGCAGGAAGGAGACGATCTGCTCGACGTCCCCGGTGAGCTCGACCTTACCTCTTTTGCGGGCCATGGTGAGACCTCAGATCGCTTCGATCCCTCTCTTGGCGAGGGCTTCCTTCACCTTGATCGGCACGTTGGGCTTCCCTCCCTTGGGGGCGGCCGAGACAGGGGCCGGGCGAGAGGCTGCCGGCTTCGGCGCAGGCTTCGACCTCTCCTCCGCCTTCTCCTGCTCGTCCCTGATCTTGAACTGCTCGGCGACCCTCTGGAGGTTGACGGCCATCTCGCTGAGGGTCTGGGCCCTCGCGGTCAGGTCCTCCATGCTCGCGGTCAGCTCCTCGGTCGAGGACGCGGACTCCTCTGACGAGGAGGCGGTCTCCTCGGCGATGGAGGCGATGCCATCGACCGACTTGGCGGCGCGCTGGGCCCCGTCCTTCTGCTTCACCATGTACTGAGCGATGTCAGTGGCCTCGGTCGCGGTCCGGGCGATGGCGGTGGAGATCTCCGAGAACGCCTTCCCGGTGTGGTCGACCATCTCCATGCCCTCGGCCGCCTCCTTGGTCCCACGGTGCATGGCCTCGACCGCCTTGTTGGTCTCCTGCTGCACCTCCTTGATCATCTTGGCGATGCGCTCAGCGGCCTCCCTGGAGTCCTCGGCCAGGTTCTTGACCTCCTCGGCCACCACCGCGAACCCGCGGCCCTGCTCCCCGGCCCTGGCGGCCTCGATGGCCGCGTTCAGAGCGAGGAGGTTGGTCTGGTCCGAGATGTTGGTGATGACGTCGACGATCTCGCCGATCTCCTCCGAGCGCTTGCCGAGGACGGCGATGACCTCGGCGGATTCCTCTACCACCTTGGCGATCTCCTGCATCTTGTTGATCGTAGCGTCCACGGTGTCCTTGCCCTTGAGGGCGCCTTGGCTGGCCGATGCGGCCGCGGCCTTTGCCGACTCGGACTTGGCGGAAACGGTCTCCACCGAGGAGGCCATCTCGGCCATGACCTTGGCGGTCTCGTCCACCTGGGCCGCCTGGTTCTGCGCCCCGCGGGAGATCTGCTGTATGGCCGCCGACACCTGTTCGGTGGACGCGTTCATCTCCTCGGCCGAGGAGGCGAGCTCCTGGGAGGTCGAGGACACCAGGTCCACAGAGTTGTTGACCTCGGTCAGCAGGTTGATGAGGGCCAGCCTCAGCTTGCGGATCTCAAGGTGCAGCTCCTCGAAGAGCTCGAACGCCTCCTTGGTCTCCGCATCGCACTTGGGCAGCTCGACGCTGGCAGTGAAGTCACCCTGGGCCAGCTGCTGAAGCACGCCCTTGATCGCGCCGGCCGACAGCACCTGGTAGTTGGATATCTTCTCCGACTTCCTGATCATGTCCTTGACAGCGGTCTGATCGGTCACGAACTCGAACGCGCCGATGATGTCCCCGTTGTCGCTCTTCAGGGGAGCCCCGGCACAGAAGATGTCCATGTTCTTGCCGCCGACCGTGCAGTCGTTCTCGCAGGTGTAGACCGATTTGATCCGCATGGCCTCGCTGCACGGACATCCGGGGGTCCGACACTTCGAGGTGTTCCACAGATCAGCGCACTTCATGCCCGTGAGCTCCTTCTTGCTCTTGCCCAGGAGCTTGGCCCCGGCATCGTTGATGTAGGTGATGCGCAGGTCCTTGTCCATGAACTGGATGGGTGTGGGGATGGATTCGAAGTCCCCGACCACGGAGTCGAGGGTGTTGTTTATGCCGTCGACGATGATCTTGTAATTGCCACCGTGCTGCGCTGCATTGGCCCTTTCATCCAGGCGGCCCTGGATGGCGGCGCGGGACAGGTTCTGGGTGTCCTTGATGAGCGCCCTGATGGCATCGCGGGCCTTGACCAGGTTGTCCATGATCTGCTGGAACGCCACCTTGCTCTCCTGGGTGTACTCGTCCGCCTCTCCCACCTTGGTGTCGAAGGAGAGATCGCCCGACGCGAGCATCTCCAGGCCCTTGGCGACCCTGTCGACCTCGGTCCGCTCGTACTTTATCCGGCGCATGGTCTTGGTGACGTCCTGCAGGATTTCGACATGGCCGATCACCTCGCCCTTGGCGTTCTTCAGGTACGAGACGTCGATCTGGTTGGTCTTGCCGTTGCGCTCGGCCATGGTCCTGCTCTGACCGTGCTTCAGGCGCATGATGCCACAGTCCTTGGTCCCGCAGACCTGGCCGTTCCAGGCCTGGCAGTTCTGGCCGAGCAGCTCGTTCCTGGGCTTCTTCAGTATGTCCAGGGATGCCTTGTTGAGGAAGGTCATCCTCATGTCGGCATCGGTGACCGAGAGCGGGAAAGGCAGGGAGTCGAGGATCTGCTCGTACCAGTAGGTACGGTCCACGACCAGGTCGAGGGTCTGGTTGATACCCGAGACCACCTTGGCGTACTCACCCTGGTGCTTGGAGACGTCGGCCCTCTTGCCGAAGTTGCCCTTGGCCGCGGCCTCGCTCAGGGCGTTCGTGTCATCTACCAGCGCCTTGATCGAGCCCCTGCAGATGTCCAGGCGCTCCTTCATGACCGCCAGGTCGCCCTTCATGTCCATGTCCATGCCCTGGGAGAGGTCGCCCTTGGCGATCTGACCCAAACAGGTCATCACGGCGACCATTGGCTTTTGGAAGGTATCGAAGGTATCGTTCATCCCCTGGACGATGCTCTTGTAGTTGCCCTCGAACTTGGACGCGTCCATCCGTGCCCCGAGCTTGCCCGCGTGCACCTCCTCGGCCATCTGCCGCACGGCCTTGGTGATCTCCACCTCCTTGGTGATGTCGGTGACCAGCTCGATGGCCCCTACGACGTTGCCCGAATCGTCCTTCACCGGCGCCACGGCGCACCGGATGGTCTTGTCCCCGGTGGACAGATGGGCTACGGTGTCCCCGGTGAACGACCTGTCCTCCAGCATGGCCTTGCGGACCGCGCAGTTGCCGGCCTTGCAATGGTCAGTGTTCAAGAGAAGGTGACAGGACACCCCCATCACCTGGTCCAGGCTCTTCCCCAGGGCCTTGAGGGCGGCGGTGTTCATGAAGGTGACCTTGAGCTCGCGGTCAACGGCCATCAACGGGGTCGGGATGCCATGCAGGAACGCGAGGGAACTGTCCTTGGAAGAGGGCTGGGGTACCACGAACCCCAGACAGCCGGTCACGGCACCTGTCTCGTCAATGATCGGCCTCGCCGAGACCGTCACGGTGCGCTCGATGTCCTCATTGTTGACGAATTTGATGTCCTTGACATCAATGGCCTTCCCTGCCGTAATGGCGTCAACGACCTTGCATCCCTTCTTACCGATGGCTCCGTTGAAGACGTCTCGGACCCTCATCCCCACAACATCCTTGGCGTTCAGCCCGGTCAGGTCGGCGGCGGCACCATTGAAGAGCATGACCTTCCATCCTGCATCCGCAGTGAACGCTGCCACTGGCAGACTGGCAATCATTTCCTCGTCGATAGCCTTCTCGGAACCCTGTTTCATGAAATCTTACCTCCATTTTCCAGATTCCAAATTGGATATGGAATTTTATTTTGGGATGTAAAAAAATATGAGCATATTTATAGAATTGATGGACGCTTATCGTAATTGATTATTAGACTGTAGAGAACTCAGTCCCCCATTTCGATATTATTTGACCCCATGCCAGCAGTATCGGCGAAGCAGGTCCACGCATCCCTGGACGCCCAGTTCGGAGGGGGCGTCAGGGCCAATTATTAATTGATTACTATGGCGCTGCCTCGCATGATGAGGGCCTTCGCGATGAGAGCGTTCGCTACGCAAAGAATAACTATCGGATGTCAAGACCGGGAGAACGGCGATAAGGTTGGTCGCACAGAACGGACTGGGACCACCAATCTTTTTATCTAAATTCTATTATAGCATTTACAACTATGGAAAAGGTCTGTACCGATAAGGGCTTCCTTGATCTGAAGCGGCATATTGTGAAACAGCTGTCCCTGAACTGCGATCACTACAAGGACGGCTATCTGCAGAGGCGGTTCGCGGTCCGGATGCGCGAGCGCGGAACGAACACCTACGAGGACTATGTCCAGCTGCTGAAGGAGGACCCTCACGAGTACGACAACCTGATGAGCGACCTGACCATCAACGTGACCCAGTTCTTCCGGGACCAGGCGGTGTTCAAGGCCCTGGAGGAATCGGTGCTGCCCCTGCTGGTCTACGGGAAGGTGACCGGGGGAGAATCGTCCATACGGGTGTGGAGCGCAGGATGCTCCAGCGGCGAGGAGCCATACTCCATCTGCATCATCCTCCGCGAGCTTCTGGGCGAGGAGTTCGATAACTTCTCCCTCAGCGTCGTAGGCTCCGACATCGATGAGGAGGTGCTCGAGAGCGCTCAACATGGGGTGTACCTTCCCCGGCAGGTGGTGAACGTTCCCAAGCCCTATCTGGAGAAATATTTCACGCTCGAGGATGAGAGTTATCACCTTTGTCCAGAGATCAAGGACATGGTAAGGTTCCGCAACATCGACCTGTTCACCAACACAGCCGGTTCCCATTTCGACATGATCCTTTGCCGCAATGTCGTCATTTATTTCACGAGGGAAATGCAGGAACGGCTGTACATGAACTTCTATCGCGCCCTGAGGAATGATGGATACTTCGTCATGGGCAACACCGAGACGCTCGTGGGCGAAGCGTCCACCCTGTTCAATCCAGCGTTCATCAGGGAGCGCATCTACCAGAAGGGAACGGCGTAGCCCGTTCCGCACCCTGCCCGAAGCCCGATCGCCGTTCCTGAACGGTGCTTGAAGACGCTACGAACAATGGGGGCCGAAGGATTTTATCTTGGCACGAGAATTAACCCTTATGAAAGGCGTGGCCGTTCCTCTGTTAGTTCTGGGCCTTTTCGGTCGTGCCAAGAAGGTCGATGCGCCGGTGAACAAGGATGGAGGGGCGTTCATCCGCTGCCCCGCATGCGGGAAGGAGCTGCATAGAACCATCCCGCGCTGCCCGTACTGCTCGTCGTTCCTTGAGATCGTCTGTCCCAACTGCGACCGCACGACCAACCGCAGCCTGAGCAAATGCCCCTATTGCGGCAAACCGTTCGATGATAAGTAGTACGAAGGCACCGCTGGAGCCGTCGTCCCTCCACATGCTTCCGCGTCATAGACATGGCCGTATGGATCCCGCCATGTGGTACTGCCTTGATCTCGGTGACCGCAAGGGGTCAGGATCGATGAAGACGACGCTTTTCAGGCAAGGCGACCTCCTCCGAGTTGTTGATCACCGTGCTGATGGTCTCCATCGCAAAGAGGCTCATGATCGTACCCGTGATGACGATAGCCCGGCGGACGTCCTTCTCCTTGGACAGGGCAAGGATGGTCTCCTTGTCAACGACGACGATCAGCTCGATGCAATAACGCCCATCCGTGGTCAGGAAGCCGCTCTCCAGTAGCTCTCCTTCCATCTCCGGGACATGGGGCATCGAACTGTTCATCCGCATCACGCGGGTCCCGCCCAGCAGGCCGGAGAAGCTCTCAGGCTCTTGAGCCAGGGCGACGGTCACGTCCAGTTCCTTGGACCTCTCGGCGAGGATCTTGGCGTAGCGGATGATGTGGCTGTTGTTGAAGCAGATGAGCACGATGCTCCTCTGGGCCGATGACAGGAGCTCGGCGATCTTGTGGCCTATGGCCCACTCCCCCTTCAAGGACCATATGGGATTCTCGGCCTTGTCGACCCTCTGCCCGATCTCGCTCAGTCCCCGCATGACCTCCTCGTTGGCATGCTTTATCTCCTCCATCAGCTGGCTGGAGGCGACGAGCGGTTCGCTCGCTCGGTAGCAAATGGGGTTCGAGTTCCCGAGCTGGACGAAGCCCCTCTCCGCCAGATGCTCCATCACATCGTACGCCCGCGACCGGGGGACCCCGCTCTCGACGCTTATCTCCTTGACCGTGCCCTCGCCCAAGGCCACGGTAGCGATGTACGCCCGGGCCTCGTACTCGCTCAGCCCTAGCCTCATCAGGTGGCCGACCAGCTCTGTCATGTCACTATACTAATGACAACAGACTTATTAACATTGACCGTTTTCATTAAAATTCTATCTCATGGATGGGCAACTATGGTATTCGAAAAAATCGCCAGTGGTGTGACCAAGCACTACAAGATCATAGTGGCATTCTGGATCGTGGCCTTGCTGTTGGCCGTACCGGCCATGTTGCAGGTCAACAGTGCGGTCCAGTACAACAGCGACTTTGGTACCGGAGACGGGTACGAGTCCCTGCAAGCCCAGAACATAATCTCGGAACAATTCCAGAGCACCGAGGCCAACGGGACGCTTATCGTCCTGCTGCAGTCCGACAATATCACCGATGCCTCGGCCAGGGACTTCGTCCTTAAGCTCCAGGAGAACATCGAGAGCTCTTCGAACATCAAATACCTGGATAACGTGTCCTCGATATACTCCTATTATTCCGACAACGTGCTGGGGGCCAGCATTCCCCAGCTTGGCAGCAGCATGCGGACGGTCGAGGAGAACGTCACCTTCGCCGCCTTCCTGTTCTGGGGTATGCCCGCCATGCACGCCGGGTACTACAACGCGACCGGCTCCGACGCGGCGGCCTATGCTTCGACCAGCGCCGCCCTCCAGGACTCCCTTGCCCAGGCCGATGCGAACACCACCGCGCTGGCCTTCGGCTACTACAACGCCTTTGCCGCGGCCTGGAACAATACCAGCAGCATACCCGACCCGGCCGTAAGGGCGACGACCTGCGTCAACACCGTGGCGCCCACCGTGATAAACGGCCTGCCAGACGACCAGAACGAGACCAAGCAACTGCTTCTTGCCGTCCTCAACGGTTTCGACCTTACCAACTTCAACGACCAAACCCGCGTCCACGCCTTCGCCCTGAACACGATGCGGTCCGCGACCGGGATCACCAACATGACCTTCCTGCAGGAGGTCTACGACCTCGGACCGGACTATCACAGCGATGAGGCCAAGGCCAGGATCGCCGCATACTCCGACGGCATCGTCAGGAATGGAACCCTGGCCACCTATCCGGTCCCCATACCCGCCGTGCTGACCACCAACTTCGTCTCCAGCGACAACGGGAGCATGCTGTTCCTGGCGACGTTCAAGGTGGCCTCCGACTACGTCGAGGACAATGGCGACAAACCCATGGTGGACAATGTCAACGAGATCCGCTCGATCATCTCCTCGCTGAAGGCGGAGACAGGATCGACCGTCACCACCTACGTGACAGGGGATGCCGCCATTTCCACGGACATGCAGGCCAGCTCCGAGAACGACATGTCGCTGATCGAACCCATCACCATCGCCATCATCATCATACTGATGGGCGTCATGTTCCGCTCCGTGGTCGGCCAGTTCCTTCCCCTGGGCGCGGTGGGAGTGGCCATCGGGATAAGCCAGGCCCTGATATTCGTCATAGGTTCGACTATAGCGCAGATCAACTACACCGTCATCATAATGCTCTTCGCCGTTCTGATGGGGGTCGGTACCGACTACTCCATATTCATCATCACACGGTACCGGGAAGAAAGGATCAAAGGGGCGAACAGGGAGCAGGCCGTGCATGTGGCCGTGACCTGGGCCGGGGAATCCATCGTGACCTCGGGGGCCACGGTCATCATAGCGTTCTTCGCCATGGCCATCGCATCGTTCTCCTTCGTGCAGACCATGGGCCTGCTCCTGGGGCTGTCCATCGTTGTTGCCCTTCTCATAGCCCTGACCCTCGTCCCCTCGGTCATCATGCTCTTCGGCAACCGTGTCTTCTGGCCCACCTCCGGCAAGAGGTTCCACGAGTACTCGGAGAAGCTCATGACCAGGAAGAAGGGGGGCAAGCACGGTTACTTCCACAAGGCGGCATCGTTCTCGGTGCGGCATGCCGGGGTGGTCATCATCGCGGCCATCCTGGTCACCATACCCACGACCTACATCTTCGTGACCCAGGAGACCAGCTTCGACTTCATCGGCAGTATGGGGAACACCGAGAGCATCGATGGGATGAACGCCATGACCGGGGACTTCGGGGCCGGCATGATCATGCCCACGAAGATCGTCGTCACCGGCGATACGACCGTGTACTCTAACGGCACCTTCGACTACGCGTACCTCGACGCGATCGATCAGCTGACGGCGAGCATTGCCGCCGATTCGAACGTGCAGAAGGTCACCAGCATCACCCGACCGTACGGCGAGGCCTTTGACTACCGCAACCTGAGCTCCATGTCCACCGAGACCAGGGCCACGTACGAGGCGGCGATGCTGCAGGACCTGGGAAGCGATAACAGCACCGTCCTCTTCACCGTCATCCTTAAGGATGAGCCTCAGAGCGCCGACGCGGTGAACTATATGTCCACGCTGAGGTCGGAGATGGCCGATGCCAAGGCCAACCTGCCCGCCCTGGCCAGCTCCACCATCCTGGTCGGCGGCCCGACCGCGGTCCTGTACGACATGAGCCTCAGCACCTCGCAGCAGTTCATGAACATAGAGATACTGGTGGTCATCGGCATATTCATCGTGCTGATGATCGTGCTGGGCTCGATACTGCTGCCCACCTTCGCCATCATCTCCATCGCCATGAGCATCTCCTGGGCCTTCGCCGCCGTCACCTTGGTGTTCGGCACCGGGCTGGGAAGGCCGATCCTGTGGCTCATACCCCTGATCCTCTTCGTCATGCTGATGGGCATAGGGATGGACTACAACGTGTTCATCCTGACCCGTATCCGGGAGGAGGTCCACAAGGGCAAGGACATAAGGACGGCGGTAGTGGACGCGGTAGACTGGACCGGGGGCACCATCACCGCCCTGGCCATCATCATGGCCGGTGCCTTCGGCTCCCTCATGCTGTCCTCCAACACCATGCTCCAGGAGTTCGGGTTCGCCTTGTTCCTGGCCGTGCTGCTCGATGCCATGGTGGTGAGGACCTATATCGTCCCCGCGGCCATCGTGCTCATGGGCAAGTGGGCATGGTGGGCCCCCGGGCGCCTCCAGAGGGAGGGCCGGGCGGAGAAGAGGGAGAAGCAGCCCGGGACCAAGTGAACGACGAACGGGGGGCCACCCCCCATCTTTTTTCCTTTCAGCGTCGATGATGGCATTTTTATTGACGATTCTGGATGGTCCACGGCCTCGATTCATCGCGGTCATGCCGCGGCCGTGATGGCGGATGCAAGATGAAAAAAGAGGCTGGGAAGAGGCCGATGATGGCGTTCCATCATCCCCCTGATCTGATGAATGGGCCTAGCGCTGAGCTTGCCACTTCACGCGGCCAAGCAGAGCCGACGTTCGGCCTGCTAGATGATCGAGGTGAAGAGGGCAAGAAGGACGAAAACCACGAACAGCACGATGGCGACCTTTATCGCGATCTTCAACAGGGCCAGGACTATCATGACGACGGCCAGTATGACGAAGAGCAGGACCAGTTCAGTGATCATGTGATACCTTCTAGCTCTGAAAAGTGATTTCAGCTCGTGTAATATAAGGTTGGTCATAGACAGATCAGTGCCTGACCTGCGACCACCTTCCAGCGCCCACCCACTTATTTGAAATACGGGGGGCTGTCACTCGGTTCCTACGGGCTGGTCGCATCGATGACGGACATCATCGAGGTCAAGGACCTGGTCAAGCTCTATGGGCCGGACATCCGGGCCGTGGACAATATCTCCTTCACCGTTGCCCAGGGCGAGGTCTTTGGCTTCCTGGGCCCCAACGGGGCGGGGAAGAGCACGGCCATCAAGGTGTTCACGACCCTGCTGAGCAAGACCTCCGGCGAGGTGAGGATCAAGGGCCTTGACATCGAGCGGGATACGAACGAGATCCGCAAGATCATAGGGTACGCGTCGCAGGAGGTCGGGGTGGACATCGACCTCACCGGCCGGGAGAACATCGTTCTTCAATGCCGTTACTTCCATATACCGCGGGACAAGGCGCGGCAGAAGGCGGCCGAGCTGCTCACGACCGTCGGCCTCGCCGATGTCGGCGACAGACTGGCAGGCACTTACTCCGGAGGGATGAAGCGCCGGCTGGACCTTGCGACCGCGCTCGTCTCCGATCCTGAGGTCCTCTTCCTCGACGAGCCCACCACTGGCCTGGACCCGCAGAGCCGCCGGGCCATCTGGGGGCACATCCGTGACCTGAACCGAAATGGCACCACCATCTTCCTCACCACCCAGTACCTGGAGGAGGCGGACCAGCTGGCCCACCGGCTGTGTATCATCGACAACGGCAGGATCGTTGTTGAGGGGAGCCCCGACGAGCTGAAGAGAGGGATCGGGGCTGATTCGATCCGCCTCTTCGTAAAGGGCGGGGAGGATGCGGAGATCACGCGAAGGGCCGTCGACGCCGTTTCCGGCATTCCCGGGGTCAGGGACGTGCGGTCCTGTATCAGCGACGACATCGGATGTTCCGAAGGGATCATCATCCATGGGACGTCGGGGGACAAGCTCCTGCCGGCCATCATACGCTCCCTCGACGCCACGCACATCGAGATTAACAATCTCTTCCTGACAGGGCCGAACCTCGACGACGTGTTCATCAAGTATACTGGCAAGCAGCTCCGTACCGAGCTGCAGAAGGCGCCGCCCAGGGCCGGCTTCCGTTCCAGGAGGCGCTGATGAGGCTGGACGCCCTTGTCGAGGTCTCCGCGATATTCAACCGCTGGGTGCGTAAACTCGTCCGCAGGCCCACCAACCTGACCTTCTCGCTCATCCAGCCGTTGATCTGGTTCCTCCTCTTCACGCAGTCCTTCCAGGCCGTCGCCAACATCCCGGGCTTCGAGCAGATCACCGGGACCGACTCATATCTGACATTCTTCAGCGCCGCGGTCATAGTCCAGACCGTCCTCACTTCGGCGCTGCAGAGCGGGCTGGGCATGGTCGACGACGTCGAGTCGGGCTACCTGAACAAGATGAGGGCCACACCAATCAGGCGGGCCTCCATTCTCATGGGCAAGGTGCTCAGCGACGGCTTCCGGATCGCCATCCAAGTGGCCATCATCATCGTTCTCGCTTACGTTCTGGACATCCACGTGGCCACCGGTCTGTCAGGTATCGTGCTGATACTCCTCCTTGCCATGTCCTTCGGTGTGGCCTGGTCCGGCATCTCCACGTTCGTGGCCCTGACGACAAGGAACTCCGAATCGACCCTCGTCATCTCCATCATGTTCGTTTTCCCCCTGCTGTTCCTCTCCACCGCGGTCATGCCCAAACCGTTCCTGGCCCCCTGGGTGCAGACCTTCTCAGCCTACAACCCCGTATCGTATGTGGCCGATGCGATAAGGGGTCTGATCATCACCGGCTTCAACTGGAGCCTCATCGGACAGGCGTTCCTGGCGATATTGCTCGTTGGGGCCATCACGCTCTCGGCCACCACGATGATGTTCCGGAGGGCTCTATCGAAATAGGCCGCACGTCATCGTTCACAGCGTTCACCCCGGTGCCATGCGGGATGACGGCCCCATCCCAATGTCTATCCATCTTCATCCCCATGCCCTCCGCGGTGAGTGCGTGAAGGTCGGGGTACTTGTATACGATACCTGCGTGCAGTTCGAGGTCGTTCTGGCAGCGTTCTTCGTCCAGCAGAGAGGGGAGATCGCCACGTACGGCCTGGAGATGAGGGATTTCCGCTCGGCGGAGGGCTTCAATCTGAGACCGGATAGCCTGCTCTCTGAGCTCGACCCCGATGGCGTCGATGCGTTCATCGTCCCGGGGGGAGAGCCGGAACAGATCATGGACGACCCGGTGCTGACAGCAAAATTGCGGGAACTGAACTCCAGAGGGAAGCTCGTGGCGGCCATCTGCGCCGGACCCATCCACTTATCAAGAGCTGGACTGCTGGACGGAAGGAAGTTCACGTCCTCCGTCTACCATGAACGGGGCGGCGATTTCACCAGCGGCACCTACGTGGACGACGACATAGTGCAGGACGGCAACATCGTGACCGCTTGGCCCAACGCATATGTCGACCTTGCTCTTGTTCTCGCCAACCGCCTCGATCTGTTCACGAGCGAGGAGGACCGTGATGAGACCATCCGCGTGTTCAGGGAGTTCAAGAAAGGATGATCATGATGGCGGCATTCGGGAGAGATCGTTACCGCGAACAGAACGTTCAGGACGCAACGGCCTACCTCTTTGGAGAGCGCTCGCCATCGGAGCGCCTCGACGTCACGCTCTGGACACATTCGTCGGCCACGGTGAAAAAGGGCTTTAAAGAGCGGAATGCTCAACCCATCCTATCTGCCAAGTCGGCCTCATTGAGCGTTATGAAGGAGGGACCTCCCGAGCGGAGATCCTCTTCCAGATGCTTTGGCCTCTGAAAATCGCCAGCCGCGTGCCACCCCACTAGGATGGCCTCGATCCTCTCAAGGCGCTCTGCGTCTCGAATGGTGGATCGAGGGCGGGCATCATGCCATGCTCAGCCCCTCCCAATCGATTTTGAGGAACACCAGGCCGGCCTCTCCAGCAGGGACCGGCGGAACATGCAGATTGAAGGTGGCGATCCTACCACGCCGTAAAGTCATCCTCGGCCTGCTCGCTCCACGATCGTCCTCCCGACCCTCAGGCCGATGGCCGCCGCGAGCATCATCGTCGGCATCCCCTGGGACCTCGGTACCAGCGACAGGTCGGCGACCCAGAGGTTCCCCGGAAGGACGGCCGGGCGCATGGCCTCGACGTCCGCCCTTTCCAGCGGCAACGTGCCCCCCAGATGACCGCCGTTGATCATGCCCTCGGCCAATGGGCCGCTCACGCCCGCCTCCGACATGAGCCTCTCCACCAGGAGGGTCGCCTCGTCGATCCTGGCCTCGTCCCTCGGGGTCAGCTCCTTCCGCACGTTCCCAGCGGCGTCGACCCGGCCGTTGGCCTCGTCCGCCAGCTTGACCATGACCCCCACCCGGTCCTTGGCCCCGACCGTCCTCCACGATGGCTGGAAGAAATGCGACAGGAGGTCGAGGTACGGGGAGACGATGTAGTCCTCCCTCCTCGCGTACCAGGCCATGGGAACCTCGTCGAGCTGCCGTGAGCCGTTCTTGACGCCCCCGAAGGTGAGCACGGGGTCGATCCACAAGCTATCGCTCACCTCGATCCCGGAGCGCCTCAGGAGCTGGGCCGTCCCCACGCCCCCGGCCGCGATGACGATGACGTCGGCCTTGATCGTCTCCTCGCCGGAAGGCGTCCAGGCCCTCGCCCCCACGGCCTGCCCATGCTCCATCACCACCTGGACCACCTCGTGCTCGTAGGAGACCCTCGCCCCCCGGCCCACCGCCTCATCGATCCAGGCCCGGGAGTCCCATCGGGCTCCGGTGCTGCAACCGAGCTCACACATCCCACATCCCCTGCACCGGTCGAGGTTCACCGCCTTGGGGGTGGGGGCAGGGTCAAGCCCCATGCCTGACGCCGCGTCGAACATCTCGCCCGTCGTCGGCGTCCACCGCTCCCTGGGCACGGTGTGGGTGCGGACCATGGTCCCTATCTCCGCGAACTCTGGGCCGAGGTCGAGGCCGATCTCCTTCAGGCCCCTGTCCGTGGGGACCATGTTCCCGCAGGACAGCACCGTACATCCTCCGGCGCCCACCCCCCTGACCACCACCAGCTCCCCCGACCTCGTCGTCCGCATGTGAGGGAAGAACGTGCTGATGGTCCTCTCGCTGCCCAGCAGGCCGGTCCGGCGCAGGGCCCCCATGTGCAGCACCTTCCTCGTCAGCGGCCTGAACGGCCGCCCCGCCTCCAGGACCAGCACATCGAAGCCCGATGAGGCAAGATGCCGCGCGGTCATCGCCCCGCCCGCACCGCTCCCCACGACGAGGGCCTTCATCGGACCGGCCCCCACGCCAGCTTGGCCTCGCACAGGGACGGACGGCCGGTGTTGCGCTTGGTGAACGTCATCCTGGCCCGAGGATCCAGGCCCTCCACCACCCCTTCGTCCATCGCGCTCAGGACCTCGCAGGTGAGCGGCCCGTAATCCTCGGACAACGAGCACCGCCGCACGAACAGCCTTGCCCCCTCGCCCTCGCGCTCGGTCACGAACTCGATCCCCAGGATGCGATAGAGCAGCCCCGCCGCGGCGAAAAGGTCGCCCTCGCTGCCAGTAAGCCTGAGCACGGATCTCAGGTGGGCTCCCAGGTCGACTCCCGCGGTGTGCATGGCCTCGCGCCCCTCGTCCACCCCGGCCTCCTTCCCCCTGCGCTCGACCAGGGCCGTGACGAGCCGAGCATGCTTCCGGGCCATGGCCCTCCGGAACCCGACCGGTCCCCAGGGCATCCGAGTCCCGGTGATGGGCGTGACCAAGGCCTGATCTCCGATCAGTTCCGCCAGGGAGCCGCACACCGTGCGGTCGACCAACTTGAGCCAGGGCATCACCGTCCAGCCGCGGAAGAGCAGCGATGCGGTCCTCAGCCTCAGGCTCATGGCCTCACCTCCCTCCCCAGGTGCAGCACGCCCTCCGGGGGCGGGGAGCCAGAGTAGAGCGACGAGACCACCGGAGCGAGCCTTTGCATGAGGGCATCGCGCTTCAGCTTCATGTTGGCGGTCATGTCCCCTCGCCTGACGTCCAGGTCGTACCGCAGCATTGCCCAGGCCTTGGGCCTTTCTGCCCTCGAGAGCTCCCGGCCCGCCCGTTCCATCGCCTCGTCCCAAGAGGTCCCGGGGTCCCCGGCATGCTCCGCCTCGACCCACAGGACCGCCGTCCCGTACGGCCGGCCGTCCGCGATGAGCATAGCCTCCACCACGCCGGGGATCTGCCTCAGGACGGACTCCACCCTCGCCGGCATGATGTTCTTGCCGTAGGAGCTGATCATCACCTCCTTGATGCGCCCCTCGATGACCAGGCTACCCTCCGGGGTCATCCTTCCCAGGTCCCCGGTGGCCAGCGGACCGTTTTCCCTCCTCTCGGCGAGGGGATGGTAGCCCCGCATGACCTGTCTCCCCTGGACCATGACCTCGCCTTCCCCAGACATGGTCACATCGGTCTCGGGCAGAGGCTCCCCCACCGTGCCGATCCTGTTCCTGCCCACGCGGTTCAGGGTGATGAGGGGCGCTTCGGTGAGCCCGTAAGCGTTGTGGACCTCGATGCCCAGGGAGCGAAGGTCCTCGAGGAGACCGTTGCCGCACGGCGCCGAACCGACGATGAGCTGGCTGCATCTGTCCAAGCCCGCCTGCTTGAGCAGGACGGAGCCCAGGCCCCGCTTGGCCCATCGTCCGGCGGGGGAGCTGCCGAGGCGGGCGTGAAGGCTTCCCGGGGTGGAGTCTTCGAACGAATCCCACAGCTTCTCGTAGAACCTCGGTACGGAAAAGAACACACTGGGGCGCGCATCCTTGAGCGCGGGGCGGAGCGACCTGAACTCCTCTAGGAAGCTGAGGTCCAGGGGGGCGGGGGCATAGTAGGGCGAATACGTTCCCAGTATCCCCTCCACCACGTGGTTCATGGGGAGGAAGGAAAGGTAGCTCACCTCCCGATTCCTCGCCTCCCATGGCGGCAGGGACGCTATGGTCTCGGCCATCCACCGGAGGTTGCCGTGGTCGAACACCACCCCCCGCGGCCGGCCAGTGGTGCCCGAGGTGTACCTTATGGTGGCGAGGTCATCGAACCCCACCTGAGGGAGCGGGATGTCCGCATCGCCCCGGCCCAGGAAATCGCTCCATCCGACGGCATTCTCCATCTTGCCGGTGCGGGCGAACGAGACGCACTCCACCTCGGGGACCGCGTTCGGGACCTTGTCGAACGCTGGGCACCCGATGAAGAGCATCTTGGCCCCGCTGTCCTCCACCAGCGACCTGACCTCCGCATCGGGGGAGGTGTAGTACAGAGGAACGCTCACCGCGCCGGCCAGCCCGATGGCCGTCTCGATGACGAGGTAGCGCGTCGAGTTGTAGCCCACCACCGCCACCTTGTCTCCCTTGGCGATCCCAGAGGCGACCAGGGCCCTGGCCGCCCTCATGATGTCGTTCCTGACCTCGACGGCGTCCCGCTCCACCCTCTGACCACCGATGACGTCGAAGAGCCTGACCTTCCGGTGCTGGCGGCCCAGCCGGAAGAGGACCTGCTCGTGCACCGTCCTCTCGCTCCGGTGCATGAACCCGTATCTTGTCCCGAACGCCAGGGCCTTGCGCGTGACGTCCTTCCAGTCCACACCCTCCCGTCCGATGAGCTCGTCCATGGTGTCCCGGCGGAAGGTCTGCCCCTGTTGCAGGTAGGACATGATCGGCCTCATGTCCCCCTCCCCCCCTCTCGACGAGACGACCCGGCCGGACATCGCGATGAGGGCATCGCTCAGGCGCTGCGGGAGGTCGATGAACCGGGCCCTGGGCAACCTCGTGTCGAGCTCACTGGCAGCCCACTCCCTGACCAGGTCCACGAGCTCCCTCACCGTCGGGAGGTCCTCGGACGGAGGGACCAGGTGGGCGGTCCGGCCCGTTCCCCTGGGGTCGAGGGTGATGCGCACGATGGCGTCCGCCGCGGTGTCCCCGGGCACGAGATTGACCTTGGCCGACGGGTCGATGGGTATCGTGCGGAGCCGGCCGGTCAGATAGAGCCTCAGCGGGTAGTACAGCGTGTTGAACGTCCTGATCCATCCTCTCCCAGACTCCCCCACGACCATGACCGGCCGGAAGATCGTGAACGGCAGCCCCGAGGCCCTCACCAGTGCCTCTCCCTCGGCCTTGCTCCGCTCGTAGTTGCTGGTGAAGTCCGGGCCGATGATGCCCTCCTGGATCTCGCCCTGGGCCGTTCCGCACACGTAGGCCGTGGAGACGTGGGAGAACCTCGCCAGCCCGTGGTCCTCATGGGCCTCCTGGGCCAGAGAGAGCATCCTGCTCACCCCGCCCACGTTCGCCTCCCTGAGCGCATCGATGTCCTTGTCCAGGCCCAGGTCGGCGGCCGCGTGGATGATCAGGTCCGTCCTGCCCCTCACCGCTTCAAGGTCCGCCTGGCCCAGTCCGATGTTCGGCTGGCGAAGGTCCCCGGGGACCGCCTCGATCCGCTTGCCCACCTCCATAGCGAGATCGGGCCAGTCCCACCACGCCTTCCTGAGGCGAAGCGCCGCCCCCTCCCGATCAGGGGACCGGACCAGGGCCAGGATGCGAACGTCCTCCTCCAGCAGGCGTCTGGCGATGAGGGTCCCCAGGAACCCGGGGCCGCCGGTCAGCAGAACGGTCCTTGCCTCGTTCATCGGCAATACCTCTCCATGAACTCTCTCAGCAGCACCCTGTTCCTGGACATGCGGCGGGTCTGTTCCCTGAACCCCTTGCCCACAGCCCCGCTGACCCTGGCGCCGTCCTCCATGATCGTCGCCAGCATGCGCATGGCCCGTTCCCAGTCCATCCCCGCATCGTACCGGAGGAACAGCTCGTCGACCAGCCCTATCTCCTCGAACAGGTCCTCCAAACGCCGGTCGTGGCCGATGGCCATCATGGGCACGCCCGCCGCCATGGAGAGCACGGCGGCATGGTACCTCGAAGTGACAAGGGCGTCCAGGTCTCTGAGCCCCGAGGCCATCTGGTACGCGTTGGTCTCGGTCGACCCCATCAGCGACGCCCTCTCGGGGTGCTTCATGGCCTCCCTCACCTCCCGTACCAGCGGCTCGTCCAGGCTCTCCATGCCTATGAGGACGACATCCTTGTCCCATCTCTCCACAACCTCGTCGGCCATCCTCGCGAAGCCCCGGGCAAGCTGCATGCTGGCAGCACGTCGCTCGTCTGAGCGGGAGAAGTAGTACGGCCATCGGTAGCAGTCACTTCGGCGCCCGAAGGGCCTGGCCACCACCGGCCAGAGGTTGAAGTCGACAAGGGCCAGACCGACCTTTCCCGGGCCGGACCTCGCCCTTCCGGAGCGGGGGGCGTCCTCATCGACAACACCGAAATCGAACGCCGTGTCAGCGGTGACCTCGATGGGGGCCTCGACCCCCCAGGACCTCAGCCGCTCCGCCGCCCTGAACGTCCTCGTTATTATGAGGTCGGTCCTGCTGGCGTGCCTCCTGACCTTCTCCACGTTGCTGGCCTTCAGGTCCCCCGCGTCGACGGCATAGGCGATGCTTCCCTTTCCGTGACGGTCAGCGGCCCGCGTCGCCCACAGGTAGGCATTGAGGAGCGAGGAGGTCCATGTGTCCATGTAGCAGCTGCCCTCCACCAGCATCATGACGTCGCTCTCCCTGACGACCCGGTCCACGGTCATATGGTATAGCGAGGGCACGGCCTCGATATGCAGGCCTTCGCCTTCCTGCACGTACCTGCGCAGGTTGGCCACGTTGAGCGAGGGAATGGTCACCTGAACACCGCTGCCGCACACCGCTCGGACGTCATCTATGACCTTCAGCAGCCTGGCCTCTGAGCCGGTGTTGTTCGCGCCGTTGTATCCCACCAGGACCACCTTGGGTCCTTCGCCTGATCCGGTCCTCACTCCCACGCCAACCTTGTCGTCTCGACTCCTCATCGGCCCCATGGATATTAACCGAATGGGAACCACCTACGTTCAAATCCTTTGTGACACCATGTCGTCTGCTCTCCAGGGAGCTGCCGATGTTTTGCCAGGAACGCTTGGACCGGGGGCGGCTCACGGGGTGAAAGCTAATTACCAGTTTAGGAATCGTGGACCGATGCAACGCCAGCCGGCATCCTCCCTAGACCTGTTCACCGATTCGACCCGCCTGATGGGCGATGCCACCTTGCTGTCGGTCATGGAGTTCGACCGGCACCTGGACACCGAACGGCTGCGCCTGGCGGCATCGAGGTGCCTCGATGCGTTCCCCATCCTCTCCTCGAGGCTGTTCAGGGGGCATGGCCCGGCGTACTGGGAGTACCAGGAAGGCGGCGCCGCGGACGTGGCGGTGGTCGACGTCGGGAAGGATTATCGTCCCTACGCGGTCCAGGCCCTCGATCCCCACACCGGCCCGCAGGCGATGTTCCGCATCCTCCGGTCGGAGGAGCGGGACGTCGTGGTCATCAACGTGGCCCATGCCGCGGCCGACGGTTCCGGCATGAAAGCGCTCATGGGGGCCTTGATGACCGCCTACCTCGACCCCCGCTCGGTAAAGGCCTGCGAGGACATCTTGCCCGCGAGGGACACGCTCTGGACGGCAGGTCTCTTGGAGGAGGAAATCCCGAGGAGGGACGGGGTCGACATCATCGACCCTATGTGGCCCCGCCCCTGCGGCACCTCCAATGCTCCCTCGACCTACCACCGCGCGGTCGTGGGCTCTCCGGGGCTGGCGTCGATCAAGGAGCTGGCCAAGGCCCGTGGGGGCACGGTCAACGACGTGCTCATGGCCGCGTACTTCATGGCCATGAGCGATCTCACCGGCCACATGGGCCCGCAGCACGTGTTCTTCCCCGTGAACCTCAGGCGGTATCTCCAGGACGGCTCGAGGGTCATGAGCAACCAGGCGGTGAACGTGTCGTTCACCCTGGAGCGGGAGAGGGGAGAAAAGATGCCCCAGATCCTTGACAAGGTGATCAGGGAGACCTCCAGGATGAAAGAGAGCAGGATAGGCGTCCGGGAGCAGGTGGCCTTTGATCGCGGCTGCGACCCCGAGGGGAGAGCGGTCGAGGAGATGGTGCGGAGGATGGCCCGCCAACAGGAGCAGGGGCTGGCCGACATATTCGTCTCCAACCCCGGGCCGGTCCCTCTCCCACCGATCAGCGGGTTGGTCAGCGCCTACCTCGCCTATCCCGGCCTTCTGATGCCGTCGACCTGCTTCGTCATATCCACGTTCAGGGGCGAGATGACGATCACCATGGGGTACCAGGATGACAAAAGTTCGAGGGAGGCGACCCTAAAGGCCGTCCAGAACTTCCTCGGGTACCTGCCGGTCCGGCCCTCCCAAGCAAGGATTATCTGCTCCGATCAGCTCTTCTGATCGTCCTTCTCCGCCTCGATCAGCGGTTTCGTGAAGACGTCGGAGACCTTGTCATAAGCGGCGTTGATGGTGTCCCATGTCAGCCACGCGAGGATCGCGGTGAAGATGACGATCTCGAACACCGGCACCGGCAGACCGGGGACCTGCGGCAGCATGGGGAACACGAAGGCCACGATAAGAACGAAGGTGATGGCCGATCCGATGTTCCGGAAAAACTTGTAGGCACGAGCCCGTCTCTCGCTGCTCTGCAGCTCGTCCCTGGCGATGGTGCTGGCGAGGGCCTCGGCGATGATGCTCAGACGCTTGACCATGTGCACGATGGCCGGCATGATCGCCAGCAGGCTCAGGACCAGCAGCAGGATGGAGGGCAGGATGTTCAGGCCGCTGGAGTAGCTCACGGCCGCATCCTCGACGAACGTGAGCAGGTTCACCGCCAGCAGGATAACGACGATGGCCACGAAATCGATGAACAGGTAGAGGAACTGCATCTGGACCACCGTCTTGACCTCCCGTGACCCGGCCATCTTCTCCCTGACCTCCATGCGCGTGTTCTCGATGCGGTCGAGCACCTTGAACGCTCCCTTGGGAAGCCGCTTGACCACGGCATCGAAGATGGTGGTGGAGTGCTTCGACACCAACGGCAGCGTGATCATCGTGATGACCGCCGCCGCGATGACCGAAGAATAGAGGCCGGCATCGATGACCCCGCCGTCCAGCGCGACCTTGGCCACCACGAAGGTGAACTCTCCCATGGCCACCAGGCTCGTGCCGATGAGAAAGGCGGAGCGGGATTTGAAGTTGGCCGCCAGGCAGCCGATGCTGACGCTGAATATCTTGCCGAAGACGAAGATGACAGCGATGGCCAGGGCCAGGGGAAGACCCGCCCACATGAGGTCCGGCTCGAGCTGCATGCCGATGGAGATGAAGAACACGGCCATGAACAGCTCCTTCATCGGCTCGACCTCGCGGCACAGGCCGTTGGAACATGCTGCCTGGGAAACGATTATGCCTCCCAGGAAGGCTCCTATGGCCACGGACAGCCCGAGGTAGGACGCTAGCAAGGCGAGACCGAAGGCGAAGCCGACGGCCACCAGCAGGAGCGTCTCCCCGGAGTAGTTCCGATCGACCCAGTCCACCATGCGGGGGATCACGGTCAGACCGACCACCACGGTCACCCCGATGAAAAGAGCTATCACCAGTAAGGTCTCCCAGATGGAGAAGGAGCTGGAGCCCATGCCCATGAGCGGCTCGACCACGGCCAGGATGATTATGAGGCCAATGTCTTCCAGGATGAGTATGCCTGTCACCGCCCGGTGCAGGTCGCCGTTCATGCTGGTGTTGTCCTTCATCACGCTGAGCACGACCGCGGTGCTAGCACAGGAGATGGTGACGCCGAGGAAGAGCGCCTGCGCGGCGGTCAAGCCCAAGAGCTGACCGAGCGAGTAGCCGATGACCACCATCAGCGACATCTCGATCACCACGATGATCGCAGCGTAGGAAGCCACCTTCCTCAGGCCCCGGAGATTTAGCTCCAGGCCGATATAGAACATCAGCAGGACGATGCCCAGCTCGGAGAATATGTTCACAATGGACTCCGGCACGACGACCTCGGGGAATATGTTCGGCCCCAGCAGGAAACCTGCCAGGATGTACCCGATGATGGCCGGCATCTTGAGCCTTTTGAGAAGGATCGAGCAAAGGCCAGCAACGATGAACATCAGGGTGATTTCGAACAGCAGAGTGGTCTCGGCGTCCAAGGGTATCGACGACGGGCGAGGGCAGCCGATGAGACGCTTATAACCCTTATGACGTCGTTCGCATGAAATGCCACCCTGGGCGCCATCAGACATCCCCTGGCCTGGAAGGGGACGATACCGTAGGTCAGCCCTGAAGCATGAAGGGCTGGCCGGCGCTTAGCGTTGCTGTCCCGCCCCCCGACCGCCCCTCTTGGCAGCCCCCTGGTCGTGGGCGCGGTGATCACGTTGCCGTCGACGTCGTACCTCGACCCATGGCATGGGCAGTCCCAGGTACGCTCCGCATTGTTCCATCGGACTTGACACTCCCACGAACGAATTCGTGGGATTCTGAGGTCGTCCTCGTCAAGACGGAGCCTCCTGGGGCGTATCAATGCGGCCCTTGCATGCATCTCTGTCTGCATGCGATCGACCAACGCTTTCCTCGAATGAGGGGCAGGAAGCGATTGCGAACGATGCTTCCATGCCAGCGCGGTCAACGCCCGGTCGTCCCGAAGGAGCGGACCGAGGCATTCAGTGCCAGAACTTGCACGCCCATTGAAGTGCGGCAGTATAATGGCAAATTCAGTGATGCGAGTGAGCATATATTCGTCTTTTGGGGAGGGGGCCGAAAGTGCTTCTATCGCATTTCATCCCACGGTTGAAATCGTGGGATTTCTTGCTCCCGTACTGTAACATCCCATATGCTTGCAGACGGGGGAGACGGCGTGGAGGGCGCCCGACTCGTCCATATAGGTGGCCGACCTCTTGCCTTCCGCGGCCACAATCTCCGCTTCCTTCTTCCCGGGGCCCGGCGCTGTACCGAACGCCCTCAACCGGTCCACGGCGAAGAGCTCGGCCACGTGCAGGTTGCGCTTTAACAGCCCCTTCCCTGAAGCAACGACGTCGAGCCTGCTGGGCGAGTAAAGGGATGCATACTGGTCGCTCCCCCGCCTTAGGCGCGGATGCGCCAGGTGGGTAGGGAGCGTACAGCAGGGCAAGGCCGAGCATGGCCTTGCTCGCCTCCCTAATCCGTCCAGCAGCTTGGAGAATGGAATCCTCATCTCTCAGTCCAAGCTCCCAGATTGAGCATTGTGCAGACAGACGAGAGGTGTGGACGACCCAAGAATCCATGTTTTGGCCGACCACCTGTGTATGGCCGGATGTCACTACCTTACCCCCTCTTTTTCCAACAATGCATTTTTCCGCGATAGGTTGCCCTTGAGAATAATGGGCCGGTCAGGGCAACAAAAGGCCGCAGCCTTTTCTTCAGTGACATCCGACCGAGGTTAGGACGACACGTTCTGGTTCAACAGCCCTTGAACCGGCAAAGGTACCTCGCATCCCATCGTATTAATGGGTTTGTCTAAGGAGGCCGATGTAGGCGTTCATGGCCCCCAGGCTTCCTGATCAACGGGCAGGACGTGCTGCGCCGATAAGCTGCGTTCTTCACGTTGCGGCTATAGCGACGAGGCCAGCAATCGGCTCGGCCCTTGCCCGAAATGTCTGGCCGATTCCAGGAAGGTCCCCTGATATTATTATACTGCGAGAGACCAAATAATGGATGGTACGGATGATCGCCAAGAAGATGAGCCTGCTGAACTGGTCGAACATAGTGGCCTTCGTATTGACCGTGATCGTCAACAGCCTTGCGGGAAGCACGACCATCATCGGTGGTAAAACCACCGCCAGCGTGTCCGACGCGAACCCCACCCTGATCACACCTGCAGGATACACTTTCGCTATCTGGGGCGTGATCTATGTGCTCCTGGGAGCGTTCGTCATCTATCAGGCCTTGCCAGAGCAGCGCGCTAGGCCGTTCCAGAAGCGGATCGGATGGCTGTTCGTGGCGAGCAGCGCGTTCAACATACTATGGCTCTTCGCCTGGCAGTATGAGGTCCTCACCACGTCAGTGGCCCTTATGATCCTTTTGCTGGCGTCCCTGATACTGATCTACCTGCGCTTGGACATCGGAAGGACCAAGGTCAGGATGGGAGAGAGGTTGGCCGTCCATTTGCCCTTCAGCGTGTACCTCGGGTGGATAACCATCGCCACCATCGCCAACATAGCGGCCACCCTGGTATCGCTGAACTGGGACCGGTTCGGGATAGACCCCGAGACGTGGGCCCTCCTGATAATCCTGATAGCCACGGTCATCGCCTCCCTGGTGGCCTTCACGAGAAGGGACATCGCCTATGAGCTGGTGATAGTGTGGGCCTTTGTGGGCATCGCTGCGAACCAAGGCTCCCATCCGACCATCGTCGCCCTGTTGTACGCCTGCGCCCTCGTGGTCGCCGCCGTCCTGGTAATGAGCATCATCTACGCCAGGACAAGGCCGATGGGGAGTAGGACCGGCAGCAAGCCCTGATGAGGTCCGGGACGCCATTAAAGCATACCGATCCCTTCATCGGGCGATCGTGGATATCGAAGATGCGAACCGGCGACGCAAGTCTCGGCCGATTCGGGGCGGGTCACTTGAACAAGAAGGACAGCTACAAGGACGAGCTCGAGGAGCTCATCGTATCGTCCATAGGTACGGGAAAGGATGACCGCCTGAGGCATCACCTCGCCTCCAACAGCAACCTCCCGGGCCCACGAGGCAACCTCGAGCTGGCCTACGCCTTTGCCGAGGTGGCGGCAGAACTTTCGATGGAGCGCCCTCGGGAGCTATGGGCGCTGGCGCTCGGTCTCACCCTCCTCCCACCGAGCGAGGCCCCGGTCAACGATCCCCAGGAGATCATACCGTTCTGCGGGGCATTGGCCATCGGCGCCATCGGTGCGATACATGAGGAGCTGATCGAAGGGGCGCTCGGGCGGTTGAAGGATATGTCCTGCGACCCCCGGTGGAGGACCAGAGAGGGGGTGGCCATGGGGCTGCAGTACCTGATAGCGAAGAACGGCGGCTGCTTGGAAGCACTGGAGGCCTGGATCTCGGACGAGCGTTGGCTGGTCCTGAGGGCGGTGGTCGCGGGGGTTGCGGAGCCGTCGCTTCTGAAGGACGAGGACATCGCCAAGGCCGCCCTCGGCCTTCATCAAGGGATCATTGAACGGGTGATCGGGTCCAGCGAGCGGAAGAGCGAGGAGTTCAGGACGCTGAGGCAGGCGCTGGGGTATTCGCTAAGCGTTGTGGTCTGTGCTCTGCCCAGGGAGGGCTTCGATTTCCTGCGCCACCTCGCCCTATCGAACGACAAGGACGTCCGGTGGATCCTTAGGGAGAACCTGAGGAAGAAGAGATTGACCGGCCGTTTTCCCGATGAGACCTGCGCGATTGCGGAAATGATCGAGTGACGCTCGGGTTAACGAAGAGCATCATCCCGATGGTGAGAGCAGCGGGACACGGCGGACGGCCCGTTCGTTGGAGGACGGGCGTCACACCTCGAGACGGCTCCCGCACGAGGGACAGGAGACGAACTTGTCCGTCCCGCACGGAAACGGCATGGTCTCCTCGACCCTGACCTCTCTCCCCGCGAGGATGTCGTCCAGAGCATCACGGAGCTCGCTGGTGGTGACGAACGCGGGGTTGGGCGAGCTGTCGATCCTTCCGCGGTACCTTAACCTCCTTTCCTCGTCGAGAAGGAACACGTGCAAGGTCAGCTGAGCCCCATAGGTCTGAGCGACAGATCGGTCCTCGTCCTTGAGGTAGGGGAAGGAGTAACCGCGTTCTTCTGCCGCCTTGACCATCTCCAGGTAGCTCTCGGAGGGGAACGAGCCCGGGTCGTCGGAATTGATGGCCACGATCTGCACGCCCCGCTCTCGGTACTCGTCCTGGATCGCAGCGATCCTTTCCGTGTACGCTTGGGCGGCCGTGCAACGGTTGGCCATGAACATGATGATCAGTATCCCCTTGTCATCGAACGAGGAGAGGGAGTACGTTCTCCCGTCTGTTCCCAGGAGCCCGTTGAACGATGGGGCGATCTCGTCGATGGCGAGTGGCGGTGCATGAGAGGCATGCATGAAGGTCCATCCTAGTTATCCATCGAAGGAACGGCCATATCAAGCCTTCTGATGCAGATCTGCCGCAGCACCTTCTTCGATCGGCCGACCTGACCGGATAGCGCTCGAGAACAGATTGGGGGCGACCTCGACGAGATGGAGGTGACACCAGCTTGGCATAGGTCATCCTCCAGAATACGCAGCATAAAAATAGTCGGTCAATATCTGGAGCCTTACGACGATTGCCGTCACTGGTTGCTGTTGACTAGATGAACGAAGAGAACAAGCCGAATGGGATCGTGCACGTACAACAAAAAACGAGGGACCGCTTCCTCCTGTTGCTGGCCTGCGCCGCTGGAGGGATGGATGCTCTCGGCCTCCTCGGACTGGGTGGAGTCTTCACCTCCGCCCTCTCCGGGAACACCATATTGCTGGGAATCGCGGTCGTTCAGGGCCATCTCGAGGAGGCCGTTCTCTGTTCCGTGGTGTTCCTGGGGTTCATCCCTGGGGCGGTCTCCGGGGCCATGCTCCTTAGATCCGTCCCCAGGGGGTCGCAATGGACCCCCCGGGTGACGGCGGCCTTGGCCCTGGAATCGGCAGTGCTCCTCGTCCTTGTCGCCAGCTTCTGGCTTATCGGCAATGCCGCCACGACCGCCTCGCTTGCCCTCCTGATAGGACTGTCGGCCTTCGCTATGGGCCTGCAGTACACGACGATATTCAGGCTCAACGTCAAGGGAGTGACCACGACCTTTGTGACCAGCACCGTGGTGAACCTTGCCTGTCGCCTGGCGCTCCCGGAGAAGGAGCCAAAGGCCGCGCCGAGGACGGAGACCTCCGAAGGCGAGGGAGGGGCGACGTGCCTTTCGGACAGGACGAACCTTTTCCTCGGCCTGGTCTGGGGGGCGTACTTCTCAGGCGCCATGCTATCGGCTGCCTTGACCACGCTCAACGACGCGGCCGCAGCGGCGCTGTCCTTCCTGCTCGTGTCCGCGGTGGTATCGACCGTTTACCTGCGCGGCCGGATGGGGCACGATGCGGCCACGGCGGCGTGAGAGCATTACCAAGCTCGTTAGTCCCCATGGGTAAAGTAAATGACACCCCAGGCTACAATAGTTGGCTATCGTGAAAAAGCAAGGTGACTTGATGTACCGGGGGACGACCGCCATCACGGGCCGGTCAGGTATGGGTCCGATGGCATCAATGCTCGATCGCCGACCGACGGGGCCAGGCCTGGCCGGGGGGTAAGGGCATGGGCCTGGTCCGTAACGTCACGAAGAACGCGCTGTCCGTCGGTACGGTCCAAATCCTGTCCCAGATCAGTACCTTCATACTCTCCATCTACCTGGCCCGGTACCTGGGCAGCGAGAACTACGGGGCCTATACCCTTGCCTTTTCCATGGCCTCCCTGGTGTTCCTCATCGCCGACTTCAACCTGGGGTTCCAGATGGTCGTGGAGGTCGCCCCCAACAAGGACAGGGCGCCGCAGTACCTCACCAACACGCTCTTCCTCCGGACGGTCCTCGGAGGTGTCGCGCTGGCCGTGACCTTCATCATCGTCGTGATCGAAGGACTGCCAGCCACGGTCTCCTACGCTATCATGATCATTGCGTTGGCCACCGCCTTCAATTGGCTCTACCAGTCCTTCACGGCCATGAACACCTCCTTCGAGAAGATGCACCTGACCCTTCTCGCCTCGGCCATTGAGAGGCTGTTCACCGTCACCACCGCCATAACCATGGTCGTGCTGGGGTTCGGCCTGGACGCGGTGGTCATGGTCGTCCTGGCAGGCTCCATCCTCCAGTTCGCCCTGGGGTACCTGGTCTGCTCCAGGAGGGTGACCAAACCCGCCCGCAGGCCTGACCTGGGTCAGGCCGCAAGGCAGCTGAAGGGCGCGGTGCCTTATGCCGTGATGAACGTCTTCATCGTGTCCCTATACTCGGTCAACGCCATCCTGTTGCAGCTCATCGTCTTCTGGTCCACCGGCGATCACTCCGTCGCGCTCACGGCCACGGGCATGTACAATGTGTCCTTCAACATGGCCACCGCGCTCATAGCTATACCTAACGTCCTGATCACCTCCCTGCTCCCGGTCGTCTCCCGCATGTACCATAGCTCGGTGGGCATGACCCAGATGATGCAACAGAAGGTCATGAAGTACATGTTCATCATCGGGCTGCCCATGGCCGTCGGGGGGGTGGTCCTGGCGGATAAGATCGTGCTGCTGTTCTACGGCCCGGAGTACACCCCGTCCATCATGGTCTTCCGGATCCTCATTCCCGCCGTGGCCATCAGCTTCTTCGACTCGGGCATGGGGAGCGTTCTGGCCTCGGCCCGACGGACGCATCTCATCACCATAGCGAATGGCATTGGGGCCCTGGTCAACGTGGTCTTGTGCCTTGCGCTGATACCGTACTTTCAGCAGGACGGCGCGGCCCTGGCCTTCACCACAGCATATCTGGTCCTCGTCGCCGGGACCTTCTATTTCCTGAGGACCAAGGTGTTCGAGATCGATATTGTCGACATCCTATTCAAGCCCCTGATCGCGGCAGGCGGGATGGGGGCCGTCCTGATGCTCTTTGTGGGAATGAACCTCTTCGTGCTCATAGCCCTCGGTGTGGTCGTCTACTTCGGGCTCATTTACGTCCTCAAGGCCATCGATCATGATGACGTCAATATCCTGACGAAGGTCTTGAAGAAGACCTAGGCTGGGCAACACGCAAAGCTCAAAACATGGAAGTTCATGAGGAGGGGCGTGAGCGGCACCAACCCGTGGACCAGGCTCAGCAACACGGACTATGAAAGGCACATGGGCCACGAGAAAGTGGGCCAGCTCAGCGTGCTCTCGAGGATCACAACGGACCAGCTGGCTCTCGTGGGGGACATGCCGAGCCCGGTCGTGGCCATCCTGGGCATCACCAACGGGAACGGGCTCGAGCATGTTGATGGACCAAGGTATGGATCGATCATCGGGCTGGACATAAGCAGGGAGTTCCTGGATGTCTGCAGGGAGCGCTGTTCTCACCTGATGCCGATCCTGCAGCTCCATCAGGTCGACCTTGTCTCCGACAAGCGGCAGGCCATCGAGCTCATACGCGGCGCGGACCTGGTCACCGCGAACCTGCTGGTGGAGCATATCCACCTCGAAGCGTTCTTGGACATCGTTAGGGAGCTGGAACGGTCGGTCGTATCGGTCACCATCCAGGTGAACCCCGACGGGGGCCTGGTGTCCCGCTCGGGGTACGAGGATGCGTTCAACGAGGTGGTCGGCCAGGTGGAGGAATGCGATGAGGAGAGGCTGGTGCGCTCGATGGCAGAGATAGGATACAGCCTCATCGGGCGGGTCGAATACCCCCTGCCCAACGGCAAGTTGCTCATCAGATTGGACCTTCGTCGCAGATGACAAGCGACGGCCGACGCCGCCGTGCACTTCCCGCATGCCGAAGGGGAAGATAACGAAGAAACCATACCTGCTCGAAGAGCTGCCTGATTCATTCCAAAGCCTCTCAAGGGCCAAGCCTTCGGTATGCATACAGAATTTCGGGACCATAGTTAAAGGCAGAGGAACCGTTCCTGTGCCGATGAATGCCGACGCTCAGGATGTCCTTCCGCCCCCCAACGAGAAATGGCACCAGCATGCCGAGAAGCGATTCGCCAGCCCGTTCACCGGCCAGAGGTTCGATCGCATTGACGTCGACGCCATGATGCTGTCGCATGCGGCCATCATCTCCGGCTATACGATCAACGACTTCTACACCAAACCCGAGCTGGGAGCGGCCTGCGTGGCCAACGCCTCCGAGATGTACGATCTCATACCCATGACCCACTGGTACTTCTCCCTTCCCTGGGTTGCGGAGATGGGCGCGGAGGTACAGTTCCAGTCCTTGCTCCCTCCCGTGGTGAAGGAGCCCAACATCAAGGACCCAGAGATGGTCGACAAGCTGGAAGTGCCGGACCTGAAGGAGATGGAGAACGGGTTCACAGGTCAACTGATGATCCGGGCCCAGGACTACATCCAGAAGCGCACGCCCAAAAAGTTCGTGCCCATGACCTACACCTCTGACCTGACCGGCGGAGGAGCGCAGCTCTGCGGCATCGAGAACTTCATCATGTGGACCATGACCGAGAGGGACGCCGCGCACAAGCTGGTCAAGAAGTACGCCGAGGTGGCCATCAACGGCGCGGAGATGATGGCCAACCGGTACGGGATGGCCTTCATATCCACCGGGTCCGTTCTCGCCAACAACGACATCTTCTCCGATGCCGACATCGAGGACCTCTCCGCTAGGTACCTCCATTACTTCGTCGATAAATGCCTCAGAAAAGGGGCGGGGCCCCAGGTGCTGTACCACCTTTGTGGGAACCACGAGACCTCATACAAGCTGTTCAAGGACAAGCTGATCTTCACCCCCTTCACCATCGTGCACGCTGGGTACATGGGCAGGGAGGTCTTCCCCTCGGACCTTCTGATGAAAGAGTACGGGGACGTGGCGACCATCATGGGCTCGGTCGACACCAAGATGATGATCCTCCCCAATCCCAAGCGGATCTACGAGCAGGCCAAGGAGCAGCTCATCAGAGGGAGGGACAGCAAGAACGGCTACATACTGGGGACGGCATGCGAGCTGCCGCCCGACGCCTACCCCGCCAACGTCTACGCCCTCGTCCAAGCGGCCAGGGACTACGGCACGTACGGGACGTGGTGAGCACGGTGCCGATGTCTGGTCAGCACTCGGATAGAGAGAGTGGTCATGAGCCTCGGAGCGCGGCCCTTGTACGGCCCACAAGGCGCTGGGCATCCGGCATGCTGATCTTTCCGGCACTTTCGCCTCCATTCAATAAGAAAATGAACCGGCTCGGGCGCTGGCCTTATTTCGGGGCACTCGTTGGTTAAGGGGGGATGAAATACGCCCAAGACCGGCAAGCAGAGCGAGCAATGAACGCTATAAACGCCTTTGCCTGACCAGAGCACCATAGGGATACCTCCCATGCCCGGCCTTAGGCACCGGACGCTAGCGTTCCTTTTGCCGGCCAGGTACCCATTCCCTACTCCCGCATCATGGCACCGCGGCCCCCTCGCCATCGCTGTTCAGTATTAGGGAGTCAACCTCATCGTCCCTGCGGACGAGGAGGGGGACGCAGATGATTCACGGGACGAAGAGAAAGTTATTGAACTGCCACATATCGCCATCGTTGCGGTTCGCCGGGTTCTCCTTGAAGTAGACCTTCCGGTTCTTCAGCGGGTTCCAATCCGTCGGGATCGACAGGAACTTGCCAAGATACGGCTTTGCGATCCTGAGCACGAAATCGTGGGGCAGGTCCTCTGGGGTGCATGCTCCCTTCCTGGGGTTCTCGATCATCCACATGACCGCGGACACGACACCAAGGGCGACCTGCACCGTCGTCGCGTTCTGCCCCGGAGCGAGCTTTCTGGCCTCCTCGATCGACAGGATGCTTCCGCACCACCAGGAGCCGTACTCGTGCCCCATCAACAAGGCGCCGAGGATATCGGACCCCGAGACGATCTCCTTCTCCTTGAGGATCCTGAGCTTCGGCTGCAGCTCGTAGTTCCTGCACCTCAGCTCATGGAGGGATGTTATCGTGTCATCGCAGGGCATATAGGCATAGTTGACCGTCGGCCGGTACACCGCCGTTCCGTCGTTCCAGACGGTCAGCTTGTCCGACAGCCCGAACGATTCCCCATGCCTTATGACCATGCCTACGATCTCACAGTCCGGGACCCAGGACCTGACCCAGGTATTCATGCCCATCTGGGCCAGCATGATCTGGTTCTTCGGTCCGCAGGGGGGTACGAACGCCAATGGCAGCAGGGTCTTCTCGTGCGTACCCCAGCCGAGCTCTGCCGGGGCCGTGCCTTCCTCCCTCAGGCCCTCTATGCTCCAGGTCCCGACGAACTCACCGACCTTCTTGGGGTTGCTCGTGATCTGGGTGTCCCTTTCCGAGCAATGGATGACCTTGACCTTCAGGAGCATGGAGAGCTCGGCGAAGTCGTTCGCCTTCACCAGGTCCCTGAAATGCTCCGCCTCCTCCTTGCTCACCTTCTTGTCCGCGATGAGCCTCTCAGAGATGTCGACAAGGGCCTGCTTCACGAAGTGGGATATGAGCCCCGGGTTGGCCCCATGGTCGATGACCGCGGTGACCCCTCCGGTCCAGTCCTTCGTCATCTCCCTCAGCCGCATCTGCCGGCTGTAGAGCGACTTTTCGACCGGGTCCTTGGTCTCCACCTCTCCCTTGGAGTCCCAGACCTCCAGCGAGGTGTTGACGAACAGCACCTCGTGGTCATGGCACCACTTGATGATGGTACACGTGTCGATGTTCCAGGAGAGGTCGATGAGCAGCCCGCCGGGAGACAGGTGTTCCGTTAACACGGAATCCATGTTCTCGGGGGTGATCCTCTGCTGGCAGTACCTTATTCCCTTGCTGGTCCAGCCCTTGAGGGCCGAGGCCTTGTCCTCAAAGTCGATTATGGTGATGTTCTCGGTAGGTATCTTGATGTGCTTCAGTAGAATAGGGAGCGTGCATCGTGCTACAGAGCCATAGCCTATGACCAGTACCTTTCCATTGAACTGCATCATCGATAAAAATCCTCTTTGATAAACACGAATCTGAAATCATATACTTATAAAAAATGGGTGCCTTTTTAAAATCAGAATATTATGAGCTGGACATAATGGGTTTAATCGCATTCCGCCGATGCGTTCACGAAAGGAAAACCAGGGGAAAAGCGGTCGGAAGCTCAATGAGCCTCAGGGCGGCGGCCAGAGACCATTGCGTCCTGGAACGGAGGGCTGTGCTGCTCAGATAGATGCTGTAAAATCGTGGTCGCCTCATGTCCGGGGCTGACAATGCGCGACGACGGCGATAGAGCGCCCCCGGATTGAATTTCCACCCAGTCGATGTTACATCGACGAGAGCGACCGCGGATCTGCAACATTCCAGGCCAGGCAGCGGCCCTTGGGCCGATGATCGGTCATGCGACGAGCACCATGTGTTCCGTTCAGTCAGTGCCCTTGGTCGCACGTCGGTGCAATAGCCAGTACGTGCACAGAGGAAGGACGACCATCAGAAGAACGATCATGTCGTACTTGTCCACGACCTCCACCGCTGATTCCCAGGAGGGGCCGGCCCAAAAGCCAACGGTCGCTAGAGCAAGGCAGAAGGGAAGGGACCCCAGGAAGGAGAGGGCCGCGAACCGCTCCACCCCCATCCTGATGATCCCCGCCGGGAACGGGATGAGGTCCCTGGCCACTGGTAATAACTGGCAGATGAAGACCGCCCAGTCCCCATACCGGGCGAACCATTTATCGGTGGACCTGATCTTTTTCTCTCCCAGCCCGACATACTTCCCATACCTGTCAAGGAAGGGACGTCCACCCCACCGGCCCAGCGCATACATCAGCAGCGAACCGCAGGTGCTGCCGAAAGCGCCGATGACGGTCACTAGGGCTATGTCGAACCTGCCCTCGTAGCTAAGGTACCCGGCGAAACCGAGGACGACGGCGCTAGGCACTGGCAATATCGTTGCGTCCAAGGCCATCAGAAAGGCTAGCCCGGGGTAGCCTATCGTAGAGATCAGGTCCTTGATGATGTACGCACCGGGCTCAACAAAGGTCATCGAGCTGCGCTCATCCGCCGGTGGGTCACCTTATCGCCAGTACGATCCTGTAGACCCGTCCAGAGGTGCCACTGGGTCCTTCGGTGTCAGAGCTCAGCACGTACAGCTCGTTATCGCTATCTTGCCCGAAGGACAGTATGTACTCTCCCAGTTTCCCCTTCTCGTTGTCCACCGACAGTTCGTCCATCACCCACGTTCCGCCCTCGTTCTCGGGGGGCGAGGCCACGAATATCCTTCCGTCCGGTTTTCCGGTCGTGCCGCTGAGGTCCCCGAATATATAGCGCCCCCTGAGGAACGGTATCCTGCTACCTCTGTAGACGTACCCTCCGATCACCACCGACCCTATGCCACCCGTCCTGTTGGCGCGGTTGGGATAGTCAACGATAGGGTCGATGAGCTCCGCCGGGACCGGCTCGGTGGCAAGGAAGTTGGACATGTCGTCCTCCTTACCGAACAGGTGCCTTCCTTCCTTGATGTTCCAACCATAGTTGCCGCCCCTCTCGATGATGTCCACCTCCTCCCACCTGACCTGTCCGGCATCTCCGGCGAACAGCTTGTGCTCGCCCCCCGCGTCGAAGGCGATATGGTACGGGTTCCTCAGACCGAAGGCAAAGATCTCCGGTAGTCCCCCGCCGTCCGCGAACGGGTTGTCCCTGGGGATACCGTACTCCCGGCCATCGCCCCGGCCGTCGACGTCGATGCGCAGTATCTTGCCCAGCATCGTCATCGTGTCCTGGCCGTTCCCGATCTGGGGGTTGTGTCCCTCGTCCTTGTCGTCCGACCCTCCGCCGTCCCCCACCGGTACGTAAAGGTACCCGTCGGGCCCGAAGGCGATGTGCCCGCCGTTATGGTTCATCTGCGGCTTGTCGATCGAGAGCAGCACGCGCCCGGAGTCCGGGTCGACCGGACCGCCGTCCCCGGCGGACATCCTGTACTCCACGAGATGGTTGGTGCAGTTCCATCCTGAGGGGGCAGCGTCCCTAAGCGGGGCGCTGTAGAACACAAAGAAACGGCGGTCGGACCTGAAGGCGGGGTGGAACGCCAGCCCCAGCAGCCCGCGCTCGTCGTACCTGGGGTCCAGCTCGACGAGCCGGTCCGAGACGCCCAGGACCGGCTCGAGCTCTTTTTTCCCCTGCTGGTCGAACCTATAGACCTTCCCCACCTGGTCCACCACGTACAGCTCCTTGCTCCCTGGGGCACAGGTCAGGAACACGGGGTTGGCCAGCCCCTGCACGACCAGCTCCAAGCCCACCCGTGCTTGGACGGTGGACGGTCTCTTTACGCTCCCGGCCTTGCGCATCATCCTCATCCGCTGTTCCAATGGTTTCACCCGTTCAGACGTGGAAGGGCGTCGGATAAAAACGTTGCACGCGGCGAAGCTGGTACCGGGAGCAAACATTGATAAACGCTCACCTGGGATGTAAAAACCGGTGTTGCGATGTCCAATATGGATGAGTACCGGTCGAAGTGCAACTGTCCTACCTGTCCCACTTATGCTCAGTGCGCGAAGGACAGAGGCGAGCTCGCCTTCTGCGTCAGCAAGAAGAGCTCCTGCATCACAGAGATGAAAGTGTGCTTGTGTCCCAACTGCCCGGTCCATGAGGAGCTGGGACTGAAGTTCATGTACTACTGCATACGGGGCAACGAGGGTGACCAGCAGAACAAGGGGTCCACGAAGTAGGGACCGAACCACGAACCGCAGGTGATACATATCGACCCGATCGACAGCTGGTGGGTGTTCCCGGGGTTCAAGCTTGAGCTGATCGCCACTGATCTTCACAAGCCCACCAACATCGCTCCGGTCCCCAAGCCTGGCCGGAACGACGACGACCCGATCGCGTACGTGAGCATGCTATATGGTGAGGTCAAGGTGATCACGAGGGACTGCCGGGTCCACACGTATGCGGCCGACCTGTTGAACTACAAGCCTGACTTCGTACTGCCCGGGTCCGGCGAGTCCGGGGTGACCGGCATACAGGTGGAGCCGACCTCGGGGGACGTCTTTGCCTCCATGCTCTACCAGGATGGCGATGACTTCAAGGGGAAGGTCGTCCGGATGAAGGGGAAGCTCCGAGCCGAGCGTACCGAGGTCGTCATCGACAACATCCCCTCGGTCCTGGCCGCTCACCAGATCCAAGCCGTGACCTTCGGCTTCGACGGCAAGTTGTACGTCACCACCGGCGACGGGCTCACCACTCCAGAGGCCGCCCAGGACGACGGGGACCCCCGGGGCAAGGTCCTCCGCCTCAACCTGGACGGCAGCATCCCCTCCGACAACCCCATCGAAGGCAGCCCGGTGTACGCCAAGGGGTTCAGGAACCCGTTCGGGGCCACCTGGCGCAAGAGAGACCGGTCCCTGTACATCTCGGACAACGGACCGCGGACCGATGACCGGATCGCCCGGGTGGTGCCTGGCGGCAACTACGGGTGGTCGCCCGATATGCGCGATGGCTCGCTGTTCTGGTGGCACTTCACTCAGGCACCGACCGCCCTCGCCTTTATGCAGGACGGGCAGTTCCCGGAGGAGTTCCACGACGAGCTCTTCGTCGCCCTGGCGGGACCAGCACGGTACCGGTCTCCCTCCCGGAAGGGCAAGTGTATCGTCAAGATGCGGCTGAACGACGGCGGCAAGGGAGTGATGTCCTATGATGATTTTCTGGTCTACATCGGCCGTGGCATGGGCATGCCTGTCGGACTGGCCTTCGGGCCGGAGGGCATGTACTTCACCGACCTCCATGGAGAGGGGGACGTGTATGGGCAGAGGCCGGGAGGCAACGTCTTCAGGGTGTCACCCATCGAGGGGTGGGGGTGGTATGAATGACCGACCGTAGGTGCCCGGTGGATGCCAAGCTCGTCAGGGTCGATGACACCGAGGAGAACGCGAAGAGATGCGCCTGCCCCAGCTGCCCGACGTACAACGATTGCATGAAGGGAAAGAACGAGGAGCTCTACTGCGCCAGGGGACGGTCCGGTTGCAGCTTTCGGCGCCTCGGCTGCGTCTGCGGGGAGTGCGACGTGGCGATCGAGCACGGCCTCTCGTCGAACTACTACTGCGGCGGCGGACCAGCGAAGTTCTGATCGACTGGCGCGATCATCGACCTGTACGATCGGTGCTCGCCCCCTTGCGGGCGGGGTCTCTAGCCCTTATGAGCAAAAGGCTCGAGGCCGAGATCGCCCCACCGGCGGCAAGGAATGGCCCGACCCCTATCAATGTGGTGCTGGGCGGCAGCAGCGCGGTCAATGCTATGGGGCCGATTATCGAGCCCATGTCCCCCATGGTACGGAACAGCCCCATGGACGCCCCCAGGTCGCTGGGCGGCGAGACGTCGGTGACCCAGGCCCCGATGGCCCCGGATAGGCCCAGGGTCACTACCATGGCGATCATGATGAGAGTAAAGGCGTCCACCCCGGTGGTGAACGGCAAGATCGCTGCCAGGAGCCCTGAGAGGAACAGGCTGGCAAAGAGGAAGGGGCGGCGGCCGTACCGATCGCTCAACGACCCCGCTGGAAAAAGGGTGATGAAGTTGGCCATGGAGAACAGGGTCAGAATGGCCCCGAACGCCGCCGGGCTCAAGCCAAGGTTCCTATGAGCGTAAAGGGGGAGTATGGTGGCGATGAGCCCGATCCTCAGCACGGATATGGCCATCAGCCCGACGTTGATGGAACCCAGGGTGTAGTTATCAAGGGACCGGGTGAGCCGGTGGAGGTCGATCCGCCCTCCTCCCTGCCCAATGAGGGACGGTTCGATCGACCGATGGATGATGAGGACCGATGCAATGGCCAATAGCGAGTAAAGGTAGAACGGCGAGCCCAGGCCGTAGGTCTGCCCGATGAAACCCCCCAGGATGGGTCCGCTCGTGGCCCCCAGGAACTGCAGGCTGATGAAGATGCTCATGTGCTGCCCCCTCTTGGAGGTGGGGCCAAGGCGACTGACCCCCAGGTACGAGGTCGTGAAGTACACCGCCGTCCCGATCCCCTGCAGGATGAGGCCGAACAGCAGCATCCAGTATCCTACGGCCGAAGCCGAGATCAGTGCGGACAGGGCCACCAGCCCGAGCCCCATCTCCATGAACCTCTTCACCCCGATGCGGTCGGACACGACCCCCGCCGGGATATCCAGGAGGACCTTGGACACCCCCACGCTGGCCACCAGCACCCCCACCATGGCCAGGGTGATGTTGAAGGAAAGGGCATAGAGCGGAAGGATGGGCGTGACGAGGCTGAACCCGAAGTTGACCAGGAACCCTATCACCGAGAAGGTCAGCGTAGCACGCAGCGAGGTGTCCATCGCTCCACCTCTGGAAGCGGCCCTATAAGAACAATCACTGGAGAACGCATGATCTTGATCGATCATGGGATGCCTCGAGGAGCATTGCCCCTTCTCCAGGCGGGTCGGTGGCAGGCCTCATATCAGCGAGCCGAACGTAGTGGACTATAAGATCGAAGGCCGCAAGACGATTGGGGTCGAGTCTAGCTGCAAGCCATGAGCTCATTCGTGGGTGACTGATTGTCCCTGACGGTTCTGATATCTGCCTCCTATGCTCCGTTCGCTTGCCGAAGGCGGACCTATGGACAAGTCTGGCGGATAGGGATAAGGCGGGGGAGATCGGTTTAACGGTGTGAACGTCAGGTATATTGGGGACCTCGTCGATTAAATCAGTTCGTGGCGTTCAGGAAGGGCATTGCCGTTGTTGCTGTCGTAGTGGTCCTCTTGCTCGCAGTCTTGGCACTAGCGCCAAAGATCTTAACGACGACAACCTCGGTGGTCAATGTCCCCATCACTTACACCCTTCTCCATGAGAATGCCGAGGAGTCCAACTTTAGCATCTGGGACACCCGCTGGGTGCGCATCGATGCCAACCCCGCCGACAGCGACGACCACTGGTGCCGGACCATGCACGAATCCCATGACGGCAACCACTCGATCTATTGTGCCCGGATCGGATACAACAGCCACTACCAGACCCCCATCAGGATGAGCGATGGCAGCACCGGGTACACACAGCCTTGGAACGTCAACATCACCGGACTGCCCGCGACGACGCCCCAGTCGCAATGGGTCATGAGGTATGACACCAACCAGGACGCCATCATGCGCAAGGCCGTCACCGGCGCGCAATACTACGGGAACGTCACCATGACCTTCTGGTTCTGGTCGCACACCGGCACCTCGGATGCCGTCCAGCCCAACACCAGCACCTCGGTCGGTTACGACTTCCTCAATGCCCTCTACTTCACGGGCAGCGGAGACCGCTTGGAGAAGCACGTGCTATGGACCGATAGCTATCAGCAGGCCACGGCCCAGAGGTGGACCGAGGTCACCTTGAGCGTTCCCACCAATGCTACCATGGTGGGCTTCGAGTTCGTGTCCGGGACCACCACCCCCCAGGGCGGGGACTCATCGAGCGCCTTCGCCTCCAGCGGGGTAAGAGTCACCAACGGCGGAATGCTCGAGGGAGTATACCTGGATGGCATCAACGTCAACGGCTCTGATCCCTCGGCCAACCTGCCCCTGGCCACCACCGTGGAGGAGATGCCTTCCGATCAGAACAGCACCGAGTTCCCCGTGAGCGTCGCCGCTAACAACCAATCGAACCTGGAGTACATCAACCTGTTCTACCGGAAGGATGGCAGCAGCTCATGGACCAAGTACACGACGTCGTCCAACGGCGATGGGAGGTTCACTTCCAGCCCCATCGACTTTGTTGCTCCAAGCAACGGTACCTACGAGTTCCTCTCCCAGGGCGTGGACCGGAGCGGTGCGTCGGAGACCTTGCGCAATAAGGCCGACGCATGGACCGTGGTCGAGCCCACCAGCAACGTCAGCGGAACGACCTTGTCGCTGAGCAATCACGTGGGGAATGCTTCCCCTCCTCTGACCTCGGTCCACCTCGGGGCAGGGGAACAGATCGGGCTGGCAGGGTGCATTGATGGGGCACATAGCATGATGGCAGCAGCGCTCAAGTGGTCGTTTTAAAGCGTGAGGTCGATTTGACATCAAGCGCCAGGCCGGGCCATACGGACCAGAGCCTTCGCCCCCGTCGTGGTATCGTCCTCAAAGCTCCGTGCTCCTGTCTTCGCTAATCCGTAGCCCGATACCGGCGATCGGCGCAGGAGCGATCGATGCTTAGCAGGGCGATGCTTTTCCATCCCTCACTGCTTCCTCACGTCCGGTGGCGCCTTGGTCCCCTTCAGCTCCACACCTGTTTCGGCCCGTATACGAAGCCGAAGGTCCTTCAGCGCCAACAGCCGCCCCTGGTGGGACGCTATCATCTGGCGGATCTGTTCGGTGTAGGAATCGGGGCGCTGGCCCAGCTCTTCCATCTCCTTCCTGACCTTGTCCTCCGCCTCGCTCATCCACCGTGCCAGATTGTCATAAGTAAGCTGCTGTCTCATCGGATGAAAAATAAGACGGCATGGCTATTAATACCAAGGCCAAGCCGAGGAAGAACCCCTGGGCGATATGGTGGCCGCCCGCTCCTCATTAACGACGATCGGTCCCGAGGCCATCCCACCATCGAGGAGAGAATAACTATCTTTTGACCAGCCACCGGTCGGCCCCGGATGGCGTCATCTGGAACCTAGCGGCCTTGCCACACTTTTCGCAGGTTGCGAGGACCTGGATCTCGTTGAAAGCGAACATCACTTTCTGAGGATGACCACAGTTCGGGCAGAACACCATTCTCGAAACATCTTCGTGAGGTCGGAGGATCGGCATAGCTACCAGTAACGGCTAGGATGCTTAATTTATCGTGGAAAGGCAGCTAAATGGGGAGAATTTTGCTGATGAGCATGCTGCTGACGATGAACGCTCCGACCACCGACGCTGCGGACCCAGGACCAAAAAAGAGCGGCATCCTTATGATCATGGGAGCTAGCATATGGGTCTCAAAAGTTTTTTGAACAGCCTCTCCGTTTTTTGAAGAGGCAGGCCACAAAGATGACGGAAAGATACGTTCATGGCTATTCAGGCAGAGAAGCGCAGAGGCTCGTCGACCAGGCGACGACGCTCAGTGATCTCTTGCATCAGGACACGCATTACCCGGACGATAGCGCGGTCCTGGAGGCGGGATGTGGCATCGGTGCTCAGACCGTCTCCCTTGCCAGGAACAGCTCTGGGGCCAATATAACATCGATCGACATCTCCCCCGCCTCGATCGAGAGGGCTAGAGCAAGGATCAGGGGCGAAGGGATAACGAACGTCGAATTCATGACCGCGGACATATTCGACCTGCCGTTCGAAGGTGGCTCTTTCGACCACGTCTTCATGTGCTTCGTGCTCGAGCACCTTCCCGACCCCATCGACGCTCTCAGGCGGCTGAAAAGGGTCCTCCGCGAGGGCGGGACGATCACCGTCATAGAGGGCGATCACGGTTCGGCCTTCTTCAATCCCGAGAGCAAGGAGGCATCGAGGGCAATAGACTGCCTGGTGCAGTTGCAGGAGATGTCGGGAGGAGATCCCAAGATCGGAAGGCGGCTGTTCCCTCTGTTGGCCGAGGCGGGATTCGAACAGGTCCGCGTTTCGCCCCGAATGGTCTATGTTGACGAGAGCAAGCCGGAATTGGAGGAAGGGTTCACCAAGCTGACCTTCACGGCCATGGTCGAGGGAGTGGAGAAGGAGGTGCTGTCGAAGGGGATGATGGCGGAGGACGAATGGAAGAAGGGGGTCGCAGACCTGTACAGGGCCGCGGGGCCCGGCGGCACGTTCTGTTACACGTTCTTCAAAGGGGTCGCCAGGAAAGGGTGAGTATTTCGGAGATTTGCCGAGAAAACACTTCCTTGAGGAAAAACGGGGCAGAGGACACGTGCTCATTGTTCCCTAGGACGCCTCGATGCTTCCGTTATCGATCTCAAGGGCGATCCGCGGCAAAGCGCCCCGTCGTTCTCCATATGACTGGTCCCATGTAGCTGGATATTCGGTAGGTCATGAAAGGATGAACCCGATGACGGCCCCGACCACGAAACCTCCGGTCAACGGGATGACCCCGAACAAGAGGATGGCGTACTGATATGCCATCGAGCCGATGGACATTCCTGCCTGGAATAGAGTGGTCAGGTCCGCGGAGTAGAGTCCCAGATATGCTGCAATCACCACGACGATCAGAACGACCAGGGCGGCCTTCAGGAACTTATGGAGAAAGAGGCCGGCCACAAGCCCGATGACCACCGGTATGGCTACCAAGACCACCGACGGCAGGGCACCTACGCTCCCCGTCAGGATGAATTGCAGAGCTTCGTTGATCAATCCCATTTCTTCACTCGCTCAAATGATGTTCTCGCGACGGCAGCAGGACGTCCTGGGACGTCTTGTTCATCGGATGGTGAGCGATGCGCTCACGGATACGTTATGGTTTGTGAACGATTGGTTCATTAACTGGAGCCCCGGATCTCCCAGCCCTCGATCACGCCTCCAGAGGCGTTGGGATGGGGCAGCGATCGTCCCCACTATGTGCAGCCATAGCCTGAAAAAAGGCCGATCGACGTCAAATGAACTGCAGCATGATGGCAAGCGTCACCGCGAACAGGACCGTGGATATGACCACGGCACGGGCGGCGAACGCGCTGTCCATCCCGAACTGCTCGGCCATGACGGTGTTCGTTACTCCCACGGGGGTCGCCGCCTCCAGCAATGAGGTGTTGAGCGTCATACCATGACTGCCGGTGGCCATCCCTACGGCCAGCACAAGGGCCGGCGCCACGGTGAGCTTGAGCGCGCTCAATGCGCCGATCTCCTTCAGGTCCAAGGTCAGGGCCGATGTCTCGATCATGGCGCCCGTGGCCAGAAGGGCCAACGGTGAAGTGCTCACCGATATAAGATCGAGCGGCAGCCTCACCGCGTCCGGCAGTACGTACCAGGATAATGCCAGCCCCAGCCCAGCGGCCCAAATGACGGGCAGCTTGTATAGCTTGCCAGCGTCCACGGGGCCGTCTGCGTTCTCCTGCAGGATGTGGATGCCGAGCGTGAACACCACCACCGTGGACAGGGTCGCAATGAACGCGGTCAGCCCGAGGGACGACGGCCCTTGGACCATCGAGTTCAATGTAATCCCGATGTACACCGTATTGCCATAGAGCGCGCACACGACGAAGACCGCGAACAGCTCCTTTCTCAGGTGCATCAGCTTCCCCACGGCGAGCGATATGGCCACTATGCCCAGCATGGGCAGGATGTTCAGCAGGTATATGTTCGGGTCGAGCAGCAGGCCCTTATCAATATCGTGCAGGCTCAGGAAGACCACTGCCGTCATGCCTATGTAGTAAACATAATCGTTCACCAGATGGACCATTCGTGGACGGAAGATCCCCACCTTCTTGAGCACCCATCCCAACAAGATGAGCCCGAAGATCGGCAACAGAACGGCCGATATGCTCAGAACGTTCCCTCCTGAGCCCCTTCATCGTCCTTCGATCGCCTGGGAACCGATACCTCGTTGGTGAACATGATGATCATTTACCTTGGGTGCGACCGCTCGCTTGCTCGCCCCATCTCGGTTAAAAAAGTAAAGTCGTATACCGGCCACGTGCGGCTGTCGGAATATAAAGCCTGAAACGCTCACCACATCATGGCCGATGCTAAACCTGAAGGCTGGTTCGAGGAAGGAGGTCGATAACCCCCTGCATTGGCCGACCTTTCAGCGATGTGGCGGACAACGCTCTGGTCATAGCATGAAAAGGAACTTCATGGAGCCTTGCACGTATTCCTTCATTACCTTTTTTTCGGCCTTGCGCAGATGCTCGCTTGCCGTGGATGTGGATACATGCATCCTTTCCGCGACATCCTTGATGGAGCCCTTTCGCGGCGTGTCAAAGTATCCCGATTCGGCCGCGGCCCGTAGCGCGGCGGACTGGCGCTCCGTCAATCCGCTCTCATCGATAGGGACATAGCCATGCCTGATGTAAGCGATGTCCGCATAGCGTTCCAGGGAGTCGATGGCCTTCTGCAGGCCCTCTTGGGTCGGCGCAATGATGTGCCAGTTCTCCACGCCCTCCCTGACGACGACCTGCCCGACGAACACGCAGTTGGCCTTGGTGATGCTTTCCATGATGGAGCTCTGTTCAGCCCAGGTGATGACCTCGATCCTACCATGCGACCGCGAAAGAATCAGGAACTTGCGGACCTCGGGCACCTGACGAAGCAGAGGCTCAACCTCTTCGGCGTGCTGGCACGTGATGGTCTGGCCGCTGTACAGTTGTCCGTTCGGGAGCATGTAGAGGTACTTGATGACGATCGTGGCGTTCAGCGCCGTGGATATTTTGTAATGCCAGCAGTCACGGTGCCTGATGCCTATACTGACAGTGAGGTAGGTCATGCAAGATGCCGTACACCATCGGCCTGGGTCATTTAAACCTGATGCGATCCTCTTCTTCGGCTACCACGCGCCCGTTCGATCGGTTTTCCTGGATCGCTGGGATGCAAGCTCCTTGCTGGTCTTTGAACCTCATGTGAAACCGATCCAAGCTCCGCCGGCTCGCAACGATGGGTCGAGCAAAGGATTGTATTCCCGGTGATGGAATGACCACACGGGGGAAGATGATGAAACAGAACCAGAGAGACATCGAGATGTGGGAGAGGTATGTGAGGGGACAGAGCGCCCAGGAGTTCATGGAGCTGTCCCAGGACATGACCGTGGAGGAGGCCGTGCAGGGCCACATCAGCCAGCTGGACGAGCTGTTCGGCAAGGGCACCCGCAGGAAGGCGCCCGCCGATCTGGCAGAATGCCTGGTGAGGTACATCGACAGGGACCAAACGAGGGATTGACGTAAGACTTGACTCCCGGCCCGAGGATTAAATATCGGCCGCTCCAAGCATCGTTCATGGCGGTCGTGGACCTGGTCGACCTGGTCGACCAGAGGTTGGCCCAGCTCGCGGAGGATGACGAGGACATTCGCGCGGAAGAGACATACATGGTGGGCGATACCGGCGTCTGGTGCCTTCTTGCGTTGTATGAGGACACCTCGGACGAGCTGATCGGGTTTGAGTTCATCGAGACCGCGGAGAGCTGGAAACGGCCCGACGCCGTCCTCCAGTATAACGAGACGGTCACAGAAGGATTCAATGTCCTGGTCATTGTCCCTGATGAAACGTTCCTGGAGATGAGCGAGCTTCTGGCCAGGGCGGGCGACACCAGCATCAACGTCTCGGACTACAGCGCCATGGAGCTCGTCCCTCAAGCTTTGGTGGGATGAGAGGGCCGATGAATCTGATGATCCGGTCATCGCTCCATTCCCAAGATCGCCATCAGACCAGATCATCAGCTAGAACGTGCCATATGGTTAGCTGTCATCATGATCGATCAGGCAACATGAAAAATGCGATAATAATGAAAAAGATTTGAGCATCGCACCAATGTGCGGTGCTAGTCATGCTGGCTACCTCCCATATGCAGGTCTTGTCAGCACTGTGATTCGCGATCACCCATCCGTGTGAGGCGATTGCCTTTAAAGCTATGATCACCAGACCTAGATCGCGGCGGCGATGATGAAGACCGCGAACATCACTACCGCCGCTACGATTATGACCTGTGCGTTGCTGAACTTGTTCTTGTGACCCGGTCGAACAGGGGCAACGAGCGAGGTTCTGCAGCTCAGGCACAGGGTAGCGCTCTCGTCATTGGTGGTACCGCATTTTGGACAATTCATAACCATCCCATCCACGTAAGGTTGACACGATGAGAGAAGAATCAGTATTTATCTATTTTGATACAGTTATAAAAAATATCAGATTGATATCATGGTTTTGAGCGTCAGCGGATCAAGGAAAAATTTACTCGAGCGCTCATCGGACCGTTCGATCGGCAATGGACCGGAGAGATAGCTCTCACAGTGATAATCGCCCGCCCGGCCCCGACAGTTATATCAAGTCCAACAGTTCAAGGTGGGCGAAGAGAGGATGCAGGCGACGAAAGCAATGTGCATGACCATGCACACCGAAAGGCTCACGGTCGAGAGCTCCTTTGGCCGGTCCGATCACAATGGAGAGGATCGAGGCTCTTGTCATGATAGCATGATCGGGCCTCTAAAGCCGCCTTTGACCAAGAACCTGAACGATCCATCGAGGACCATCCATGAGCCTTGACGAGTCAGTGTTCCGCTTCTTGAACCAGGCAGGTTCCAGCCTCGGGCTTGACCTGTTCATGTTGGCCATATCGGCCGTAGGACTGACCTTCATCATCGTTCTCGTGGGCCCCATCCTGTGGTGGCGGAAGCAGCGGGAGCTGGCGTTCGATGTCGTGGTGCTGATCATCATCTCAGACCTGATCACCGAGGGCCTGAAGCTGCTGTTCATGCGCGAACGGCCTTTCGAGGTGCTGACCGATGTGCACACGCTCCCATGGGGATGGTTAGCCTCTGCCACCAGCCCATCGATGCCCAGCGGGCACGCGGCCAGGGCCTTCGCCATGGCCACGCTCGTAGCCCTGGGGACACGGCCGCGCTGGGGGGCGCTGGCCCTTGCGCTCGCGGCGTTGATCGGCCTCAGCAGGATCTATCTCGGTCTGCACTGGCCATCGGACGTGCTTGCCGGGGCGCTCCTCGGGGTCGTGCTGGCTTTCATCATGCAATGGATCAGGCAAAGAGACAACGTATATACACGAACGAGGAACAAAGGGATAGCCTGGCTGCGTGGATTGAAACGGGTCGAGGGAAGAGAGCACGATGCGAGGCTATGATCCTACTTCCCCTACAGCGAGGACGCCCAGCGGAAGATCCCAGTTCATGGTGAGCTGCAACCAATGATATCCCGTGATGGTGAGCATCAGACCCTTTCAGTAGATGATGGATGGTCCTCGCAGTTGTCCGACTGGACGGGTCGCCCTGCCACATCATTTATATATCTACGCGGGTTACCCGGCTTTGCTTCAAACAAGCATTTGAAGCTCGAAAGCAGAACACCTTGTTGGGTGAGGTTACCGTATAAACATAGGCTGCTGCCCGGAAACATCGAGAGATGCCAACGGGTAAAGAATGCACTGCCGGATTAAGGCTCTGCACGAAGCAGCTGAGTGACCGCTTCTCGGCCATTCACTCTACGTTGTACGGTGCCGAAACCAGAGACCAGGAGCGTGTTCGATCAACTTCCGTAAGCACGGCGGTTCCCACACAGACTCAAAACCTCCTCAACAAAGCCCTGTTTTCCAATGTGAGAATATGGAGGCCATGGCATGTGGGCGTGGAGGGGAGCTCGATCGGAGACGGCGCGACGGTCGAAAGGAGCCAGTGGCTCATCTATATCGTACGGTGCTCGTTTTTATTTCAATTATCGCAGGATAGTTAAGACCCTCCAGATCTACCTCTTGCTGGCCGGCCCGGGCATCATCGTCATGGTGGCGGACAACGATGCGGGCGGGATCACCACGTACTCGGTCACTGGGGCCACCTACGGCTATGGCCTTATCTGGTTCCTGGTCCTCCTCGGGCCGATCGCGTACTTCGTGCAGGAAATGACAGTACGGTTGGGGGCGGTGACCAAGCGCGGCCACGCCGAGGCCATCTTCGATGCCTTCGGTGCCTTCTGGGGATGGTTCTCCCTCGGGGACCTGGCCCTGACGGACTGGCTCACGTTGATCACCGAGTTCATCGGCATGACCGCGGCCCTGAGCATATTCGGCATTCCCCCAGTGGTCACTGTCGTGGTGGTGTCCGTTCTGATGATCGCCCTCATCCTCAACGGGAGGTACTGGACCTGGGAGAAGATCGTCATCTTGCTGTGCGTGCTTAATCTGATCTACATCCCTGCGGCCCTCTTGGTACACCCAGACGTGAGCCAAATATTCCAAGGTGTCATCCCCAATCTGCCGGGAGGGCTTACCGGTAATCTCTTCTTCCTGCTCATGGCCAACATCGGGACGACCATCGCCCCGTGGATGCTGTTCTTCCAGCAGTCGTCCGTGGTGGACAAGGGGATGAAGGAGAAGGATATCCCCTTCGGCAAGATGGACACTGCGGTCGGGGCCCTGCTGACCGTGATCGTGGCCATATTCCTCATCATCGTCACGGGGACCCTTCTGTACGGCCAGCCGATCGAGAGCGCGGCCCAGGCGGCGGTGGAGCTACAGGGCATTAACTACTGGGTGGGGACTCTCCTGGCGATCGGCCTGTTCGATGCCGGACTGCTCGGAGCGATCGCCATCTCCATGGCCAGCTCGTGGGCCATCGGCGAGGTGTTCGGATGGGCCCACTCCCTGAACAACAAGGTGCGCGAAGCCCCCTGGTTCTATATCTTCTACTTCACCCTGCTCGTCAGTGCGGGCGGGGTCGTGCTGCTGGCGTCCCCCTCGACGCTGGTGATCGTGACGCTGTTCGTGCAGGTGATCGCCGTGACGCTGTTGCCGGCGGCCCTGGTCTTTCTGCTCCTGCTCCTGAACAGCGAGGAGCTCATGGGCAAGTACAAGAACACCAGGGTTCAGAACATCATAGGCTTCAGCATCGTCACCATGATCATAGCGCTTTCGACCCTGTACGCGCTCAGCGTGCTTTTCCCTTCCATGTTCGGAGGTGCATGACATGGTCCCAGATACAAGAGATGGTGCAGTGCGGGCCTTCCTCCGCCGGCGGTTCCGTCCTTTCGTGGAGATCACCAGGAAGTACAAGACCCCGAGGATCAAGACCACCAGGATGGTCAGGGTGGCGCTGTTGCTGCTGCGTATCTATCTGATCGCGATGGTCGGCCTGCTGATCATCAAATTTTTTACGTCAATTTAGGGGGAATCTCGAGATGACAGAGGGAGCAGCGATGAACAAGGGCCAATCCGATAGGACGTTCAACCTCAGCGAAGTGATCAACAGCAGGATCGTGTTGAACGGCAGGAAGATCGGCAAGCTGAACGACCTGATAATCACAGAGAACGGCAGATTTCCCAGGGTGACAACTTTGGTCGTCAAGAGACCGTTTGGCGATCCCACCCTGATGGTCCCCTGGGACATGGTAGTGAGTTTCGATCGGGGCGAGGTCGTCATCAACATCGATGACGTGAAGAAATATCAGGATGAGCCAGAGGAGAACGCGATCCTACTTCGAGACCACATTCTGGACAAGAAAATACTGGACCTGGAAGAGACCGAGGTGGAAGTGGTCTATGACCTCCATTTGATCCTTCGCAACAACAGAATGTATGTCGCCGCGGTCGATTCCAGCCGCTATGGGCGTATGCGGCGATTAGGCTTCCGAAAGACCGCCGATTCCAGGCAGGCATCGGATAACGAACAGAAAGACCTGATCCCCTGGACCTACGTGCAACCGCTTTCATCGAACATGTCCCGATTCAGGGGCGAGGTGAAGCTAAAGATCTTAAAGGACAAACTGTCGGAGATGCAGCCCGCCGATGTTGCCGACATCATCGAGGAACTAAGCCAGGAACAGCGCATACTGGTGTTCGACCAGCTGGACTCCGAGCAGGCATCGGACACGTTGGAAGAGATAGACCCTAATGTGCAAAGAGAGCTCGTGGCCTCCTTGAGCAAGGACAAGGTCGCCATGCTCATCGACCAGATGACCCCTGGACAGGCCGCCGATCTGCTGGGAGTGCTGCCCAACGAGGAGAAAACGGCCCTCCTGCCCAAAATAAACGTCGACCTCGCCGCCAAGGTCCGCTCCATCATGGAGAAGCAGGAGGAGCGGGCCATCAATTATGCGACTGCCAAGTTCATCAAGGTTCCACCAGATCGCACCACTGATGAGGTCCAAAGGGACTATCCCAAGCTGGCCAGGGGAAAGGACATCGTGATGTACCTTTACATCGTGGACGGGTCCGACAAGGTGCTTGGAGTGCTGGACATCAAAGAGCTCCTGTCCGCGGCCGATGAGGCGCACCTGCAGGACGTTATGGTCACAAGCGTCATTTCATTGCATCCCGAAAGCACGCTCAAAGAAGCATCGGAGCTGTTCGCCCGCTACGATTTCCGAGCCTTGCCGATCATCGACGAGTCGGAACGGATCGTTGGAGTTGTACCATACCGCGATGTGATGAGGCTCACGCATCACTTTGTCGAGTAGGACCCATCAAACCATGACGCAAAGATCATTTCGCTCATGTGCGACCGACAGCGTTCGGCTTGCCGAAAGATCAGTAGGCGTGGTGCCTTTCGTCCAGGTGCTCCATGGAGTTGAATACGTCGATCCTGGTGATAATTCCGGTTAGCTTGCTGCCCCCTTCCGAATCGGTCACCACCAGCGTCGATATCTTCTTGGACGTCATCAGCTCAAATGCGTCAGCTGCCGAGCTATCCTTGGAGATCGAATGATAGTTGGACGAGGCGATATCCACCAGTCGGAGGTCCCCCTGCCCTCCAGCGATGGATTCCCGCGTGATCACGCCCACCAAGCGACCTTTTTCGATCACGGGGTACAGGTGATGCGGATGCTCGTTGACGATAGCAAGCACCTGTTCCGGTAAGCAATCGGCATTAAGGGAGATGGGGTCCCGGGTCATGATGTTCTCCACCCTGACCTCGCCAAGCGTGGAGAAATCGACACCGATCCTGCTGCTGGTCACCTGGCTCTCGTAAAGAGAGTAATTTCCGGAGACCAGATAACTGACCGTCCCTGCTACCATGAGCGGGACAAGGACAACGAAACCGCCCACCATCTCGGTCACCAACACAGCGGCGGCGATTGGGGTTTTGGGCGCTCCGGCCATCATCGCCCCCATGCCCACCAGGATGAACAGCGACACTGGTTCGAGGTTCAACATCACCGCCAAGGCCCCACCGACCCCGCCACCGATCATCAGGGACGGGAAGAAGATCCCACCGCTCCCCCCCGAACCTACGGTGAGCGAGGTAGAGACCATCTTGGCGAGCACCAGGCCGATCAGGAACCCAAGAGTGGCGGGAGCCCCGCCCAGGAGTGCCTGGATGGTCTCCTCTCCAAGTCCGAGCACCTGAGGATACGCTATACCTATGACGCCCACAAGGAGGCCGCCGAGGAATGTTGCTGCTGGCAGAGGCAGGGGCGAACGACGGAAGGCATTGGTCGCGATCCTCATCAGCACCACGAAAAGGATGCCCACCACACCGACGATCGCGCCCAGTAAAAGCGTGATCGCCAATAACGGTGCGGTCATCGCGATATCTGGTAAGCTCGAGGAGAAGAGCGGACCGGCGCCCCCGAAGGGAACAAAGACCAGGTACGATGTAACACTGGAGATGATGGAGGGAATGACCGCGCCCCCCTCGAAATCGTTCTTGTAAGGCACCTCGATGGCAAAGATGGCTGAGCCCAGCGGCGCCCGAAAGACCGCAGACCATCCCCCTGCCATGCCAGCCACGACCAGGATGCGCATCTCGGACCGGCTCAACCGCAACTTGGTGCCGACGAAGGAGGCTATGCCGCCGGAGATCTGAGAGATCGGACCCTCGTTGCCGGAGCTTCCCCCGCTCCCTATGGTGAGAGCGGAAGCGACGATCTTCACCGGGACGATCCTCGCCCTGACCTTGCCGCCGTGATGATGGATCGAATCGATGATGTGGTCTGTGCCGGAGCCAGCGGTTTCAGGCGCCCATCGCATCATGATAAGGCCGGCCAAGAGCCCTCCGGCGGCGGGGAGAAGAACGATGGCATACCATGGCATCGAGAGCGAGTCGTAGGATAACTTCCAGATGAGACCAAGAAGGGATTGGAACACCAGCGCACCGAGGCCAGCGAGGACACCGACGGCGATGCTGATGGGTACCCACTTCCTGAGGTATAGTCCAAGATCCTCGCCCAATGCGATTTTTGTCCTTAGCCAGGAGCGAGCACTTTCCTCTTTCCAACCATCCTTCTGCAAGATCTCGACCGCCGCCAACGCGGTTTGACTAATAAAGGGAACGCCATCGCCTTCCGTCCAGAATAGGCA
>Ga0183100_1000212_pt1 | contig 66486 bp, 55 predicted proteins | sample Biomet2_FD_127789 | JGI IMG/M metagenome (GOLD analysis project Ga0183100, IMG submission 127789) | Microbial communities from bioreactor (seeded with anoxic lake sediment) at LBNL, California, USA - Biofuel metagenome 2 | ecosystem: Engineered > Bioreactor > Anaerobic > Unclassified ...
GAATTTTTTCATATATATCCAATATTTTTTTATTTTTTTTATTACTTAATTGTCTTGACAATTACTCTATTTATTTGTAATATTCTTTAAAATTAAGCTAATCGGTAATTATTACTTTACACTTTGATATTTTCACATTATTTTTGTATTAAATTGATTATTTCACATAACAAAACAAGAATTTGTTCAGCTATCAGTAAATTTTTATCGATATAATTGACTCTCCTGTTGACGGTTAAAAATACTCTTTATTATTAGTTAACGCACCGGATAATATCAAAGCTCTTCCCCGCTGACCAATATTTTCATATTAAAGAAGCATTCAGCTTAGTACTATGGACAAATTAGGAGATTAAAACATAATATTTTTCTGTTTATAAATGTCTTAACAATTATAACGCTCATAGTGATATTATTAATGATAAATATATGAAATTACTACTTTAAACTTTGAATTTTAATTGATATTTTAGTAAAAAGAATAAAAACACAAAAGGTCATCTATGAAATACTTATTTACTTTTGCAATTTCATTGTTTATCTCGCTTACAATTTTTGCGCAGACTCCCGATTTCTCAAAACGGAATGAAGTATATTTTTCTTTCCAAATAAGCTCTAAAGCTGTAATACAGGATTTATCAAAGATAATCTCAATTGATAACGTTAAGGGTAACACAGTATATGCTTATGCTAATAAGGACGAATTTAGTAATTTCCAGAAATACAATTTGTCTTACAATATATTAACGGCTCCAAGTCTTAATAAGGACGTTAGTATGAGCAATAATGTTAAAGATATTTTGGCTTGGGATGTTTATCCTACTTATGATGCTTATGTTACCATGATGAATCAATTTGCATCTTCTCATCCAAATATTTGTAAAATTGTTGACGGCGGCAGTACAGTTCAGGGACGTAAAATACTATTTGCAGTTATTACAAGCAATGTTAATACACCAGCAGCTAAACCACAGTTTATGTATACTTCATCTATACATGGCGATGAATTAGTCGGATACGTCAATATGCTAAGATTTATTGATACGATTCTCACTGCTTACGGCACCGATGCCAGAATTACTAATTTAGTCAATAATATTGAAATATGGATAAACCCTTTAGCTAACCCCGACGGCACTTACCACGGCGGCAATACCACAGTTTCCGGTGCTACGAGGTATAACGCTAATTCATACGACCTTAACAGAAATTTTCCTGATCCAGCCGAAGGGCCAAACCCAACGGGGACCTGGCAGCCGGAAGTTGTTGACATGATGAATATTATGGCAGCTAATCATTTCTCTTTATCAGCTAATTTCCACGGCGGTAGCGAAGTTGTTAATTATCCATTTGATTGTTTTTCCAGACTTCATCCCGATGATGCATGGTGGATTTATATTTCCAGGCAATACGCCGATACAGTCCACGCAAATAGTGTTGCAGGATATATGACAGACCTTGATAATGGTATTACTAATGGTTATGCATGGTACTCTGTTTATGGCGGAAGACAAGATTATATGACTTATTTTAAGCATGGAAGAGAAACTACCATTGAACTTTCAAGCACAAAATTACCAAGTTCTACCACGCTGCCTAATTTCTGGACATATAATAAGAAATCATGGTTCAATTATCTACAGAATTGTTTATATGGAATACACGGCGTTATTAAAGATTCTTTAAACGCACCTATTAAAGCCAAAATCACTGTTGTCGGTCATGATGCAGACAGCTCGGAAGTATATTCCACAGCTCAGTTTGGTGATTTTTACAGATTTCTGGCAGCAGGAACCTATACGCTTAAAGTAACTGCTGATAATTACGCTCCTAAAATAATCAGTAATGTTGTAGTTTCTAATTTACAGCCTACTAATTTAATTGTTACTTTATCAAGTAATGTCCCGGTTGAACTAACATCTTTTACAAGCTCTGTTAGTAATAATGTTGTTAAATTAAACTGGGCTACAGCTACAGAAACTAACAACAAAGGTTTTAGTATTGAACGTAAATTTTCAGATGGCGACTGGAAAACTTTGGGATTTGTAAAAGGCAATGGTACTACAACTGAACTTTGTAAATACTCTTTTACAGATAAAGTTGATTTCGGCAAATATAGTTATAGATTAAGACAAGTAGATTTTGACGGTTCATTTGAATATTCAAAGATAATTAATGTTGAAGCATTTGCTCCTAAAATATTCTCTTTAGAACAAAATTATCCTAATCCTTTTAACCCATCAACCGTTATCAAATTCAACTTAGCAACTGAGTCCCAGGTTATTGTTAAAATATTTAACATAATTGGCCAGGAAGTTAAAACATTAGTCAATAATCGTTATTCAGCAGGCCAGCATTCTGTTTCTTTTAATGCTGCAAACTTAAATAGTGGCGTATACTTCTATAAAATGGAAGCTAAAGGAAACGATGGCTCTAATTTTTCAGCAACTAAGAAAATGATTTTAACGAAATAAGTTTATCGAGTTGAAAGTTTATAAAGTTAAAAGTTGAAAAGTTTGTAAAGTTCTAATTGAAAGCAGAGACGTTCGGTTGAACGTCTCTGCTTTTAAACTGCAATCCCCCGCCCCTATAACAGTTTAATCTCGCATTATTATTTCCCCTTTAATACGTGTTAACCTGCCGCTTATCACTGAAAAAGTTGCTGCTTCAATTATTTATTTATAATTTTGCCCTATAAAAATTACAAGGTTTCAAATGGCATTATTAGAAATTAAAAACTTATCAAAGTCTTTCGGTAATCTAAAGGCCGTAGATGATGTCTCATTTACTGTTCCCGAAGGAAGCGTATTTGGCTTAATAGGTAGAAATGGTGCCGGTAAAACCACCACCATTAGAATGATGATGAATATTTATCTGCCTGATAATGGAGAAGTTCTTCTTGAAGGAGCCAAAATAGGCCAGGACTTTAGGAATAAAGTGGGCTATTTACCTGAAGAGCGCGGCTTATATAAAAAAATGAAAGTGCTTGATACCCTATTATACTTTGCCGCTCTTAAAGGGTCCGAGGGCAAACAAATTGAAAAAGATGCTATTAATTATCTTAAAATGTTCAATTTAGAGGATAGGAAAGGTTCTAAAGTCGAAGATCTGTCCAAGGGAAATCAGCAAAAAGTGCAGTTCATTACCACCGTACTGCATAATCCGCAATTTTTAATTTTAGATGAACCTTTTTCAGGATTAGATCCAATAAATACTGATTTGCTGACTAACCTAATAATGAAGTTTAAAGAGGAAGGTAAAATAATAATATTATCAACTCATTTGATGGATTTTGCAGAACGTTTATGCAACCACATTGCCATGATTGAAAAGGGTAAACTGATACTTAATGGCTCGCTTAATGAAATAAAAGCTAACTGGGCTGCTAAAAATATAACATTGGAATATTCCGGTGACATCTCTTTCTTAAATAATATCGATATGGTTGATAATCTTACTCTAAATAGCAACAATGCAATAATTAAGATGAAACAGCCTAATTTGGAACAGGAACTGCTGAAACTGCTTGTCCAAAACGATATAAATGTACATAAATTTATAGCAAATGACATTTCCCTCCATGAAATTTTTGTTTCCCTTGCCGGAGAAAATAGCACTTCAGAAGGGAGTAACTAATATGTTAATAAACAGAAGAGTTATTACAGTCTTTAATAGAGAAATCAAAGACAAATTACTAAGTAAGTCTTTCATAATAATGACATTGCTGGTTCCGGTTTTCCTTTTCGGGATTCTTGCTTTTCAAACCTTTGTTATGACCTTTGAAGGGAAAGAAAAAGTAAATATACATGTTATTTCCAGTAACGATAAAATCACTTCGGAAATTTCAAATATATTTAACGATCCTAAATTTACCGAAGACAGATACACTTTCAAAGCATTAACAATTCCCAAAGACTCAGTTGCAAAATATTTAGAAGCAAATAAGAGTAATATTTTAGAAGAAAAAATAACCGGTATAATTTTCTTGCCGGACAGTGTAATGTCTAATAAAGAAATAAAGTACTATTCTAAGAACCCGAATAATTTAAAATTGTTTGATAAAGTCAGGTCAAAAATTAACAACGTTATTCTTTCTGAGTATTTTAAAGATAAGAACCTGTCAAAAGCTCAGCTTGAATTTGCTCTTAAAAATGTGAATTTCAATCCCTATAGAATCACAAAGGAGCAGGACATAAAGAAAGAAGGATATGGCAACACCGTAGTTGCATTTTTGTTCTCTTTCTTACTGTATTTCAGTCTGATAATGATCGGCACGCAAATGATGCGTTCGGTTATTGAAGAAAAGACCAATAGAATAGTAGAAGTGTTACTATCATCTGTTAGCAGTCTGGATCTTTTAACTGGCAAAATACTTGGGACAGCAGTCACAGGATTGATACAAATGGCAATCTGGCTTATACCTGTTTTTGTAGTAATATCCACTTCCATATTTGTATTACCTGAAGATTTCATTTTAAGCATAAGCATCGGAACTTTGTTAGCCTTTCTGTTAAACTATTTTATAGGATTAGTAACATTCTTAGGATTATTTGCAGCAGTTGGATCAATTTTCGATAACGATCAGGATGCTCAGCAAGGTATCTGGCCTCTTATGATGTTGATTATGATCCCCTTCTTTATAGCTATGGGGATAGTATCTAATCCTGAAAATTCCATAGCAAGAATAACTTCATTTGTACCATTTGGTTCAATAATTGTTATGCCAACACGCGCTGCAAGTGCTGATGTACCTGTTTTCCAGATTATTATTGCAAATATAATAAACTTGATTACCATGGGTGCTGTTTTTGTACTTGCCGCAAAGATATATAAAACCGGACTTCTATTTACCGGTAAGAAGCCCAAATGGAGTGAAGTAGCAAAGTGGCTTAAAAGTTAGTTGCTCTAAGTTGGGGTATAAAAAATAATTTATTGTCTCAGAAGTGTAAGTGTTATTATTAAATAATTACATTATCTTCTGAGACATTTTTATTTATTTCCGAAATAATTTATAGAGACCTAAACCAGCCAGAGTTGCCAAACCCACAAGTCCCCCGGTTTGTAGCACTTTTGAGTTTGCATATTTTTCAAGGCTCATGCCCGTACCTGACTGCTTCATTGCATTATCTGCATATATTGAATCCATAAACTCAAGCCTGTCTTTAATAGACTTAAAAGCAATTGTTACATTAGAAGACTCATTAGTGGGAATAAACTTGACGGCGCATTTCTCAGTATCGTCATCATCAATTTCGTCTAATATTTCAAACTCCCATTTGCCCCTAAAAATAGTGTAATTAACAACAGCCCTCTTTTCGCGTGAGAATAACGGATCTTTAAAAACAAGAATTGAACGGCCTTCACTATCAACCTGTCTTTGAGGAAATTGTTCATCAACTGTATTTTCATTAGTATTATCGTTAACACTTTCTTTTAAGGAAACAGTTTCTTTAGATTTTTTTTCGAGAATTTCTTTTGATTCAGTCATAATGTCCTCAAGGTCTTATTAATAATAGTGTTTAATTTTTTCAATTTAACTTGCTAAATGGAATATCCAGTATATCAAAGTTTTTCCAGGCAGAATAATCAAAATGCCACCATTCTCCATCATAGATGACAAAACCATTCTTTGTCATGAGCCTCTGCAATAAAGCTCTGTTATTTTCAGCAGCACTTGATACAGGTTTATAATTTGCGGCGGCTTTTTCTGTAAAGTTGTCAAATTCCGTAGGCATTTCAATTTCTTTACCGGTTTTAATATCAATAATTGAAAGATCAACTGCACATCCTCTATTATGCCGCGATCCCCTTTGAGGAGTAGCAACATACGTAGAATTTTTAATTAAATCCCAAAACTTAACCGTTGCAGAATATGGGCGATATGCATCATAAATTTTTAACCCATATCCGTCTTTTAACAGTTCACCCTGTACTTTTTTTAATGCCTCAGCAGCAGGTTTCCTTAAAAAAGCGGCACTTTCTTCATAAACAACATTTTTAGTAAAATTATTAGCAGTTGCATATCTTATATCCAACACAATTCCGGGTATGAACTTTTTCAAATCAATGAGCTGTTTTTCTGAATCATCTTTAATTTGGCTATTATAATATTGCAGATTATCAATTACGGTAAGACCATATTTATTCAGATGCTGTCCTGTTGAACAGGAATATAATATGAGGGTTAAAAATATGCTTAAATAACCGGCAACTTTTTTAATTCTATAACTCATTTTATTCTCAAAAGGTTTTTATGTCAGTAGAATTCCAATTATGGAAGATATACGACAACTCATTATAAACTTGTTTCGGATTCTCAATTATTTCTTTTTCATCAAAGTGTAAAAGTTTAATCCCCATTTTTTTAAGTTCTTTATTTTTTCTTTTTTGCTCATTTATGTCCTTTATGCCCTGACCGGGCACATCAACTTCAATTATTAATTTTTCTTTTTCAAAATAATATGTATTAACAGAGTCATTAAAGACAGAATCTTTTGTATATGTTATTTCGGGAAAATATTTAGTAAGTAAATTATCAAAATTCTTCATAAAAAGCCAATGTATCCTGCAAATGTCTTAAACTATATCTCATTCTAACTTATTAAAAAACAAAGTAAATAACAATGTTTCCTAATATATGTACTTACTTTAGTGCATTATTTCACTTATTAAAAGACAATATTTACCTTTGAACATTTTATTAAACCACTTATATTTAATCATTTGCCAATTAATAAATATCTTTGTTTATTATATGCATTAATGATAATTTTCATATCACAAAATAATTAAATTATAAATACTAAATAAAAAACAGGAGCCGACTGTGCGGTTATTATCAACATTCTTTATCTTTGTTCTTCTTTTGGCTGTAAGGGCTAATGCCGGGACACCCAAAGATGATAAAATACTACCCTACCCTATTCAAAAATACCAGCTTTCCAATGGTCTGAACGTAGTGACAGTTCCTTATGACAGTCCAAATTTAGTTAGCTTATATATTGTTGTAAGGGCCGGTTCAAGAGATGAAATTGAAGAAGGAGTTACCGGATTTGCCCATTTTTTTGAACATATGATGTTTAGAGGAACTGACAAGTACTCTAAAGAAAAATACAATGAAATATTAAAACTGACCGGGGCAAGCGCAAACGCAAATACTTCAACTGACAGAACAGTATATCATATGACAGGTGATGTATCCCGCCTGCAATTGATGTTTGAACTTGAATCAGACCGATTTATGAATTTACATTATTCCGAACATGATTTCAAAACCGAAGCCGGTGCGGTTAAAGGTGAATATACAAAAAATTCAGCTTCACCCTATTCTCAATTATTTGAAGATATCCAGAATACTGCATTTGATAAACATACATACAAGCACACAACAATGGGCTTTTTAAAAGACATTATTGATATGCCTAATCAATATCAATATTCTATGAAATTTTTCAACCGTTTTTACAGACCTGAATATACTACCGTTATTGTAGTTGGCGATGTTAAAGCTGAACAAGTAAATAAAATGGCTGAAAAGTTTTTCGGCGCATGGAAACATGGCGATTATGTTTCTGTTGTCCCTCAGGAGCCAGTACAAAAAGAAACAAGATATGTTCATATTAAAAATCCTAATATCCCGCCAATGTTAGCTCTAAATTATAAATCACCTGCTTTTAGTGATAAAGATATAGACATGCCGACTTTAGATGTACTTTCTACAATCCTTTTTTCTGAAAACTCTAATCTTTACAAAAAACTTGTAATTGATGAGCAAAAAGTAAGAAACCTTAGCGGTGGTACAGATAACTCCCGTGATCCTAACCTTATGAACATTATCGCTTCCTTAGTTAACAAAGGCGATTTGCAATATGTAAAAGATGAGATTACGAAAGAATTGGAAAAAGTAAAAAAAGAAGGTGTAAGCCCTAAGAAACTTGCTGATACTAAATCTTACTTAAAATATTCATTCTCAATGAGCATAGATAATCCTTCAAGAATTGCAAGTTCTTTGGCTGAATATGTTGCTTTAACCGGCGACCCCGAATCTATAAATAAAGTTTACGCTTTATATAATAAAGTTACTAATGCAGATATAATAAGAGTTGCCAACAAGTATTTAGTAAGCACAGGACTAACAATTGCTACCATCTCAGCAGATGAAAAAGGAGAAGTAAAATAATGAAATATATTCTAACATTTATTATGGCTTTAATTACATTTTATACTTCAGTTTATGCAATTGACATAGTTGAATTAAAGCTCCCTAAATCCAATAAAATAGTTATTAAACTGATGTTCAAAAATGGATCCATCTGTGATCCGGTCGGTAAAGAAGGACTTACTTATACTACTGCCAATTTGGTTACGGCAGGAGGCTTTGGGAAAATGACATTAGAGCAGATTCAGGATAAAATTTATCCCATGGCTGCTAATTATGATGTTTCCGTTGATAAAGAAGTTACAATTTTTACTTTTGAAGTTCCAAAAGATTATCTGATGGAGTTCTATCCTATACTAAAAGGACTTATACTGAATCCATCATTTACTGAAGCTGATTTCAACAGGATTATAACTAACCAGCAAAATTATGTTGATCAGGTTATCAGAGCTTCCTCTGATGAAGAATACAGCAAAAAAGCATTAGAAGATTTTTTATTTAGAGGAACTCCCTACCAGCACATGAAACAAGGGAAAACGTCCTCAGTAAAAACCATTACATTAAATGATGTAAAAGAACATTATAAAAAATTCTTTACCAATACTAATGTAACAATTGGCATTGCAGGTAATTATAGCACAAAATTTTTATCAGAGCTTAAAAAGGATTTGGGCAAATTACCAAGTGTAAAACCTGTTATTCCTGCTGCACCAAAAGTAAAAACACCAGACGGTATAAATGTTGAAATCATTTCTAAAGACAACGCTTTTGGTTCTGCAATATTTATGGGACAGCCTTTGAACATTACCAGAGCAAATGATGATTTTGCTGCTTTAATGGTTGCCAATTCTTATTTAGGTGAACACAGAAAATCTTACAGTAAGTTATATCAATTAATAAGAGAAGACCGGTCAATGAATTATGGCGATTATTCTTATATTGAATGGTATGAAAACGGCGGTGCAAACATGCTGCCTCCTGCAGGTGTTCCAAGATCATCTAATTATTTTTCAATATGGATTAGACCGGTACAGATTGCCAAACAATTAAAGAATCAGTATGCCGAGCTTAAAGACACTAAACTTGGTCATGCTCACTTTGCGATCAGAATGGCGTTGATGCAGGTTGATAAGATGATAAATAACGGCATGTCCACTGAAGATTTTGAATCTACCCGTTCTTTCTTAAAGAGCTATATGAAACTTTATATAAACTCAACAGGTGCACAGCTCGGCTATTTAATGGATTCCAAATTTTATGGCAGAAAAGATTATATTAAGGAAATGGATAAGCTTATTGATAAGCTGACACTTGAAGATGTAAATAAAGCAATTAAGAAATATTGGTCTGTTAATAATATGGACATAACTATTGTTACAGACAAATCAGAAGCTAATGAACTTATGAACAGCTTAAAGGATAATACGGAGTCACCAATGACATACTCTAATGTTGTTAAAGCCGGATTACCTTATTATATACCTGAATTAGACAACCAGGCAGCAAAATTCAAATTAAATGTAAAATCAGTGAAAATAGTTAACTCTGAAGATACTTTTAAATAATTGCTCCCTGAACTTTTAAGGAGACAGGGACTGTTTTTCTGTCTCCTTTTTTTATGCAAAAAAGGATATTTTTAAAAAACAGATTACTAATTAAACAGTATCACCCATTTTACCTGAAACATTTTACTTTTTAAAATGTATTAGATAAATAAACAATTAAATTTAATGCGTAAAATCTCTATGAAAAGAATTATTGTAATTGCAGTTGTAGTGTTAACTGCTTACTTTTTTATTGCAAAACCGTTCAGCAGTTTTGACAGGCCTGTTTTAATCTCTTTTAATGATACATTAAAAGTTTTTAAACCTACGAAATTTCATGAAAGTGAAGAAAAATTGATATCTACTATTCTTTCAAGGTATCATTATAATAAAGCCACTTTTAATGACAGCCTTTCTAATGTAGTTTTTGAGCGTTATCTTAAAACGCTGGACTATAACAGAAACTATTTTTTACAGTCCGATATTAAAGAATTTGAAAAATACCGCTATGCCTTTGGAGACTACCTGGTTGATGGTGATTTGACAGCGGCATACAATATTTTCAATATTTTTTACAGACGTTTTAATGAACGTGTTGAATATGGCAAAAAGCTGTTAGATAAGGAAATGGATTTTTCTACAAAGGAAGAACTTGATGTAGAAAGAGTAGATGCCCCATGGCCAAAGGATTTACAGGAAGCTAATGATTTATGGCGCAAAAAAGTTAAAAATGATGCACTCGGTTTACTGCTAACCGGTAAAGACTGGAAAGGCATTGTTGAAACTTTAACAAAACGTTATGACAATTTGAAAAAGACTTTTTATAAGTTTAATGATGAAGATGTATTTCAGATAATTATGAATTCATATACTGAAACAGTTGATCCCCATTCTAACTATCTTTCCCCGCAGACAAGCGAACAGTTTAAAATTGATATGAGCCTGTCTTTAGAAGGAATAGGCGCTCAGCTTCAACAGGACGATGAATATATTAAAGTTTTGGAAATCGTTCCCGGCGGTCCGGCATTTAAAAGTAATTTGCTTCATAAAAATGATCGTATTGCAGCCGTTGCCCAGGGAGACAAAGGGGAATTTGTTGATGTTGTAGGCTGGAGAATAAATGATGTAGTCCAATTGATAAGAGGTGCAAAAGGGACTGTAGTAAGACTGCAAATTTTGTTGGCCAGTGAAGGTACAAATGCATCTCCTAAAGAAATTAAACTTGTTAGAGATAAAATCAAACTTGAAGAACAATCTGCTAAACAAAAAATAATTGAGATTAAGCAGGATGGTAAAGTTGCTAGAATTGGTGTAATTACCATACCGACATTTTACAGTGACTTTGACGGTGCTTCTCATGGTGAAAAAGATTACAAAAGCACTACTGCTGATGTAGAAAAATTGCTGGACACTCTAAAGAGAGCAAATGTTGACGGTGTTGTAATTGATTTACGGAATGACGGCGGCGGCGCTTTAACTGAAGCTATTAAACTGACAGGACTATTTATTAAAGATGGTCCGGTTGTTCAGGTTAAAAACAGCAGCGGCTCTGTTGATGTTGGAGATGATGAGAACTCAAGTATCTCATATTCAGGACCACTGGCGGTGCTTATAAACAAGTTTTCAGCATCAGCATCTGAAATCTTTGCAGGTGCTATTCAGGATTATGGACGCGGATTAATTTTAGGTGATCAGTCATACGGTAAAGGTACTGTACAGAATTTGATAGATCTGAATAAAATGCTTCCTTCAGCTAAGGAAAAACCCGGTCAATTAAAGCTTACTATTGCTAAGTTTTACAGAGTTACCGGTGCAAGCACTCAGCATAAAGGAGTTTCCCCGGATATTAGATTTCCGTCATATTTTGATAATTCAAAAGACTTTGGCGAAAGCAGTGAACCAAGCGCATTGCCTTGGGATCAAATAAAATCTGCTGAATTTTATAAAGCCGGCAATTTTAAACCTTACCTTTCCGAACTGCTTAACAGGCACAACGCAAGGACTAAGAATAATTTGGAATGGCAGATGCTTGTTGACGATGTAAATGATTATAAAGCATTAAGAGAAAAGAAATTGATTTCATTGAATTATGAAACCAGGAAAAAAGAAAAAGAAGATGCAGAGAATAAGAAATTTGAGAGAGAAAATGCCAACAGAAAAGCTAAAGGTTTGAAGTTGTTAACTAAAGAAGAAATAAAAACTGCCGAAAATACGACAAAGCTGGATGACACCATGCTGAATGAATGCGGTCATATTTTAGCAGATTACATTGCCTTAAGCAAAAAATAAAATTAAAATTATCTTATTTTAACAAAAAAAAGGGAGCCCGATTAGGAGCTCCCTTTTTTAATAATTTTACAGATCTATATATTAAACTTAATACCCTGTGCTAACGGCAGATCTTTGCCATAGTTAATAGTATTAGTCTGGCGCCTCATATAACACTTCCAGGCATCTGAACCGGATTCCCTGCCGCCGCCTGTTTCTTTTTCACCGCCAAAAGCACCGCCAATTTCTGCGCCGCTTGTTCCGATGTTAACATTAGCAATACCGCAATCTGAACCTGCTGCACCTAAGAATGCTTCGGCTTCTCTTAAATTATTAGTAAAAATAGCGGAAGATAAGCCCTGAACAACATTATTATTCAAATCAATGGCGTTTTCAACTTCACCGCTGTATTTTATTAAGTAAAGAATTGGAGCAAATGTTTCTTCCTGAACTATTTCATATTTATTTTCGGCTTCAACAACTGCCGGCATAACGTATGTACCTGATTCATATCCTGCACCTGAAAGGACTTCTCCTCCAAAAATTACTTTTCCGCCTTCAACTTTTGCACGCTCTAAAGCTTTGGTAAAATCGCCGACAGCATTTTTATCAATCAATGGCCCGACATGATTTTTCTCATCAAGCGGATCTCCAATTTTTAGTCCCTTATAAGCATTAACAACAGATTCTTTTACTTTATCATAAATAGAATCATGAATAATTAATCTTCTTGTTGAAGTACATCTCTGGCCGCACGTACCAACTGCACCAAAAACTACAGCAGGCATAGCCATTTTAAGATCGGCATCAGGAGTAATGATGATACTATTGTTTCCGCCCAATTCCATAATAGCTTTACCAAATCTCTCGCCAATAATCTGGTTAGCATGTCTGCCAACTCTCGTTGAACCTGTTAAAGAAATTAGAGGAACTCTCTTATCTTTTAACATTGTTTCACCAATTGTAGCACCGCGTCCCACTATTAGGGAGAATACACCTTCAGGGACATTATTTTCTTTTAATACCGGGCCTAAAATATTCTGTACTGCTATAGCTGAAAGAGGAACTTTTGAAGACGGTTTCCATAAGTTAACATCGCCGCAAACCGCTGCAAGCATTGCATTCCATGACCATACTGCTACAGGAAAGTTAAAAGCAGAAACGATACCAACAATACCTAATGGATGATACTGATCATACATTCTATGGTTTGGACGCTCAGATTGGGTAGTAAAGCCATAAAGCTGACGGGACTGCCCAAGAGAAAAATCACAGATATCAATCATTTCCTGAACTTCGCCCATTCCCTCTTGTAATGATTTACCCATTTCATAAGAAACAAGTGTACCTAATGGTCTTTTAAATTCGCGAAGTTTTAAACCTATTTGTCTTACTATGTCACCGCGTTTAGGTGCCGGCATTTTACGCCATACTTTATATGCTTCTTCGCCTGTTTTAATAATATTCTCATAATCTTGTTCAGAAGCCTGATAAACAGAGGCAATATACTTTCCGTTTGTGGGTGAGTAAATTTTTAATTCGCCTTCTGTTGTTGTTTCGTTCCATTTAGTACCCGTACAAGAACCGAAATTTTTTTCTTTGATTCCTAAGATTTTTAGAAATTCCATTTTTTCTCCAAAATTTTATTTATTTATTTTATACGCTAATACTTATTAATTAATTATTTTCTTATATCTCCAAAAAATTCTGTTTACTTTTGCATTTGCATAATGCATATAAAAAGGTATAGGGCCTACCCAGGGAATAATAGCTTTTACAAATCCCATCTCTTTAAGATCTTTTAAGCACTTTTTAAGAAGTACTCCACCAACACCTTTTTTTCTAATACTTGGATTTGTACCCATTGGGCCAAACCAGCCTGTACCTTTGTTATTACCTTCATGGGCTGAAAAAGCAATAACCTCATCATTCTGAACAGCAATAAAAATTGTTTTAGGACTGTTATTAAAAGAAGAAGTAACCTCACCTGCCCAGCCTTCAAAATACTTGTTTATAAAATCCATCAGCATGGTTTTATCTTCTTCGCAGGCACGTTTAACCAATATTCCGTCTTTTAATAACCGTTCTTCATCCAAGCCAGTATCAAAAGTATCATTTAGAAGATCTGCCAGTAAATTACAGGTATCATTAAATTTTACGAATCCTTTACGCTCAAAAAAGCAAATTGCTTCAGTATAAAAAGGGTCTATACCCGGCATAAAGTAGTTAGGAACAGAATCATAAACCCGTATTTCTGCTACACCCTCTCTCGTTAGTATCTCCTCAATCTGTAAATATAAAGAAGAAGCTATTCCCTGTCTTCTATATGAATCCGCTACAGATAAAAGTTTAACAAACCCTGTTTTGTTTTGGTTAGATTTTCTGATTACTGCAGAAATAATACCTGCCATTGTTCCGTCAGCTTCATCAATTGCAGCAAGATTTAATTCGGGCATATAATCGATATCATCAAACACCTTTTCCCTAAATAAGAAGTCAGGCATAATGTCATTATGCATCGACTGCCTGCATAATTTGGCAGCTTCTTTGGCTAATTCAGCACTTATTTCTTTTATAATCATTTAATCAGCTAAAAATAAAAAGCAAAAAATCCTGAATATAACCCGATAGAAATTTCATTTGTCTCACTTGCTTTTACCGAAGGAGAGAAATTAAACCTGTATCTGCCATATAAAGTAAAGGCTTCAAAGCACTTAAAAAAGCCGACAGTAAATTCTGCACCAACTCCGTTATACCCTTTGAAATTTGTGAACCCTGAAATACCGGGGGATGCAAATTCCAACCCCGGCAAATCGATCAAGTGCTTATATCCAAATCTTAATAAGTTATTTTTTTTAGCTCTCTCAAAAATATGGGAGTACTCAGCAGAAAAATAGCCAAAGGGATAATCTATGCCGGTTGATCTTATGAACGCAATTGGTATTTCCTTAGTTAGTGTAAAATAAGCTTTATCATGCGTAAATGTAACTGCCGGTGCAGGCACTGCAAAAATAACCCCTGCAAACAGGCATATATGCAATATATTGGAACGGTCTTGCAGTACAACATCCTGCGGCAGATCAAATTCAAATATCCCGCTGTCAAATGATTTCCCTGTAGAATCTGTAACAATGATTCTATAGTTAACTGCATTGGATTTAAATTTCAGATTTGCTAAATCAATATCAACAGAATGATTTTGTACGGCCGAGTCTGAAACTATGTAACTATACTTATCTTCAATTATAACTTTAGATTTATAATCAAGATCAGTAGAAAAAGAAAGAGAAAACTTATTAGTTTCTTTATCTACAAAAGAATTTATAACAAAAACTTCTACTGAATCCATTTTAACCTGAGCACATAGATTAAATGTTATCATTACTAATAATGCGCCCGCTGCTACAATTTTATTCATAAAACTCCATATACATAAAAAATATAAAAGAGATTTTAAATTTGATCTAAACTGGCTTCTAAATCAAGCAAAATATCTTTAGGATTTTCCAAGCCAAGTGCCAGTCTAATGCCGCCCGGATCAATGCCGAACTCTTCCAGTTTTTCAGGAGGAATAACTGAATGAGTCATTGAAGCAGGGTGTTCAATTAAGGTCCTTACATACCCTAAACTAACAGCCAACGTCATTGTATAAGCTTCTTTGGCAGCGTAATTCATTAGCTTTCTGCCCTTTTCTTTGCTTTCCTGATGTGTTGCACCTTTAAGAACAAAATAAAGGAGACTTCCGGGAGCAAAATTGCCGTCGTAATCAACCATTTGCTGTTTTGCTAACTCATATTGGGGATAAGCCGGTAATCCGGGATAATTAACATATGCAACCTTTGGATGCTGGCTTAAAAACTCAGCTACTTTCAAAGCAGTGTTCATTTGCTGTTTTAGTCTTATAAACAAAGTAGGCAGTCCATAAGTTATAATGTTCCAGGCACTTTTATTATTTAGAACGGCTCCGTAATCCTTTCTGAAAACAAGCAAAATATCGCGGAATTCCCTTCTTCCTGTAACAACGCCCCCCATATCAGTACCAAATCCGCCCAAACCTTTAGTTAAGGAATTAACTGAAAAATCTGCACCCAATTCAATCGGTCTCTGGCAGAAAGGGGTAGCAAATGTATTATCAACAACTATTCTAATATGGTTTTTGGGATCCCTAACCCCGTTAACATCATTAACAATTTTTCTTATTGCTCTAATATCAATAATCTCTAATGTAGGATTTGAAGGAGTCTCAAAATAAATAACCTTTGTATTTTCATTTATTAAACTGATTAAGACATCCAAATTTTTAAGATCAGTATAATGAGTGTTTATGTTATATCTGGGCAGCCAGTTATTTAATAAGGAAATTGTACAGCCGTATAATGTTTTATGAGAAATTATTTCATCGCCTGCCTTTGTCAGTATTCCAAAAATGGCGGAAATAGCTCCCATGCCTGTTGCAAAAGTTACAGAAGTTTCTCCCCGTTCAGCATATGCAAGATTTTCTTCCAGCATGTCTTTGTTCGGTTCTCCCAACCTGTCATAAATATAAATTGGACTTTGATCTTCTCTCATTGCAGGTGAGTTGGCAAACTCCATAAAGCCCTCTGCTCCGCGTTCAACTGAGTCAAGCCTGTAAAACATTGAAGAAGTAATAGGAGGCGATACATGATGCGAATAGTCCCACTTTTTAGAAACAGCTTTACCATAGATTAAATGAGTCTGCATAGAATATTTAGCTTCATCAATACAGTCAGTTTTTTCCGTTTTATCGTTATCCAATTTAGCCATAACAATCTCCATATTTTTTTTTATTACTGAAATTTACAAAGAACTTTCTAAGAAAAAAAATAATTAATCACTTATTTTTCGGCTATTTCCACATTTTAGGATTGGATAATTGCTGAGCAATAATCAGATAAATAAAACATTCAGAATAAGTATGCAAGCAGTTATGATATGGCTGGTTGTGTTTTTTGCTTTCTCCCCTACTTTTGCCTTAATACAAGAGCCGCGCCTTCATCCCCCTTCTTTCAAGTATATGGTTAAAATATTTTGCGGATGCTGTTCTGCTATTTCTGAAATCCTGTTATGGGTTCCATTAGAGGACTAATATCAATTTTATCAATTGCATCAGTTTTCAAGTATTCCTCTATGGGTAAAAAATACATTGCTCTAAAGGCAACTTCGTCAATCATGTTAGGGAAATGATAAACGGGATTTACTATTTCCGATAATTTAAGGGCATACCCCTTGTAATGGGTTTCGTTATAAAACCTGACTTCCCTAACCGTATAGACTTCATCTTTAACAGGGACTTCAAAACCGTGCATTTTCCAATGATCAAACGCATTTTGAATGCAGACTACTTTTTGACCATTATAAAAGGTGCTCATATTATCAGACCTTAAATTGACTAACGCAAAAAAGCTGATAATAATTTACTTTTCAATGATGCAGCCCACTTATACCGGCTGCTTGTTTACAATTTATAACCCGCTTATAATCAGGCCTGGGTTTTCTTTTTTAATATCTGAAATGAATCTATCAATATTCATGAATTCATGCAAACATACAATTTCTTTGGCTTTTGAAATGAATTTCAATTTCTTTTTTTCATCTGTCTCTACACGGGAAATATCAGCCAGAGTTATTATATCCTCTTTTTTAAATATATTTCTAAAAATTGCTTTATTATTTATTACTTCTATTTCGACCGGAGTGGACCATCCTTTTTTCCAATTTCTAAAAGAGAGCAGCATGCCGGCGAGAAAAATTAAAAAGACATAATAATGTGTATATGTTAAATATGCCAGAATAATTAGAGCTAAAAAGATAATCGGCGTAATTATAATTAGAAGAGATTTAGTATTTTTAATTTTTAGTTTATATGGTTCCATGTTGTCCCGAGTTAGTATATTTTATATCCATATTACACAATCTTACAGAATAGTTCAATCAGCCTATCTTCTCAGAAATTTTAGATGTTAGACATTTTTATTTAAAGGACTTATACTTCGGCTACAAGTACAACATAATTTTTGCCATATTTTTTAGCGCATTTAGGACAGGTGGTGTACCACATATACAATTTTTTCACATCAAGGTTTTTAGCCTTTGCATAATTATCAAAATCCTTGCACCATTTCCCGGTGTCTTTAAAATCGCCTTCATATACTTTAGAAATAAATTTTCCGGAAAAATCGATATTATCAGCTTCCGGGATTTCTTTATCAACTGCCAGATAAATATCCATATTCCATTTGGATGTATGGTCTGAAAGACACAAGTAATCAGGCATCTGCGCATCTGTCTTTGAAATTTTTTCACTCATTCTCTTAATAACGGTTGGGAAATTCATCGGCATGTAAAATAAAGTAAACACTTTATCTTTGATGAACTTTTTATTTTCCCAGTTAAAGGTTTTTTCTTCCCAGGGAGCGGGATCAAATTTCGGACAACATTCTTGTTCGGGTTGCTGCGTAGCCATAATCTTTTCCTTTCAATATTGTTTATTATTTAACTAAAATGAAAACAAATTCGGTGCTAAGTTCTGTTCTATTCACGCTAATTTACCGGATTTTATAAGTGATATGCAAAAATAACTTACTCCGGTTAAAATTCCAAAAGGAATTATTTTAGGGAGAGTCTTTCCGACTTAAGCATTATAACTTCTTTGTAAAGCAGCCCTGATTTTTCGTTCTAAATTAACATGTCAAATACTAGCTGTCTGAACCTTGATGTCTCATCCGATTCCGGATGGAACATCCGACTCAGGATCTGCCTGATTTACCTGGTTGTCATGATTTTGCTGCAAATGGGGATTTCTATTTTTTGACACCCGCCATTTGATTTAGCAACGTAGTTGCGATATGTTAATAGAAGCGCATAAAAGCCATAACAAAAAAAGCCACATGGGGGCGAAATGTAAATATTATTTATGGAAAAAAAACAACATACCGCTCCCATGGAGCTCTTGAATTCCGCTAAACATTTTTTCTATTAACATATCGCTACTCTGTAGCTCCCCATAAAAATGCTCTCATCATTAGAGAAATAGCATCTGTTTAAGCAGAGCTTGTCATTTCGATACCGATTTATCGGCAGATAAATCTATTCTTTTGCACTTTTAGGTACAAAACTATGGGCACCCAAATTACAGACGATATCCGCAAAATCTTATAAATTAATTTGTGTTATGGAGTTTTGCATCCATTCGATCGTCTTTATCAACCGCCACAGAAATAACGGATTATTTTTAAATTAGGTTAAATACTTTCTGTTTGAACCGTTGTTGGTTTTAAAATAGCTAATCAGCTCACGCAGGTTCATAGTAAGCCTATTCAGGTCTTCGGCTGCATGTGCTATTTGTTCTGTACCGGAACTTGTTTCATGCGCAACATTGCTTACTCCATCGATGTTTTTGCTAATGTGCTCAACTGTTGTGGATTGTTCTTCAGAAGCCGCAGCCACTTGTGTGATAACGTCATTGACTTTATTTGTGGCTTCCCGGATTTCATATAGTACTTTTGATACATCTTCAGTAAGAACCATACCATGCTCAACAGCCTTGCTCGCAACGTGCATTGATGTGTCAGCTTCCTTAGCCTCTCTCTGTACTTCACCGATAGTATCTGCAATTTCTTTTGTAGCCTTTGCAGTACGTTCTGCAAGTTTTCTTACTTCATCCGCAACAACCGCAAACCCCCGGCCCTGCTCGCCGGCACGGGCAGCTTCAATAGCCGCATTTAGTGCAAGTAAATTAGTCTGATCAGCTATATCGCTAATTACTCTTGCAATTTCGCCGATTTGTTCAGTCTTCCCTGCAAGCCCATCAATTATCCTGCCTGTGTCACCAGTGGAAAGGACGATGCGTTCCATTCCCTTTTTAGTTTCGGAAACTTTTTCTGTACCGTTCACTGCTAATGTATTAGCTGATTTTGAAATATTTGAGGCATCAGTAATACTTTTTGTCGATTCAAAAATTGTACTGGACATCTGTTCAATTGCGCTCGCAATTTCTGCCATTTGACGCGTATGTTCATGACTACCGGCAGCCATTTCTTCAGTACTGCTGCTTATCTGGGTGGCGGCACTTACAGTAGCCTCCATAGCATCATTTACTTTTTTTATCATAACAGCAATATTTTCGACTGCTTTATTAAAGCCGTCAAACAGTTTGCCTATGGTGTCCCGGTTTATAATTTTCATACGGACCGTTAGGTCCCCTTCAGCAAATTTATCTATGTTTACAAGCAAATCTTCAACATTATCAGATAAATATTTTTCCTGTTCCAGAGCTTTTTTTTCAGCAGCTTCAGCCCTTTGAGCAGCAAGTGCTGCTGTTTCGGATTCCTTTTTGGATTCCAAAAGGAGCTGATGAATTTTTATTATCATATTGTTAAAGGATTCGGCAAGATTTCCAAGTTCATCTTTATTGCTTATGCTTACTGTAACGGATGTATTACCCTGCACAACTTCATATGCTTTACCTTTAAGATAGATTAATGGTTTTACAATTATTGAAAAGAAATACAGCCAGCCAAGGAATGTAAGCAATAAGGATGCACATATTATCACTATAACAGTTTGTTTTGCACTTGCAAAATTTTGCTTATTCTCCAGGTTTTGTGCCGTAACCTTTGTCTCAACTATCTCGGTAAGAATATTTATATACTCACGTGCTTTTTCAAATTTTTCATTGACCGATTTGTGCCTTTCTGCCGAACCGGAAGATATCAATTCGGCAGATGCATCTTTCCAGATTTTCAAATTCTCTTCAAAACCGGCCACCTGCTCTTCTTCCTTTGTGCTGGATATAAGTAATTTATACTTATTCCACCTTTCATCTACCTGTCCGATATTTTCATTGTAGGTTTTCATTAAAGTGGAATATTCAGGATTTCCGGGCCTGACATTCAAAAGTAAATTTTGAGCGATGGCAGCTTGATGCAAATCACGGTCGGCTTGAAGCAGCAGGTCTATGGCCTGTAAATCATTATTTGCAACTCTTTCCATTTCAGAATTTAGTGTCGCCATATAACTTAGCCCTGCATAACCGGTAAGTCCTATCAAAACAGAGAATAAGATGAAAATAGCAGCAAACTTCAGTTTTAGGCTTAACTTTCCTATAAATTCTTTCATAACTGTCCTATTTATTATGGATTCTTTATTTCTTAAAAATTATTGCGATAGTTGGTTACAACCTCTCCTAAACAACTGAAAAAATACATATCCGTGAGTATAATAAAATCTCATTTTGAGTTCGTCCGGTAAAGAGATTAAGGCAGTAAGGTATTTGAACTCACAGTACATTATAGCAAATCCAGATTCCAAAATAACAAAAACCAAGAACTATATGTCATATAGCAAGATACAGGCAGGATTAAGTGTGATAAAGCAATATAGCTAATCCTGTGGCGTAGCCATGCTTATGCCATAATCATGGTTCAGACAATTTGCATTATACTTGATAATTTTTATAATTACTTCGTAAGGAGAAGTGTTAATCGAACTTTACATCTGGATATCTACAAAAAATTACTATGCTGATCTTTTTTGTACTTTATAAAAGCTGAATGTAAAATCAATTCATTGGATAAGATTTAAATTCCTTGGGGGTTCTTCCAACTTCTTTCTTAAACAGTCTGGAAAAATATGGTAAATTCTCAAAACCAAGGCAATATGCAATTTCTGAAATGCTCTTATCTCCCGCAACCAGCATATTTTTGGCCTCAGAGATTACATAGAGATGAATCAATTCCAGAGCATTTTTTCCTGTCTCCTGCTTTAATAAGTCGCTTAAGTATTTAGGTGAGAAATTAAGCAGTGAAGCCATATAGCTAACTGTAGGCAATCCTTTTCCTTCCGCTTTCCCATTTTCAAAATATGCGGACAGCTGTTCATTGAACCTGGTAACTGTTGTTCCAGTTAACGGCTTCCTGTCAATAAATTGCCTTTTGTAAAACCTCTGAGCATATTTCAGCATTGAATCGAGATGCGAAAGAATGATTGATTTACTGAACTCATCCTGATTGTTGTAATACTCCGTCTCCATTTTATTATACAGCGACCACATAACTTCTTTTTCTCTCGGCGAAAGGTGAAGCGCTTCATTTATTTCATAATCGAAGAAACTGTATTTTTTAATTTCATTGAACAAAGGATGCCCTATTAAATAATCTTCATGGATATAAATTGTGAATCCTTTTTCTTTAATTACTACATCGTGGATAGTAAGCTTTTGCCTTGGTTTAAAAAAATACATAAACCCCTTATCACTATCATACTTTGTTTTTCCATACCAAAAAGAACCGCTCTCTATTTTTTTTAAGCAGATAGCATAAAAATCATATGATACTTCTTTGTTTTTCAAGACTTCACAATTACTGTTAAACTGCACTAAACCCAACAAAGGATTTTCAGGAGCCGGAGCCCCCTGAACTTCATATAAATCACTTATTTTCTTGAAATGCATACGATTTTTCCTAACAATTTATATAATTTACTTGAATTCATTCCATTTTTCAATCCTAATAAACGGCCTGTATTTTTTTTATAAGTTCCATCTAAGAAAATTGGACCCCGGTAATTTCCTCACAAACTTCCAGAAATCTGTCCTGCAGTAAAACATCGTCAGCTTCCGGATTAAAAGGTGTTACCTTTTTATGATAAAAATATTCACCGGTAACTTTAGCCTTTTCATCGTTACTTACTGCCAGCCATACTTGTGTTTCATATCCCTTTTGCAGATTATCCGGCGCACCGGAGCCGCCCATTTTTGTCGGGACCCAGCCGGGATCAACTGCATTTGAATAAACCCCCGGCCATCTACGTGCTACTGCCTTGCAAAGCATCAATATATGCAGCTTTGAATCAGAATATGTTATGCAGTTAATATCTCTTTTGAAGCTTTCAAGTTTTGGATATCCATGTAAATGCATACCGGATGATAGGTAGATTAACCGCTTCGGCTTTTGTATCAGGCTTGATAAAATGAAAGGTGCTAATGTATTAACGCTGAAAATGTCTTTTGCGGAAGTATTATAAACCCCCGCGTTATGAATCACGACATCGCATGGACCTAATGCATTAACCTGATCAGCAAGTTTTATAGTTTCTTCCATACTTGAAAGATCACCTATCAATACATTTTCAGCTTCCGGTACTTTTTTTAATGCACTAATACCCCGCTCATTGTTCCTTGCATGCAATACAACTGTATGTCCCAATTCGACTAGTGATTTTGCCGCCAGTTGTCCAAGTCCGTCGGCTGATCCTGTAATGAATATTCTTGCCATTATTTTCCTTCAGCGCTTATTAATCAATTTTTATTTCCACACCTTTTTTATTTTGTTTTTACCAGACAAAAAAGCCTCCCACTTATAGCGAGGGGCAATACTGCCGAGGCAACAATTTTTTCATAATATCTTTGTTTTGACAAATTTTTTTATATTGATTTAATAATTTTTGCCGGAACACCTGCAACGACTGTATTTGCAGGCACATCTTTGTTAACCACAGCTCCGGCAGCTACCATAGCATTTTCACCTACAGTAACACCCGGTAAAATAGTGGCTCCGGCCCCAATCCATACATTCCGCTTAATGATAACGGGCTTTACCATAAGAGCTTTTCGTTCTGCGGGATTCAAAGGATGACCTTCTGTTATCAAGTTTACCTTGGGACCAATTAATACATCGTCTTCAATGGTTATTCCGCCGATGTCAAGAAATGAGCAGGCATGGTTGATAACTACATTCTTTCCTATGCGGGAAAACTGCCCAATATTAATATAAATTGGCAGAAGAATGGTTGAACTTACATCTAACTGAGTGCCCGAAATTTTTTCCCAAAGTTCACGTATCCTGTCTGCATTGTTAGACATATTAAGTTCTGACAACAATCCGGCAGTTCTGAAAGCCGCCTCGTGAATCTTAGCATAGTGAGGATCGTTCATCGGGACTGTTTCTCCTCCTCTCAGCCTCTCAAAGATATCTGAATTTATCTCTCGTTGGCTCACCATTATTTAGCATTCTCCAATACAGAAGTAATCATTTCCTTAGTATATAATGCTTCGGCTCCCCATAAAGCTGCCACAGCGGACAATTTATCGACCAGCATTGGAATGTCTCCTTCAGGTATGTTCCCCTCAGAAAGTGTTACGGGAGTCCCAATCTTTGTATACCACTGCTTTAATGCCTCAATGCCGCCATCTGCTCCCTCGACGTTAAAGATTTTTTTGGCAAAACGCTCAAAACGCTGCGGTAGATTGTTAATTTGCCATTTCATCCAGGCGGGAACCACAATGGACAAACCGGCACCGTGCGCAATATTGTATTCAGCCGAAAGTGTATGCTCTATAAAATGGGTATCGAAGCGGTTGTTCTCGACACCGCAAAAAGTGGTAAAATTCAAAGCCTGTGTAGCAGTCCACGCAAATTCGCCCCGTGCTTCATAGTTGTCGCCATCTTTTAGCAAAACTTCCGTGGTACGTATAACAGTTTTTAAGATATTTTCAACATAACCGGCAATGAATTCCGGTAAATAGGTTGCCGAAAGATACATATCTAAGCTGTGAGCAAAAATATCGGCTGCGGAATAAGCCAAATACTCTTTAGTAACAGTTGATTGCAATTCGGGATTAATTACCGAAATTGTGGGGAAAGTAGTCGCCCCTGCAAAACTGAATTTTTCCTTGGTTTCGTCTTTTGTAACAACTGCATAATTATTCATCTCGCTGCCGGTAGCGGCAAGTGTCATAATGTCAAAGATTTTTAAGGCCTGGTTTGGGACGGCTTTGTAGGTAAAGAAATCCCAGACATCACCCTCATAAGTCGCTCCTGCCGCAATAGTTTTTGAAGAATCAAGCACTGAACCGCCGCCAACAGCCAATACAGCTTCAACCCCTTTAGATTTGGCTAATTGTATTCCCTCGTAAACTTTACTTAACAGCGGATTGCTTTTTACTCCGCCTAATACTTCAAAGCTGATGCCGTTATCAGATAAGGACTTTGCAACTTTATCAAACAGGCCATTCTTTTTTATACGTTCTGAGCCATAAACGATCAATACTTTTGATATTTTGTATTCGGAAATGTATTTACCGATTTTTTCTTCTTTACCTTTACCAAATTCTATTTTGGTAGGATTATAAAATGTGAAATCTTTCATCATTATTCCTTTATATATTTTTATACTTTTACTAAAGCAATCTATGCCGGATTTTTTCAGGACATAGTGCTTTCCTTAACAGTTCATTTTATTTAAAATTACAGTGCAAAAAATAACTAATTTGCCGAGAGGAATCCATTTGGGTTTATCTTTTCCATACATTCTTTTTACCGGGATTGTACATTTTACTATCCATTAATCCTAATGCAATTTTCTCATTTTTAACTGTAATTTCCTATAAACTCACACTACAAAGATAAATAGTTGGGCACTCTCTTGACTTATACAAAAGGCGGAATTAATGATATATTTTTCCAAAAATGAAATACAACTTTAGATTCCTTCTCAGACAACCCCTAGTTTTTAGCTCCACACCTGACTAAACCGCCCATCTATGGATATCTCAAGATTTTTCCAGAAAAGAAATAAAAAAAGATTTTTGATTTTTATTTAATAAAAAAAAATTCCCCCTTACGAATAGAATATTTACTTAATATCGCACACGTGAAAGTGAGTGGTTGAGACCAATCCGAATTCGGACTAAACCGTCACCTGTATGATAATTTTAAACTTTTTTAAAAAAGGGCTGAAAAAACTTATTTTTGATTTTTATTTAATAAAAAAATATTATATCTTTGCTAACTAAAATAATTCAGCTAATCACGGAGAGGTGGGTGAGTGGCTGAAACCAACGGTTTGCTAAACCGTCCAACGTGTTAAAGCGTTGCCCGGGTTCGAATCCCGGCCTCTCCGCTCTTAAAAGCTCATTTTATATGAGCTTTTTTCATTTTAAATGAATAACTATGTATTTTACCTATATATTAAGAAGTAAAAGCTTCTCTAAACATTACATTGGTCAGACAGAGGATATTGAGAAGAGACTTGCTGAGCATAATTCAGGTGAAACCGGATATACAAGTAAATACTTCCCTTGGGAACTTATTTATTCAGAATCGTTTGAAACCCGTTCAGAAGCTATGAAAAGAGAAAAGTATTTTAAGAGCTATCCCGGGAGAAAATGGTTATTTGAGAATAAAATTTTAGTGGCTGAATCCAATCCGAATTCGGACTAAACCGTCCAATCCGGAATCGGATTAAAGCGTTTCTCCCGGCAAGTCGGGATCTCTCCGCTCTTAAAAGCTCATTTTATATGAGCTTTTTTCATTTTAAATCAAAAATATGTTTTTATCATTTTTTCTAATATGCCATCTATTGTTGGTATTTGCATAATTTTTACTAATTTTTGGGTAACAGCTCTTGGTATTCAGCATATTATCAAATTATTTCTTATTTTATCACTTTATTACCATAACTTTTTGATTTGTGAAAAATGAAAGATGCAATTTTAATAATTGATGATGAAAATGAGCTTAGAAAGCTTCTTGTCAAGCTTCTGAAATTGGAAGATTATACCATATACGACGCTGATACAGGCATATCAGGTCTAAATTTGCTAAAGAGAGAAGATATTTCGGTTGTAATTACGGATGTAAGGCTGCCCGATATAAACGGAATTGATTTAATTGCTAAAATAAAAGAAATAAATCCTCTTTGCGAAGTAATTGTACTTACCGCCTACGGTACTATTGAAGATGGCGTTACCGCCATTAAAGAAGGAGCTTTTGATTATATTACTAAGGGCGATGAGGACAACAAAATTATCCCACTTGTTCACCGCGCCGTTGAAAAGGTTATTTTAAAAAGAAGAATTGAACTGCTTGAAAAAAGTGCAGGTGAAAAATTTACTTTTGATGCTGTTACCGGCAACTCAATTGTTATTAGAGAAGCAAAGGAATTAGCCTCAAAAGTTGCAATAACGGATACTCCCGTTTTGCTGTTGGGTGAAACAGGAACCGGCAAGGAATTATTTGCACAGGCAATTCATTATTCAGGCAGCAGAAAGGACAGGCCATTTGTAGCCATAAACTGCAGTGCATTTTCACGCGATCTGCTTGAGTCCGAAATGTTCGGTTATAAAGCAGGTGCTTTTACCGGTGCAGTTAAAAACAAAAAAGGGTTATTTGAAGAAGCACATCTCGGCACTCTTTTTTTGGATGAAATCGGTGAACTGGATCTTTCACTTCAGGCAAAGTTCTTACGTGTATTGGAAACTAATGATTTTATTAAACCGGGTGACACAAAACCTACTACTGTTAATGTTAGGATTATTGCGGCTACTAACCGGCAGCTTGAAGAAGAAGTTGAAAAAAGGAACTTCCGCCAGGACCTTTATTATAGAATAAGCGTACTTAAAATTGAACTCCCTTCCCTTAGGGAAAGGAAAGAAGACCTTGAAGCTTTGTCTGAATATTTTGTTCAGCAGTTCAATAAAAGATTAAAGAAAAACGTTAAGCATATTTCCAAAGGTTTTATGGAATGTATTAAACAATACGATTTTCCCGGAAACATCAGAGAGCTGCGCAACGTAATTGAACGCTCAATGATTCTATCCGACAGTGAAATATTATCAGAGAGTACGCTCCCTAAAGAATTCTTTCTGCATGACAATTTAGGGCAGCACAAATTTATTAAGCTTGATGATGTTGAAAAAGCCCATATCCTTAAAATTCTTGAAAGCGTAAACGGAAATAAAACCCGGGCTGCCGAAGAACTGGGAATTGGACTAACAACATTATACAGAAAACTGCAATCTTTCGGGATAGAATAAGATAGATCTACTTTCTATAAATATTACATATTTACAGAACTTTCTCAGGCGTAATTTTGTAAAAGTTTCTTGCCTATTCAGTATTAGACTAATTAGTTATAATCTTTACAAGTTCTTTTCTCTTAAAAGAAAAGAACCAAAAGTTCAAGACTGAAAATGAATTCACGGAAAATAAATAAATGAGTTTACCCGCCGTGGCGGGCTAAAATAAATAAAGTAGCTGTATTAGCTATATTGGATATGCGTATCAGTTAAATAATATTCACTGAAATAGTTATGCTTTCAGCCCCATATTTATTTCTTAACGCTTCATTAAATTTTACCTTTTTCCGTGAATTTATTTTAGGTCGTGATAAACCCCCTATTCATACTTTCCTTATATTACTAAAAACTTTATTAATATCTACACTTCCTCCTTACAAATTTTTCAGACTCACAGATATATTCTATTTGCACATATATAAAAATATTATTTTCGAAAATAAAATTTGGGTTTAACCATACCAATTTGAAAAACTACCCTTTCATTATGAAAGGGTTTTTACTATCCGCATTCTAACTAAAGTAATCCCTCCATCATTATCTTGTTTTATTATAATAAGTTACGCCTATTCCAATAATATTTTAGTTCTGGCATTTATTTGGATACATCAATAGAAAAAGGAGACATGAAATGTCAATTCTGATGCTGTTGCTTGGTTTATTTATTTTCTTTTTGATGTTCAAATCAATTCAGTTTTTTGATAAGATATAGGAATAAAACAATGATCCTTCTACTAATAATAAGCATAGTTGTTTTCGGCTATCTGTTATATGTGCTAATTAAACCGGAAAAATTTTAGGTGAAGTTATGAACACGGAAATTTTAGGAACGGCTGTAATAGTTCTTTTAACTTTTATTATGGCCTACCCTCTTGGTAAATATATAAGTAAGGTTTTTAAAGGTGAAAAAGTCTGGAGTGATTTCCTGGCACCTTTTGAAAAATTTGTTTTTAAAATTGCGTCTATCAATCCTGATGAATCAATGGATTGGAAAGAGAATTTAAAAGCACTATTAAGGCTTAACGCTGTCTTCTTTGTATGGAGCATTTTGCTTTTGACGATTCAGGGATTTATCCCTATCTGGAATCCGATGCATATAGGAAACATGGAATCCATGCTGGCATTTAATACCTCTGCAAGTTTTGTTTCAAATACAAATCTCCAGCATTATTCAGGCGAATCAGGTTTATCTTATCTCTCACAATTAATAGTAATTTGCTTTATGCAGTTTGCCGCTGCCGCTTCGGGCATAGCAGTGCTTGCATTGTTATTCAAAGGGTTAATGCTTAAAAAAGCTTCCGAATTAGGAAACTTTTATAATCTTTTTCTAAAAAGCGGGACAAGAATTTTATTACCGCTTTCAATAATAGTTGCAGTTGTTTTACTGCTTAACGGCACTCCCACAACTTTTAACGGAATGCAAAAAGTAATAACCCTTGAAGGAGATACAACACTTACCGCCACCGGGCCGGCAGCACCAATAGTTGCCATAAAACAACTTGGGACTAATGGAGGCGGATTCTTTGGTGCAAACTCAGCACATCCATTTGAAAATCCAAATTATTTTACAAATGCAATTCAGAATTTGTCAATTTTATTAATCCCGGTAGCATTAGTTTTTGCATTTGGTTTTTATCTTAATAAGAAAAAACTTGCATGGATATTTTTTGGTGTAATGACTATCATTTTCATCACGATGCTAATTTGCTCCACAACTTCTGAATTAAAAGGCAATCCGGAAATAGCAAAACTTGGAATATCGCAACAAATGGGCAACATGGAGGGGAAAGAAATCAGATTCGGTTCGGCTGCTTCTGCACTTTGGGGCGTATCAACAACTTCCAGTTCAAACGGGTCTGTTAATTCCATGCATGATAGTTTTACTCCAATTTCAGTTGGAATATTTTTAATGGATATGTTCTTAAATTCAATTTATGGCGGAGTAGGCGTAGGCTTTATAAACTTTTTTATGTTTGTAATTATTGCTGTTTTTATTGGAGGGCTGATGGTGGGAAGAACACCTGAATTCCTTGGAAAAAAAATAGAAGCAAAAGAAGTAAAAATAGCGGCTTTAATTATCCTTATTCATCCATTTTTAGTATTGATAGGCACAGCCATAGCATCATATACCGCAACAAATAATCCCTCAATAGGCTGGCTGGGTAATACTTCATTCCGCGGATTTACGGAGATGCTTTACGAATATACCTCTGCATCTGCAAATAATGGGTCAGAACTGGCGGGGCTTGCAGCAAATACACCTTTCTGGAACATCACCACAGGCATTGTAATGCTGATTGCAAGATTTCTACCTATTATAGGCCCGCTTGCCATTGCCGGGTCGCTGGCATCTAAAAAGTCGACTCCTTTTTCAGAAGGAACATTGAAGGTTGATAGTATTGCATTTGGGGTAGTACTGCTTGGGGTAATAATTGTTGTAGCGGCTTTATCCTTCTTCCCTGCTCTCTCGCTGGGACCATTAGCAGAACATTTTTCATTGTAATTATAGCAGGAGAAAAAAAATGAAACGTCAAAGGAACATAAAATTATTTGAAGCAAAACTGATAGAAGAATCAATTGCGGAATCATTTGTAAAATTAGATCCCAGATTGATGTTAAAAAATCCTGTTATGTTTACTGTTGAAATAGGTACCGTAATAATGCTTGCCATTACAATACTCTCTTTAATATCGCCCAATAGCGGAGAGGGATATTTTGGATATAATTTTGTAATAACCCTTCTTCTTTTCCTGACTTTATTATTTGCAAACTTTGCGGAAGCTATTGCAGAAGCCAGGGGCAAAGCCCAGGCTTTGTCTTTAAGAAAAACCAGAGAAGAAACAGAGGCAAAATTGATTGTCGGCGCCGATGAGATTAAAATTGTTTCTTCCTCAAAACTAAAAAAGGGTGATATATTCATTTCCGAAGCCGGAGATACCATACCAATTGATGGAGAAATAGTTGAAGGCATTGCGTCAATTGACGAATCAGCAATTACAGGAGAATCAGCCCCGGTAATTAGAGAGGCCGGCACGGATCACTCAGGAGTTATAGGCGGTACAAAAGTTTTATCAGATAGAATTAAAGTAAGAGTTATTACTGAACCGGGTGAATCATTTCTTGATAAAATGATTGCTCTGGTTGAAGGAGCCAACCGCCAAAAAACCCCTAATGAAATTGCATTAACAATTTTACTTGCCGGATTTACGCTTATATTCATATTAGTTGTAGTAACCCTTAAGCCGTTCAGTAATTTTGCACATTCATCAGTAACAATTACGGCTCTAATTTCCCTCTTTGTCTGCCTTATTCCTACCACCATTGGCGGACTGCTTTCTGCAATAGGAATAGCAGGCATGGATAGAGCTTTGAGGGCAAATGTAATTGCAAAGTCCGGCAAAGCGGTTGAAAATGCCGGTGATATTGATGTGGTTCTGCTTGACAAAACAGGTACCATTACAATCGGCAACAGAAAAGCTACCAATATGTTTCCCGTAAACGGAATGGATAAAAATGAATTTGTAAATTACTCAATGCTAAGCTCTTTGGCCGACCCGACCCCGGAAGGCAAATCAATTGTTGAGCTTGGAGCAAAACAAGATTCACATTTCCTTGAAATGAATACAAAAGAAGGAAAGTTCATAGAATTCACTGCCGAGTCCAGAATGAGCGGCATTGACTTACCTGATGGAAAGCAAATCAGGAAAGGCTCTTGGGCTGCCATTAAGAACTGGACGCTCAATAATAATGGCAACCATAAGGTTATTGAAGATTACGTTAATAGAATTGCTGAAAAAGGCGGAACTCCCCTTGTAGTGGCAATTGATAAACAAGCCGTTGGAGTGATTCAGCTTGAGGATATTATAAAACCGGGAATTAGTGAACGATTTGAGCGGCTTAGAAAAATGGGTGTAAAAACTGTAATGGTAACCGGAGATAATCCCTTAACAGCAAAGTTTATTGCAGAACAGGCCGGAGTAGATGATTTTATTGCCGAGGCCAAGCCTGAAGATAAAATGAACTATATACTTAACGAGCAGAGAGAAGGAAAGCTTGTTGCAATGATGGGTGACGGAACAAATGACGCCCCCGCTCTTGCCCAGGCTGATGTTGGTGTTGCAATGAATTCAGGTACCCAGGCCGCTAAAGAAGCAGCCAACATGGTTGATTTGGACAGCGACCCGACCAAACTGCTTGAAGTTATTGAAATTGGCAAACAGCTTTTAATTACACGAGGAAATGTAACTACATTTTCCATAGTTAATGATGTTGCCAAGTATTTTGCAATTGTTCCGGCATTGTTTGCAGCATCAATTCCAGGTTTAAATGCTTTAAATATCATGAGGCTTAACAGTCCTGAATCTGCAATTCTTTCAGCAGTTATTTTTAATGCATTTATCATTCCGGTACTTATTCCCTTGGCATTAAAAGGTGTTAAGTATAAACCGATTGGTGCAACTGCCCTATTAACCAGAAATTTACTTATCTATGGTTTAGGCGGATTGATTGTCCCGTTTGTGGGAATAAAATTAATTGATTTAGCTGTTTCTCTATTTGTATAGAATAAAGGAAATGAAAATGAAAATTTTAAAAGATATTAAGCTTAACCTGTTAACTGTAGTAATATTCGGTTTACTTTTCCCATTTCTTATTTGGGGAATAGGTTTATTGTTTTCGCAGCAAGCTAACGGTCTGCCGATATATAAAAACGGAAAGCTGGTCGGGTATGAAAATATCGGACAGAAATTTTATTCAAATAAATATTTTTGGGGAAGGCCTTCGGCAGTTGATTATGACGCTTCATCGTCAGGCGGCTCTAATAAAGCTCCCAATAACAAAGAGTATCTTGAACAAGTTGAAAAAAGGATAAAAGAATTTTTACAAAAAAATCCTGAAATAAAAAGAAGCGAAATACCTTCCGATTTAGTGACTGCTTCAGGCGGCGGACTTGATCCTCATATTTCGCCTCAGGCAGCAATTATACAAATACCAAGAATTGCTAAAGAAAGAGGATTAGGCAGAGAAAAGTTAAAGGAATTAGTTATCCGCAATACAGAAAAACCGATTTTAAGGTTATTCGGTACTGAGAGAGTTAATGTTTTGAAATTGAATCTGGCACTTGATGAATTAAGATAATAAGGACTAATAACTTCTGGGTAGTAGTGGTATTTTAAAATGATGGCAGAAGTAATAAGAATTAGTTATTTTATTGTCTTTGAATCTATACTGTTAATTACGGTAAGCATATAACAAATAATTACAAATAATATGTTAGTAATGGAACCTCAAATATCGATATCGGCTGGAAGATTTTTAGATCTTATCCGCGCTTCAAAGCAGGGTAAGTTAAAAATCTATATCGGCATGGCTGCCGGCGTAGGCAAGACGTATAGAATGCTTCTTGAAGCCAGAGAACTCATTAACAATAAAGTTGATGTAGTTGTCGGCTATATTGAAACTCATGGAAGAAAAGAAACCGCCAAGGTGTTAGAAGGTCTTCCTGCAATGAAAAGGAAAAATATTTTCTATAAAGGAAAACAGCTTGAAGAAATGGATGTTGATTCCATAATTCTTCAAAAGCCTGAGGTTGTTTTAGTTGATGAACTGGCACATACCAATATTCCCGGTTCAAAGAATGAAAAAAGATGGCAGGATGTAAATGAACTAATTGAAGCAGGAATAAATGTAATAAGTACGGTAAACATTCAGCACATTGAAAGCATAAACGAACAGGTTGAAAAGATAACCGGTATTAAGATAACAGAAAGAGTTCCGGACAGAGTTATCCATTCCGCAGATGAAGTAGTAAATGTTGATCTTACAATTGAAGATCTGCTTGACAGGCTTAAAGAAGGAAAAATATATGACATGCAGAAAGTGCCTATAGCACTTCAGAATTTTTTCCAAAAAGACAGACTTCTTCAATTGCGCGATTTGGCATTAAAAGAAGTATCACGCCAGGTGGAAAGGAAAATCTTAAGAGAAATACCCCTCCCTTCCAGAGATAAAATGAATGCCATTGTTACTGCGCTTAGCACAAATTATGAGTCCGGCAAAAGGCTCATTAGAAGATCATCACGTCTTGCTGCGCTTTATAACTCAAAATGGTTTGTAGTTTATGTTCAGGCGGATAAAGAAAAAACTGAGAACATAGATCCCAAAATACAAAGGTACTTGTTAAATAATTTTAAACTTGCTGCCGAATTAGGAGCGGAAGTTGAAGAAATAAGCAGCAATGAAATTGCAAAATCGATTGTAGAATTTGCCAAATCAAAAGAAGCCGCTTTAATAGTTATCGGCAGGCCTAATTTTACAATAATGTATAGATTAAAACCAAATAATTTGTTCCGCGAATTATCATCATTAACTTCAAAAGAGAATATAGATATTCTACTGGTGTCATCAGATGAAAACAATAAAAAGTAAAATAAGTTTAGGAGTAATATTTTTATTTGCAGTAATATTACTGCTAAGTGTGCTTGGAATATTATTCATTAATCAACTTGCACAGCAATCCAAAGGAACCATAAAAGATAATTATGCATCGGTAGATTATACCGTGTACATGATTAGTTCTTTGGATTATATAAATACATCCCAGCAAAAAAGCCTGGACAGGAGTAAAGTTTTTGACAGTATTGAAGTAAAAAACTATGCTGAGTCCAAAAGTATATTTGAAAAAAATCTGAAGCTTGAGACAAAAAACATTAGTGAAATTGGTGAGGCAGAGCTTGTTAATCAGCTTCACACAGCATACAGAGATTATTTAAACACCTATGAGCAGTTAAAACATAACGCACAGATAACGGAATCGGATATTTTTGAATTACGCGAAAGTTATCTCTCCGTTAAGAATAAAATCCTGGACATATACAAACTTAACATCAGTGCAATTAACGATAAGACCAATAAAATGCAGACAAAAGCTGATGATGAAATTTTTTATATGTTAACTGTTGCCATTTTCAGCGTATTTATCAGCCTTTCATTTGTCTATACTTTTCCCTCAAGAATTGTTGAACCGATAAAGGAGCTTACCAAAAAGATTAAATCAATCAGTGAAAGAAATTATGACCAAAAGCTTGAGATAAGCACAAATGACGAACTGGAAGAGCTTGCCAATGCATTTAACGTTATGGCTGAAAGATTAAAGCTTTATGATGCCAAACAGATAGACCAGCTTCTGTTTGAACAAAAAAGATTAGAGGCTGTTGTTCAAAATTTTGAAGACGGCATTTTGTTCATTGACGAAAACCGGGATGTTGTACTTGTAAACAATACAATACTCCAAATGACAGGATTAAAAGAAAAAGATATTCTGCATCATTACATACCGGACGTTGCAGCGAGTAATGATTTGATACGGGAAATTTACAAATCGGTTTTATTAAAAAATACCGAAGGTCAGGAGGAAATAAAACCTTTAAGAATTGCCCAGGACAGGAAGGAATTCTTTTTTAATATTGAGTCAGAAGATATTATTACGTATGCAGAATCGGAGAAAAAAGAGACTTTTATAGGCAGTTTAATACTTTTAAGAAATATTACCAAATTTCAGGAAAGGGATAAAGCAAAAACAAATTTGCTGGCAACGGCCTCCCACGAATTAAAAACTCCGCTATCATCCATTAATTTAAGCTTAAAATTGCTGGATGATAAAAGACTTGGTGATTTGAACGATGAGCAAAAAGAAGTAATTAATTCATTAAGGCAGCAAAGTAACCGGTTATCCAAGGTAATAAATGAATTACTGGACTATTCACAAATTGAAACAGGCAATATCAGATTAAAGTTTTTACCTGTAAAACCGGATATGGTTTTGGACTATGGAGTAACTGCGTTGATGATGCAGGTTTCTGAAAAAAACATTGATTTGAATATAAACATAGAGGACGGGCTGCCGGAAATACTTATTGATCTTGAGAAATTTGTATTTGTTTTTATTAACATATTAAATAATGCAATCAGGTATTCAAAAAAAGGTGATGCAATTAAAATAGAGGTTAAAAAAGCAAATGGCAATGTTGAGTTTTCCATAACTGATAACGGGCCCGGCATCAACCACGAAGATAAAGACAAATTATTCCAAAGATTTACACAATTAGGCAGTAAATCCAAACAAGGCTGGGGTTTAGGATTGGCAATTTCTAAAGATTTCATACAGGCCCAAAATGGTAAAATATGGGTTGAAAGTGAACTGGGTAAAGGAAGTAAATTTACATTTTCCATTCCCGGCATAAGTAAACAACCATAAACTAATAAATGTTTAATACATGGTCCTGATATGGAATAATTGATTAGTAAACCATAAGAATTATTGCTGATGCTTTTACGTTTTTTTCCTAAGTATCTATTGTTACTCTTGATTTAATTTACTTTCTTGTTATTTTTACTTTTTGATTTTGGAGTAATTATGAACAAGACAGCTTATCTTTACGTTTGTGATACAATGGCCGACTGGGAAACCGGATTTGTTACGGCCGAATTAAATTCCGGCAGGTTTTTCAACTCATTAAATACACGCATTCCGGTAGTTACTGTAAGCAACTCATTGGATGTAATTACTACCATGGGCGGAATAAAAATAAAGCCCGATTTAACAGTAAGTGACTTAGCCCTTAATGAAGGCGATATACTGATACTACCTGGGGGTGATACCTGGCTTGAAGACATACACTCCCCTATTATTGAGAAAGCAAAATTCTGCATTGAAAATAATATTTTACTGGCGGCTATTTGCGGTGCTACCTTTGCGCTTGCAAATAAAGGATTATTTAACGGCCGTAATCATACAAGCAATGATTTGAATTTTTTAAAAGCTGTCTGCCCTAATTATTCTGCTGAAGATTTTTATGTAAATGAACCGGCAGTTGAAGATAAGAACCTCATAACAGCTTCAGGGGTTGCCGCGCTTGAATTTGCTTATCAGATAATTAAAAAGTTAGATGTATTCAGTCCATATACTTTGGAAAGCTGGTATGACATGCATAAAACAAAAATAGACATATATTTTTATGAGCTGATGAAATCCCTGGAAAACAGAAAATAAAAGGATCGGGTCATTCTATTTATGGAATTTGCACAAAAATTATTCGAAAATCAAACTTTTCAAAATGTAATTTGCCAAAAACAAGACTTACACAAAAAAGAATTCTCTAATTGCATTTTTAAGAAATGCGATTTTAGCGAGTGTGATTTTTCCGGTACAGCATTTACCGATTGCTCCTTTTTTGACTGCAATTTATCTAACATAAAAGTTAATAACTGCAGTTTCCATCTGGCCTCCTTTGAAAATTGTAAACTGCTTGGTATTACTTTTGGCACAATCAATACTTTACTGCTGACCTGGGCTTTTTCCAAATGTCTGATAACATTTTGCAGTTTTAATAATATTAATATTAAGAACAGCCGGTTTATTGATTGTGCGGTAAGAGAGTCTGATTTTATGAATACCAATTTAGAAGGATCCGACTTCTCAGACTCTGATTTACAGGCAAGCAGATTCAACAACTCTGATTTAAGAAAAGCTAATTTTATAGGCGCAAAAAATTACTACATTGATCCGGTTAACAACAAACTTAAGCAGGCGCGTTTTTCTTATCCCGAAGCCTTATCCCTGTTGGTGGGTTTTGGTGTTATAGTTGAATGGTAGGAAAATTCTCTTTATTTAATGAAATTTATCAGGGAATCAATTTAAAATTTCCCTTATTAAAGCTTATAACGCGTAATTAAAATAATTTCACACCTCATTGTTAAAAAAAAATTTTAAAAAGCATAAAATGTTCATACTTTTTGATAAACTTTTTACTATTTCCCTTCGATAATAACCATGTAAATTATTATACTATTTTCCCGGATATATGTAATGAAATTAAAACACTTTCGTAATTGGAAAATCTTTTCCAAAATTCTCACATCCAGCATTGCATTTCTGGTTTTGCTGGCAATCGCCTTCCAATTTTATTTCCTTCCCAACGTTGAAAATAACATCTATGAAAATAAACAGAAAAGTTTAAATAATGTTCTTGATGTAACTTGTTCCGTCCTTGAAAACCTGCAGAATAAAGTTGAAAAAGGTGAATTAACGCTTGATTCAGCAAAAGCAATAGCATTTAACACAATCCAGAACATGAAGTTTAACGAAAAAGACTACTTATTTGTAAACGATGTAAACGGTTATTGCCGGGTTTCCAGAAATATGGCGAATGTGGGTAAATATGTTGCTGATGACCATGATGATAAAGGTAACTATACGGACAGAATCTGGAATAAAATAAGTCAGGAAAAAGGCGGCGGTTCTGCCACATTTTATTATAATAAGAATAATGAAATGGTAGCAAAAATTTATTGCTTCAAATTATTCCGTCCCTGGGGCTGGATTGTTATTAATGGTATGCTAATTAAGGATATTGATAAAGAAGTGACCGCAATAAACTTAAAATTTTGGGAAGCTTTGGGCATCTTGATCCTGCTGATACTTACAGGGGCATATTATGCTGCAAAAAATATTTCAGATCCTATAAAAGTTTTAGCAAATGCAGCCGAAAAAGTTAAACAGGGAGACTACAACGCAAAAGCCGAAATAAACAGTGAAAATGAAATCGGCTCCCTTGCCAATAATTTTAATCTGATGGTTGCAAACATCGGAACTCTTGTAGATCAATTTGAGACAAAAAATCAAGAAACCATTAGAGCGCTTAAGGAAGCGGAAGAATCAAAAGCCGCAGCCGAAGCTCAAAGTACCTATTTAAGTAAAAATGCTGATAAAATGCTTACTTCAATGGATAAATTTGCAGATGGTGATTTAACCATATCCTTGACTGTGGAAAATAACGATGATATCGGAAGGCTGTTTTCTGGATTTAACCATGCAATTACCCAGATAAACCACATGTTTGAAAATATTACCTCAGCCATTTCCGCTACGGCAAGTGCAGGTAATGAAATTTCATCGAGCGCTGAAGAAATGGCTGCCGGAGCCCGCGAGCAGACCGAGCAAATATCCGGCATTGCAGGATCTATCCTTAGTATGAAAAATATTTTACAGGAGACCGCAGGAAATATTCACAATGCGACCAGCATTTCCAAAAAGGCCAGTAAAAATGCTGAATTAGGCACGGATAAAGCCCTGAATACAAAAAAAGGAATGGAAAAAATTGCAACTACCGCTTCTAACACGGCCGGCATAATTTCCAAGCTTGCAAACAAAACAGAACAAATTGGCGATATAGCAGTCGTTATCGATGATATTGCAGACCAGACTAACCTACTTGCACTTAATGCGGCTATTGAAGCTGCCCGTGCAGGTGAGCAGGGCCGCGGCTTTGCAGTGGTAGCTGATGAAGTCCGTAAACTTGCCGAAAGGACTTCTGTTGCTACAAAAGAGATTGCCCAAACCATAAAAGCAATTCAAAATGAAGCAAAAGAAGCTGATAAATCCATGAAAGAGGCAACGGCTGTAGTTTTTGAAGGCATAAAAATGAATGAAGAAGTTGAATTAGTTTTAAGAGAAATGAGTACAGAGTCAGATAAAGTGACTGAGATTGTTGCAAAAATTGAAGCTGCAAGTGAGGAAAATTCATCTGCTGCCGAAGAAATAAGCAACAATATCGAAGCTATAAGTTCAGTTACTCAGCAGACTGCAATCGGCATTGAACAGATTGCCAAAGCTACCGAAGACTTAAACAGGCTGACCATAAATTTACAGGATTTGATAAGCAAATTTACAATCACTTCGGTTCAAAGATATAATTAAGATTTTTAATACTAACAATTTTATTAAAGTCCCAATCCCTAAAAGATTGGGACTTTTTTTATGCGTGGTTTATCAAATTCGGATTTTACAAAAGTACGGGACACTTACATTTCATTTGAATGCCCTCTTTTTGTATTTCCTGCCTTAAAAATCATCCTCGAAATCCCGACTTGTCGGGACCAATCCTTTTAATCAAGGTAAGTTTTCTAAACAACTACACAAGCGCCACAAGCATTACATGATGCCGGTTTTACTTCTCATGGAGAGTCTCAATCCTTTTAATCAAGGTAAGTTTTCTAAACTATGGATACCGATAAGCGATTATTTTCATAATCATCATAAGTCTCAATCCTTTTAATCAAGGTTTTTTACAGTCATCAGTAAACAGTTTTAGACCAAACAACCAAAGTATGCTGTCTTGCTTGGTTTGAAAGAATATATTTTGTTTTAAGCTTTATTTTACTGTTCATTGTTGACTGATGACTGATAACTGTAATATCCTTTCTTTAGACCCTTCGGGTTAATCAAGGATGGTTACAGTCAACAGTAACCAGTAATCAGTAAACAGTTCCGAAAGAAATCTTACAAAACTAAGAACATCAAATTTGCTTGGTTTGAGAGAATGATTTTTCCCTATGGATTCCTACCTTAAAAATCATTCTCGAAATCCCGACTTGTCGGGACCAATCCTTTTAATCAAGGTTTTTTACAGTAATCAGTAACCAGTAATTAGTAAACAGTTTTTGTAGCTCCACAAATACACAAGACACTTTCTTTTGTAAAGACCTTCTCTTGGCAATGATATGTTGACTGTTGCCTGCTGACTGATAACTGTAATATCCTTTCTTTAGACCCTACGGGTTAATCAAGGTAAGTTTTCTAAACTTCGCAGCCATCGCGGATAAAGCTGAAGACGAAGGAGAAATAATATAATGTCTCAATCCTTTCTTTAGACCCTACGGGTTAATCAAGGTAAGTTTTCTAAACTCAGGGAGGTGTTCAGGGATTTGTTAGCGAAAATAACGGAGAAGTCTCAATCCTTTTAATCAAGGTAAGTTTTCTAAACTCTATTAGTCATTCTCGTCATGGCAGTTAGTCTGCTATCTCCAGACTCTGTCTCAATCCTTTTAATCAAGGTAAGTTTTCTAAACACATTCCCCACGAATTAGTTAAATGGGCGATTTCGGAGGTGCAGTCTCAATCCTTTTAATCAAGGTAAGTTTTCTAAACTTTGGTGTTATTCAAAGACACGCCGGTAATATGTATCACAGTCTCAATCCTTTTAATCAAGGTAAGTTTTCTAAACAGTCACATTACGGAGGTGAAAATTCTGGAGGCATGGTGGGCTTTAATGACTATGCCGTCTCAATCCTTTTAATCAAGGTCTTTTCAGTCAGCAGTTACCAGTCAACAGTCAACACAGCCTTCGGCTGGCGGGCAGTAAACAGTTTCAGACCAAACAACCATAGTATGTTGGTTTTGCTTGGTTTGAAAGAATATATTTTGTTCTAAGCTTTATTTGCTGTTCATTGTTGACTGTTGACTGATAACTGAAGTATCCTTTCTTTAGACCCTTCGGGTTAGTCAAGGTAAGTTTCTAAATAAAAGATCGTCGGTTGATTTCAAAGCTCTTTTTAACCGGTTTTGTACCTTTTATCTAAATTTAGCAATAATAAAAAGTGCCAATAGTATCCGGTAATTTTTCTCATAAAGTTATGTTTATGAGTTTTCAAAATGTCAAAGAACTGGCGCATAAAGTTAAGAGTAAGAGTAAAAAAGAATAATATTTCATGATCATTATATCAAAAAAAGCAGCCCATATCAAGATGCGCACAATGACAATATTTTTAGAAATATAATCCTTTACTCTTCTACTGCTTTATAATGCCCTTTTCCTCGTCTATAAGCATAGGAATATTTCCTATCAACTGCTAAGGTTATTTATTTCCGTGGCTCCTAATCTAAATTGGAAAACGGAATACTGCATCCTCACACCTTTTTCTTCAAGTAAATCAGCAATTTTCTTCCTTAGTTTATTGGAAGTAATATCATATGAGATTAGGTAGTACATATTTAATTACTTATGCTTATTAATTTGCTGAGGCTTATCTAATAACCATTTATAGCTATTTTTATATTTTTCAATAGCTGCATTTTGCAAATCATTTGTTAAAAGTTTAAATATTATAGGTAAAAAAGTAATTGCTTTCCTTTGATTTATACCTAAAGAGTGAGCAACAGCGTTCCTATAATCCTGCAAAGTTTTAAGTTTGTTAAATAGCCTACTAAACATTGCATCGTTTTGCTCGGTTCTGCATAATTCCAAAATATTCCTTGTTACATTTTGCCAATTATCAAAATTCTCTCTTATATTTATATTTCCAAAAACAAATGCAAATCTTTCCATTACACTTTCCCAAGCAGAAAGAATAGCTAAACCATATTGCCCTTTTTCATAATATTTGTTTGCCAGTGCAATAAGATTCTGGTACTGAAAATTATTTGAGGCTAATATATCCGGGAAAGCAAAAATATCCGAGGCTACAAATTTTAAAGGATTTATATTGCAACTATTTATAGTATCTTGAGTGTTCCTAAACCTGACTGCAGCAGTTTTAATATTTCCACCTGAATTTAATGTTAAAAGGTCAGTTAAATTTTGGCCGAAAGTGCTAAATTTAACTAACCTACTTTCATTTTTTACCAATTCAGTAATAGGCTTAATATCAAAATAATTTTTGAATGAATGAGCAGCATTTATCCATTCAATCATTTCCAATAAAGGTTTCATATTATAAATAGGTGTAATACCTGTATTAGTATCGATTAATTCAAGTGCACCGTAAAAAGCATAATTAATTTTAATATTCTTAATTAATTTAAAATAAAATATAGCTAATGTAAGAAACATCGGATGGAATCTTAGACCATGTGTAATGTCTATACTTATTTCATCATTTTCATTTGGAATTTCAATAGTAGTATTAAATATTTTCCAGATCTCTTCATCTGATCTGCCGACTTCTGTAAGGTGGGCAATTGTTTTAACCCCTACAAAATCAGTAAAACCTTCAGCAACGTTTGATATATCCAACTCTGTGACTATATTCTCATTTTTTATCTTATCGGTTAATTGGTCAAATGTTTTGTATTTCTGTTCATCAGAATCAAGAATATTTTCATAACATCGTAGAAAAAGTTTATCCCATTGGCTGTTTTGGGTTCCTAAAATATGTATTTCGTCAAACTCATTTGGAAGCAATTTGCAAATAGCTTCTCCAACAAATGGAGTTTTAATTGTATTACCTAAATTAGAACTTAAGGCATAATTTGTAACTTTATATTCTCTGACGCCTAAATTTGCCTGTCCTTTGCCCAGAACTATAATCAATTTCTTCATGTTTATACCTTTCTCTTCTAAATAATCTTAAAACAGATTCTTCACCTCGTTCAGAATGACAAGAGACTATGTCCAGAAGGACAGAAAAAGAAACTTTGTCATTCTGAATGAGTCCTCGAAATGAAGAATCTAAGCTAACTATTATCCGTTAAGTCTCTCCAAGTTGGATTATTTTTTTCGATCAATTCAATTTTCTTTATTCTAACCCAACCTTTAATCTGCTTTTCTCTTTTTATTGCTTCGTTAATATCATTAAACATTTCAAGATGAACTAATTTATCTATGTTATATTTACTGGTGAATACATCATGCAATTTATGTTTATGTTCATATAAACGTCTTTGTATATCATTAGTAACACCAGTATAAAGTGTCTTAGATTTATTTGTTAAGATATATGTATAATATTCCTTCATAATAATCTTCACTCGCTATATATAAATAACACAGATTCTTCACTCCGTTCAGAATGACAGGGCCCTTCCTCATAACACCAGCCAAAGGAACCTTGTCATTCTGAATGAGTCCTCGAAATGAAGAATCAATTTCCTTTTCTGAGTAATCTTAAAACAGATTCTTCACTACGTTCAGAATGACAAAAGTCTATGTCCAGAAGGACAGAAGAAGAAACTTTGTCATTCTGAATGAGCCCTCGAAATGAAGAATCTATTTCCTTTTCTGGTAATCTTAACACAGATTCTTCACTCCGTTCAGAATGACAAAAGTCTATGCCCAGAATGACAGAAGAAGAAACTTTGTCATTCTGAATGAGTCCTCGAAATGAAGAATCTATTTCCTTTTCTGGTAATCTTAAAACAGATTCTTCACTACGTTCAGAATGACAGGAGACCTCCCTCATAACGCCAGCCAAAGGAACTTTGTCATTCTGAATGAGTCCTCGAAATGAAGAATCTAAACTGTAATTATCTTGTATCTGCCTAATCCGAAAAATGTATTTTTGCCTATATTCAGATGCTGCCCGACTTGCAGCAGCGGATATATTTTTTCAAGATTACCCTTCAAGGCTACTTTCCCTTTGAATCCGCTAAGCTGAATTTTGGCATCTTGCCTGCTTGAGTATCTTTCCCATTGGTAGAAGTAAAGCTTATTCCGGCTAATTTTTATTTCTTTTTCATCAGTAAAGTAAGTGGTAAAATCATTACTTCCACAAAATAATGTGCTGATAATGGATATTCTTTTAGAAAGTGATTTAATGATATGCTGAGCAGTTAAATACTCAGGATTTGCCAGCAGTTTACCATTTTCCTGGAAACGGAATGGAGTAAGAAAGTCCAATTCAATTTCATCATTACCGGCCGCATCCGGCGAAATAACATCTTCGTAATTAGTAATTAAATAATCCGTATTTAGAGCTTTCTCCGTACAATTATAGATTTCTTTTTTTTCAGACGCCCTATTATTTATAATGCCGACAATCTTAAACTTTGATTTTTTAACTGCTAGGCCATTCTCCCCCATTTTAAGGAAAGCAAACACAAAATATGGGAAGAATTTTATTGCACTTCCAAAAACAGTAAGCCCTACATTTATTATATCATCTTTTTTATAGTACCTTGTTGTCTCAAGCGGAGGATTTATAACCATTGGATGCGGGAGTTTTTTAACACCCTTTAGAAAAGGCAAATCACTTTTGGGCAATTCCGTTTCGAATACCGAATAGTAACTGCATTGAGAGTTGAGCATACATTTGGAACAGTCCCGCTGCCCTGTAACGCAGACAGCTTTTTTAAAAGCATGACCAAAAGCTCCCCTGAACATTGAGCCTTTATACTCGGGTAAAAGAGAGTCTTCTAAGAGCTGCAACTTAAAAATAAAGTTAGCAAAAGTAATTGGAGATGTCATAATTTTTTTACAAACTTTAACCGAAGAGTTTTAGTATCTGTAATTGAGACCATAACATATTTTGCATCTTGTAAAAATGATGCAACCGGATATGTAAAGCTCAATTCTTTTTCCAAATAACTTTTATGTAATAAACTAACGAAATAGTTATTACCTTCATTTTTGGTTACTCTTGCTTCGATCGCTTGCCCGGCTTTTAATGTTTTCTTAGAATTTTTTTTAATTATTGCTTCCTCATCAAGAATAATTTTATGATTATTTATATCAGGTTGGATTCGTATTTCATTATTTTCAGAATAGTTAGAATGCTCAACTTGTTGATCATAAATTTCTCCGGTCTTTTTCAAGTCTATTTTAACCCATCCCATCGGAAGATAGTTCGAATCTTGATTTGAAGGTAAATTTATTAATATTCTAGTTTTAGGAAATATGTCATATCCCTTTTTTCCTAAATTTTTTTGTTTTTTATCTAGTTCTATTTCCTTTCTAATCTTTTTTAATAATATTTTGTCATCGTCAACTAAGTGCCCGGTTATAAATTTCCAGCCGCTGCCTTTTCCCATTCTAAAGAATATTTCATCTTCTGAAGCTTTTTCGATATCACTTTTAAGCTTAGTATAAAATTCAATCAAAGAATTTAGCTTACAATTAATGACATCACATTTTGTGAAAAAATCAATTTCTTTTTCAATATATTTGACAGAGTAATCGTTAATAATTTGTTTTAATGATTTAATTAATGAATAGTCAAATTTTAATTCACTAAAGCAATTATCTTTATCAAACAATAAATTATCAATTCTGTATATATTTCCCGCAATTATTTTTCCTGCAGGTAATGCCTGAAAAGAAATGGAAATAGGTTTTCCTTGTTTAGTTGCCTTAAGTTTATAATTCTCACCAGTAGTCCCCTCTAGGGAAAGAATATTTGCATTCAAGACTGCTAATTCTTTTTTAGCAAAATAAATATCATAAAACTGAAAAGTTCTCATAATATTATAATTTGCTGCTAAATTCATTTTGGTCTTATTGGGGACTAATAGATCATTCAAATACTGTTTTTCATTATTAGCATTAATTTCACTTAAGTCCATTGTTCCTGAAAGTTTTTTAATAATAATGCTCCTAATTGCTCCTTTAATACTACTTCCTGGAATAAAAGCTTGATCTGAACCTGAATGAATAAATTCAAATATCTCTCTAGGATAATTTCTAGCTATGATATTAGAATTTTCAGCTACATCCTTTAGTACTCCCAAATATTTGTGATTATCAAAATCTCTTTGTGCAGATTGCTGAATATAAGTAGAAGCATATTCTGCATTTTTTTCAAATAATTTTTCAATATCAAAAAACCATAACTTCTTATCAAGTCTAAAGTAATCTAAATCTCTTTTTAATTTATCACCACTACCAATAAATAATGGAGAAAGAGTCTCTAATATCATATTAAACCTCTCTAATTATTGGGAGACCAAAGAATAACCCGCTGCGCCAAATGTTTATTTTACATCCATCCGGTTTTAGGTTACATATTCTACCAGTAAGTTTTCCTTTACTATTTATAACCGAGCCTTCTTTAAACATATTAACACTTTTTTTAATATTATTTCTTTCAGAATAATTAGTTATCCATCCACCCCTTTTATATAATTCATAAGTAGAATCCTCAAAATTGATAATCCCCATATCTTCTTTACTTGGAAGGTAAGAAGATAGGACCAAATATTCATTAGAATTAGGCAAATTTAATTCTATTTCATCAGCAGTTATTCTAAAAGCACCATGTCCTGTTGTTCTGTTTAATCCAATGCCCTCATCACCGAAGAGAGAAAGTACCGATTCAAATTTCTTTTTGATGCTTTCATCCTTAAATTCAGCAAAAAAGAATAATCCGGCATCTTTATTAAACTCCAATTCTGTTTCATAAAATATTTTTGTACTTGCATCTGTAAACCGACTTAAAGAGTTTTTTTCAATAGTTCTTCTTTCAAAGAACTTTTTATTAACTTTATCAGTAATGGCAAAAGCTTTTTGATGTATTATAATTTCAGACAAATCTCTCTTAACACCATTAAGAACTTTTTCAAAAATTGCTTTTTCAACAAATTGAATTTTTTTTTCACTTTTCCTTTGGTCTGAACTATGGACATTATGTTTAAAGAAATATGACTGCGGTTTAGGAAAGAAATATTTATTCTGGTAATAAGGGAAAGCTGAACTTAAGATAAAATTATTTACAATTTCATCCTCTAGGAATATTTTATCTCCAGGAAAGAGCCAATTCCACAAACTCCAAATTGCAGAATATAAAGTATCGGAATGTATCACAGATTCCACATCTCCAAACTGTCTAGGTTCATTTAAGACAATTAAAGAAGTATGAAATGACATTTTATATAGATTCATGATTATTTCCTTAATTTGTACCCTTTTTAAATACCATCCTAAAAATTTTCACCATTCCAACCCTTAACAGTATCACAATTTATGTAATTTTCTGATGTCTTTTCTATAATACCGTCTTCTATTTTAATGGACATAAATATTTTTCCCGACCCACGAGTACCTGACCCACCAAGGTAATCATCATTTAGTAGTTCTATCCCCCGATTGATTAATTTAATAAAATCATCTTGCTTATCACCATTAAAAATATTTAATATAAAGCAAAAATTAAATATTGCCCCTTTCGGAACTCTTTCGAGTGGACGCGGAACTGCTTCTGCTGTAACTCTATTTATTACTACTTCCGTTTTCAGTTCAGTGAAGGGGGCATCTGTTGATTTACTATTTTTTAACTTATTACGACTTTCAACATTTAGAAATGAGTCGTATACAATTAGTCTGGTCAAAGTATTTTTTTCGCTTGTCACTTCTGCAGGTAATCCAAATACTAATGCAATAACATTCTCTGGATCTAAGCAAAGTCCATTATTTTTCAAACTTTTAATTCCATCATTTTTTTCCAATAAACTTCGGAGTTTCCCTTTTAGTGAACTTCCTGGAATATATGGCTCCTTAGAAAGTGGGTCTCGGATAATAGGGTTATCAATTCCACTTATTTCCAGCCCTTGGGATGAACCGCCAACATGCAAACCTGATAGGGTTTCAATAGTACCTAGAATTTTTATTTTCTTTTCTAATTTTAATAATACATCTGCCATTTTACTTTCCTCCATGAGCTTTATGGTAAGCCAAAATTGATTCTAATAAATTTGTAAATTTTTCAAAGTATTGTATTTGTTTAGCTATCTCTTGTTCTGAAATTATTACAGTTAAACAAGGCATAATAATTTCTTTTAGTTTTTTTAAAGATGCATTTGATTGTTTTGCAACAATGTACTCCAACCTAGGTTTTAATAACATTAATCTGTTTTTGTCAATTTTATCGTCAATTTGCAATTGAATTTTCTTGACTTCACCAAAAAAATTTCTAATTTGATTTGTAGTTAAATTTTCTTCTTTTTTATGACGAGTGACAAAATACTCTGCAGCTTCATCAGAAAACTGTATAAAGTCGGGTGAAATATTTGGGTCAGTTATAAATTTTTCAACTAAAGATTCATCAATTTTTGAGCCAATGTCATACATTTTCTATCTCCTTATCTATATTTTTTAACTTAAACTCTGCCCACCTTATTGCTACATCCGTAAGGGCAATAAGATGTCTATTATAATTTCTTTTTTTGTAAGAATTGTCATAAATTGAAGTTGAAAATTCTTTAAATTGTTGCGGCATTTTTTCTTTAATAATTGTTTCAAAACGTGCAAAACTGTATGCGGCTTTCCATCTCCATTTATTAAATTTTAATAAATCATTGATTTCATCAATTTTCAATTCCGTGTTTTCATTTTGTAAAGTAAGATGATAGTAATTTTGATAAAACTCTAAATAAATTTCCCTAAACCTATTTAATACACCCTTGTTACCAAGAGATTTTTGAGAATCAACGATAAAGTCTTTCAATTCTTCAACAAACTGCCAATCGCTTTCTTTATCAATTTCGAAGTCTCTTAGTCTCAAAGGTTTAGAAATAAAATATAATGAATCTTTTTCTTTAGACTTAGTGCCGACACAAAAATCTTTTGCTTCCCTTTCATGTTCCCCTGCAACTAAAGCTGCTCTATAAATTGGGTAATTTGGATCAATAATTTCAATAGAGCCGCTAAGTGTCATTTTAGCGTTATATGATACAAATTTTCGAAAATCTGAATAAATTCTTTTAGCAATTTGAGGTATCAAGTCCCATTTTCCAAGAATAAAAAGATCATCGCCTCCAGCATAAACAATATATGCAGAATTCTCATATTCTTTAATAATGGTATTTAGATATCCTGAAAAATAGTAATCCAAAAGGAAACTTAAATTTGCGATTTTGGAAATAGAAACCGGCAGATTATAACTGGATTCCTGCTTTTCGCTATATTTTAGCCCATTTATAAAGGTCTCACCCAAATTATCAACATCCATTCTTAAGATTGCAATTTTGTTAAATTTTTTAGAGTCCAGATCATCTTCTTCTTTCCCTGCAATTTTTTCAAGACTTAAAGGAATATTATATTCCCCGACAGGTAATTTATTACCTCCATAATACTTAATAGCAATACTACAATTACTGTCAGGCATAAAATTAAGTTCATCAATTTTATTGTTGTTTAGAATTTTGATAGTACAATGATTATAATTCTTTATCTCTTCATAGTTTATCTTATCTTTGAATATATAACTAATAGTTATACAACCAAACTTAAAATGAAGGATATTTGAATCTTCAACTTCTGAATTTATTATTTCAATAACGTAGTTAGTTTTAAATAAATTTTGAGCCAGTCTTACATATTTAATATAATTTTTTGGGATTATAGCAGAATCTTGATTGCCCTGTAAGTCAAAGCATTCATCTAAAGCTTCAAGTTCATAATTTTTTAAACATTCATTTTTTTTCAAAAAGTCTAACGTAAAATATTCTGGGTTATAAGGTTCAAAAAAAATCTCATTATCATTAATGATATTTGAATATTTTTTCTTCTTTTTATCAATAATTACATTTTTAACATCTGACCATTTATCAACAAATGCGTTAGAAATGAAATCATTTATGGAAATAGGAACTGAACCTAAGGTTAGATATAATTCAAAATTAAACTCTTCTAAAACATAGCTATTAATTTCCTTCTCGGCTTCTTTTAGAATTGAATTACACTCCATAGGCAAAAGGATATAAAACCCACCCCCGCTTGATAAAATAATGTTACATTCTGGTAAATCAAACTTATGGATAATAAATTTTGCAGAAGCATCACACAATAATTGTAAATAAAATGATCTACCTTTTAATGATTTTCCGGCCATCTTCGATGTAATTTTATATATAAAATCCTGTATACCAGAGAGATCGCCGTTCAATAGCAAAAAACGATGTTGATTGTATGATTCGGCGGTAATTTCTTCAAACTTAAATTCCTCATATAAACAGGCTATAATTGAAGCTGTAGTCCTGGCATGATCATAAAACGAAACATCAGGTCTTTCTTTACTTAAAGTATTTATGCACCAAAAGTACTTTTGAAATAATGTTAATAATGAATCTGTATAGGCTTTTATTTTTAAGCTTTTAAGAAGTTTAAGATCATTTAGAAAACTTATCCATAGATTTTGCAAACTAGCTTTATCCATTGAATTCGATTCATTTGGAATAGGTAAAGCGTTAGTAGTTAATTGTTGGATGGGAAAGAAATAACTTGAATTGCTAATGTTGACGTTATTTTTATCATATTTATAAAGTATACTAAAAATCGAAGTCAAATCAATATCTGGCGAGCTATTAGGTTCATCTTTAAGCCCCAAAGACATTTTTTCTGCTAAATCTATTAGCTTAAGTTGAGGTATGTTCTCATTACCATACCAGTTTTTAAGCTCATTCATTTCAGGAAATCTTGGGAGGATAGCACTTTTTTCATTAAAAAAAGCTTTTCTCCAGATTATCGCATTTTCATTGACCATCTGTAAATTTGAATATTCAGAGTTTTCAAATTTATAATTTGGTTCAATCACTTTCCATAATTTTCCTATATCATGAAATATGGCTGCGAGGATAAGAGTGTACTTTTCGGTCTTTTGTTCCATTAAAGTCCTCGAATAAAATTACTTGAAAATTTCTTTTGACTAGCTCAAAATCATTTATCAAATCTCGGTATAAATACAATAAACTATTAAAAATCTAAATCATCGGGTCTAAATATATTACATCATCTATTTTTCTATTATCAATTAATACTCTAACGGGAAGCACTCCATTATAAACCATTGCAGGAAAATCCAATAAATGACCAATAATTTCCTAAATCTGGTTTTGCGAAAAAATACCTTAAAAATAATGTTTACATTAATATATAATAATTTTTAATGGAACTCAAGTGTTCATCAAAATATTTTTTAAAATTGAGCTTTTACACTATACAGGGGGAAAGGAATCAAACAAAGTTTATCCGAAAGTACTTGTGGAAGGAAAGACACGGCCATAATAAAGACATCATATAAATTATAACCAACTCTATCAAAAAGATGTTTGTTATGTAAACATCTTAGCAAACGGATGGCCGGAAAGACGCTCCCCTGCTGATTATTTGTCAATAGTATCAACAAGAACAAACAAAAACCGGCCTGCCTTTGAATGAGTTAGTTGAAATAGCATAATAGGAATAATATATAATATATACAGTTCAACTAAATATTTTTGATGTCATATGAATATATGGCACACAACATCCTGATTTCCTCCAATAATTCACATTGCCTAATTTGCGTTAGAAGCTGTAGTTTGCTGCTACGTTAAAGAACCTTGGTGAATATACATTAGGAACGTGAACGGCATAATTTGTTGTCGGGAATACGTGATACCAATCGTACGAACCTATGTTCTGCTTATCAAATATATTGTAAACATCGGCAGTAAGTGTTAATCTCTGTTTCTCCGAAATTACAAAAGCAAAGCTTAACCCCATGTCAATCCTTGAAAAGAATGGAAATACATCCGTCTTGCTGTAGTCAGGAACTATGTTATGCAGTCCGGTAACAGGATCAGTTACTGTCTTTGAAAGATAATAACGAAATCCCGAGCCGACAAGAAAAAGCACATGAGCCTGAAAATTTGGATATTTGGGCATCCTGTCCTGCAGGAAAATTCTGATGGTATGCGTTTGATCCAGCAATGTCGGCTGATATCCGGTATTGGTACTTAAATTCTTTTCCTGTGAATTCAGATAGCTGTACCCTATCCAGGACTTTGTACCTTTTATAAGCTCTCCCTGATATTGAAGATCCATGCCGTATGCATAGCCTTCGGCATTATTTTCATTCCCATATATTATTTTCAGTTTATCAATGTCATAGGGAATTAGCTTAGTCAGTCTTTTATAATATAATTGAGCGGTAAACTTCATGTCTTTTTTAAAAATGGTTTCCCAATTCAACTCAAAAGAACTGGCCTTTTGTGAAAGAAGCGGCTTTTGACTGGACATATCTTTATTCATCAGTTCATAGAAAAATGGGGGTTGATAGTAAAGGCCCCAGCTTGTACTGAATGTATTTTTAGCATCCAGATAATACAAAACGTTTAAGCGCGGACTTAAAAGCAATTCATCGTTATAATAATATTTCAGTAATCTGGCCCCGGCATTTACCTGAAATTTTGTAGATAAGAAAATTTCGCTTTGCATATAACCGGCAACCGAATTAAAATTTATATTCTGGCTGAGATTTGCACTAAAAGGTGCATTAAGTACTGTATCTGGACCAATTTCATAGGATGACTCTGAATACTGGTTATCCATTTTTGTCCAGATGAACTTTGCTCCGGCAGTTAAATTATACGCTAGAGTTTTTAGTTTATACTCTGCATTATATTCATAAATATTTATTTTAAGTGCATTATCGTTTTTTTCATATCTTGTTTTAAGGAATTGAGCGTTTTCGTCGGGATTATATCCATCTTCAGAATAAAAGACGTCCATTGACAAATCTTTATTGGCGTTTTCTTTAATCGTATAATAAGAAAATGAGTTTCTCAAATTGGAAATATCCGATAGCGGCAGCGTATAACTGATACCCATAAGGTCTGTATCAAAATTATAAATATTCTGCCCTGAATAATTCAGTTTAACTTCTTTAACATCATCACGGGATGTCTGGAAATTTCCTTTCCAATCTGTCGGAGTAAGATCAAATTTGTTTTTCGCATATATTAAAAGGACTTCGAGGTTTGAACTGTCAGGAAAGACATAATTAGCAAAGAGTTGAAAATCTTTAAATGCAGGATGATATGTACCTTTAGTCTGCAGATTGCTTAAAAACAAAGATGGGTATGAATATCTGAGCCCGCCTATCCAATTAAGGTTGCCGATTCTATTTTTTAATATTGCACCTGTGTAAAACAGATCCACGCTTACCTCCCCTCTTAGTTCTTCAGTAAAACTATCCAGGTAGTTTACCTGAAGTGCAGAAGAGATTTTATCATCCAAACTGGCAGGAAAGGCGCCGTTATAAAAATGAAGATCTTTTGCCATATTCTGGTTCAGAATAGACTGGCTCTCCTCTACTCCCTCTTGAATTAAGAAGGGACGGTAAATAGTAAACCCATTCAGATAAATAAGATTTTCATTGTAATTTCCGCCTCTAACATAATAGGCACTGGTGAGTTCATTGTTGGAAGTTACACCCGGTAATATCTTAACGCCCCGCATAACATCAGAAAACAAATTAGGCATTTTAACAATATCCTTATCATTTATCACCTGCATATTCGGCTTATTAAGCTGCTGGCTGGAAACAACAGTTACCTCATTTGTAACAAAGGTTTTGGACTTAAGGGAAACATTGTTTTCAATCGTCTTTGAATTCCCTTTTATTACAAATTCAGTTACCTGACTTTGAAAACCAACAAAGCTAACGCGTATTTTATATTTGCCCGGAGTGACTTTTATTTTATAGTAGCCTGCGCTGTCTGATAAAGCACCTATGGAAGAGGATAATACCGATATTATGGCTCCTTTTATGGGACTTTTCTTTTCGGAGTCAGTAACCTGTCCTTCTATTAAAATATATTTATTCTGGGCAAATGTAAAAGATGACAGGCATAAAAGTAAAAAGACAATATTTTTCATATTCAAAATATGTTGATTAGTTAATAATAGATTTTTTATGTTATTGTCAGGTAAAGAACTTCCCGGAAAAATGAATAAATTTACCCAACGGGATAAGGGACAGAAAGTATTTACACTGATTCAGTTTTTTATAATAACAATAAACCGTATTAAGAAATCAAATATTGAGCCTTTTTATGATAAGAATAAATTAACTTATGTAAAATAAAGTTTTTATGCTCAATTATTCAAGTGATTAATCAGAAAATGATTATTTTTTACTGTAGCCGGAATAGATATAATAATACATTTGAATATGAGTTGAAAACGTCCTCACAAAGTGATAAAAAGTAATTCAAAAACTATTTGGCTTGATTGTATAATAGCATAGTTTAATTTTGTATTCTTAAATTATGAATAATATTATAAGCAAATATAAAACAATATCGGCATACCTATTTTTAATAGGGTATATTTCCTTTATTGCCTTAACCATTGCTCATAAGCATAATGGTCGCAGCCATTCTTTTGAGAAAGTAAGCAGCTGCCAAATAACATTTAGTGTTGGTGTTCAGCAAACTGTTACGGAAGATGAAGATGCTTGTCAAATTTGTAATTTTTCATCTCTAATCAGTCATGACTTTATTCAACAGAACTGCAATACACTATTTCCGGTAATAGGTAACTCACCTGATTATCATTATTCTACAACAAATACAGTGTTTTTTGCCTCTAATCCCCTTAGAGGACCCCCTTTAGAATCCAATATTTAGTTTTATTATAAATTGTATGGCTTTGCAAGTTTAATCTTGTAAGCGCTATATGATATTTGGTTAATTACTCAACTGATAATTAAATATAGGATTATTTTAAATGCACAAATTAAGAATAAACAGAAGAATAATATTTTATAAATCAATAATTCTTTTTACCGGATTATTTATTGTTTTCAATTCAACATTTGCTCTTTCAGAACAGAAAGAAAATCCGACATTGGAAAAAAAAGGGGCAAGTATTATAGTGCAGGTAACTGATAAAAATACATCGGCACCATTGCAGCTTGTAAACATAGTACTAAAGAAAGATAACACTATTTACTCAACTGCTGTAACAGACATAACAGGTCAGGCAAAACTAAGCGATATTGGCTTTGGTACATACCAGCTTCTAACACATTATCTTGGATATGAACAATATTCTCAAAAAATAGCGATTGACTCAGCCTATAATACAATTAAAATCACTCTTAAAGAAAAAGGGATAGCCCTTAATGAAGTGGTAGTACTGGATAGCAAAATATGTCATTCTTCTTCAAATATAGATATTAAAACCGGCCAGCAAGTTTTTGCAGGAGAAACATACCATGGGGATCCTTCCGGTTCAATCATAAAAGTTATTCAGCAGTCATTAGCCGGTGCGGCAAAGGCACCTTCTGGTGAAGTGCATATAAGAGGCCAGCATGGAGAATTTACTTATTTAATAGACGGAATTCCCATTCCGCTTGGTGTGTTTGGAGGATTGAACGAAATAGTTGACCCTAAAATAATATCCAGAATGACTTTTTATACCGGCGGTTTTCCAGCCGAATTCGGAGGCCAGATATCGGCAATCATGGATATTCAAAACAGGGTTCCAACCGGTCATTTCCATTTGGATGCTTCATCATATTTAGGAAGTTATTTAACTTCAGGGACTGAGCTTGGAAATTCGGTCGGTAATTTAAAAAAAATCAATTCTAACGGACAGGCGGTTGATTTAAGTAATCACATAGACAAATTAGGGTATTTCTTTTCATTTTCCAGATCGGAGTCTGACCGGAGAATTGATCAGCCGGTAGAAAATCTCTTTCACGACCACGGCTTTGATTATACTGCATATGGTAAAATAGACTATTTAATAAATGAGAATGATTTTCTGACTGCGAACCTGAATTACAGTAAAACTCAGAGTCAAATACCATTTGATTCAACTGAAGGTATAGCTTTGGATAACCAGAACTCATATAATTCGTTCCAGACCCTTTCATTTTATCATAATTTTAACAAAGAGCCTGATCATGAATCAAGCTTATTCTTAGGATTATTCCTGAGAGAAGGCGGCTTAAAATATACCCAGGATTTAGCTGATGATCATAGAGTGTATCTGGAAGACGACTCAACACAAAGTTATGTAATTGATCAGAACAGAAGTTTCCTTTCAACGGGGATACGCTCTAAATTTGAGCAAAGAATAAATCACTCATTTTTATATGCTTTTGGGTTTAATTATAGCAATACTTCAGGGACTGAAAATTTCAGGTTGTTTAATTCTCTTGGAGATAAAATGACAAATGTTTCAAAATATTCAGGATATGACTTCGGTATTTTTGCACAATCTGAATTGCATTTAATTGAATGGACTAAGTTTGAAATTGGCATAAGGTACGACATGCATAAAGCACCCCAATTAGGCCTGCTTTCTCAAATATCGCCAAGGTTAAAAATAAGTATCTATCCTGATGAATATAATACCATTTCGTTCAGTTACAGCAGGTTGTTCATGCCTTCAAATATAGAAAATTTAGGTGCAATTGCTTCTAAACTTATAAATTCAACATCCGTAACACAGCCGGAAAAACAAGATTTATATGAAATCAGTTATAATAGGAACTGGGGATACGGCATAAACAGTAAATTATCTTATTTCAGAAAAGAATCGTCACCCGGGACTGATGATGAGACTTTAGCCTCCAGCACCATACGGTTAAATGTAAATGTTAATAAAATCAAAACAAATGGAATTGAACTTGCTTTATCCTATTCTGATCCTGAAAGCCCTCTTTCATTATTCTCCAACATGTCCATCATACATGCTTACGGCATTGGACCGGTATCCGGAGGTTTTCTCCCCGCAGATTCAAGTTCAAATGTATTTGATTTGGACCATGACCAACGGCTTACCGCAGTACTTGGTTTTAATTATCAACCGGAATTATGGTTTGTTAATTTTACCTGCAATTATAACTCCGGCTTAGCTAACGGTAATGAGTCTTACATATATAAGACCGGATTATTTGATTTTAACCAGGGCGGTCATACTACCCCATCCTGGATATGTAATATTGCAGGCGGATATAAATTCCCCATTGGTAAAAATCAATCAATAGAACCATCATTATATGTCAGCAATATATTTGACCATAGCCATCTGATTAAAGGTACATTTTTTAGCGGAGCAAGTTTTGAAGAAAGAAGAAATGTGGTTATAAAACTGGAATATCATTTATAATTTAATCTGAATTCCAAAATTTTTAGATAGCCCCAGGTTATTGAGACTGTGTGAAATTTAGAAATAAATAATGATATATCCCCTGAAATATTTGAATAATTACATATAATGTAGTTTATACAAGCCCGGATCCCCCTTTGTCCCCCTTGAAAAGGGGGAAAGATGGATATTCACACGGTCTCTATATTGGGTTATCTAAATAATATTATAAATTACTTACAGTCTCTCTAATAAGCTTCCAGGCTTTCATAATGTGCTCTTGCTTCTGATAGAATCCGGCAACGACCAGACGTATTACATACTTCTCTTTTAATTTTGTATGGGAAAGGTATATTTTTCCGCTTTTATTCAGGTCATCCATAATCTTTTTATTTATAGAGTTTAGCTGCTCCTCATTCATATTACCCGGATTATACCTGAAACAAACCGTACTAAACGGTACGGGGGCAATAAGTTCAAATTCATTACTATCCACTATTAGCTTTTCAAACATTTTGGCTAAAGAAATGTGTTCTCTTATAATTCCTTTAAGATTTTCGACTCCATAATATCTGATTGTGAACCAAAGTTTTAACGCCCTGAATCTGCGTCCAAGCTGGAACCCGTAGTCCATTAAATTAACAGCTTCCTCATTATTTGTTTTCAGATATTCGGGGACAATACTGAATGCATCCTTTAATACTTCCGGTTTTTTAGTATAGAATAAACTTATGTCAGTAGGATTAAAAAACCATTTGTGGGGATTTATAACAACTGAATCAGCTTTTTCTATGCCCTTAAAAATATATTTCATTTCCTCCAATATGGCGGAAGACCCGCCATAAGCTCCATCAATATGCAGCCAAATATTTTCACTGCTGCAAATACTCCCAATTGCGTCTATCGGATCTATTGAAGTAAATGAGGTTGTACCGGCAGTGGCAACAACACAAAATGGAACATAGCCTTTTTCTCTATCCTGTTTAATCGCCTTTTCAAGCTCGGCAGGTATCATACTTAAGTTTTTATCGGTTTTAATTTTAATTACATTATTTAAACCAACTCCTAAAACCATTGCACCCTTATCAACTGAAGAATGGGCAAATTCAGAACAATAAATTCTCAACTTTAAATTTGTGCCGGATGGAAATCCCTCGTGCTTAAAATCGTATTTATTTAGAACCAATTCCCTTGCGGCAGCTATTGCGTGCATGGTTGAAGTAGAAGCGGAATCATATATTATCCCGGAATAATCACCGGGAATACCGACTAACATTCCGAACCATTTAAGCACAACATTTTCAAGCTCTGTTAATGAAGGAGAGCCCATCCACAAAAATCCATTTGCATTAAGAGCTGCTGTAAGAGCTTCGGCAAGTATCCCCGGGCCTGTGGAAGTAGAATTAAACATTGCCATGAACATTGGATGATTCCAGTGAGTAATCCCCGGAATAATAATATCTTCAAAATCTCTGAGTATATCCTCCATTGAGTCAGGTGTAAGCGGAGGCTGCGCGGGAAGCTGCTTTGCAATATCGCCCGGGTTAACCTGAGCTATAACCGGATATCCTTCAATACTTTTGAAATACTTATCAATAAAATCAAATATTTTTTTTCCATAAGTATTAAAATCAAATGTATTTGTTAATTTGTCCATTTTTATTGTAAAATTATTTAGAAAATTGTATTTTGCAATATAACAAAAGTAGAGCTTTGTTATAAAATATATCCTGTCATATATTAACAACAATAAAGACAGAGTCACAAAATATTCCATTTTTGTATAAATATTCAACAAAATGGCGTATAATAATTCAACACATGTTTTTGTTGGATTTAATCAATTTTAGTAACTAATTTACATTTTTACCAAAAACCACTGTATAAATAAACAACATATTGATTTCCTGTTTTTGCGAATTCGCTCTTAGAATGTTAATAACTCATTATTAAACAATAAGTTAGAGATAAGTTTAAACGGGGCATATTATTTGCTATATTTATAAGAAAAATCATTAGATACAGACAAAATGAAACAGAGGTAATAAAATGGTCGCTATATTTGTTGTTCTTACGTTTGTTGGGTTCTTAGCAGTGGATTATTTTGTACTAAAAGCCCAAGGTAAAAAACATCCTGCTTTTTCCACTTACAAAGTTTTTGATAAAAAGTCTTTTTTCTTTCCGGAAGACGCCTATTTGGCTCCGGGCCATACTTGGTTTACCAGACTTGATGGCGGAAATGTAAAGATTGGCATTGATGAATTTATTTCCAAATCATTAATGGATTTTAAACTTATACCGTTAACTGAACCGGGGACTAAAGTTAAAAAAGGTGATTATATATTTGAAGCTAAATTTAATGACTCCAAAATCAGGTTTAAATCGCCTGTTGCCGGAACTGTTCAGGCTGTTAATCAGAATCTTTCTTCAAAGGTTACTGATCCCTATGGCGATGATTGGGCAATAACTTTAAAAGCTGAAAACATGGCTGAATCATTAAATTTTGTAAAAACAAAAGAAGCCGCCCACAAATGGCTTAACAATGAGTTTAACAGACTAAAGGATTTTCTGGATGCCAGCCTGAGTGAAGTTCAGCCTGTCGGCGCAACAATGCATGATGGAGGTAATATAGTTGAAGGAGCGTTATCATATTTAAGTAATGATGCCATTCAAAAATTTGAAAACGATTTCTTAAACTAATTTTCCGGAAGGATCCTCTGTTATGAACGCTAAAGCTCTACTTTTTGACGCTACATTGTGTCAAGGCTGCGGTGCATGTTATAATGCCTGCAAAGAACAAAATAAAAATTCAAAAGCTTGTGATGATCCTTTAAAAGATCATTTGAGCGCAGATACTTATACTGTTATTGAACAACATCACGTAGTTGATGCTAATAAAAATCAATCGGATATTTTTACCAGAAGATTATGTATGCACTGCATCGAACCTACATGCGTTTCTGTTTGTCCGGTTGGTGCAATGGAAAAAACTAAACTTGGACCGGTACTTTATGATGCCGATAAATGTATCGGCTGCCGTTATTGTATGCAGGCTTGTCCTTATCAAGTTCCAAGATATGAATGGAAGAGTGTTAACCCAAAAGTAAAAAAATGTATTATGTGCCACGACCGGGTTAAAAACGGACAGCCGACTGCCTGTGCCGAAGCCTGCCCTGCCGAGGCAACAATTTTTGGCGACAGAGATGAGCTGATCCAGATTGCCAAGAAAAGAATGGCTGAGAAACCGGAAGCTTATTACCCTGAAATTTACGGGCTAAAAGAAGCAGGCGGAACAAGTGTTCTCTTTTTATCTCCTGTATCATTTGATCAGTTGGGCTTTTCACCCAATCTGCCAAAAGGACCAATGCCTTTATTGACTAATAAAGTAATGGAAAAAATTCCTACCGTTGTTTCCGTTGGAGGAGTTTTTCTGGGTTCAATGTATTGGCTTACTAAACGCAAAAATGAAATAGCCAAAGAGCAAATGAAAGGAAATAATAATGAGAAATAATAGCTTTTTTAAACTTACTTTTTGGAAAGCAATTGCCGGCATTATTATTATCTGCGGTTTGTTTTCTTTATATAATAGATTTTTTAACGGACTTGGCGCTTCAACACATCTAAGTGATGCAGTTCCCTGGGGATTGTGGATTGGGTTTGACTTTATTGGAGTCGGGCTTGCTGCAGCCGGTTTCACTATTGCCGTCACTGTTCATATATTCAATGTCCGCCGCTTTGAGCCAATTGTCCGTCCGGCCATTTTGACCGCATATATTGGATATATGCTGGTTGTAGCGCTTCTGGTTATTGATTTAGGACGCCCTCAAAGTTTCTGGCATCCTTTGGTCATGTGGAATGTTCATTCCGTAATGTTTGAAATTACCTGGTGTGTAATCTGTTATTCAACAATTCTAACTTTGGAGTTTGCACCGGTTATTCTTGAAAAATTCCATTTAAGAGCTCCTATAAAAATTCTTAAAAAGATTTCCATACCTGTTGTAATTTTAGGAGTACTTTTTTCAACCTTACATCAGTCATCTTTCGGTTCATTATATCTAATTGTTCCAGGCAGACTTTATCCTTTATGGTACACAAATCTACTGCCGGTTAATTTCTTTATTTCGTGCATTGCTGCCGGGCTTTCGATGATAATTTTTGAATCCTATCAAAATGCAAGAGCTTTTAACCAGGGATTAGACATAAAATTAACTTCCAAATTGGCAAAAATTGTTCTTTATGCTTTAATTGCCGGATTTGTTGTCAGGATTTCTGATATGATAATCAGCGGCAGAATAAATGCTTTATTTATTATGAGAACCGAAACCTATATGTTTATTGGAGAAATTTTAGTAGGGATAATTATCCCTGTTATTTTACTGGCAAATAAAAGCTACAGAGAAAACAAATTCTTGCTTTATATGTCATCAATTTTTGTAATTTCAGGTTTTGTTCTTAACAGAATAAATGTAGCTGTTACAGGGTTAACTGCTTCTTCAGGGGTATCTTATTTCCCTTCGTTTGATGAAATTAGTATTACTCTTATGTTAGTAGTATTCGGTATGTGGGCTTTTAGTCTGGTTGTTAAATACTTTAATGTATTTCAGGCAGACAGCACAGAAGAAATAGACGAAATATTTGAACCTGATTCCAAAGAAATTATTTTAAGTGAATAAAATGAAAAATAACCAAGGAAACAAAATGCTTAGCGATCTGAAATGTATTTGGATGGATACACACATTAAATATAAATTGTGCGACAAACATTTCGATTGCGATAACTGCATCTTTGACAAAGTTATGCGTAATGTAAAACTTGAACCTAAAGATTTTGAGGCAAGTTTATCATCTACCGTTATTGATCAAAAGATAAAAGAGGTCCACGAACTTAAGTTTTCCCAGAATATCATTTATCTAAAAAATAATCTGATATTAAAGAACCTATTCGGGAATACTTATTATTTAGGCATATCTCCTTTAGCGTTTATAATGCTGGATCACTGCACCGGTTTTAATTATTGCAAAGATGGAATTCCATTGCAAACAAACCATCCCATTGCTCAATTTTTTGGGAACTGGGGAAGTTATAAAATACTCTCCCCTATCAACTTTTACAGCCTTGGCAGGTTAAAGCAGGAGATTGAAAACAACTCTACACAAGAATGGTTTTTATTAATTGAGACATACCCTTCTGAAATAGAGACTGCTCAAATTTCCCGCGAAGAGTATTATGAGCAGCTTAATAAAGTTGAGAATTACCTGACCGGAATTAATAATGAATATCAATGTGTAGGTGCTACTATGAATGACGGCGGCACTGAAGTTACAAAATTGGATAATGCGTTAAATAATGAACAATATATTGAGCTTTTAAGAACTCTTTTTTCTCAAATATAAGTATTATTTTTTAAATATCGTTTAATTTTTATACAAAAGACTTGAAATTACATTAATTCTTGCTTAGCTTTCTTATATAAATTCTTAGTAATATATAAGAAAGCTATGCGGCCAAAGTTTTTAAACAAAGTAAGCATAAAGTTGATTTTAATAATTAGTAGTGTAATATTACTAAATTTATCCGTATATACATATTACACTATATCAGATCTTAAACAAGAGCTTACTGACATCAACTCTCAAAATGCCTTCAATATTAGTGATATAATAAAAAAATCAACCAGGTATGGTATGCTTCTTAACAGAAAAGAAGATATATACCAAATAATCAACACAATAGGTACTGAAACCGGCGTAGCCAGAATAAGAATTTACAACAAACAAGGAAAAATTAATTTTTCTACTGACAGCAGCGAAGTAGGTAAAACTGTAAATACAAATGATGCTTCCTGTTCAATTTGCCATTCCAAAGCCAAACTTCCCTCTTCTTTAGAGCCAAAAGAAATGATTAGAGAATTCAGAAATGGAGACGGGAAACGGGTTCTTGGTTTGATAAATCCTATTAAAAATGAAAAGGACTGCTACACCGGAAGCTGCCATTTCCACGAGCAGGACAAGGAAATTCTTGGCGTACTGGATGTAATGGTAACAACGGAAAAAATTGATGCCATTGTTGAGGCCAACATCAGAAACATTTTATCTAATGCAGTAATCTTAACATTACTAATATCTGTTTTAACTTCCATATTCATAGGAATAATTGTAAATAAACCACTGCAGGATATTTCAGTCGGAATTGAAGAAATTGCAAAAGGTAATCTTAATTATCTAATTGATATTAAGTCAAAAGATGAATTAGGCCATATGGCGGCTGAATTTAACGTAATGAGCCATAAACTTGATGCAGCGTATAAAGAAATTAAAGATTGGAATGATACTCTAAACCTTAAAGTTAAAGAAAAGAATGAAGAGCTTAAAAAGATATATGAGCAAATAACTCAGATAGAAAAACTGGCTTCATTGGGCACTCTTTCAGCAACCGTAGCACATGAACTGAACAATCCGCTGGAAGGTATTTTAACTTATAGTAAACTTATTGCTAAAAAGATTTCGAAGCAGGATATTCCGGGAAATGCTAAAATTGTAGAGTTTCTTAATCTAATTGCTGATGAATCTGCCAGATGCGGAAAAATAGTAAAAGATTTGCTGTTGTTTTCCAAACAGGGTAAAGGAGAATACACTCTTTACAGCATCAGAACCATTTTGGACAGAAGCCTTGTTATAATAAATCATCATATCGATATTAATAATATTGTTTTGCAGGAAGATTTTGTTGATACCGACTTTCAGGTTTTATGTGACTACCAAAAAATTGAACAGGCTTTTATTGCAGTATTAATGAATGCAATTGAAGCCATGCCGCTGCCGGAAGGCGGAAAGCTGAATGTTGCATTGGCAAGTGACACTGAAAATGTAATTGTAAGAATTACAGATGACGGCAAGGGTATTCCGGAAAAAGATTTACCGCATATTTTTGAACCTTTTTATTCAACTAAAAGCGGTAATAAAGGGACAGGCCTGGGCCTTGCTGTTGCATATGGAATTATTATTCAGCACAAAGGAAGTATTTCCGTGGAAGATACTTCAATTAAAGGAACGACTTTTAAAATTACTTTACCATTAAATAAAAACAACGAACAACATGATGATGACCACAAAAGCGAAAATATTAGTAGTTGATGATGAACAAATTGTCAGGGAATCTCTTCAGCACTGGTTTGAAGAAGATGACTATCAGGTTGAAACCGCGCATGACGGAGAGGATGCATTACGAAAATTTGAAAAAGGAAAATTTGACCTTATCCTTTTAGATATGAAAATGCCCGGAATAAGCGGTTTGGATTTACTTACTAAAATTAAGGAATTTGATACCGAAGTAATCTTAATTCTAATTACTGCTTTCGCTTCGGTTCCATCAGCAATTAAAGCCCTAAAAGACGGAGCTTATGATTATATTACTAAGCCGATAGATCCTGACGAGCTTTCTCATATTGTTGAAAATGCCCTTAAACAAAGAATGCTTAAAAAGGAAAACGAACAGCTAAAAGACCAATTGGATGAAATTATCAGACCTGATAATTTGATTGGCGAGTCCCCATCGATGCTTAAAATTTTTACTTTGATAAACACAGTTGCTCCTACTGACACTACTGCCATAATAAGAGGAGAAAGCGGCACGGGCAAAGAACTTATTGCCAAAGCCATACATATAAACAGCAGAAGAAAGTACTTCCCTATTATTACGGTAAACTGCGGAGCCCTTGCAGAGTCAATTCTTGAAAGTGAACTTTTCGGACATGAAAAGGGAGCTTTTACCGGAGCCCATTTTAAACGTAAGGGAAAATTTGAAATGGCAAACGGCGGAACCATTTTCCTTGATGAAATTGGCACAATTTCACCTAAAATGCAGGTAGAGCTTCTTAGAGTTATCGAGTCAAAACAGTTTTCCCGTGTAGGCGGTAATGAAGTTATTTACAGTGATTTTAGAGTAATAGCCGCTACTAATGAAAACCTTGAAGAAGCAGTAAAGCAGGGCAGATTCAGGGAAGATTTATATTACAGATTAAATGTATTTACTTTATTCGTTCCCCCGCTAAGAGACAGACTTGAGGACATACCGATTTTAGCAAATCACTTTCTAGCCAAATTTGCAAATTCCATGAATAAAAAGATTACTGCTATTTCAGATGAGGCTTTGGATTTCTTAATCAGGTACAATTGGCCGGGAAACGTAAGAGAGCTTGAAAATGCAATTGAGCGGGCTGTGGTAGTTACAAGAACCGACACCATTCAAATTGAAGATTTGCCATTCCAGATTAATAATCCTGCAAATCCGTTTAACAATGATGACAGGTCTTTGGCCGCACTTGAGAAAAGACACATTGCCATTACATTAAACAATTTAAACTGGAACATCTCCAGATCTGCTGAAGCTTTAGGCATAGACAGAGTTACTCTGTATAATAAGATTAATAAATATGGCCTTCAGCGTAAAAGCTAATGTCGTCAATATATTTGGCTCCGGTCAGGTTTAGCAATTTAACTTTATTAAACCTTATTAAGAATAATCTTATTCGGATTTTTAATAAAGCTGAAATAAAGACCATTGATTTGGAAATTGATCCCCAGTTTGCCAAATCTGTTGAACGCAACCAATACCACTCTACTAAGATTTTAGCAGAAGCCATGAAAAAGACCGATCCGTTTGACGGAAAAGTTATTCTCTTAGCTGACTTTGACCTTTTTGTTCCGGTTTTTACTTTTGTATATGGAGAAGCGCAGTTAAATGGTAAACACTCAATTGTTTCAATCAGCCGGCTGCATGAGGAAATATATACCGGCATAACTGATGAAGCTTTATTATTACAACGAAGTTTAAAAGAAATTTTGCATGAATTCGGACACAATTTGGGACTCTTACATTGCAAAGACTGGAATTGCGTAATGCATTCCTCCGGAAGAATTGAAGAAGTTGACATCAAGGGTGATTTCTATTGCAAGACCTGCCAAAAAGACGCAAACATTGACCAGCTGCAAGCATAAACCCATTCTTGTGAAGCCAGGTTATTAACTTTGTTTCAACAACTCTAGTATTTTATTACGTTGCTTCTCTGTTTCTCCGTTATAGAGTATGACGCAAATGAAGTTTTTGATTTTGAGGTCCTATTATTCTCTTCTACACCCGATGATAAATTTGATAAATATTTTTGAACTAATATTCCGCCACTAATTATTTATTAATATATTAAGTGACAATCAATATTCTACGTTTATTAA
>Ga0183100_1000213_pt1 | contig 66312 bp, 44 predicted proteins | sample Biomet2_FD_127789 | JGI IMG/M metagenome (GOLD analysis project Ga0183100, IMG submission 127789) | Microbial communities from bioreactor (seeded with anoxic lake sediment) at LBNL, California, USA - Biofuel metagenome 2 | ecosystem: Engineered > Bioreactor > Anaerobic > Unclassified ...
CGCGCCGGCACCGGCGAAACGGTGATGGCGGGTCAGTCCTTCCGTCTTAATTGCAGCGGCCTTCAGTGCCCTGGTCCGATCATGAAAATTTTCGATACAATCAAAGACCTGAACGACGGCGATGTGATTGAAGTCATCGCCTCGGACCCCGGATTCACAAGGGATGTTGCAGCTTGGTGCAAACAAACCGGCAATACCCTGATTCAGACCTCAAAATCAGGCAAGGAATATGTGGCAACCATTCAGAAAGGTCTGGGAAAATCCGCAGCGATTCAAAAGGCCGGGCAAACCGGCGTTGTGCTGGCAGGCGGCGACAACAAGACCATCATCGTTTTCAGCGGAGATCTGGACAAAGTCCTCGCCTCCTTCATCATCGCAAACGGCGCACTGGCCATGGGCAAGAAAGTCACCATGTTCTTCACCTTCTGGGGTCTCAACGCCCTTCGAAAAGCCAGCAAAGTCAAGGTCGATAAAAGCGTAGTTGAATCCATGTTCGGGTTCATGATGCCTCAGGGCGCCGGCAAACTGAAGTTGTCCAAAATGAATATGGGAGGCATGGGAACAGCCATGATGCGCTGGGTCATGAAAGACAAGAATGTCGATTCATTGGAGACGTTGATCCGCAAGGCCCAGGAGTCCGGTGTGAATATCATCGCCTGCACCATGTCCATGGATATCATGGGCATCAAAGAAGAGGAATTGATCGACAACATCGACTATGCCGGTGTCGGCACCTATCTGGGAGAAACGGAAGAATCCAATCTGAACCTGTTCATATAGGCGGTTCAACTGACATTTGGAATTAGATAACTCATTTAAAACGACTCACCAAAGAAAGACAGCATCCGATCGGATGCTGTCTTTCTTTGGATTATTGTATGGGATGTGATGTTTTGATTATCCTAAAATCTTTTTTAGATCTTCTTCCGGCGTGGAGATGGGAGTCAGATTGTAATTGTCCACCAACACCTTGAGGATGTTTGGTGAAATGAACGCCGGCAGTGTTGGCCCGATATAAATATTTTTGATGCCCAGGGCCAGCAAGGTCAGGAGAATGCAAACCGCTTTCTGCTCGTACCAGGAAAGCACCAGCGTCAAGGGCAGTTCGTTTACGGAGCAATCGAATGCTTCGGCCAGGGCAATGGCTACGCGTATGGCGCTGTATGCGTCATTGCATTGTCCCATATCCATCAGTCTTGGCAGCCCTCCGATCTCTCCAAGATCCATATCGTTGAATCGGAACTTCCCACAGGCCAAGGTAAGAATGATGGAATCTTTCGGTGTTTTGGCTACAAATTCGGTGTAGTAGTTTCGTCCGGGCTTGGCGCCGTCGCAGCCGCCAACCAGGAAGAAGTGTGAAATGGCGCCGGATTTGACCGCATCGATGACGGTTCCGGCGACTGACAATACTGTGCCGTGTCCGAATCCAGTCAGCATCGTGTCCCCGCCGTTGATGCCTGTTTGGTGTTGATCCTCTTTATATCCACCAAGTTCCAGCGCTTTTTTGATGACCGGTGTGAAGTCTTTGTCATCACCGATGTGCACCAGTTCCGGAAATGCGACGACTGAAGTTGTGAAAATACGATCGGCATAATTGGCTTTGGGCGGCATCAGACAGTTGGTGGTGAACAGCACGGGAGCCGGAATATTGTCAAACTCCTTTTGCTGGTTTTGCCATGCCGTGCCAAAGTTTCCTTTGAGTTGTGGATATTTCTTCAGTTCAGGATAACCATGGGCAGGAAGCATTTCACCATGGGTATAAATATTGATGCCTTTCCCGACGGTCTGATCCAAAAGCAGTTTCAGGTCATACAAATCATGCCCGGAAATAACGATGAACGGTCCTTTTTCGATGTTGCTGGTCACCTTGGTCGGTGTCGGGGTTCCGTATGTGCCGGTGTTGGCTTCATCCAACAGCGCCATGCATTTCAGGTTGATATTTCCGGTTTCCAATACCAGTGCCAGAAGTTCATCGGCGGTGAGTTCCTCGCCGAGCGCAGCCAGTGACTTGTAGAAAAACTCATTGACGGCGGGATCGGTTTTGCCCAGCATCCTCGCATGGTGGGCATAGGCCGCCATGCCTCTGATACCGAACAAAATCAGGGATTTCAGGGAGCGTATATCCTCATTGTCTCCCCAAAGCGTATTCATATCCATTTCAGGAGCTCCTCCCAAAGCGGCGGTCGCCATATCGATTTTGAGGCCGAGGGCCGCGATGCTGGCGTCATCAAAGCTGACATTGGTCACGGTCGTGAACAATCCATCGATCAGCAACCCGTCGGTTTCGGTGGTGCCCTTTCCTTTTGCCGCCTTTGCCAGGGCTACCATTTTGCCCGTAAGCTTATCCTGTAAATCAGCTGTCTCAGCTTTTTTGCCGCAGACGCCGGCCACGGTGCAGCCGCTTCCCTTTGCGGTCTGTTCACATTGAAAACAAAACATTGACATCTTCTTATTCCTTTCTTCAAATGGCATGATTCAATCATGCCGCCATATATACTTGACTTATGCCCAAAATATACTATAATTTGGTTGACAGTTTCGTTGTTTTTACAACGAAATAAATTATTTTTTTCAGAATTCATCGTGAACTGCGAATTGGAGGATTTATGGACATTCAGTATCCGGTAATCAAAAACAACCCGCTCTTCCATCAGATCGCCGAAAGCGATTTGGCCGGCATGCTTCATTGCCTGTCCGCACGGGTGCAGGTTTTTCAGAAAGAAAGTTATATTTTCATGGCCGGCGATCTGGTCCATTCCATTGGTATTTTGCTGAAAGGCAAAGTGGCGATCATAAGGGAAGACGAGGAAGGCGTCAAGAATCTGGTCACCGTCATCATGCCCGGCGATTGTTTCGGTGAATCCTTCGCCTGCGCGGACAAACCGGAAGCCTTTGTTTCGGCAGCCGCCATGGAAGATTGCGAGATCATGTTTCTGGACTGCAAAAAAATCGTGACCACCTGCTCTTCCGCTTGCTCGTTCCACACACGACTCATCGAGAATATCCTGTCCATGTTGGCGGAAAAGATTCTCGGATTGAACCAGAAATTGGACATCGTTTCAAAGCGAAAAATCAGGGATAAGTTGATGACTTTTCTCCACGAACAAAAAAAGAATGCCGGCACGTCTGTGTTCAGCATTCCATATAATCGGGAACAGTTGGCGGACTTCCTATTCGTGGATCGAAGCGCACTGTCAAATGAGTTGTGTAAAATGAGGGATGAAGGATTGATTCGTTTTCAGAAAAACAGATTTGAACTTCTGGAATAATAGCTTTTGGATACCGTCAGCAAATCCGAGGCAGCCCCTCGCCGTACAGAACATCCAATACCCGGGTGCTGCCCAGTGGGGTCCGCACAAGAACACCGTTTCCCGCTTTCATCTCGCCGATGATTTCCGCATCTTTGCCATGGACGGTTTTTTTCATCAATTGCAACGTTTTTTTCGCATCTTTTTTGGCTACGACAGCAATCATTTTTCCTTCATTGCCCATATAGAAAGGCTCCAACCCCAATAGGTTGCAGAAATCCTGAACCACTGGTGTGACAGGGATCTTGTCTTCCTCCAACATGGCCAACAAACCGGAGGACTGGCAAATTTCATTGAGAATGGTCGCAAGACCGCCTCTTGTCACATCCCGCATCGCCCTCACGTCCACACCATTGTCATGGAGCGTGGCTGTGATGTCGCCCAGGCAGGCGCAATCGCTTTCAATGGGGTTTTCGATGCCCATTCTGGCACCTAGAATGCAGGCATGATGATCGCCGAGGGTCCCGGACAAGATGATGGCATCTCCCTCTTCACAGGATCCGGCATGGATTTCCCTGCCGGGGGGAACCACGCCAATGCCGGTGGTATTGATATACAGTTCTCCGTTTCCTTCCACAACCTTGGTGTCGCCAGCGATGATCAGCACGCCGGCTTCCTTCGCCGTGCGGGCCATGGATTCCACCACCTGTTCCAGCAGGTCCACATCCAACCCTTCCTGCAACACAAATCCGCAGGTCAGGTACTTCGGTGTTGCGCCCATCATCAACAGATCGTTGACTGTGCCGCAAACTGATAGTTTGCCAATGTCGCCGCCCGGGAAAACCACCGGGGTCACCACGAAGGTGTCCGTTGTGCAGGCCAGCTTGGAACCGGGTACAAATGCAGTGGTTTCCAAAACCGCAGCATCGTCCATCTGATCCAAAATGGGGTTTGCAAAATATTTTCCAAATATGCTGCCCATCAGTAAAGCGGAATCTTTGCCGCCGCTGCCATGGGCCATGGTGATCTTCATCTTGTTCTCCTATCCTCTGCTTGTTATCCTATCCTCTGCTGTTGCGATACCAAATGCCGCATGCCCCTTCAGCCGAAACCATACAAGGTCCGTATGGAGCGCCAGGGTCGCAGCCTTTACCGAACATCGGGCATTCGTTGGGATTGATTTTGCCGACAATAACGTCGCCGCAGCGACACGCTTCCGGCAATTCCCGGTCTTGATCCAACCCTCTGCCCACATCGCCCTCTTTCAGGTAAAGACCGGAATCGGGAATGATGCCCAAGCCCCGCCACATGGCCGGCCCGGGTTCAAAGAACTCGTCGATGACCGCCAAGGCTTTTGGGTTTCCTTCGGGTCTGACAGCGCCGGGATAAGCGTTCTCCACCATACCCTGCCCATGCTGGATTTGTTTGACGATCATGTAGATCGCCGTCAGGATATGCTCCGCTTCAAAACCCGCCACCACAAAGGGTTTATGATATTTCTCCGCAAGACCATGAAAAGCGTTGCTGCCGGTGATCACGCTGACGTGCCCGGGCATTAGGAATCCATCGATATCCGGCTGGTTGCTGCAAATGTATTCCAACGCCGGCAACACGGTCTTCAGCGCCGTGACCAGACGCACGTTTTGAATCTCTCTGCGCCTGATTTCTTCAAGGACCAATCCATAGGACGGAACCGTCGTTTCGAATCCCACCGCTGCGATGACGTAAGTGGTGTCCGGATGGGCGGATGCCAGCTCAATCGCTTCAAAGGGGGAATACATCAGTTTGACATGGGCGCCCTGCCCGGCCATGTCCGACAAGCTGCCCTTTGACCCCGGGACTTTCATCATGTCCCCGAATGTCAAAAGAACGTGGTTGTCTTTCATGGCATACTCGATGCATTTATCTATATAGGCTGTGGGGGTGACACATACAGGGCAGCCGGGCCCGGAAATCAAGCGGATTTTTGGTGAAATCAACTGACGTATGCCTTTGCGGAAAATGGCAGCCGTATGGGTGCCGCAAACCTCCATGATCTTCAGGTCGGTGCCGTCAGCTTTCCCTTTGTACTCCCTGAGCTCTGATATGATCTGTTGGATGTCCATGGATTAATTTTCCTCTCTCGGACGACTGTTCCAGGCTGCTTCCGCCTCTTCCAGCTCGGCAAACAATGAAATCAGTTCCTGTGCCTTGTCCTGCTCCATGACTTCGATGGCGCAGCCGGCATGAACCAACACATACTGGCCGATCTTCGGTTCAATCAGACCGATATTCACATTGACGGTGTTGCCGCTGAAATCAACTTTCGCGATCTGTCCGTCTATTTTAACTATTTTGCCCGGTATGGCGATGCACATATTCCGTTCTCCTTCTTTATTATGTTATATTGTTTCATATTCTACAGTTCCATATTTGTTAATTCTATGTTCAATCGTTTATTTTTTATGGCTTTTGAGTTTTTTCATTTGCTGTTGGGCCACATACAGCTGGCCCAACGCGACTCCCCCGTCGTTGGGACTGACTGAGATGTTGTAGTAGGGTTGAAAGCCATTTTGCCTGAGCTGGGCCAGCGTTTGCTCCATCAGGATTTTATTTTGGAAAACGCCGCCGGTCAAAGCGACCTGCGTCGCGCTGGTCTTTTGTCGGATGTCCATGCATTGGGTCAGAATCATCCGGGACATTTTGTGATGAAAGTCCAAAGCCAAGTCGCACCTTCTGCTCTGACCCGGGTGTTTCATCGCCCAATCCGCCGCGTCCTCCAAGGCCATGGCGCACTGGCCTTCATAACGGTTATAGTCACAAATGCCAAGCAATGCCGACACGCCGTCGAATATTCTCCCCATACTGGAGCTTTCTATCACATTGATGTTGTTGTCGATGGCTTTGAGAACCAGCCGGTCATCGGCGGTCAGCGCCAGAATGTCATTTTCTTTTGCGAAGTCCAAAACAGGCTGCAAATCCAGCAGGATCTCCCTTTCATCCCAGCGTTCCGTTTGATCTTTTTGGAAGGATTCCCCTTGTGTTTTTGTCGATGACGGTCCTGCCGTTTGGAATCGATCCCTGTCATGAAGGATGCTCAACGCCGATTTTCTGGCGTCTTTCATCGAGCTGTCGCCACCAATCATCCGTATATATTTCAGGTGGGCAAGCCGTTGAAAGGATTCCTCCCTGCACAATAGGAACTCTCCGCCCCATATTTTGCCGTCCGTTCCATAACCGGTCCCGTCAAAGCTGACTCCAATCACCTGATCCCCCAAATTGTGTTCCGCCATGACCGAAGCGACATGGGCATGATGGTGCTGAACGGAAATGACCGGCACTTTGTTTTGTAAGCCATAATGTTTGGCGAATTCCGTCGTGGCGTACAAGGGATGGAGGTCGCAGACCACTCCCTCCGGGTGAATGTCGAACAACGTTGACATCCGATCTATATTCCGACCATATTGTCTTTGTATCTCCACACTGTCCAGATCACCAAAATATTGGCTGACATAGGCATAAGACCCTTTGCTGAGAGCAAAGGCGTTCTTGAGCTGTGGTCCGGCAGCAAGAAGCTGATATCCGTGAGATTCCATATACAATGGCACAGGCGCATAGCCCCTGGAACGTCGAATCATTTGGGGCTGGCCGTCGATGACCCGGACCACCGAATCCTCCGTGCTCACCTGGATGCGGCGGTCGTGGTGGAACACCGCCTGTATCAATGGTTGAGCATTCATCATGTCGAACATCTCTTCATCCTGAAAAAGAATCGGCATGCCTGAATAATTGGCGCTGGTGGCGATCAATGGGCCGCCAAACGCTTCAAGAAGCAGGAACTGGCTACCCATTGCCGGCAGAAATCCGCCAATGAAACGGCTTTTGTGGGACTCCACCATTTTGGGCCCGTCTTCCAACTGTTCAAGGAGCAAAATGGGTTTGGCGGAAGATGACAATAATTTTTCTTCCGTTTCCCCGATTCGACAATATTTTTTTGCCGACGGGATATCCTGGAACAGAACGGCAAAAGGCTTTTCGTCCCGTCCCTTGATCGTTCGAAGGTTGTTGACTCCTTCAGGATTCAACGGATCAGCAAGGAGATGATATCCCCCCACGGATTTCATGGCGATGACGCCGCCCTTCCTGAGGATCGCGACTGCCGTCAAAAGCCAGCGGTTTTCTGTGGAGCCGTTCTCGTCAAGGATTTCCTGGCCCCCGGCAAGACGCACCTTCATGGCAGGACCGCAATCATGGCAGGAAATGGTTTGGGCGTGGAACCGTCTGTCATCAATGGAAGTGTATTCTTTATGACAAGCCGGGCACATGTCAAAATCCACCATGGTCGTGTTCTGCCTGTCGTAAGGAATCCTGTCGATGATCGTATATCTCGGGCCGCATGCCATACAGCTGATGAAGGGATGTCTGTATCGGCGGTCCATTGGATTTTTCATTTCTTCCATACAGGAGGGGCAAATGGATAAATCCGCCGGTATCATCACCGCTTCTTCGTCGGACAATGAAACCTCGCGGCTTTGCACAATTGAAAACCCTTGAAAGAGTTGGTGGGGCACGGGAATCCGGCTGATATGGACAATTTCCGCGGGTTCAGGTTTTTCTTTTGTCAATATGTCCAAAAAAGTGTCAATCCGTGCAGGCTCATCGGTCAAAATCAGCTCAACCAGCCCACCTAAATTCAGCACCTGTCCATTCATGTGAAGGCGATCTGCGATCTTGGCGACAAAGGGCCGGAACCCCACGCCCTGGACAATCCCCCAGATTTTAATTTGTTCAGTGATGATGGTGTTCATGAACCTCCAATGCGGCCGCCTTTTTGGTCAACCATTCCGCCACTTCCGCAAAACCCTGACCGGTGGTGCCGGATACTTTGAAAACCAGCACATCCGGATTCAAAGCACGCACGCCGCGCATGAAAAAATCCTCATCGAAATCCAGATAAGGGATGAGATCTATTTTGTTTAAAACAATCAGATCCGCCTTTTCGAAAGCCAACGGATATTTGTATGGTTTGTCGCTGCCCTCGGTGACAGTGGACACCAGCATCTTCACATGCTCTCCAATGGAGAATTCAGCGGGGCACACGAGATTTCCCACGTTTTCGATGAAAAGGATGCCTGGCTGGTTAAAAGTGATGTGGTCCACCATATGGTCTATCATAGGGGCGTCCAGATGGCAGGCTCCAAATGTATTGATCTGATGGGCGTCGATCCCCAAACTTTGGAGATCCACTGTATCGATGTCCGATTCGATGTCCCCTTCGATGACATAAGGTTTCAACCCATCCAAGTGTTTGATGATATTCTTGAGGGTTGTTGTTTTGCCAACCCCCGGCGCACCCATTTCATTGACCACCAATATGCCGTGCTGTCCCAAATGTTCTTTGACATGCTCCGCAATTTGATCGTTTTCATCAAGAATGCCTTCCATGATATCTATTTTTTTGACGTCATGCATACTATGTTCTCCCTATTCCACTTCAATACTGTCAATATAAAATTCCTTGCCTGTTTCGGTGGGGTGTCCGTCTGTTCCACAGACCGGGCAGGCGAAGGACATTGGTTTGCGTACAAACTCCGTCCCGCAACCGGGACAACGCAAAGTAGGCTTGATCCGTTTTATGAGAATTTCCGCCTGACTGCATGGGGTCCCTTCGGAGATCAGATCAAAGTACATGTGAACGGACTCGGGAACAATGCCGCTGTTCTCACCCAACACCAAATGGATTGCCACAACCCGCTGGCCATCGGATTCTTCCAGGTGGCGCAAGGCGATGTTGACGATTTGTTCTGTGATGGGATATTCGTGCATGTTCATTCCTCCTAAGTTACCTGATACATTATATTATCATTTAATCCTTGAAACAAGACCTTTCGAATTCCTCCTAATTTTCTGTCATCGGCGCCAATGAAAAGGCCGTCCTAAAGTGATTGGAAGACGGCCTTCTGGTTGATTGTTCTATCTTTTTGGCTGATTATTCGATTTCGATCGGCGGCATCTCCGCCAGTCTCTTGTATTTGGCATATTTTTTCATTGCCTCTTTTTCGGTCTGCTCGAACAACTCTTCCGCCACATCCGGGAATTCTTTGGCCAGGGACAGATAGCGGACCTGACTCATGATGAAGTTCCTGAAGTTGCCGTTCGGCTGCTTGCTGTCGAGGATCAGCGGGTTTTTGCCCTGTTCTTCCAGTTGTGGATTGTATCGGTACAAGTTCCAGTAACCGCAGTCCACGGCGTCCTTGATGTTTTCCTGGGCTTTGCCCATGCCTTTTTTGAGACCATGGTTGACGCATGGGGAATAGCAGATGATCAAGGAAGGTCCATCATATTTTTCCGCTTCCACAATCGCTTTCATGAACTGGTTTTTGTCGGCGCCCATGCCAACCTGAGCCACATAGACATAACCATAACTCATGGCCATCATGCCCAGATCTTTTTTGCCGGTTCGTTTGCCGGATGCGGCGAACTTGGCGATGGCTGCGGTCGGCGTCGCTTTGGAGGCCTGACCGCCTGTGTTGGAATAGACTTCGGTGTCGAAGACGAGAATGTTCACATCTTCTCCCGACGCGATGACATGGTCCAAACCACCGTATCCGATATCGTAGGCCCAGCCGTCTCCGCCGAGGCACCAAACTGATTTTTTGACCAGGAAATCTTTCTTTTCTCTGATTTGATCGGCCAATTCCTTGCAGTCGGCACACAGATCGCTGGTGTCGATGGTTTTCATCAGCTTGTCGCTGACCGCTCTGCTTTCATCGCCGTCGTTCATTTTGTCCAGCCAGTCTTTACAGGCTGTCTTGACCGGCTCCTGGGAGGTTTTGTCCATCAGCGTCGTGATGATGTCCCGCAGTTTCTCTCTGATCTGCTTCACGCCCATGGCCATGCCAAGCCCGTATTCCGCATTGTCTTCGAAGAGGGAGTTGGCCCAGGAAGGACCTCTGCCGTCCGCATCTTTGCAGTACGGGGTGGATGGTGCCGAGGCGCCCCAAATGGAAGAGCATCCCGTGGCGTTGGCGATCATCATCCGGTCGCCGAACAGTTGGGTGATGACTTTGATATATGGCGTTTCTCCGCAACCTGTGCAGGCGCCGGAAAATTCCAGATACGGTTGGGCGAATTGACTGCCCTTCACGGTCTTTTTGGAAACGATGTCATCTTTGTGGGGAATGGTCAGTCCAAAGTTCCAGTTGTCGATCTGATCCAGCTGGCTTTCCAGCGGTCTCATTTCGAGGGCTTTGTTTTGGGCCGGACAAATGTCCGCGCAATTCCCACAGCCCATGCAATCAAGGGGTGTCACCTGCATTCTATAACTGTAGTCTTCAAATCCCTTGCCCATGGCGGGAATGGTCTTGAACTCTTCAGGAGCCGCCGCTTCTTCCATCTCGTCCAGCACAACGGGCCTGATGCAGGCGTGGGGGCACACAAAGGAACATTGGTTGCATTGAATGCAGTTCTCGGGAATCCAATGGGGAACGTCCACCGCGACGCCACGCTTTTCGTAAGCGGCGGAGCCTGCGGGGAAGGTGCCGTCTTCAACATTTTCAAAGGTGCTGACCGGCAGGTCGTCTCCCTCCTGGCGGTTCATGGGAATCAAAACCTTGGTGATGAACTCGGGCAGATCCGACGCTTTGCCGTCGATGTCCACCGCGCTTCCCCAAGTATCGGGTATATGAACCAAATGGATGCTGTGGGCTCCTTCATCCACCGCCGCTTGGTTCATCCTGATGATGTCTTCTCCTTTGCTGCCGTAGGTGTCAATGACGGACTGCTTCAGGTCTCTAATGGCATCTTCGACTGGAATCACTTTGGCCAGCTTGAAAAATGCGGACTGCATGATCATATTGATTCGGTTGCCCAAACCAAGCTTCAGCGCGATGTCCGTGGCGTTGATGGTGTAAAAGTGGATATCATTTTCGGCGATGTAGCGTTTCATCGCCGCTGGCAGGTGGTTCTCCAACTCTGCGTCGTTCCAGATGCAGTTCAGGACGAAAATGCCGTTTTTCTTCAGGCCTTTCAGCAAATTGTATTGATGAACGTAGGACTGATTGTGGCATGCCACAAAGTCAGCCTCAGATATCAGGTAGGTGGATTTGATTTTGTTTTTGCCGAACCGAAGGTGGGAGATGGTCACACCGCCGGATTTTTTGGAGTCGTAGGCAAAGTATCCCTGGGCGTACAAATCGGTGTTGTCGCCGATGATTTTGATGGCTTGCTTGTTGGCGCCAACGGTTCCGTCGGAGCCGAATCCCCAGAACTTGCAGCGAACGGTGTCCGCCGGCTCCGCGTTCACGTCCACCGTCTCAAGTGAACTGTTGTACAAGTCATCGGTGATGCCGATGGTGAAACTGTTTTTGGGGTTGTCCTGCTTCAAATTGTTGTAAACAGCCAGGATTTGACCCGGCGTGGTATCCTTGGATCCCAGTCCATAACGGCCGCCCACGACAACAGGGGCGTCCCCGTCTTCATAGAAAGTGTTTTTGATATCCATATATAATGGTTCGCCTTTTGCTCCCGAATCTTTTGTTTTGTCCAGGACAGCGATTTTCTTTACTGTTGATGGAAGAACCTTGCGAAGATATTCCGGTGCCCAGGGTCTGAACAGCCTTACCTTGATCAGTCCGACTTTCTCTCCTTTTGCCAAAAGCACATCCATGGCTTCTTCAACGGTCTCGCACACCGAACCCATGGCGACGATCACATGCTCCGCGTCAGGTGCGCCCACATAGTCGAACAGATGGTAAGGTCTGCCGGTGAGTTCGCTGACTTTTTGCATGTTTTCTTCGACGATCGCAGGCAGTTGATCATAAAATTTTTGGGAAGACTCTCTGGCCTGGAAGAAAATATCCGGGTTTTGAGCGGTGCCTCTGGTGACCGGGTGTTCCGGATTCAATGCATTGTCGCGGAATTTTTGGAGGGCTTCCTGATCCACCAATTTGCTATAATCCTCATAATCGATGAGCTCGACCTTTTGGATTTCATGGGAAGTCCGAAATCCGTCAAAGAAATGGAGGAAAGGCATTCTTCCCTGAATGGATGACAGATGGGCCACACCGCCCAAATCAATGATTTCCTGCACAGAGTTGGAGCATAGGAAAGCAAATCCGGTTTGGCGTGTCGCCATGACGTCGGATTGGTCGCCAAAAATACAAAGGGCATGGGTGGCAAGTGTTCTTGCCGCAACATGAAAGACTCCGGGCAACAATTCGCCGGCGATCTTGTACATGTTTGGGATCATCAGGAGAAGCCCCTGGGAGCAGGTGTAGGTTGTGGTCAAAGCTCCTGCCGCAAGAGAGCCGTGCACAGCACCGGCTGCACCTGCTTCCGATTGCATTTCTACAACTTTAACCTTTTGCCCAAAGATGTTTTTCGCTCCATGGGCAGCCATTTCATCCACGGTTTCAGCCATGGTTGATGAGGGGGTGATGGGATAAATCGCCGCAACTTCCGTAAAAGCATACGAAACGTAGGCTGCCGCCGTGTTCCCATCCATAGTTTTCATTTTTTTATTTGACATTTTAACCTCCGTTAAACTTACAATACATTGAAAAATATGGGATTTTAGATTTTACTCCCCCACCATATTGAGTATAGATTTTATAGTAATAAACCATTTCTGTCAATATTGTATGCTTAATAATACAATATTCATGAAGGAACATCCCACTTTTTGTTTGTATACAGTATGCCGTTTTAAGTGTTTCCCCGCCGGTGCAAGGCAATAAAGAAAAATGCAGCGGCTGCCTGAGGCAGTGCTGCATTTTTTGTTAAGCTGTGCTTCGTTCCTTATTTGAAGGAAAGGCTGTCTTTGGGGCATTTTTCAACGCATATTCCGCACTGTGTGCAGGCGTCGTGGTCGACTTTCCAGACTTTTTCTTTTCGGTCGACGAAAAGCGCGTCACTTGGGCAATTTTTTGCGCAGATTCCGCAATAGATGCAGGTTTCAAGATCGCATTCCAGCTTGCTGCCGGGCGCCGCGGGCGCCGCTTTCTTTTCTGCCGCCGCAGGTGCGGGGATGTGATGCACATCAACTGTCTTTACTGTGTTTGGCGCGGAATACTGTTGTTCCATGGTCAGACACTTTTTGGGGCAGTTCTCAGCACATGAGCCGCACTGTACGCAGTCCATTCTCTCGATTGTCCAGGTTCGTCCCGGTTTGTCCACTGTGATCGCGTGGGTGGGGCATCTCTTTACGCATATGCCGCAGAGAATGCAATCCGCTTCAACGATGGAGATGTGGCCTCTGGTTCTCTCCTGCCACTGACGTGGAACGACAGGGTACATGAGAGTCGCGGGCTTTTTGAATAAGCTGCCAAGAACAACTTTGCCGATTTTAAAGATTGCCATTTCTCTCACCTACCTTTCTGTACAACTGATGCAAGGGTCGATGGTGAGCACCAACATGGGCACATCCGCCAAATCGCATCCCTGCAATGTTTTAACCATAGCCGGAATGTTGGCGTTGGTCGGCGTCCTGACTCTCATACGCTCAAGGAATTTGGTCCCCTGGCCTTTTGCATAGTACACCGCTTCACCTCTCGGCTGCTCTAAACGAATGAAATATTCACCGTCGACGTTGCCTTTGACGGGAACAGCAATGTCTCCGTCGGGAATGGCGTCAACCGCTTTTTCGATAAGATCGATGGATTGGAAAACCTCACGGATTCTGACCTTGCTTCGGGCATAACAATCGCCGGCGGTTTCCACAATCGGCTCGAATCCCAATTCAAGGTACTTGCCATGACCATTGAGTCTCATATCCTGGGCGACCCCGGATGCTCTGGCCATGGGGCCAACGGCGCAAAGGTCGATGGCATCCTGCTTGGACAGAACGCCGATTCCACACAGACGGCTTTTGACAGAGCTGTCATCCAGGAATACGTCAGTCAGTTTTTTGATTTCTTTTTCCAGGGTTCGAAGGGTTTTCACCATCTCACGCAAGGTTTTGTTGTCTATGTCTTTGCGAACGCCACCGACTTTGCAGACTGAGAAAATGACTCTGCCGCCTGTGGTGTTTTCGAAGATGTCCAGAATGGTTTCGCGGACTCTCCAGCAATGCATGAACAGACTTTCGAATCCGAATCCATCAGCAAGCAGCCCAAGCCACAGCAAATGGCTATGGATTCTGCCCAGTTCGTGCCAGATGGTTCGAAGGTAATCCGCACGTTCGGGAACTTCAACGCCCATGGCGCCTTCCATTGAAGCGCAAGCGCCCCAACCATGACCGAAGCTGCAGATTCCACAGATTCTTTCGATGACATATACCATTTCGGTATATTCCTTTTTTTCCACCAGTTTTTCCAGCCCTCTATGGATAAACCCAATCGAAGGAATGGCTTCAACTACTTTTTCGTCCTCAACGACCAAGTCCAAATGGATTGGTTCCGGCAGGACAGGATGCTGTGGTCCGAAAGGAATAATAGTTCGTTTTCCCATAATTTCTACCTTCCTTTCCTATTTCTTCGGGTTCCATGGTGTCGGCTCGGTAACTTTGTAGAACTTACCGCCGAAATCAAGGGCCAGATGTTTAAATGTGATACCGAATAAATCATGTACTTCGTTTTCATAAACGAACGCAGGCCAATATTCTCCAGAGATGCTTTCGATGGATTCTTCCTGAGGAAGTAGGACTTTCAAATTCTTGGCTACGTGATCCTTGTCAAAGGAATACATGACTTCAATGCCGTTTTCTTTAAGTGTTCCACAGATCTGAACCAGTCGATATCCTTCGCCCTTCAGGTCACGTACAACTGCCAGCAGGTCGGAAGGCTCGACGGCCACAAAATCCTGAACCGCGTATTTCTTATCAGTCATTGGTTATACCCTCCTCTTGTTGGGGCGCAGAGACGGCTGTGTCCATCGCCGCACGTTTTGCGGCCAAGACGCCAAGACCGGCGACAACGCCGTCGATGATGGCTTCCGGTCGTGCTGCGCATCCGGGAACATAACAGTCTACAGGAATAACTGAATCAACGCCGCCCATTATGTTGTAGCAATCGCTGAATACACCGCCTGTGCACGCACAGATTCCGATGGCGACCACTGCTTTGGGTTCAGGCATTTGTTCATAAATTTGTTTGACGACTTCTTTGTTTTGTTCATTGACCGAACCGGTCACAAGGAAGACATCCGCATGTTTCGGGTTGCCCGTATTGATAATGCCGAAACGTTCAACGTCATACATAGGTGTAAGGCATGCCAGTACTTCTATGTCACAGCCGTTGCAGCTGGAACCATCATAATGAATGATCCATGGTGATTTTGTTACATATGACATTATTACACCTCCTATCCTAAAATTAGAAACAGATTGACGCCGCCCAATACCAGAGCCACAGCCCAGGCATAGTTCAGTGCCACCTGCCACTTCACTCTGGCAAAACTGTTGTCGATGAATACTTCAAAGAAGTAAATCGCAACACATAATACCAGACCGACAATTGTCATGGCGACCGATCCGTTCACGAAGAAGAGGAAGACGATACCCAGCAGGAAAACATTCTCATACCAGTGGGCAACTTCCATGATCGCCAGAGTCTTTCCTGAAAATTCTGTGGTCAAACCTTTTACCAGCTCTTGATGGGCATGGTGTGATGTGGAAAGGTCAAACGGTGATTTTCTGAATTTGATGGTCAAAATGTAAACAAATCCAAGGAAAATTCCGATGAGGGGCCACAGGGTCAGGTTGTCCGCTTTCATGATGTCGTCGACCCGGAAGGATCCCAGATATACATAAAAGCCGATCGCTGTGATCAACACCATTGGTTCATAAGCCATCATCATCAGCAATTCTCTTTCAGCACCCACTTGGGCGTAAGGAGAATTGGAGGAGAATGCAGCCAGAATCAGGAATGCGCTGGCCAGCGTCAAGGTGAAGATGACCATCAGAAGGCTTTCCCCCGCAAAGAAGAGTGCCCCTGTGACAACAACAAACAAGAAGAAACAGAATACGTAGAAGTCTTGGATCTTGTTGACTGTGATGGCTTCCTTTTCGGTGAGCTTGAACACATCATAGAAGGGCTGCAAAATCGGAGGACCGACTCTGCCCTGCATTCTTGCGCTGACGATTCTGTCGGCACCGGCCAACAGGCCGCCGATAACCGGAGCAAGAATTAAGTATGCAATTACCATTATAACTGTAGTCATCTTACATACCTCCTATAATTGTTCCGGCAACCATGCCCAGCATCACCAGCAGAACGACGCCGGTCGCCACGCAACCGATGATATTCATTTTGACTTCGCCAAAATAGCTTTCCATGTACCAGTTTCTCAATGTGACAGGTACGTCTTTTTGCATGGAGCCTTCATAAGTGATATTGTCGCCCTTGTTGACGCCGGAAAGGTAAATTGGAACGATTCTCTTTTTGGTTTTGCCGAACATGAAGGCGAACAGCAGAACAATCACTCCAACCATGATGCACATGATAATCATGTCGCCGGCTGTCAAAGCCAGGCCGCTGCTGGATGCCGAGAAAGCATCGTCCAGATAAGGCACAATCATGAATTTGGAGGTCAGCGGGAATCCGACACAAAGCAGTACAGTCAGGAACGCATGGGCACCTTGCACCAGCCATTCCGAGGGGTGTACTTTACCTTCGATGTTTTGTTCACCGGCTACAATGGAGGTCATCTTGCCCATCCACTTGGTCCAGTAGAACAGGGTCGCCGCACTACCGAAGCAGATGATCATGATGAGAATGATATTTTTGGAATCGACAAACGCTGTCATGGCCGCCCACTTGGAAATCAACATTCCCAATGGAGCCAGGAACATACCGGCAATACCGATCAGCATGAAGGATGCCAGACGAGGCATCTTGTCGAACAGGCCATCCATGTCTTCGATGTCTCTGCTTCCGATGTTATGTTCCGCAGTACCTACGCACAGGAACAAGAGAGACTTGGTTACGGCATGGAATATAACAAGCATGATGCCGGCCCATACCGCACCCGGTGTGCCGACGCCCGCGCAGGCGACGATCAGACCTAAGTTGGCAACGGTTGAATATGCCAGCAATTTTTTAGCGTTGTGCTGGGAGATGGCCGCAAAGGATGCCATCAGGAAGGTGATGCCTCCCACCAGAATCACCATCAGACCTGACACATTGTTGGTCAGGACCGGTGCAAGTTTGAGAACAAGGAACACACCGGCTTTAACCATTGTTGATGAATGGAGTAAAGCGGATGTCGGGGTGGGAGCGATCATAGCGCCCAACAACCAACTGTTGAACGGCATTTGGGCCGCTTTGGTGATTCCTGCGAAAGCAAGGAACATTACCGGAGCGACAACGCTGTAACCCATGGTGCCGATGGTGAGCAACTGGCTCAGCTCGACGGTGTCATAGTAGTATCCCAAGATAAGGATTGCAATGACGAACCCAAGGCCGCCGGCCAGGTTCATAATAATGGCTCGGAATGAATTTCGTACCGCTTCTTCTGTTTTGGTGTAACCAATCAGGAAGAAGGAACACAGGGTTGTGATTTCCCAGAAGAAATACAGCCAAATCAAGTTATTGGAAACCACGATGCCGAACATTGCCGACAAGAACAGGAACATGAGGAAGAAGAACCACGGTCTTCTGTCTTTTTCTCCAGCATGATGATGCCGGAAGTCTTTCATGTACCCAATGGCATACACACAAATCAGTGTGCCGATTATGCCGATGATCAGAACCATGATCAGGGAGAGGCGGTCAACATAAATATTGTGTTGAACCTCGATACTGTGACCTTTGGTCAGCTCGAAAAATACCAGTAGCGGGGCTTGGATAGCTACAAGAATGGATGCCAGGTATTTTTTGTACTTAATACCTAAATAAAAAATCAGTACCGCAAGGGCGATTTCGATGACCATCATCACATAACCGATGACTTCTGTGTGAATCTCGAAATACTGTCCTCCTGTACCGAAATTTTGGATAACGAGAATCACTGACGCAACCGCAATGACTGCGGCTCCTGCGATAACAATGAAATCTCGCGGCTTATCCGTCTTGAGTATCAAAAGAGCTACTGCCACAACCAGTGGAAACAATATCAAAAAAATAATTGTGCCCATTGAATCCTCCTTAACAAATTCGTCTTAACAGATTCTAATAAAAATATAACGTAGCATATAGACGGGCTTATTGTATACCTAATATTATGATAATTCAATGGCTCTTTGCCCTTCAAAGCCTTGAAATTACAAAGTTCTAATCTTCTGAATATTGTCTTACAAATGAGAATACCGTTGATTTCACTGGCTTTGTTTTCCCCTCAGGGAAAATGTCTTTCCCTGGGTTATCTCAACTTTGACAATCTCGCCAATCAAGTGGGAATCACCCGGAAAATCCACCAATTTGTATCCTTCCGTGCGACCCGACACCATGGCGGCGTCCGTCTTGCTGATTCCGTCCACCAACACCGTTACGATCCGCCCCACATAAGCCTGGTTCTTTTCGGCGCTGTAGCGGTTGATCACCTCCACCAGCCGGTTGAAGCGGGCATGTTTGACATCTTCAGGTATTTGGTCCGGATAATTTTCCGCCGGGGTTCCCTTGCGGGTTGAATACAGGAAAGTGAATGCCGAGTCAAACCGGACCCTGTGACACAAATCCAACGTGGCCTGGAAATCCTGTTCGGTTTCTCCGGGAAATCCGACGATGACGTCGGTGGTGATGCAAATATCCAGCGCCACCGAAAAAAGCTTGTCGACCAGAGCCAGATATTGGTCTGCGGTGTACCGTCGGTTCATCTTCGCAAGAATCCGGTCACTCCCCGATTGAACCGGCAAATGGATGGACCGGCACAGTTTAGGATACTTGCCGTAGGCTTCGATCAGCTTGTCGGAAAGATCTTTTGGGTGGGACGTCATGAAACGGATTCGCTCCAGCCCGTCCACTCCGTTGAGAAGGCCGATCAGGTCTGCGAAATCCGTCCCCTCCTCCAAATAGGAATTGACGTTTTGCCCAAGGAGCGTCACTTCTTTGACGCCGTCCGCAACCAGGGTTTTCACCTCGTTGATGATGTCCTGGGGTTTTCGGCTTCGCTCCCTGCCACGGGTATACGGCACAATGCAGTAGGTGCAGAAATTATTGCACCCGTAAATGATGTTCACAAAAGCTTTGTGGGGATGTTCCCGTCTGACGGGCAACCCTTCCACAATCTCACCGCCATCCTCCAAAATCGCAACCTGCTTGGTCCGTTCCTGTATCACGTTTTGGAGAAGACGGGGAAATTCATGGATGTTATGGGTGCCGAAAATAATGTCCACCCACGGGTATTTGCTTTTGACCGTATCGATGATATGTTGTTGCTGCATCATACAGCCGCAGATGCACACCACAAAATCCGGCCGGTCTTCCTTGATCTTTTTCAGCTGGCCCAAAGTGCCAAAAAAACGCTTGTCAGCGTTTTCCCGGACACTGCATGTATTGATGATGGCCACCGATGCAGTCTTTTTGTCAGTGGTTGGCGTATAGCCCAGTTCCGTCAGCATGCCGGCCAATGTTTCGGAATCCCGCTCATTCATCTGGCAGCCAAACGTTTGGATATGAAATGTTTTATTCATGCTTTCTTTCTCGCGTCATCAGTTCGACGGCGGCCGTTCTGGCGTCCATTTCTCCTCGAATCACTTTATAAATCCGATCGGTGAAGGGCATCTCCACCCCCACCTTTTTGGCCAGTTCATAGGCGGCCTCGGCTGTGTACATGCCCTCGACCACCATGCCCACCTGGGCGACGGCGTCGGCTGGGGCCATTCCCTGTCCGATCAGCATGCCGCATCTTCTGTTTCTGGAATGCATACTGGTGCAGGTCACAATCAAATCGCCCATGCCGGTCAATCCCCAAAAGGTTGACGCCTCTCCGCCCAGAGCGACTCCAAGCCTTGCGATTTCAACGATACCCCGTGTCATCATGGCGGCTTTGGCATTGTCGCCAAAACCCATGCCGTCGGAGATGCCCGCGGCCAGCGCGATGATATTTTTGAGGGCGCCGCCCAGTTCCACACCGATGATGTCATGGTTGGTGTAGACCCTGAAACGGTCTGTGATGAAAACGTCCTGGATATACTCGGCCAATGCAAGATCCTTGGAAACCACCGTCACGGTAGTAGGCAGTTTCAAGCCCACTTCCTCCGCGTGGGAGGGGCCGGACAGCACCACATATTTGGCGGCGGGTAAAAGTTCCTCGGCGATTTCAGACATTCTTTTGAGGGTCTTCTGTTCGATTCCCTTGGCCACATTCACCAAAACCATATTGTCCTTCAAAAATGGAATCGCTGTGGTCAGCGCACTTCTGAAATGTTGGGCCGGCGCGGAAAACAACACCACGTCCGCATCTTTGATGGTCTCTTCCGGCGTTGAAGCTGTGGTCAGATTGTCGCCGAATTTCACACCCGGAAGAAACCGGACGTTTTCTCGGTTTTTTCTGCATTCTTCCAGATGTTCCCCATTCAGGTCCCAAATTTTAACTTTATGCCCTTTGTCGCTGAGGGTGACGGCCAAGGCGGTGCCCCAGCTGCCAGCGCCGATGACGGCGATGTTTTTGATGGTCATGTCAGTCCTCCCGGCTATTTGCCTTTTTTGCCAAAGCTTATTTTGGGCTCTGTTCTCATTCTCAGGCGAATCATGTTTTCGCGATGGGTATAGATCACAAGCACCGCCAAGAAGGTGGCGCCCATGACGAAGTTGAATTCAAAATAGAGGCAAAGCAGTGGAAGTGACAGCGCGGCCAGCAGTGAACCCACAGACATTCTTTGGGAAACAGCCACACCCAGGGCAGCGACGCCCAGAGCGATCAATGCCACAATCCAGTTGATGGCCAGCACAGCGCCGAACGCGGTTGCGATGCCCTTCCCTCCCTTGAACTTGAAAAACAAAGGCCATATGTGTCCGCAGACAACGGCGACCGCGCAAAGGTACATGGATTGATGAACGATGAAATCGTTGGTATAAGACATCAGATAACCGCCCAGATACACTGCAAAAAATCCTTTGCAAATATCGATCACCAATGTGAATATGGCGGCGCCGGGTCCTAAAACCCGAAGCGTGTTGGTCGTGCCCGCATTTCCGCTGCCCTCTTTTTTGATGTCGATTCCTTTGGCTTTCGCCAATAGGATCGAGGGGGATATGCTGCCAATCAGATAGGCGATGGCGGCAACCACCAAAGCCATGAACATTGCTTGGTTCATTCTACTTTTTCTCCTTTCGCTCTGAAAACAAACTTGATGGATGTACCCATGAATCCGTAACAATCACGGATCCGGTTTTCCAAATATCTGGCATAAGAAAAATGCATCAGATCCCTGGAGTTGATTTGGAAGGAGAACAAGGGTGGCTTGACTCCCACCTGGGTAGCATAATATATCTTTAATCTTTTTCCTTTGTCCGAGGGTGGTGGTTTCAGCATGGTCGCGTCCGCAATCAGGCTGTTCAACTGGCCGGTGGATATGCGCAACGCACGGTTTTCAGCCACGGTTTTGGCCAAGTCGAGAACCTTGTCCACACGCTGATGTTCCGTTACGGAAATAAACAGAGTCGGCGCATAGGACATGAAACTCAATTCCCTTTTCATTTCCCGTTCAAAATCCCGCATGGTATTGGTCTGTTTTTCGACCAGATCCCATTTGTTGACGACGATGATGATTCCTTTGCCCGCCTCATGCGCCACACCGGCTATCCTTTTGTCCTGCTCGGTGATTCCCTCCTGGGCGTCCACCATCAACAGGCAGACGTCGCATCGCTCGATGGCCGCGATGGCACGGATGACGCTGTATTTCTCGATGTCCTCGTATATCTTGCTTTTTCGGCGGATTCCCGCAGTGTCTATCAGCAGGTATGCTTCTCCGTCTTTTTCGAAGGGGGTGTCGATGGAATCCCGCGTCGTTCCCGCGATATCCGAAACGATCACCCGGTTCTCCCCCAGGATCTCATTGATCAGGGAGGATTTGCCCACATTGGGTTTGCCGATCACCGCGATTTTGATCTGATCTTCCGGCTCCTCGCCGTCGGTCTTGGGAAAATTCTCCACCACTTCGTCCAGCACCTCTCCGATGCCCAGCATGTTGGCGGATGAAATCGCAAAGGGCTCTCCCAGCCCCAGCTCGTAAAAATCGTAAAAATCGTCAGGCAGTTTTGCGGTGTCCACTTTGTTGACGACCAGAACCACCTTCTTGCCGGTTTGGCGCAGCATCTGGGCCACGTCACGGTCTGAAGGGGTGATGCCGTCACGCCCGTCAACCATAAACAGGACCACATCCGCCAAGTCCATGGCGATTTCGGCCTGGGCCCTCATCTGCGCGGGAATGATCTCCACGCTGTCGGGTTCGATTCCGCCGGTATCGATGAGACCAAACGGGATGCTCCGCCATTCGGCGTCGGCATAGATCCGGTCCCGGGTGACACCGGGGGTGTCTTCCACAATTGAGATTCTCCGGCCCACCACCATATTGAAAAATGTAGATTTGCCGACGTTGGGTCTCCCCACAACGGCAACCAAAGGTTTACTCATCAAAAATTCCTCCTATATATTCCACTGGATCAAAAGGTTCCAGGTCTTCCAGTTTTTCACCTACGCCAATGAATTTCACGGGCAGGTCGAATTCGTCCGCGATGGTGATGGCAATGCCGCCTTTGGCGGTCCCGTCCAGTTTGGTCAGGATGATGCCGGACAAGTCGGTGATCTCCCCGAATTCCTTGGCTTGGGAAACCCCATTTTTGCCGGTGTTGGCATCCAGCACCAGCAGGGTCTCCTTGGCCGCTTCGCCATATTCCCTGGAGATGATCTTGTTCATCTTTTCCAACTCCGCCATCAGATTCTTTTTGGTATGTAGTCTGCCGGCGGTGTCGCAAATCAGGACATCGATGCCTTTGGCTTTTGCTGAAGCGATGGCGTCGAAAATGACCGCGGAAGGATCGGATCCTTCTTTGTGGCGAACCACATTGACCCCAACCCGGTCCGCCCAGATTTCAAGCTGCTCGCCTGCCGCCGCGCGAAACGTGTCGGCCGCTGCGACCAGAACGGTTTTGCCCTGGTTCCGGTATCGTTGGGCCAGTTTGCCGATGGTGGTGGTCTTGCCGCTGCCGTTGGTGCCGATGATAAGGATCACCAATGGGTAGCTGTCGACAATCTGATGTCGCGGGCCTTTGTCAACCAGCTTGATCATCGACGTTTTCAATCGTTTTCGGACGCCTTCCGGGTTGGTGATCTGACCGACCTTGACATCCCGGCGAAGGTCCTCGATGATTTTTTCTGTGGTGCTCATTCCAATGTCCGATGTGATCAGAATTTCTTCCAGTTCTTCTATCAAGTCCTCGTCCACACTGGACCGAACCATCAGGACATCCCCCAACCGTTCGGACATGCGTCCAAAGATGCTTTTTTTCTCTTTAAATAAAGACATTTGTGTTCCTTTCCACGATGCCGGCAAACGAATTTTGCCTTGAATCAAGCCTGCAGTCCCTGATTGAACGGATCATCCCCAAGCTTCAGGGAATAGATCCGCGACACGCCTCTTTCAGGCATGGTGACGCCGTACATGGCGTTGGCATGCTCCATGGTCGCCTTCTGGTGGGTGATCAGTGTGAACTGTATGTCGTCGAATTTCTTCAGGTATTTGGCGAAGATGTCGATATTGGTGTCATCCAGGGCCGCTTCCACCTCATCCAAAATGCAGCATGGGGTGGGCTTGGTTTTGAGGACGGCGAACATCAAGGCGATGGCCGTCATGGTTTTTTCTCCACCGGACAACAGATTGATGCTCTTCAGCTGTTTTCCCGGCGGTTGGGCTGTGATCTGAATTTCGGCGTCCAGAGGGTTGGCCTCGTCGCTCAGGGTGATGGTCGCCTTGCCGCCGTCGAAGAACTCGACGAACACTTCTTCGAAGTTCTGCACAATCCGATCGAAACTGTCTTTGAACCGGTTGCGGATGATTTTGTCCATGTCCTCGATGATTTTGCGCAACTGGCCGATGCTGGCTTCAATGTCCGCCCGTTGGGTGGAAAGGAAGGTGTACCGTTCGCTGACCACCTTGTATTCCTTGATGGCGCCGACGTTCACTTCTCCCAGTTCTTTGAGGCGGTTCTTGATCTCCCTGTTTTCCCGGACCGCCGCGGTCATGGAGAATTCCTCTTTTTTGAAATCCATGGCATGCAGGTAGGAAAGGTCGAATTCCTCCCACAATTTCTCTTTTAGATTCTCAAGTTGGGCTTCCTGTTTGGCCATCTTGACCTCAAGCTCGTACTTCTGGCTTTGAAGAGCGTTCAAGGTTTCGTCCAACTGATCCCGGACACTGTAGAGACGGTTCAGGTGGTTCCCCACTTCACTTCGCTCCGTGGTCATCTCCTTGAGTTTCTCCTGCAGGGTCTCCTTGACCAGTTCTTTTTCCCGAACCAGATCCTCGTTCCCGTTGAAGTTGCTCAAGATATCATTGCGTTCCACGCCAAGACGGGTCAATTCCGTCTCCCGTTGGGTTTTTTCCTGTTGGATCTCATCGATGGACTCTTGGATGCGGTCCACGATTTCATCGATTTTCGATTTTTCATTCTCGCAGGCGTTGACCGCGATTCTCGCTTTGGTGATCTCCTCACCGGCATCGGACTGAATGGTCTTTTCCGATTCCAATGCCGCGGTCTTGGCCTCGATTTCACTCTCCGTGGCGGCGATGGCGTCTAGGATGGACCCGATCTCGGCATCAAGCTTTTGGATGCTTTCCTGGGCCACGGCGGTTTCACGGTCGATGTTCTCCAGTTCCCGCGTCCACTTTTGGCTGGCGTTATGGAAATCGCCAAGGGTGGTTTCCATGATTTTGATCTGGTTTTCGGCGGCGAAGAATCCACGTTCCGCAGCGCGGAAATCCTCATCCAAACGTTCCAACTGCTGTCTGGATTCTTCCATGGCGACGCGCTTGGCCGAAAGAGCGGCCTTGCAGCTTTCTATTTCAGCCGACGTTTTGGACAGCGCCTCTTCCAGGCTGCCGATTTCGGCTTTTCTCTCCAACAGGTTGGCGGTGTTGTTCCGGTATTTCCCTCCGGTGATCGCACCGCTGGCGTTGATGATCTCCCCGTCCAACGTGACAAAACGAAGATTCCCGTCAGTCTTTTTGGAAAGTCGGATCGCATTGTCCATGGTGTCGACCACAACGACACGCCCCAGCAAGTATTGGATCACATTGTTGAACTTGCCGTCGAATTCGATGCAATCGGCGGCGATTCCTTTGTATCCCGGCTCTCCCGCAAGGGATTTTCCCCTGGATCCGGCATATGCTTTAATGGATTCAACAGGCAGGAACGTCAATCGTCCCGCCCTGCTGTTCTTCAATTCCAAAATGGCTTTTTTGGCGGTGTCGTCCCTGTCGCAGACAATGTTCTGCAACGCCGCGCCCAAGGCGGTCTCCAAGGCGATTTCGAAGCCGACGGGCACTTTGATCAGTTCCGCCACAACCCCATGGATGCCCGGAATGCCGGAGCGCATGATATGTTTCACCGCGCTGTTGTATCCTTCATAATTGCTTTCCATTTCTTCGATGGTCTTTTTGCGGGTGGAAAGCTGGCTTTTGGTGATGTTCAGTTCCTCAAGTTTTTTGGAGGTCGCCCGTTCCTGCTCCTGTCCGTCGGTCATATCCTTCCGGCAGTCCAAAATGGATTTGGCGAGAAAGTCCCGTTGGCTTTCCTGATGGGCCAGTGTCGCCTTGGCTTCTTCCAAGGCCGACAGGGTGGTCCGGTTTCCCGTTTCCCCGCTGTTTTTCTCCGAAAGGATTTGATCTTTTCTTGTCTTTAGGTTCGCCTGCAATGCCGCAAGACTGGCACTCTGGGCTTTTTTGGAACTCATGGCGTTGTGGTGGTCGAACAGCATGTTCTTGAGATTGTCGATTCGGGCGGTTTGCTCCGCCAGATCGGTGTTGGACAGCTGGAACTTGGAAATTTTGACTTCCAGCTCTTTGCGCAGGACCGACAGCTGTCTGTCCGTATTTTCCTTGGCCTCAAATTGGGCGCCGGCGTTGTTGGTTTCACGTTCCAGTTTATTCTCCAACAATGCGATTTCCCCAATCAAACGCTGATGGTCCTTGTCGATGGCGGCCAGTCGTTCCGAACTGACCTCGCTGCGGTTGACCAATCCATTGATTTCTTCGATACTGGCCATCACGGCCTCTCTCGTTTCATTGCTCAGTTCATCCAGATTCTCGCTTCGCTGCCGAAGGGATTCCAGTTCTTTATAAAGCAATGCCTTGTCGCCGGTCATTTCGTCGACTTTGGCATGCAGTTGAGCCACATCGTCCCTGTATTCCACGGTCTTTTGCTCGATGGTGTCGATGCTCTTGAGGGTGATGTTGATTTCAAGTTCTTTGTATCTTTCCCGAAGTTCCAGATACTCGGTGGCTTTGACGCTGTCTTCCTGAAGCCCGTCGATACGGCCTTCGATCTCACCGATGATATCGGCGACCCGCTCCATGTTGATGGAAGCGGAGGAAAGCTTCTTTTCCGCGTCGTCCTTTTTTTTGCGATAGCTGACAATGCCGGCGGACTCTTCAAAGATTTCTTTGATGCTGTCGGACTTGTTGCTGATGATGTCCATGATATGGCCCTGGCCGATGAGGGAGTATCCCTCCACCCCAATGCCGGTGTCCAAAAGCAGTTCAGTGATGTCCCGTAGCCTGCAGGTGTTGTTGTTGATGGCGTATTCACTTTCACCGGAGCGGAAAAGGCGTCGGGTGATGGCGACTTCATTGTAGTCGATGGGCAGGATTCCGGCGCTGTTGTCGATCACCAAGGTCACCTCCGCCATGCCTCTGGATTTTCTGCTGGTGGTACCGGCGAAAATCACATCCTCCATTTTGTCGCAACGGAGCATTTTGGCGCTTTGTTCTCCCAAAACCCATCGAATCGCATCGGATATATTGCTCTTGCCGCTTCCGTTCGGACCGACAACGCAAGTGATCCCTTTGTCGAATTCAACCACTACCGGTTCGACAAAAGACTTGAATCCATGCATTTCTATTCGTTTGAAGTACATATGTTGTGTTCCCCTCGTCTCTCAATCGCTTGCCTGGCGGCATTCTGTTCGGCTTCTTTTTTGCTTTTTCCCGTTCCTTCGCCCATGACGGCGCCGTTGACCTGAAGCTCCACGTGAAATATTTTGGCATGGTCGGGGCCTTCTGTTCCGGCTGAAACATAGGAAATGTTGTCGCCGGCACGCCTCAACTGTATCAGTTCCTGAAATTCGGATTTGTAGTCGCTGTGGAGTTTTCCGTCCATGGCGTCGCGGATCGTCTTGTCAAAAATCTTAAGCACTACGTTCTTTGCCGCTTCAAATCCGCCGTCCAGATAGACGGCGCCGATGATGGCTTCCGTGGCATCCGCCAAAATGGAATCCCGATGGCGTCCGCCGCTTTGTTCCTCTCCGTGTCCCAGATAAAGAATCTGTCCGACTCCCTGGTCCCTGGCGATTCTGGCCAAGGCGTTTTCACAAACAATAAGCGCCCTCAATTTGGAGAGTTTTCCTTCTTCGCCATCCGGAATTCTGCGGTATAGGTTTTCGCCGATGACCGCGTCCAGAAAAGCGTCCCCCAAAAACTCCAGGCGCTCGTTATCCTTGCCGATGCTCTGACCCCGCCCCCGGTAAAAGGAGCTGTGGGTCAACGAGATCTCAAGCAATGTTTTGTTTTGGAATGTATATCCAATGTTATTCTGAAATGTTGTCAGGTTCACTGATGATTATCTCCTCTATTTCCAGAACCGAGTTTTGGATGATTTCGACCACATCCTCTTTGGCGAAAGGAATCCCCTTGAGGATGGTGTTCTTCACACCGGTGGCGTTGGATGAGCCATGCATCTTCACAACCGCACCCTTGACACCCAGAATCGGGGCGCCGCCGTATTCGGAATAATCAAAGTCCTCCTTCAAACCCTTCATCTTGTCCATCAGGAACACCGTGCCGATTTTGGCCCTGACTCCCTCTGTGAACCTTTCCTTGAGGAATTTGAACACATTCCATGCGAATCCCTCTGTCAGTTTGAGAATGACGTTGCCCACGAAACCGTCGCAGACAATGACGTCGCAGGCTCCCTTGGGCACATCTCTGGCCTCCACATTGCCGATGAAATTCACACGGCTCTTTGCCAGAAGCTGATAAGCCGCCTTGGTCAGGGTGGACCCTTTGGCCTCTTCATGCCCGATATTGACCAGACCCACTCGGGGGAGCGGTGTCTTCATTACTTTTTCCATGTAGATGGAACCCATGATGCCGAATTCCAACAGGTTGTCGGCTTTGCATTCCGCATTTGCGCCGGCGTCGATCAACAGCGCCGCCTTATGTTGCCCGATGATGGGGTAGACACTGGCCAGCGCAGGGCGATCCAACCCCTGTATTCTGCCCAGGATGAACAAGCCACCTGCCATCAGCGCGCCGGTGCTGCCGGCGGAAATGAAAAGATCCCCGCGGCCATCCTTGAGCATGTTCAGTCCTTTGACCATTGAAGAGTCCTTTTTGCTTCGCACCGCTCTGACCGGCGCCTCATCGTTGGTGATGACCTCTTCAGCATGGACCACATAGATTTTTTCCGGGTCATATTTATATTTCTTCAGTTCGGCATGGATCAGTTCTTCCTGTCCGACGATACAAATTTCATCCTCTATTTGTTTGGAGGCTTCAACCGCGCCTTTTACAATTTCCACCGGCGCGAAGTCGCCGCCCATTCCATCCAATATGATTCTCATACTACACCTCCATCAACATGACTTCAGGGTGACAGTCCACGCCGTATTGCGGGCATGTCAGGCACTCAAAAAAATTTGGTGCGGATTCCCGGGGAATCGTGGCGAAGCCGGATTTTCGAAAAAATCCCGGTGCCCTGGCAACCAGATAAATCCGTTTGCCTCCCCTGGCTTGAACCGTGGCGATCGCCTGGTCCAACAAGGTTTTGCCGACATTGGTCTTGCGGCTGGCTTGCTCGACGGCGATGCCGTCGATGATATACTCTCCCTGGCGAAGGGCCAACACAATGGCACCCACCAGATTGTTGTTTTCCCGTGTTGTTATTTTCCAACTTTTGACCACGTCCGTGGGCACCACTTCCTCGGCATCCACTTCCAGCTGGTTGGCCTCGAAGAATTTCATGAGCCGCGGATATTCGGTTTCATCGGCCACAGAAAGTTGTAATCCTTTGTCTTCCAGTACTGTTTGGCTCATCAATAAACATCTCCTATGCCGGTGTCGGCTGTCATAATCTTAAGGCGTTTGTGCAAAATGCTAAAGTCCAGAGGCAGTTCCGCGCCGGTTTCGCCGTCCACATCCGTGGAAATCTCCAGCGGGGATTCGATGCGAAGCTTGCTGGTTTGGAAGGAAAGCACATGTTTGTTTGACAAATGCTTGCCCTGGGCAAAGTCGACAATCAGGGGAAGCATATTTTTGATGGGGGTTTCCCGGAACAAAATGACATCCATTTTGCCATCATTGATTTCGGACTCGGGAGAAAGTGTTTTGAGACCTCCGGCGGACTTGCCGTTCATCACCACCATAAAGAACATCTCTTCTTCGTACGTTTGCTCAGGAGTGATCAGCTTGACCGGCAACGGCCTTAGATTCACCATTTGGGACACGCTGGTCAGATAATATGAGAAAATGCCCAATGCGTTCTTGAGATTGGGGTCCGTCTTTTGGCTGACATCAACCACATTGCCGAGGGCGGTCACATTGATGAAATATTTGCCGTTGCAAGCCCCCACATCCGCATAGGTGAAATGTTTGCCCATGGCCAGATCCAACGCCGCCGTCAGCTCCGACGGAATGGCGAAGTAATACGCGAAGTCGTTGGCGGTGCCAACCGGCAGGATGGCCAACGGCAAATGGATATCATATCGAATCATGGCGTTGACGCACATGTTGATGGTTCCATCCCCACCGGCGACGATGATCCGGCTGTATTCCTCCTGCTTCATCTCCCCAAGGGCGGTGTCGATGCAGTTGCCCCGGGCTGCTCGGACCGGAATGACCTGGTATTTCTTGCTCTGGAGACGTTCGACGATGATATCGAGGTTGTTTTTAAACAACCCGCTTCCGGAGTAGGGATTATAGTACAACAAAATCTTTTTACGTGGCTTCGTGCTTGCTTTTGTCGGAGTCGTACTCATTTTAGCACCTTTCTGATTTCCCCAATCATATAAAACGACCCTGTGAACAATATGGCGTCAAACTCCCCGGCTCTTTTGGCGGCAATGTCCAGCGCATCCAGGGGATTGGGTGCGGCGATGCAGTCGCATCCCCTCTCCAAAATCTTTTTGCACAAGATGTCAGCCGGCAATTTTCGTGGATTGTTCGGTTCGGTGGCGATGAATGCGCCGGATCCGGCGGCATAGGCCGTCAGACAATCCAGCATCAGGTCCACTTCTTTGTCCGCCAGAATCCCCACCACGTACAGAATTTTTTTGCCGTAAAAATGTCTGTCCACAGCATGAACAAGAGCTTCAACCCCTTCTCGGTTATGGGCTCCGTCCAAGATGAAACAGGGCTTGTCGCCGATGATTTCGAAACGTCCCTTGACTTTGGCCCGTTTCATTCCGGTGCGCACCCCATCCAGATTCACCTTTATTATACTATTTTTGCGTAGAATTTCAATAGCGTAGAGGGCGGTCACCCCATTTCTTACTTGATGTTCTCCCGCCATGGAGATCTCCATTTCCGGATATCTGATTCCTTGAATGACCAAATCGAAAATCGAACCGCCTTTGGTGGTTATGATTCCTGTGGGTTTCAATTTGGTGGCGTCCATCAGCGGACTTTTTTTGTCATAGGCTGTTTTGGCGATGACTTTCGCCGCCTCCGTCTCCTCCACCGAGACCACCACCGGAACGCCGGGCTTGATGATGCCGGCTTTTTCCGCCGCGATCCGGGCTAGGCTGTCGCCCAACCGGTCCATATGGTCATGGCCGATGGAGGTGATGATGGTGATCAAGGGCTTCTTGATGATATTGGTGGAATCCCCAAGACCGCCCAGCCCCACTTCCAAAATCACGAAGTCCGGACACTTTTTGGCATAATACACGAAGGCGATGGCGGTGACAATCTCAAATTCCGTGGGAGAATCCATCCCTTCCATCACCATTTGATCCGCGGCCGCCACCACCAGGCCGGTGGCCTCGGACAGATCCGCCATGGTGATCATCTCACCGTCCAACTCAATCCGCTCCCTGAAATCCTCTATGTAGGGAGAAGTGAACATGCCCACCGAATACCCTGCGGCAAGGAGAACTTCATAGAGATAGCGGCAAACGGAACCCTTGCCGTTGGTTCCGGCCACGTGAATATAGCGGAGGCTGTCCTGGGGATCGCCCAACGCCGCCATCAGGCGGGTCATCCGTTCCAGACCAAGGACACTGCCGAACCGCTGAAAAGATTCAATGCGCTTGATTGGATCTTGAATCGCCTCCTTGGGCGACAGGTTCCCCTGATCCAAGTTCTCCAATTTATCCAAGTTTTTTCTCCACCGCCGCGAGGCGTTCCATCACTTTGGCCAGCATGTCTTCATATTTGGCCATTTTCTCTTTTTCTTCCTCGATGACTTTGGCCGGGGCCTTGGCGACAAATCCCGCGTTGGCCAGTTTGCCCTGAACCCTGGACACTTCACCTCGAAGCCGGTCTTTTTCTTTGGTCAGTCGGGCCCACTCCAAATCGTAATCCAACAGTTCGTCGGAAGGGATGAACAGCTCCGCCCCATCGATGACCGCCGACATCACATCCTCCGGCAGATTCGCCTTGTCCCCCACGAAGGTCAGTTCCTTGATGTTGGCCAGCTGTTGGATGGTTCTGGCCGCCGACTGAAAATCACCTTTGATTTTGTCATCGGCCAAAACGATGAGGGAAAGACTCTTGGACGGCGCCGCGTCAGCCTCGATCCGAATGGTGCGGATGGCTTTGATGGCCGCCATGGCGGTTTCGATAATTGCCGTCTCTTTTGGGAAATCCATGTCTTCCGTGTAGACCGGCCAAGACGCCTGCATGAGGAACCCTTCCGCTTTGGGCAGGGATCCCCAGATCTCTTCTGTGATAAAAGGCATGAAGGGATGGAGCATCTTCAACAGGTCCTTCAGAGAAGCCACCAAAACACTTAGTGCCACTTTCTTGTCCACCTGGTCCGTTCCGTACAGCCTGCCTTTGACAATTTCGATGTACCAGTCGCAATACTCGTTCCAGATGGTTTCATAAACCCGCTGTCCCGCCAGACCCAATTCGTATTTGTCCATGGCGCCAGTCACATATTCGGTCGCCTGGTTTATCTTTGACAGAATCCAGCGGTCCTCATCGCGAAGGACCAGTTTGCCCAGGTTTTCTTCGATTTCAATTTCCGGCGTCACTGTTCCTTCTTGCTCTTCGCCTCCCAGATTCATAATGACGAACCGGGAAGCGTTCCATAGTTTGTTGGCGAAATTTCGGGCGGCTTCCAGCTTTTCCTCCTGGAAACGCATGTCATTGCCCGGAGAGATGCCGGTCATCAACATGAAACGCAGCGCATCCGCGCCCATATGGTCGATCACATCCAAGGGGTCGATGCCGTTGCCCAACGATTTGCTCATCTTGCGGCCCTGGGCATCCCGCACCAATCCGTGAATCAGCACGTGATGGAAAGGGGCCTTGCCTGTGATTTCAAGGGCGCTGAACACCATTCGCACAACCCAGAAAAAGATGATGTCATAAGCTGTCACCAAAACATCGGTTGGATAAAAGTATTTCAGATCTTCGGTTTCATCGGGCCATCCCAATGTGCTGAACGGCCAAAGCCCGGAGCTGAACCAGGTGTCCAACACGTCTTCATCCTGTCTCAGATTGGTGGAGCCGCACTTGGTGCAGGATTCCGGTTTGGTTCTGGCAACGATGATTTCACCGCAGTCGTTGCAGTAATAGGCGGGAATGCGATGTCCCCACCAAAGCTGACGAGAAATGCACCAGTCCCTGATATTTTCAAGCCACTGGAGGTATGTCTTTTCGTATTTCTCGGGAACGTGTTCCAATTCCCCTGTTTTGGCCACACGAATCGCCGGTTTGGCCAATTCCTCCATGGCGACAAACCATTGGTCGGACAACATGGGTTCCACAATGGTGGAACAGCGGTAGCATCCGCCCAGGGGAATTTCTTTTTCTTCGGTTTTGACCAAAAATCCGGCCTGGTCCAAATCGGCCACCCAAGCCTTGCGGCATTCAAAACGGTCCATTCCCTGATACTTGCCGGCCAATTGGTTCATCCTGGCGTCTTTGTCGATGCAGGATGGTTTGTCCAAACCGTGGCGTTGTCCCACTTCAAAGTCGTTGGGATCGTGGGCCGGGGTGATTTTGACCGCGCCGGTCCCTTTGTCGGGATCCGGATAAATGTCCGCGATGATGGGAATTTCACGGCCGACCAACGGCAGGATGACTTTTTTGCCGACCATATCCTTATATTTTTCGTCGTCGGGATGAACGGCGATGGCCACATCTCCGAACATGGTTTCAGGTCTGGAGGTGGCGACGGTGATGCCTTCTCCCCCGTCGACTCCCGGGTATCTGAAGTACCAGTACTTGCCCGACTTGTCTTCGTGCTCCACTTCCGCATCGGAAAGAGATGTGCCGCAGGTGGGACACCAGTTGATCAATCGGTTGCCCCGGTAGATCAATCCCTTTTCGTAAAGCCGGACGAAAAACTCCGTGACCGCTTTGTTGCAGCCCTCGTCCATGGTGAACCGTTCCCTGGACCAGTCGCAGGAATCTCCCAGTTTTCGGCACTGCTCGGTGATTTTGCCGCCGTATAGTTTTTTCCAGGCCCAGGCCCGCTCCAAAAATGCCTCCCGACCAATATCCTCTTTTTCGAGACCCTCTTCACTTCGAATCTTTTCCACGACCTTGACTTCCGTGGCAATGCTGGCGTGGTCGCTGCCTGGCAGCCAAAGGGCGGAAAACCCCTGCATCCTTTTCCAACGGGTCAGGACATCCTGGACGGTTTGGTCCAAGGCGTGGCCCATGTGGAGCTGCCCCGTGATATTGGGTGGGGGCATCACAATGGTGAAAGGCTTTTTGTTGGGATCCCTGGGCGCCACAAACGCCCCGCTTTTCTCCCATGCCGCGTAGATGCGGTCTTCAAAGTCTTTGGGATTGTAGTTTTTGGCCAAGGTTTTTTTCATGCTGGTTCTCCTTTCGATTCTCATCCGGGGTCTGGTATTAAAAATCCGCCCCTCGTCGCCTTGCGGCAAAAACTAAAGGACGGATAAAGTTCCGCGGTACCACCTTTATTCTGCGGGCCTGTCGCCCACAGCACTCATTTGAATATCAGACTCGAAAGCGACCTTCAGGAAACATGTATCTCAGGAACCTTCCAGCCGGTCCTCCCGGGTTCCCTTCTCTGTTGAGGCTTATTTCCCTACTCCTCTTTGTCAACGTCTGTATATAGTTGTACGATGTATTATAGTTGATTTGGACGGGTCGGTCAAGTTATCTATTTGAAGACGTGTATCGCCCCTTTATTGTTCAAATGCACCACCAGAGAAAGGCCGATCGGCAAACCGAACAACCCTATCACACCGAACAGCTGGGCGCCGACGAAAATGCACATCAAGGTCACCAATGGATGCAAGCCCAACCGAGGGCCGACCAACTTGGGTTCGATGATATTTCGGACAATGGTGACAATCACATAAACCGCAAAAATCATGATTGCCATCTTGAAATCCCCCTGGATCAGCGTGATGATCGTCCAGGGAATCATGATGCCGCCTGTGCCGAAGACCGGTAAAATATCAAATATTGCAATGGAAATGCCCACCAGGATGGCATTGTTGACGCCGATTATTGTCAGGCCGATGGAAAGCTCGATGGCTGTGATGCTCATGATGATCAGATACGCGCGAAGCACCTTCGCAACCGTGCCGGTGAGATATCCTTTGATATGAACCAGCAACTCCCTTTTTTCGGGAGAAAACTGCCGCTTGATGAAACCGGTGAACCGGTCCATATCCACCGCGGCAAAGAAAGTGGCGATGATCATCAGCACAAGCTTAATGGCCAAAATAGGGACCGAGGTGACCATGCCGGAAATCCAGCTGACCATCCATCCCGAGAAATTGGCGAACATGGTGCCGACGGATTTGAGCAATTGGTTGTACAAGCCGTTCAGGCTGTCCACCAACGCCGGGTCCATCACCCCAAAACCGTGCTGAATGCTCTGGAAAATCTTGTTGAGCAAGGGCTGCAGCTGGTCCTCATAGATGTTGGGGATGCTTGTGACAAAGTCCGACAGTCTGGCCACAGCGCCAATGCCGATGAACGCGATCAGCACGCCGATGGTCGAGTAGAACAGCAGCACATAAAACACGCATAAAGGCTTGACTGGGATGTGGGTTTTGTCGGAAGTCCGTTCCGCCAGTTTGCGTAAGGCATAAGCAAAGAGAAAGGCGAAGACAAATGGTGTGATCAGTCCCAAGCCGTAATATAAGACAAGAAAAAACAGCCCCGCCCACAGTCCATAATAGAGGGCCCGGATGAGGAAGTCTTTTTTTTGTCCAAGTTTATGGTCGATTTGCTCCGGTATCGGGTTCAAAACGGCACTCCTTCAGTGTTGTTTGGTATTGAATCGTCTTTTTGGGAGATTCAGCGTTCAGTCGAATCGTCCCTTTATATTATAATTCATTTTTGTGTCGCGGCATAGTAGAAATTCCACGCGTCACGGCACATCTCCTCAAGGGTTCGTGTGGCCGCCCAGCCCAACTGTGCCCTTGCTTTGTCGGTGCAGGCGTAACAGGTTGGAATGTCCCCTTCCCGTCTTGGGGCGATTTCACAGGCGATGGGAATCCCGGTCGCTTTCTCAAAAGCGGCGACAAACTCCAGCACGCTGACGCCCTTGCCGGTGCCCAGGTTATAGGTGGCGACGCCGGGGCTGAGGTGTTTCAATGCGGCTAGATGGCCTTCCGCCAGATCGCACACATGGATATAATCCCGTACGCCGGTGCCGTCCGGCGTGGGGTAGTCATTGCCGAAGATATTCAGGTGGGGCAGTTCCCCCGCGGCGATTTTTTGGATATAGGGCATCAGGTTGTTGGGAATTCCCTTTGGGTTTTCGCCCAACAGTCCGCTGGGGTCGGCGCCCGCCGGATTGAAATATCTGAGCAGTGAAATCTGCCAATCAGGCTCTTTTTCGGCCAGATCCCGAAGCATCTTTTCGATGGCCAACTTGGTTTTGCCATAGGGGTTGGTGGCGCCAAGCGGCGCGTTTTCGTCAATGGGAACCGTTTCCGGATCTCCGTACACAGTGGCGGAAGAGCTGAAAACCATTCGCTTCACGTTGTGGCGCCTCATGGCATCCAAAAGATTCGTGGTGCCGCCCACATTGTTTTCAAAGTACAATTTGGGCCGTTTCACCGATTCGCCCACCGCCTTCAGGCCGGCGAAATGAATGACCGCATCGATGTCGCACTCCATGAACGCCTGCTCGATTTCCCCCGGATTTCGAAGATCCCCCAAAATGAAAGGCACTTCTTTGCCCACCAAGGTCTCCAGACGATGGACCACATCCGGCGATGAATTGGACAAGTTGTCAAACAACACCACATCAAAGCCTCCCTTGATCAGGGCCGCCGCGGTATGGCTGCCGATGTACCCGGTGCCTCCGGTGAGCAGTATCGTCATGTTCTCCTCCTATCATCCGTCCGATGACGCGTTTCGCATCTTATCTCCATGCTTCAATCATAGCCCTTTCCGGCTGAGATGTAAATGGGCGGAGTTGGCGGCAGGCCCACGTTTTCACTTCACGATTCTGCTGCGCTTTGAATGATTTCCACCGTTTTTGTCAAGGACTCTGTGAATTCTGCATCAGAAGAGTTCTTGAAGATCAGCAAATCATCTTTGACACAAGGGTCGTCCAGCGCAATGGGGATATCGAAATTCGTCCCCCGGATATATTCATCCCAGTGGGCGAGTTTCCAACCATCCCGGTCTGAATTTCTCTCCATCATCCTCTGCCTGGTCACTTCGATTGAAGTCTCCACCCAAATGACGACCAACGACGCGTTGCAGTCTTTCAATCTTGCCTTCAGCTTATTGATGTAGCCCAAATCCCGTATTTCTTTTGTGAAGGGGGCGTTGATCAGCACAATATCGTCATAATTCAGCGCTTCCAACGCAAGGGACACGATTGTCTCGTATTCATAGTCACGAACATTTTTATAGAAGAACGCGGAGCTTCTGTTGTATTCCTGCCCCGCCACCACAAAAATCTGTTTCGACAATGTGATGAGGGTGTCTTTGTCGAGGTAGACCACATGGCTCAGCGCCTCGGCAAGCTTTTTTGACACATATGTTTTTCCACTGGCAGGCGGTGAGGTCACTAATATCAGTTTTTTCACATCGGTCCTCCCTTGATCTTCATTTCCTGATGGCCTCTTGCGGCGAATTACAATTTTAGATATCGGGTAGTCGAATAACTTCCATACACGTATGTCGTTCCTTCCAGGTGGTATGCGCGGACCACATATTTGTAGGAAGCGCCGATGGTATTGCCTGAATCAATCCAGGATCTCGCTGAGGATGATGCGGTGCATACTCGGACATACGACCCGTAAGCAGTGGCGCCTTTGGGCATCGTGGCACGGTAGATCTGATACTTGGTCGCACCGGAAACGGCGCTCCAGCTCACTTTTATCGAGGTGGGCGATGGCTTTGACAAGGTTACAGTGGGGGTCGCCGGGACAGCTTTGGCATGTACCGCGGCCGCATAACCGCCATATACCTTGGTTGTGCCCATCAGCCGATAAGCGCGTATCTTGTAGTAGTAGGTCTTGCCGGTGGTCCGACCTGTGTTGAGATAACCTGCGCTGGTTGTTTCCGTCACCTTCACATATGTGCCGCTACCGGACGTCGCCCGGTAAATCACATACTTGGTCGCACCGGCGACCGGGGTCCATGTGAGTTTTATGCTGGTGTAGGAAGCCGAGGCCGCCTTCACCCCTGTGGGCCTGGCCGGAACCGGCTTTGCCGACACAACGGCTGAATTGCCGCCGTAGGTGCTGATGCTTCCCGCGACACATTTGGCCTTCACTTTGTAATAGTAGGTCTTGCCGGTGGACAGTCCCGCGTTTGTAAAGCCGGTGCTTGTCGACGTTCCGATGGATGCATAGGTGCCCCCGCTTGAGGTGGCACGGTAAACCACATACTCCTTCGCGCCTGTCACCGCGCTCCAGCTTAGCTTCACGCTGTTGTAGCCTCCGGAAACCGCTTTCGCCGTGGGCGCGCCGATTTTAGCGAACTCCGCCTTCAGCGTGCGGCTCTTGACCGCGACGAATTTGTATTCCGCGGCGGTCGATACAGCGGTCGTTCCCTCAAGCCAGCGGACGAACCGGTATCCTGCCTTGGGGATGGCCTTCAGGGTTACGGTTGTACCGTCCGGATAGCTGCCCGTTCCGGTGACCGACCCATAGGTGGTGTAATTCGGCGCGGCTGCGATTGTATAGGTGGCGCGTGAAAGCGTCCCCTGTGAAACAATGGGATCCGTTGATGTGACGACGCTGCCTGTATAGCGGACGGCGCCCACTGTCGCCATTGTCGTTTTCGTGCCATTTGACAGATACAGGTATAATTTGCCACCTGCGTCGGTTTTCATGGTGTTTGAACCATAGGCATAGCCTGCGTTGGTGGTCAGCGACGTCACCGCTGTGACGGCGCTGACGTTTTTCAGCGCCACCGTTGTCAGGCAGACATTCACACCACCGGCCTTGTTCATCAGCGTGCCGCTGCTGGGTCCGCCTTGTCCTTTTCCGATATTTTCCGCGCCAACGCCGCCTTTGGCCAATACGCTGCCACCGGAAATATAGACCGGAACACCTGCGCTTTGGAAACCGCCGCCAATGCCCGCACCACCATAGATCGCGTCGGGATCGCCGCCTGTGCCGCCGGTCGCAACAACCGTGCCGCCGGTGATGGTGACATTCCCGTCATTGGTCGTTGGGTTCTCGCTGACCCCGTTGCCGATTCCTGCGCCATAGTTGCCGCCAATGGCTGTGACCATTCCGCCGGTGATGGTGACATTGCCACAGTCGCCGGACAGACCACTTTGATTTCCATCGCCGAAACATCCGCCGCCGATGCCAGCTCCGGCATAGCCGCCTGTTGCTGTGACCGTGCCGCCGTTGATGATGACCGTGCCGCCGTCTCCGCCTGCACCGATGCCCGCGGCTGAGATTCCCCCGGTCGCTGTGATTGTCCCACTATCGATGGTGATTTTGCCGTTTGTGGATTTATTGCTGCCGCCGATGCCGGCGCCACCATTTGAGACGTTTCCATCGCCGCCCTTTGCCGTAAGCGAACCTGTGCCACCGATCACAAGAGTGGCGTTCAGCGGCACCTGCAAGCCGGCATAGGACATTCCACTAGTCAACTTGTTCCCGCTGCTTAAGGTGAGGCTGACCGCTGAACTTCCCTGGATGTCCAGAGCACAAGTGCCGGAGGCCGATCGGTCGATGTCCACATTGTTCAGGGTGATATGGACCGGATTTTCAGCAGTGCTGGCCGATGCGTTGACAACAATCTTGTCCGCGGTGGTGGAGGTGATGCCGTTTCCCATCGACACCGTGTAGTCGCCCGGTTGGGTGAAGGTAAGCAAGCCACCTGTATAGGTGTAGCCCGCCACGCCGCCTGTTACGACAAACGCGTCATGTCTCTTGACCTCCAGGGTGATATTCAACGGATCCGAAAGAAAATCGCTTTGATTGTCGCCGTTGATTTCTTCATTGAATAAACAAAGTGTATACGTTCCAATGGGCAAATCGGCCGGAATGTCACACACAGCGTTGCCACTGGCTGCTTGGCTGAGCTTCCCATAATATTGGACACTGTTGGAGCTGTTTTCGATGACGCATGAAACATATTTGTTTGATGCGGTCTTCGCCCCGGAAAACGGAATGGTGACGGACGTGCCCTGCATGCAAGTCAAGGATGTCGCGCTGGATGCCAGGGATAGAAAACTGGTGTCCCGGTCGATGAAATTCAACTTGAACGCTCCGGACGGCAGTGAAGCCTTGGTCAATTGGCCAATTGTCCCGCTTTTTCCGCCTACAGCGTCGGATAGATACAGGACATCACTTGTGCTGACTATCGTCGCCGGGCGCATGCAATAACCTGTTTTGGCAGGAGAATCGTAATTGCCCGTTGCACCATCGCTTCGCACGAAATACACGCAGGGAAGGGGGATTGGTCCACCCGTGAAAGTATATGGTGTCCTGAGCCACCAGGAATAGCCGGCATTCAATAGCGCGGGATAATTGGTGAAAGTGGCGCTGCCGATTTCCGTGCTGCTCAAAGGCCAAAGCTTCTGCCCTGTCACACCGACATCGGTGAGGTCATGGGCAATCATCTTGCTTTGCTCCCTCGCGCTGAAGGTGCTGCCTGAACCGGTCAACAAATTGTTCAGCGCCGTTTTCAACAGACTGCCGTTATAGTTGTTGTCAGTCGAGTTGTTGAACTGGGTGGCGCCAAGAGAGTCTTTGGACAGCAACGTCATGGCATTGCTTTCCCCGGCCACGCCCCCGTTGTCGTTGCCGATCAGATTCCATTGATGACCGCCGAACCCGATGATCGAATTCGGGGAAAGTTTGACATTGGCGTCGTAATGACACATCGTCTGCGTCACTGTGGCGTGTACCGAAGCCGGCAGCAGCGCAATGATAAGCGTCACCGTCAGCAGCAGGCATAAACTACGATTCACTTTCATGGTTTTCCTCCTTGCATTTCCTGACGAACTGAAAAGTTGAACAAAAAACTAGAACTCCCCTTTAAATGGCAAAAACAAAAAGCCAGGCGGTTTTTCGCCTCACTTCTCATTATTTTATGTATTCGTTTCACAGTTATACTTCCCATGATTTCCCCACTGCAACACAACCCTTATTTTACACCTCAAGGTGCGGGTTTTCAAGTGACCATATTCTTTCAATGTTCACCAAAAGCCATAAACCGGTCCCGCAAAGAAGAAAGTGATCATGCCAACGGAATTATAGAAGCCATGGGCAAAAATAGGCGCCCATACGTTGTTGTCGAATTTATACTTCAACAAACTGAAAACCACCGCGTCTATTGTTGTGACAATCACGCCGATCGGCCCTTGTTCCAGGTGGGCCAAACCGAACAAAACACTGGAAATGCCAATGACAAATACGATGCCATAAGTGGTTTTTCCAAACAAATCCGTGAGTATTTTCTGGGTGTAGCCACGATAAGCCACCTCCTCGCCCACCGCGGCAAGCGTCCAGGAAAGAAGCAGGAAGAATAAGAGTTGATTGACGTTTCCCATCAAATTGGAAAAATCGCTGTAGTCGATGGTCGTTCCGGTGATCCGGTTCAATATCGGCATGGTCACGCTGAGATGAAACAGCTGCAGCGCTATGACTGCAATAAACGAATAGGCGATCATGGATGCCCAGGATTTGGGCTTCCGAAATCCCACAACCGACAGCTTCTCCCGCCGTACAAGGAGAGAGAGAATCATGATTCCAATAATCACCAGTGTGGGAATGAACAAGTCCAGCAGAACAGCCGCCACGATGGCCATCAGCTCAATTACTGCAATCATTTTCCAGAAAGATTCCTTTTTCATAAGGTCCTCCTTTCTCAAAACAGTAAATACAGCTAGAATATAGTCCCCCGATACCGTTTTTGCAATACCAAAGGACAAGAAAAAGGCTGTCGGTTTGCCGATAGCCTTTCGAACTGTGCTTTAAATCACGACTAGATTTTGAGATACTTCACCGTCGAGAAACTGCCGTACACTTTGGTCGTTCCCTCCAGATGGTAGGCACGGACTTTGTAGTAATAGGTCTTGCCTGCAGTGAGGCCTGTGTTCACCCAGGATCTCGCTGTAGATGAGGTGGTGTATTGATAAGTATACGTCCCTGTGGCGCTGGTTGCCCTGTAGATCTGATACCTGGTTGCGCCGGATACACCAGTCCACGTGACTTTGATTGAAGTGGACGAAGCCTTGGTCAGGTTTACCGTCGGCGTAGCGGGGACCGGTTTGGTGTATTTGAAATCGCTGAAGGAGTAGGTCTTGGTGCCCACCACTGGATAAATCCTATAGAAATACAGCACGCCGGTTTTGAGTCCGGTGCTTATCCATGACCTGGATGTCGCCGAAGCCGTATGCACCAACTGGAAAGATCCGGTACCATAACATTGATAAATCTTGTATGCGGTGGCATTTCCCGCCGATGCCCAGGAAACCTTGATGCTGTTATAGCTGTTGGACTTGGCGGCAATAATCGGCGGCCCCCACTTGGCATATAGGTTCACCGTACCTTTGTAAGTGGCCGTCAGATTTTTAACAGATGCTTTGTCTTTGTAGACAACGGACCCAGTTGATGTTTTTGCCCAACCGAGGAACGTATAGCCTGCTTTCTTGTAGGCGTTGGCGGTCAAGGGTTTAGCTGTGTCGTATGCCATGGGAAGAGCGGCCATGGTTCCCGATGTGGCGCCATTTCCGTTGAACTTGATATTGTAAGAGTTGGGAACCCATTTGGCGTAAAGGCTCATAGACGCCATTCCCTGATCAGGGGTTACTGCTATGGGTCCGGTTTGAAGTATGCTGTCTTGATACCAGCCGCCTAATTGATATCCGGTCCGAGTGGCCTCCGGCAAGGGCTGCGGCGATCCGGTCAGGTATCCATGGATGGCATACTCCGGAAGAAGCCCTCCATTCATGTGATAGCTGATAGGCCAGGCGGTCTGCGGGTTGTTGCGAAGAATCGGATAACTTGAGATGTTGTCCATTTTCCAACAATTGCTAAAGTCGAATGGAAAACAGTCTTGAACCATAAAGTTTGTCTGAGGGTAAGAGTTGCCGAAATGGTTGTCGGCAATGCCATCCATCTGGTAGCATGCTTGGATGTTTCCAGCATTCATGGACCCTGCAAGTCCACCGGCATTGGTATCGGTCATACCTTGGGCATTAATTTGTCCTATATCCAGGCAACGGTCCATGAGACAAAGGTAGTTCATATAACCGCATAAACCGCCGGCATATGCCACATCTCCCTGGGCGGTGACGCTTCCGGTATTGTAGCAATCCAAATTGTTTCCATCAAGTATCAGGACCCCTGTGAGCCCGCCGGCGTCGGCCTCTCGTGCCAAATCTCCATTAGTGGAATAGGCCCTGACTGGCGCCGAATTCCAGCACTCCTTCAGTGAAGTGAATGAATAGCCGACCAAACCCCCGGCCTGGCTCAAACAGGCCACACCAGCTGGTTGGACGGCTGCAGGGTCCAGGCCAGCGGTGACGATTCCGGTGTTGGAGCAGCGGAGCATTGTATTGGTTCCACCGCCTCCGGCGATGCCTCCCGCCCTGGCGGTGATGTTGGTTGAATTACCGCTTGCTCCGGGGCCTGCGTAAACCGATCCCCAGTTGTGACATCCTTCCACGTACCCAGTGCTGCCTGCGATCCCGCCGGCATACAGCGTAGCGGCTTGAATCGCGCTGACGTTTCCATCGTTGATGCAATCAAATAAACAGCCGCTGCAGCCACCTGCGATTCCGCCGGCATATCCAGCTCCGATTATCGTTCCATGATTGGTGCAATTCTCGATGGTGGCCGTTGTATCACCACTCGCGAGGATTCCACCGGCGCGCTGTCCGCTCACGGTACCGGAAAACTTGCATTGGATGACGGATCCGGTATAGGATATTTTTGCAACAATGCCACCCGCATAGGTGCCTGCGACATTCCCGGACACGGTGCAATTGGTGATGGTTGAATTACCCTTGAGTTCACCAGCGATCATACCGGCATAATTCGCGCTGGTGCTTTCCTTTGCCTCGCAGTTGATCAGGTTCAGGTTCTTGACGACCGTTTCGCCGCTGATAACAGCGAACATTGCAGCGGTGCTCCCGTCGGTTTCGGTAAAGGACAGGCCGGAAATTGTGTGGCCTTTGCCGTCGAAACCTCCGCTGAATATTCCAACCAAAGAGCCAAACGACGCGTATTTGGCGTTGCTTCCCTCCGGCGCGACATAGGTGAGGTCATTGTTCAGGACATAGTATGAAGTGGGATATTTATACATGTTCTTCAGTTGGCTGATTTGTGAAATCTGAAAGGGATTGTTGGGGCTGCCGTCACCCCCGGCGAATTCAGTCACATTCTGAGGGATATATGGTTTGCCAAGATCCCGTAAACAAGGCAATGAATAGGTTATGTCTCCGCCCATGATCCAGGTGTCGTTGAAGTCAAACCCGGTGAAGCTTCCCTGTTCAGTCATTTTTTCAGGATTCAAGGGGGTTCCCAAAGCCGACAATCCTGTGTTGTCCATATAGAAGCAGTTTTCCAGGTTTTCCGCCGGCATCCCACCGACTATTTTTCCTGTCTGGGTTGACAGGGTACCGGTGATTTCCCCAGTATCGTAGCAGTTTGACAGGGTTGACTGCGCGCTTCCATATCCTACCAGACCACCGGTCCAGCCATTCTGATAATAACTACTCTCCACGGTCCCCATATTGAAGCAATCACTGACCTGACCCGAGGACAAGCCGGTCATTCCGCCGCTATAGGCCCATGCTTCATCTGGTCCGTATGATTGGCCGTGGACCTTTCCCTGATTGAAGCACTTGGAGATGACGCTGCTGTCTCCAAGCGTCCCGGTGATTCCGCCGGCTGCAACCTCCAGGCTACTCCCGTCCACATAGATATACCCGAAATTGATACAGTGATTGATGTTGCAGCCATCCCCGGTGATGCCGGAAATGCCACCTGCATGATGTTCGGACATGACTTCTTTGGTGTTGTAACAATATGTGATGGTGGAGCCATCCCCGGCTTCCCCAACGACACCGCCGCTGGTTGCCATCTTACCGTTGATGTTCAGTGCACCATCCGCAAAAGAGTTCTCGATTGTACCTCCAAGCAAACGGGCCGCAAAAGGTCCTACATATTGACCTGGGCGGTCATAATCTCCATTCACATAAGCATTTTGAAGACAAAGGTCTTTGATATGGCCTTGCCCACCGACCGCGCCGAACAATCCCACCAACGTGTCCGTCTCCGAGAATATATCATCACAATACAGTCCGATGATTTTGTGGCCGTTTCCATCAAGCAACCCATTGAATGGCGACACTGCATCGCCAATGGGAAGCCATCCACCCACCCTTGTGCTGTATGGATTTTCTGCGGCATTTTCCTCCGATGAAAAATCTATGTCCGCCATGAGAATATACTTTCCGTCAAGGTTGTTCCGCACCTGGTCCAGATCTGTGACTTTGTAGATACCCGTGTACCCCTCAGGTACCGAAGTCTGCTGGACAACCGGTACCATGAACGAACCGGAAACCACCGCGGGTTGAACCGAAGTCGCCGCTTGGGCCCATTCCCCCGGAAGCAACGGCACCATGGCCATGGTAAGCGCCAATGTCATCAATATGACTATCGCCTTTTTGCATCTGTTTTCCATCAATTTACCTCGCATCGATGATACCTCCCTGATCTAAATCTATATCTTCAAATATTTCACTGCTGAGAAACTGCCGTACACTTTGGTCGTTCCCTCCAGATGGTAGGCACGGACTTTGTAGTAATAGGTCTTGCCTGCAGTGAGGCCTGTATTCACCCAGGACCTCGCCATGGACGAGGTGGTGTATTGATAGGTATACGTCCCTGTGGCGCTTGTCGCCCGGTAGATCTGATACCTGGTTGCGCCTGAAACACCGGTCCAGGAAACTTTGATTGACGTTGAGGAGTATTTGCTCAGCGTTGCTGTTGGAGTCGCCGGAACGGCTTTGGCATATTTGTAGGTGCTGAATTTGTATGTTGTCCCACCGGCAACCGGGTAGACTTTGTAGTAATAGTTCTTTCCGGTGGTCCTTCCGGTGTCGATCCAGGATCTGGTCGTGGAAGCCGAAGTGTGAACCAATGCATAAGTCCCGGTTGCACTGGTGGCACGATATATTTTGTAGGATGATGCTCCGTCAGCCGCCGCCCAGGAAACCTTGATGCTATTGTAGTTGTAGGAGGCTGCTGATGTGATCGGTGCCCCCCACTTGGCGTAAAGGGTCACAGTCGCTCCGTTTGTGGCGGTCAGATTCATGACCGTGGCATTGTCCTTATAGACGGCGGAACCTGTCGAGGAAGTCGCCCAGCCCAGGAAGGCATACCCTGTTCTGGTGAAAGTGCGAGCCGGTATGGTCCAAGGTCTGTCATATACTGCCGCGACGGCGTATTTGGTGCCTATGCCCTGATTCGGGTCTACTGCCAATGTATATTTGATTGGAGTCCAAATAGCATATAATGCGACCGTGGTCTGATCTTGAGTTGTAAGGTTTTTGGCGGTTCCATTCTCTTTCCATGAGACGGAGCCCGTTGGTGAAGTCGACCAGCCGGCAAATAAATATCCCGTTTTTTTGAATGTGTTTGTGGGGAGGGTCTTTGTTGTGTCGTATGTCATGGCCAGATTGCTCATGGTTCCTGTCCCACCGTTTCCATTGAATTGAATAGTGTAGGTGTTTGGAGTCCATTTTGCGTATAGGGTTACCATGGCGTTGTCGACGTTCGCCAAATCAGCTACCGAATCGCCATTTCCATAAAATGTCCCTGTGCCATCCGCATTGGATGTCCAACCTGCGTATTTCCACCCTGCTTTCGTATAAAGATTGACAGGCAAGGAGATTGTGCTGCCGTTGGTCACTGTAATCGAATCCATTGGCCCCCCCAAACCGCCGTTGGCGTCAAATATAATCTTGTATTGTTTGGTAGTCCATTTTGCGTAGAAAATTTTATTTCCTGTTTCGCCAGCTTGGATATATAAGTTCGGTTCGTCGCTTAAATCCGATTGCTCGCACCATCCTCTGAAATAATTGTTTTCAGGCAATCCGGTCACCACCGGCAAAAGGAGTTTGCCGCCGCTGATGTAATGGGTGATGTATGATGCCGGCATGACCGAACCAAGGGAGTCATAAGAAATTGTAAAGACCGGCTGTCTGTTGTCTCTGAGAAAGGCTCGGTTGACCAATGGCTCCCAGATCCATACTCCATCGAAATCAAATCCGGCATAAGCGTCGGGACTTTCCATTTCCTCCAGGGATTTTGGCGTCCCTGTATATGGTGTGGTTCCATAGCCAGACAAAAAGTAATTATTGCTCTGAGTTAAAGTGACATTTTGAATATCTCCGAACAAACCGGTCACAGGGGCATAGCCACTGGTCACAGCTCCCAAACTATAGCAGTTGCTTACATTTCCCTTGATCAGCAACGCGCCTGCCAGTCCACCCGCATAATTTCCTGCCACATCTCCTAGATTGTATGCATTTGATATGATCGTTTCACTTCCAAGACCAGCCAAACCGCCGGCATACATGAATCCATTGACCATTGCTGTATTGTAGGATGTGTCAATTATGCCAAACGCTTTTCCAGCCAAGCCGCCTGCATTGGTCCCGCGAATGAATCCTGTATTGGAGCATTTTACGATTGCGCTGCCCAGGCCACAAATTCCACCTGCGTACCCTGGTTCATCCTGGCCATAACCGATATCCGCAGTGTTGTGGCAGTTTGTGAAGTTACAGCCTGTACCGGCGATCCCCCCTACGACACTGGATGAATTGGAGGTAACGGCACTGCTGTTGAGGCAGTTGGAAATCCGTCCTCCGCGCATGTATCCCGCGAAGCCACCGGCATAACATGGGCTGCCGTAGCCATCGATGAAGATATTTCCCTCCGCGACTTCCAGGTTTGACAAGTCGCCGGCGAAATATCCGAACAAACCAGCAACTCTATGAGAATCATCTGGATCCGCATACGCATTGATCCGCATGCCTTGAATGGAGTGTCCGTTCCCGTCGAATGCCCCATAAAAGCATGTCAAATAGTGGGACGCAATGGGATCCCACCCCTCGCCTTCATTGTAATATGCCCCAGCCGTCTGGAAGTCCGAGTCGTTAAAGGCGATATCCGAATCCAAAGTGTAATAGGCTCCCAAGTGGTTCCTGACATTGCTAAGTTGCTCTTTGTTTTTTATAATATAGGGGCTGGCCGCATCACCCACTCCCCCGGCGAATTCTGTATCGTTGATCTCTCTGGAATGCAGTCCCAGGGCTTTCAGATATGGAATCGGGTAGTCGCTGTTTGCATCCAACGACCAGACATTGGCGAAATCAAAACCTTCATACGAAGACTGCAACTTAATCTGGTCCTTGCTGAGCGGTGTACCCTTGACTGAGGAATAGCCGCTGTTCAAGTAGTAAGACTGTGAAACTGAAGTTCCCGAATTGGCATACCCGACAATCTTTCCATAATTTTGGGAGCTGGCAGTCAGATAGTTGTTGAAAGCGTTTCCGGTGAACAGGCAATTTTTAATGGCGCTGTCGGTGGCACTGCCCACAACGCCGCCGGCATATCCGTCAGAATCCATAGACATCACAGCCGAAGCGCTATAACAGTCTGAGATGGCGCTTCCGGTGGCACCGCCAATGAGGCCTCCGGCTGTCCCATCTGAATAGACCGTTCCCACACTGTAACAATTTTGTACGATTCCCCCGCTACTGCCAAGCAATCCGCCCACATACATGCTTCTGGCGAACCCTGACTCTGCACGGAAGACACCTTCGCTATAACAATTGGATATGGTGGATTTAATTGTTGCTCCTGAAGCCAAGCCGCCGACGTAAGCATTTTCAGATTTCACCCAAATGTCCATCTCTTTCAATCCAAGGTTTTTGACTTCCCCGTTGATGGAGCCGAAAAGGCCTGGATAGTAATACTGTGAATTGGTGCTCAAGGATGACAAGTCCGCATGAATGCGGATTCCGGAAATCACTTTGCCGTTTCCATCAAAAGATCCATAAAATGCATTATTGCTGCCACAGATGCCTTTCCAACCATAACCATTGTTGTAATATGCCCCACCCTCTTCAAAATCAGTGGGTTCAAATGTGATATCGTTTTGGAGGATGTAATATGCTTGAGGATGATTGCGGACATTGTTTAGTTGTTCTTTATTCTCTATCATATAAGGACTGGCCGCATCGCCCACCCCGCCAGCAAATTCAGTGCAATTTTCCTGTCTTTCATGCACACCCAATTGGCGCAGCAAAGGCAGAGGATACCCGGTGTCGGGGACCATCTCCCAGATATTGGTGAAGTCAAACCCGCTAAAATTGTCCACGCTGGACATCTGGTCCAGCGTCAGCGGGGTACCATTTGATTTACCCCATTGATCAGATAAATAATAGCAGTTGGTCAGCGTCCCGGTTGTATTGTAGCAGATTCCGCCTTGCATGTTCCCGACGCTGTCCATCCTGCCGATGTTGTAACAGTTCTTGACCAAGCCACCGGTCTGGACCCAACTGACGATTCCGCCCACCGAACCGCCATTATTCAGGATGCCAGCATTGTAACAATCTTCAACAGTGCATCCCGAGGCAACCGTTCCGGCGATTCCACCAATGGCACCGTCCTTGGCTTGAATTGTTCCAGTGTTATAGCAACCGCTTACTGTACCGCCTTTGATGTATCCCACCAGTCCACCCACATAGATTCCTGACTGGTTGCCGGCATTCTGTGCAATGATTCCGGTATTGGTGCATCCTGATATTGAGCCACTGTATTGGTATCCAGCCAAACTGCCTATATAACTGCCTCCTGCGTTGACAGCCAAATTGAAATCTTCGGCGCGAACATTTTGGATTGAGCCGTATAACGATCCAATCAACCCGGCTCTCACCGTATAATCGGAAGTGATGTCAATTTTTAGCCCTTGAATTTTGTGACCCGCCCCGTCGATGTTTCCATAGAATGAGGGGATGGGCACCCATCCTGCTCCTGCATTGTAAAATGCACCGTCAGTCCCGAAATCGGCATCTGTGAAAATGATATCTTGAGTCAGCACAAAATATTTGTTGGAATAACCGGAATAGTATCGTATGTTGTTGAGCTGTGTCGTCGTCTCAACCTTATATGGGTTGCCGACGCTTCCATCCCCTCCTGCAAACTCCGTTGTGTTTTCAGTGGCATATGAAGGATCTGAAAACTGTCCTATCCATACACCGGCGAAAATCGCCATAACCACAACCATCAAAATCGATATCCGTTTTTTCGTCCTCCCCATCTTTCCCTCCAGTTTACAAAAACAAAATAAGAGCGCCGCCGGTAGCGGTACTCTTATCTAAAATCAAGTCGATTTGAATGACTTCTCCAATCCTATTCATATTGCCCCCAAACAGTAATCCGAAATAAGATTCCTTCCAAATGCCATTTTAGCATTTTCATGGAGCGATGTCCAAATAATTATCGATATTTCACTGCGGAAAAACTGCCGTACACTTTGGTCGTTCCCTCCAGATGGTAGGCACGGACTTTGTAATAATAAGTCTTGCCTGCAGTGAGGCCTGTGTTCACCCAAGATCTCGCCGTGGATGAGGCGGTGTATTGATAAGTATACGTCCCTGTGGCGCTTGTTGCCCTGTAGATCTGATACCTGGTTGCGCCGGATATTCCGCTCCAGGAAACTTTGATTGACGTTGAGGAGTATTTGCTCAGCGTTACTGTTGGAGTTGCAGGGACAGCTTTAGCATATTTGTAGGTGCTGAATTTGTATGTTGTTCCACCTGCCACCGGGCAGACTTTGTAGTAATAGTTCTTTCCGGTGGTTCTCCCAGTGTCGATCCAGGATCTGGTCGTGGAAGCCGAGGTATGAACCAATGCATAGGTCCCGGTTCCGCTGGTGGCCCGATAAATCTTGTAGGCTGTTGCTCCGTCAGCCGCCGCCCAGGAAACCTTGATGCTATTGTATTTGTAGGAGGCTGCTGATGTGATCGGTGCGCCCCACTTGGCGTAAAGGGTCACAGTCGCTCCGTTTGTGGCGGTCAGATTCATGACCGTGGCATTGTCCTTGTAGACTGCGGAACCTGTCGGGGAAGTCGCCCAACCCAGGAAAACGTATCCGTCTTTCCTCAAAGTATTCGAGGGCAAGGTCTTGAGGGAATCATATGTGGCCTCCATATCCGGCATCACTCCCGACGTCCCGCCGTTGGGATCGAATTTTATGATATATGTATTCACTTTCCAGACCGCATATAATTCGACTTGCCCATTGGTGTCGGCAGTAAGGTTCATTACGTCGGATTGATCCGCATAAGCCGCGGATGCTCCCGGGCTTGTCGCCCATCCTGTGAAGGTGTAGCCAGCCTTCGTGAATTGATTGGAAGGCAATGGTGTTGAAGTATCATAAGACACACCAATCGAATTCATAGACCCCGTTTCCCCACCATTTCCATTGAAATGTATTTGATAGGTATGCCGCATCCATTTGGCAAAAAGGGTAATTTCGCCTGCAGGCATTTTTGTGGTATTGAAATCCCATTTATTTTGGCAGGCTGGTTCATTGTACCATCCCATGAAATCATAGCCGATCCGAACCGGTGGTATGGGTTCTTCAATCAGGCTGTCGTATTCAGGTGTCATTGATTCAACCGCTGACCCGCCCAAGCTTTCAAAATGGACTGCGAGATTGAAGGGAAATGTATGGTAACCACAAAACGGATCGGTGTATCCGCTTCGACCATTCAGGTAATATACATTGAGGGAACTATCGCTGGTCAACGAAGTAGATCCCATGGTTGGCGCATCTCCAAGAAAGTAAACCGATTCCAAATCAGTCGAAAGGAATGCCCCTGATTCAATTGTGTTCACGCTGGCTGGTATTACAACGACATGCAGAGAACCACACACGGAAAAACTTGATTTGCCAATTTTCGCAACTCCATATGGAATGTTCACCTTTTTCAAACTTCTACACCATGAGAAGCATGACTCGGGGATGCTTGTCAGATTTTTTGAAAGTGTAACATCCGTAATCCCTTCCGAAGAGAAGAAACATTTTGTCCCCATACGCGTCACACTGTCTGGAATCGCCACCTCTGTAATGCTGTCGCAATGTGAAAAGGCCTCGTAGCCGATTGTTGTGACGCCATAAGGGATTTTCGGGTTCGTCAGCGACGAGCAATATGCAAAACAATCATCGCCGATTGTCAGCACACTGTCTGGAATCGCCACAGTACGTAAGCTTGCGCAACCTGCAAATAGTTCGTTCCCGAGACGGGACAAATGGTTGGGCAATGTGACACGAGTCAAATTATTACACCCGGACAAGCTTTCATCGCCAAGACTTGTGACACTGTCAGGAATTGCTATCTCAGTGAGACCGCTACATCCCGAAAAACATGCTTCTCCTATCGTTTCAACTGTTTGCGGAATTTCAATCTCGGTCAGGCTCGTGCAGTTCATAAAGCTGTAAGCGCCAAGATATTCAAGGTTGTCTGGCAAGACAATTCCCTTCAAGTTAACTGACTCAAAAAAGCAATCACCTTCAATCCGGGTCACGGACTCGGGGATATCTATGCTTTTGAGGCTTTCACAGTTGTTGAAGCCTCCCAGGGATTTGAGATTTGCCGGCAGCGTGACACTGCTCAATTTGCTGCAGCCACCGAAAGCGGCGTGTCCAATGGATACGACGCTTTCTGGTATGCGAACATTTGTAATCAGGTCATTGGATTCAAAGCAACTATCTCCAATGGATAAAAGTCCATCAGGCAAGTTGAAATATTGGAGCAAATCGCTTCGATAAAAGCAATCATTTCCTAAGGTTTTCAGTGTGCTTGGCAAAGAAACTTCAGTAAGACTGTTACACTCATAGAACGCAGCGTCCCCTATTTCGGTCACTCCTTCCGGAACCGTGACACTAACCAGACTATTATTTACAGCAAAGGTCATCATGCCAATCTTTGTGACCGGATATGAACTCGTCCCATCAGACACAAAGGCAGGAATCACCAAGACGCTTTCAGACCCGCCATAGGCGTTTATCGTTGCTTCACCATTTTCAATTGTGAAGCCAAAGTGGCCATCAACCAGCCCATAGGCGATGTCCCGCTCATTTCCAAAAATATTATATGCTTGCATCAGACACAAGATACATAAGAAAATGACAAATATTCTTTTGAGATGTAACCGTGTTGATTTTTCTGCCATGTTTTACTCCAATCTTTGCAAATTCGTGTGATGTCGCACCTAGATTGTCAAGCCTTTCGCAACGGAAAAGCCTCCATATACCTTCTTGGTTCCCTCGATGTGATATACCCGGACCTTGTAGTAATACGTCTGGCCCGCTTCCAGGCCAGCGTCCGTGAAGCTGGCTGCAGTTGTTGTTTTGAGATAACTGTATGTTTGGGTCGCTGCGTTTGCCCTATAAATTTGATATCCATTGGCGCCCGGCACACTGCCCCAGGCTACTTTGATTGAGGTGGATGTGGGTCGGCTCAGGGTTGCCACTGGTGCTGCGGGAATCGCAATTGCAGGTTTGCAGGAACTGTGATGATAGGTCATGCCACCTGCAACCACCGACACCTTGTAGTAATATGTCTTGCCTGTGACAAGCCCAGTGTTCACATAGGAGCGGGCATTGGAGTCCGTAATCTTGACAAGCGAGTAGGGTCCCGTTGCGCTGGAGGACCGATAGATTCGATAGGAGGTCGCGTTGTCCGCCGTCGTCCAGGACACTTTGATGCTGTTGTAATTGTAGGATTTGGCGGAGGTTATCGGCGCACCCCATTTGGCATACAAATTTATAATCGTGCCATTGGTTGCCACCAGATTGTTCACTATGGCTTTATTTTTGTATGCCACCGCCCCCGTGGATGTGGTGGACCATCCCAAGAAAGTATATCCGTTTTTAGTGAAGTTCACTGTTGGCAATGCAGCTGATTGATCATAGATCATTTCAATTACCGTCATCGTACCGCTGCCACCGTTGGCGTCGAAACGGACGGCATAGTTGTTCGGGATCCATTTTGCATAGAGTGTGACTTCCCTAACAACCCTGTCTACGGAAAAATCCCATGGAATTGCACATGCCGAATCCACATGCCATCCTGCGAACTGATAACCGAATTTCACAGGCGATGCAGGTCGTGTGCCAAGTGAACCATATGTGATCATTTGAACCGGGACGGCGGACCCGCCCTTACTGTCAAATGTGATTGACGGCGCAAATGATTTTGCCGGGAAACCCAGCCACGGGTCTGCGTACCCCGTGGCACCTTGCAAATAATACACTGAGAAATTCGGACTGCAGCTGAGAAAGGCATTTGTCCCCACCGTTGGCGCATTCCCTAGGAAACATGCCTCTTTAAGGTTTGTGCATCCCTCGAAGCATCGCAGATCAATACTTCGTATGCTGTTTGGCATCGTGATGGCCACAAGTGATCGGTTGTTATAAAAACAGCGTTCAGGCAAACCGACCAAAGTGCTGGGAAGCGACACATCCGTCAAGCTTTCACAGGCAGAAAAACATAATTTTCCAATGGAAATGACACGATTGGGAATTGAAATGCCGGTAAGTCCGGAGCAGGAGCTGAAGCATCCTGACCCAAGCGCCTCAACATTTTGCGGGATGATGATCTTCGACAGACTTCGACAAGCATAGAAGCATTGGTCTGGAAGGGTGGTGATATTTTGCGGCAAGTGGACGTCCATCAATCCGGTGCATCCGGAGAAGCAATATTTGCCAATCGTGTTCACACTGTCAGGTATATCGATATTCTGCAACGCTGAACAGTCCTGGAAACAATCGGTTCCTATGCTTTTCAGACCATCAGGCAATCCAATATCAGTCAAACTGGTGCAGGCTTTAAAGGTTCCCACATCCAAAGCAACGACGTTTTTAGAGACAGTCACCGAAGTCAAATCGCTGCAACCGGTAAAGCAATAGCTGCCCATGGACGTCACACCATCCGGGATGTTCACCTGCTTTAGATTTTTGCACCCTGAAAAACTGTAGGTTGAAATGGTTTTTACAGTGTCCGGAATCACCACTGCGGTAAGCGATTCACACGATGCAAAACATCTGTCACCTATTGCGGTCACACCCTTTGGTATATTGATTGAGGTTAAGGATGTGCATCCCATGAAGCTTTGTTCCCCGATGCACGTCACCCCATCCGGTATGGTGATTTCCTTCAAATTGGAACAATATGCAAAACAATAGTTGTTTATCGCTGTTAGTTTATTTGATAGTACAACATCCGTTAAGCTCGTGCAGTTGGAAAAGCAATTGGCTCCAATTTCAGTCACGCTATCCCCCATTTTCACACTTGCAAGGTTGGCGCAGGAACTAAAAGAATAGGTTCCAACGCTTGTAACGCCATCCGGTATGTTGATGCGCGACAGCCCGCTTAAATTGAAACACCAATCGCCAATGGTTCTGAGGGATGTGGGAAGATTGATATTCGTCAGGCTTGTGCAGTTGATGAAACAATTGTTTCCCAATTCCTGAAGCCCCTCGCCGGTAGCCACATTGACCAGACTTTCGCATCCGGCGAAGCATCTTTCTCCCAATTTCGTTACGGTGTCTGGAATATCAACAGAATTCAAATTCATGCAATACATGAAACTTGTGCTCCCAATACCTGTGATACCCTCAGGTATCCGGATGTCGACCAGTCCATTGCATGATCGAAAGCACTCGTCGGGAATCATCTTGACGCTCCCCAGCGCAGGGACCTCGGTCAGACTTCGGCAACCGGCGAAGCAGGCATAGCCAATCTGGCTTACGCTATCAGGTAAGGTGATGTCTTCTAAATTTGAGGAATCTTGAAAACATCCTAGCCCAATAGTGGTTACCCCTTCCGGGATGATCAATCTTGTGAGTCCCGGACATTCTGCAAAACACTTAGCCCCGATTGAAACGATGCTGTTTGGCAATTGGATGTCGTTTATCAGGGCGCAATTTTCAAAACTCTCGCTCCCAATTGAGGTTACACTTTCCGGAATAACAATGTTTTGGAGGCTGTCATCATTATAAAAGAGAAGGCCTTCAATTTTTACGACTGAATCCGGAATTGTGATCGAAACCAACCTGGTGCAGTCACTAAAGCTGCCTGATCCTATCACGGCCACACTGTCGGGAATCATAATATCGGTCAAAGCCGTGCATTGAGCAAAACTATTGTCCCCTAATGCCGTGACGCTGCTTGGGATGACGACATTGTTTAAATTTTGGCATCCTTCGAAGCAGGATGCAGGAATACTAGTGATGGAATCAGGTATTGCTATTTCATTAAATTTACATAATTTAAAGCAGCTTTCACCAAGACTAGTCACGCTATTTGGTATTACAAGCTCCGACAGCTGCCTGCAGCCATAAAAGCATGCCGTCGGCAGACTGGTTATTTTCGCTGGTAGTACCACGCTGGTCAAGTTTTCACAATATCCAAACGCATAGACCCCCATTTCTGCAACATTTGATGGTACCACGACTTCGGCCAAAGCTTTGCAATATTGAAAACAGTAATCACCGATTTTGGTCACAGAGTCTGGAATTTCAATGCTGGACAAGCTGACACAACGGCTGAAACACCTTATCCCCAGTTGGGTCACGTTCGTAGGAATCGTGACCGATTGTAGGTTCGTGCAACCCTCAAAACAGCCGTCTGGCAACACACTGACGCCGTTTGGTATTGATACACGTGTTATTTGCGTATTATTTCGAAAGATATTGGAAATTCGCCCGACTGAATAAGTGTTTGTGCCATCTGTGACGGTTTCCGGAACCACGACGTTTGTTTCGTTGCCATTGTATTGTAAAAGATAAGCTTGGCCATCTTCCAAAACGAAAGAATAATTCCCGTCAGCGGTGATGATTTCACCGTATGCATATTTTGGCATTCCTAAAAAAAACATGCCACTTGCCACAACCAAGCCCAGTACGATGAAGAAAAAAACAGAGCGACACGCCAAAGCAGTCACTCTGTTTGATAAACAACAATTCCCATATTTTTCTAATCGTCTCCCCATATACACCCGATCTCACCCCTCAATAAACAATTTATCCTACTCGTTGATTTTAACATTTATGTAAGCAATGTCAAGACCCGTATTCCTCCACCACAACTATTGATTGCTATATTTTCAAATATTTCACCGCGGAAAAACTGCCGTACACTTTGGTCGGCCCCTCCAGATGGTAGGCACGGACTTTGTAGTAATAGGTCTTGCCTGCAGTGAGGCCTGTGTTCACCCAGGACCTCGCCGTGGATGAGGTGGTGTATTGATAAGTATACGTCCCTGTGGCGCTTGTCGCCCGGTAGATCTGATACCTGGTTGCACCTGAAACACCGGTCCATGAAACCTTGATGGACGTTGAGGAGTATTTGCTCAGCGTTGCTGTTGGAGTCGCCGGAACGGCTTTGGCATATTTGTAGGTGCTGAATTTGTATGTTGTCCCACCTGCCACCGGGTGGACTTTGTAGTAATAGTTCTTTCCGGTGGTCCTTCCGGTGTCAATCCAGGAACGGGTCGTGGAAGCCGAAGTGTGAACCAATGCATAGGTCCCGGTTGCACTGGTGGCCCGATAGATCTTGTAGGACGTGGCGCTTCCTGCCGCCGCCCAGGAAACCTTGATGCTGTTGTAACTGTTGGACTTGGCGGAAAGAATAGGTGCGCCCCACTTTGCGTACAAATTCACCGTGGCTTTGTTGGTCGCTGTGAGATTCTTTACTGAGGCCTTGTCCTTGTATGCAACGGATCCGGTTGAGGTTTTGGCCCAACCGAGGAAGGTATAGCCGGTTTTTTTGAACGCATCGGCTGTCAGTGCCTTGGAGACGTTGTAGGTCATGGGCAAGCAACCATTGTTCCGGAAGTTCCATTGTTCCTGTTGAATTTTATTGTATAGGTGTTTGCAGCCCACTTGGCGTATACGGTCACATCTCCTTTGGTTGTAGTGCTGATGACATTCATCGGTGTACCGGCGAACTCAGGCGTTGTGTACCATCCGCCAAATGTATATCCTGTTCTGGTTGGTGTCGGAAGTTGGCAGCCGGTTGCATAAGTATAGCTGGCTTGAGCACCGGCAGGATTTGTGCCCCCATTGAGGTGATAAAAAATCCCATAGTCCCGAATGATGGTGACTTCCTTGCTGGAGGTCACACGACCGCTGTCCGTGGCATATGCGGTTATGGTGATGGGGCCCGCGCCGATGGCATGGACATAGCCAAGCTTGTCAACAGTTGCGACGGTCGGATCCGAACTGCTCCACTGAGGTTTGGAAAGCAAAGCCAGTTCTGAATCGACAAGGGCAAACCCTTTCGATAAACTGTCGGCTGCCATGAACAGGCTAAGCGGGGGAACCGTCAGCTCTGTTTGGCTGTAATCAATGGCATCGCCATCCTTCAGGCTTTCACTGTTGATACTTATTGTACCAGTTTGCTGGTTTCCCACATATATCACACAGGTGTCAACTTTGCTTTCATCATCGGACACAATTGTAATTATTGTCGTTCCTTCAGCATTTGCGGTGACGAGGCCGGTGCCGTCAACGGTGGCGACGGTCGGATCGCTTGAGTACCATGTGACAGCCTGGTTGTTGGCGTTGTCCGGCTGCACATCGTCCGACAGTTGAATGCTATTCCCGTTTTGTAATGTGTACTCTGCAACGGGCAAACCGTCATAGTCAATCAAAACAGACTCCACTTTTTGAATCGAGTTCACAGCGCAGGTTGCCTCCAGACCACCGTCCACGGTTTTGGCTGTGATTGTGGCATCCCCTCGAGATACAGCTGTCACAAAACCACCCGGCGAGACAGTGGCCACACTTTCATTGCTGCTGTACCATGTCAGCTTTTTGTCCGTCGTATCCGCCGGAAGTATGGTTGGAGTCAATGTCTGATTTTCCCCAACTGCCAAGGTGAGATTATCATAGTCCAGCTTTATGCTTTCAGGATGCTGGATCACTTGAATCTGATGCGCCACATTTTGGGTGGCTGGCGTTCCCAATTTGGCGGAGGCATAAATTGTTGCCGTGCCCGCCTTGATTCCTGTCACCAGGCCCGATTCCGAAACGGTCGCCACCGTCTCATCGGTGCTTCTCCATACTATTGTTAAATCGTATGGAGCGGTCGGTGTGATTGCTGTTGTAAGCTGCGCCGTCAGCCCGACATCCACCGTTCCGGCGCCGTTCACTTTCAGGGTGTCGATTCCCTGTCTGACGTTAACGACACATACGGCACTTTTGCCTGTATATCCATCTGTGACTGTTATGGTCGTTGATCCCAGGCTGACGCCTGTCACGGTTCCAGTCGTTGAAACCGTTGCAATGGCTGTGTTGGCCGATTTATATGTGAGCTTTTTCTCAGCGTTGCTCGGTAAGAAATTTACGTTAAGGGTTTTCAATCCACTTTTAGCTATATTTATAGAAGATTGGTCAAAAGATATTGCGGAAAGATATATGGGAGGATTGGATTGCAAGGTCGGCAATTTGGAAACACTGTTCATTTCCCAGGTGTTCAGAAAATCAAATCCTGTATATGAGCTTTGGGTCTGCATCTGAGTTGCGGTCAATGAAGTGCCATATGCGCTTCCAGCCGTCCCAGCCAAGTAATAACAGTAACGAAGGGTACCGTTTTCTCTATGACCCAAGATGCTTCCTGCCATTCCTGAAGCCGTAATCGCGCCAGTATTATATGCGCATGTAACAACACTTTTGATAGTATCTAAATTCCCTATGATGCCGCCCGCATATGCACGCTTGTATTCATCAACGGGATAACTGGCGGATACTTTTCCAGTATTATAACAATCCTGAACTGTTCCAATATTTGTTCCCACAACGCCCCCAGCACATAGCGAAGTGGATCCGTCTTGCGCCTTACTCGCGCTTAATGTGATATCTCCAAGACTAAAACTTGAGGTAATCGTATCCGAATTATAGCCGACAACACCTCCCGCATTGAGATTGCTTTCTCCCCCCGTGTTCGCATTGATTGTACTCATGCTTTTGGATCCAGATACCAAGCCGTTGTTTAGTCCAACAACCCCGCCCAAGTACATTATGCTGTACGCACTTCCGATGAGGCCGATTTTAATTTTTGAAGTACAGTTGATGACGGTGCCTCCGTTAATACCCGTAATACCTCCAACAGCCCAATAGTTCCCCCATGTGTCAACGCCACTTAGGTCAAACCCAGTAACGGTCAAGTTCTTTATTGTTCCTGAATTATTTGCAAACACTCCACCAAGAATATATCCCGAAACGTAATGTGGAACCGACTTCAATCCCGTTATCGCATGATGGTTGCCATCAAATTCGCCGGTAAAGGGTGTCGGATTATCTCCAATAGGATTCCAGGCATAGCCACTGTTATAGAATTGCCCATTGGTTTGAAAATCCTCTTCAGTGAAGTTCAGGTCATTCGTCATGATAAAATAACTAGACAAATGATTGCGAACATTGTCCAGCTGTGTTGGAGTTGATACCCTGTAGGGATTTGCCATCGTACCATCTCCACCATTGAATTCCGTGGTGTTTTCTGCCGCATATGAATAATCGTTTGGATAAACTGGAATAAGCGAAATAGATAATGCTGCAATCAGCATCAAAGATAAAAAAATAGTTCCACCCCGTTTTTTCATTTCAACCTCCTATGACAAAAGAGAAATGTAATAAGAAATTATAAATTCATTATACATCCAAAGTAATAGAATTCAATCCCAGTCCCTTGTCCATATTATACATACCCTTCGGTGGTTTTATGCATCAAAAGGTTCTATTGCTTTGAGAATAAACGTCTTCGAAACATTGCATCTATTTTTAGATTTCATACAAACCTCCATTGGTGAAGCTGCGGAAAGATCCACACCCTCCAATTCGGACCGTAGGAAATCAATGGAATAGATGTATTCGTTCACAATATCCCCCACTTTGTCTCTTCGTTGGGTATATCCGGAAATCAGAATGCTGTCTATTGCCGGAGAAATGTTGAAAATGTTGCTGGCAAAAAATAGTGCAAATCCGAAAACGCATTTCGCGTAGTCTTCTTGAAGTCTTGCCTGAGTTTTCTTTTTTGTTTTTAGTTGTCCGTTTGCTTGTTGAATTACTGTTTCATCTGGCAGGTCTTCGATTTCAGGCAAATCCAAATCAATGAGCATCCTGGATTTTTCGACAACGTAATCAAAATCTACACCGAAGTCGAGTGGCAACCGGATGGTCCCCAGCCATTCCTCCGTATAATTTACGATAAAAGATTCCTCTCCCTGGATGGCGTTGGTCAGAAATTCCTTTGTTTTTTCATATTCTCTGGCATTGTCTTCACCCTCAGCCTTTTGCCTTTCCAATTGGCTTTTCTCGAATTCCACCTTCCCCTTTTCCCAACTCGAGACGGCAGCTGCATATTCTTTCTCGAGATTGTCGCAAACAAACATCATCACTTTTTTCTTCTTCGAGAACATACTGGTTATTTCCGCATTGCCTCGTCGTTCAAGCTCTGCTGATATCTCTCTCTTGTCTGGTGCCGGCACATCATACGGTTCAAGCGCGGACGGCTCCTTTGGGCGCAAGCTTGCAAGATCGTCTGCAAATTGTTTTGCGCTTCTAACCACCGAGGCCTGGCTTCCAATATTGATGATATCTTCTGCCGCGTTGTTTTTCTCCTCAGCCTCGTTGGCCAACCTGGCTGTTCTTTCGGCTTTTTCCTTCGCCATAATCTCCTTGAATTCAGGCATTCTTTTGATTCTTCCGATCGTTTCCAAATCCTGAATGGGCGATCCATCCGGCATGGTGAACGTTGCGTTCCCCTGATCGTCCACATGAATGCCGACGGTGGCTCTTACTGTCGCATTCTGTCCGCCGGATGTTTTTGACGAGGATTTGCCACCGCCTCCAATTCTTTGTCGGTCATATATCCCAGTTCCCGGAATGCCGGCATTCATATAAACACCGCGTTTGCCCGCCGTAACAGACAATCCAGGGATACCTGCGCTCATACTTAACCCTGATTTGCTGACGTTGATACCTATTCCTTTAGCAATACTTATTCTTTTTCTAAATCTCATTCCCTATCCTCCGTTGTTTATTTAATATAGTGAGGCAATCCATGTGCGATTGGAAACTTTATATATCCATACCTCCACAGAGTCACATCGTTACTTTTATTTAAATACGACGAAAAACGGGTCATTCCTTTTCCCGCCCCCAAATGTGTCTCCGTTTATTAAGCCCATTTTTTCGGCCAGCGAAAATAGAAATGTACAGTTGCAACTGTGTCCACCCTTTTTTGAGTCAAAGACTTTGGCATTGTACTCTCTAAGATCTGCAGTGGTGCATTTTTGTCCGGCAAAAGCATTGATTACCTCATTGAATATATCAAGTGGCAATATTATTCTCGAATTGCCTCTAATATATGAAATGTGGTCATTGGCAACCACATCTACCGTGGAAGTCCCCCCGCCTGGGTTGTCGAAAACATCACCAACTTTTATAATCTTTGCCAATTGCATTTTGCTCCTCCCTTCAAGTAACAAAACTATGTTCTCCAGTAGTTGAATTTATTACTAACAGACGCTGGGCTTTATCCGATGCTTTAATAGGGATATCTACTGCATCACCAATAGCGACGGATTTCGCGATTTTTCCCAGCAGGCTCATAAACGCACTCCTTTATGCTTCACTCATTGTAAACTCTTGTCTTTCAGCCACTCTTTGTATTTATCAATATCACTGCCTACTTGATTAATCTATTCGCTATTCTGGTAAGTCTTGCACTAGATCTTCAAATATTTCACCGCCGGGAAACTGCCATATACTTTGGTCGTCCCCTCCAAGAGTTAAGCACGGACTTTGTAATAATAGGTCTTGCCTGGAGTCCTGTCGGTGTTCACCCAGCACCTCGCCGTGTAAACTAGGGGGCATGTTCACGTTGCGAATACAGGCTTTCAGCGTCATTGATTGCACTAAAACAATCTGATTTTTTTGGCTTCATGATTTCTTAGTGCGTTTTCTGTACGACTAATTCATAGTTTAGATACAACATTTCTAATCATGTATGACCCATTTTTCAATCTGAGTTTATCCTGATATATTTTTCTATTTTCTTTTTTTTCGATTCTTGAATCATTGAAAAGTGCAGAAGATATATCCTCACTTGAATCAAATTTCTCGTGATAATACAATTTATTATTTATATAGCAGGCTTTGAGTTGATGCTCACACTTAGTCCTAGTGTATCCATCAATTGAATGATGATAATCAACCGAAAACAAGAATTCGTGAACGATTTGCCTTATACTCGCATACACAAGATTATTATCCATTGGTCTTGAAATATCATTTTCACAACACTCCCATCCTACAGAATTATTTAATATCAATTCATAATATTTATTTTCTATTTTGGGATCTATATGTGTACCGCCATCTTTATTTGCCGCATATAGCACGATATCACGTCTTGAAAATATGTTCGTTTTATCATCAATAATAATTTGATTCCACCAATCGTCAAAATAAACCCAAATGTTTTGTGTTCCATCACTTTGTTTGCAAATAGGTTGATATTTTGCTTCACCACCCACAGTAAATGACATACCAACTAATCCAGTATATGCGACTAAATTAATTGGTAGATATCTATTTGCAGAAGTTGCGAACAAAAAATTATTTTTAATTCCCAAAGTAGAAAATAATGATGGATATTGTGCATCATGAAGTAAAACTCTTAATGATGTCGCTAATCTTTTCGCTTCATCTTCGAAACCACCATCAAATGATTCAGTTGATGACTTTAAAAATCTAATCTGAGTTTGAAAATCTTTCAACAACATTTGATTGCTCTTTTGATATGTCATTTTTTGTCCCCTCACTTTGATGAAATCAGTCCCTACTAAACAAATCCCTCGTATATACCTTCTCAACCACGTCTTGAATTTCTTCGGATAGTCGGTTGGCTACGATGACATCGGATATCTTCTTGAACTCCTCGAAGTCTCTGATGACTTTGGAACGAAAGAATTCATCTTCCTGAATGGCTGGTTCGTACACGACAACTTCAATGCCTTTGGCCTTGATGCGCTTCATAATTCCCTGAATTGCAGACTGGCGAAAGTTGTCTGAATCCATCTTCATGGTGAGTCGATAGATTCCAACGATCTTTGGCTCCATCTTGATGATCATTTCGGCGATGTGGTCTTTTCTGGTTCTGTTGGCGTCAACGATTGCGGACATGATGTTCTGAGGCACATCCTCATAATTGGACAGGAGCTGCTTGGTGTCCTTGGGCAAACAATATCCACCATAGCCAAATGACGGATTGTTGTAATGGGAACCAATGCGCGGATCCAATCCCACCCCCTCGATGATTTGCTTCGTATCGAGTCCCCGAACTTCCGCATAGGAGTCAAGCTCATTAAAGTAGGCAACCCTGAGTGCAAGATATGTATTGGCGAAAAGTTTTATCGCTTCCGCTTCTGTCGGGTTTGTGTAAAGGATCGGGATATCCTTCTTGATGGCACCCTCGGCAAGAAGTTCTGCAAAAGCTTTTGCCCGTTCTGATTGCTCCCCCACCACTATCCTTGAAGGGTACAGGTTGTCGTAGAGGGCTTTTCCTTCTCTCAAAAACTCCGGGGAAAAGATGATGTTGTCTGTCTCGAACATCGCCTTCACTTTTTCGGTGTATCCCACCGGCACGGTGGATTTAATAACTATCACAGCATCGGGATTGATGGCAAGCACCGTTGCGATGACAGCCTCCACCGACCTGGTATTGAAGTAGTTCTTGTCCGGATCATAATTCGTCGGGGTTGAAACAACAACAAAGTCCGCATCTTGATAAGCCTCATAGCTATCTGTCGTTGCCCGCAAATTCAAATCCTTGGTGGCCAGATATTCTTCAATCTCCGCGTCAATCACCGGAGAAATTTTGTTGTTAATCATCTCCACTTTTTCTTTTATGATATCCAGCGCGATGACCTGGTGGTGTTGGGCCAAAAGGATGGCATTGGACAGTCCGACATATCCGGTTCCTGCTATTGAAATTTTCATTGTTTCCCCCTATCTCATGTAAAACTCTTTATACCATTCGGCAAATTTTCGAAGGCCTTGCCGCAAAGTGGTGCCAGGTTTAAAGCCAAAATCGCGTTCGAGTTGTGCTGTATCGGCGAAGGTGATTGGAACATCTCCAGGCTGCATTGGGACCAGTTTCTTATGGGCCTCAAAGTCATACTCTTCGGGAAGCACACCCGCCCGCACCAGTTCTTGCTGCAAGATCTCAACAAAGTCAAGCAAGTTTTCCGGATGGTTGTTCCCAATGTTATATAGTCTATATGGTGGCAAAGGCAATCCATCCTCTCCGCTTTCCTTCTTGGGGGGAGATTGCATCACACGGATGACACCCTCAACAATATCATCAATATAGGTAAAATCCCTTTTACAGTTTCCATAGTTGAAGATTTCGATATCATTCCCTGCTCTAAGCTTGTCAGTAAAGCCAAAGTATGCCATATCCGGACGCCCGGCAGGGCCATAAACCGTGAAAAAACGAAGTCCGGTTGATGGGATGTTGTACAGTTTGGAATATGCATAGGCAAGTAGTTCATCAGATTTTTTGGTGGCGGCATATAGACTTACCGGGTTATCCACCTTGTCTTCTGTCGAATATGGCACCTTTTTATTTGAGCCATATACAGATGAACTTGATGCGTACACCAGGTGTTCCACCCCGGTTTCGCCATTGTCATAGGAATGCCGGCAAGCCTCAAGAATATTATAAAAGCCGATAATATTGGATTCCATGTAAATATCAGGATGGTCGATGGAGTAGCGTACGCCTGCCTGCGCGGCCAGGTTGACAACAATCGATGGTTTATACTTGGCAAATATGCCGTCCATCAGATGTTTGTCGGCTATATTCCCTTTGATGAAAGTCCAGGTGCTGCCCTTTGAACTGTCAACCAGCTCTTCGATTTTCTTAAGGCGGTACTCTTTTAATGACACGTCGTAATAATCATTCATGTTGTCAATGCCGATGATATTTACTGGTGACAATGAGTCAAGCAATTTCATTACAAGATTGCTGCCGATAAATCCAGCAGCTCCAGTAACAAGGATTTTATTTATAGTAATACGAGCAGTCATTTTTACCTCTTTCTTTTACAGGTTATTTGTCGGAGGCTATTAGGATATCTATCTGCCTCTTTTAATTTTCAATACATTTACCAGATGAGTTATAATCGACAACATTTCCGCCTTGTAGAATATATAGTTGCACGCGGCAGTAAGGGTAAATGC